>Ga0302319_10019163_pt1 | contig 12440 bp, 13 predicted proteins | sample Bog_T0_2_FD_203319 | JGI IMG/M metagenome (GOLD analysis project Ga0302319, IMG submission 203319) | Peat permafrost microbial communities from Stordalen Mire near Abisko, Sweden - Bog_T0_2 | ecosystem: Environmental > Terrestrial > Soil > Wetlands > Peat | place: Sweden: Abisko, Stordalen Mire... | reverse complement strand
CACCCAGCGCCACGCCCACCGCCACGCCCACCGCCACCTGGTCGCCCACCGCCACCCCCACGTGGACCCCTAGCGACACCGCCACCAGGACCCCCACGCCCACACCCACCGCCACGCGCACCGTCACGCCGACCGCCACCGCCACCTTCACCGCCACGCCGACCTTCACCGCCACGCCGACCTTCACGGCCACGCCCACCGTCACGCCCACCTTTACGTCCACCCCCACGGCGACCGATACCCCCACCGCCACCGCCACCGTCACCGCCACGCCGACCTTCACGGCCACGCCCACCGCCACGCCGACGCCCACCGCCACGGCCACCCGCACCGCCACCGCCACCTTCACGGCCACGCCCACCGTCACCCGCACCGCCACCCGCACCGTCACGCCCACGGTGACGCCCACCATCACCCGCACCGCCACGCCCAGCGCCACGCCCACGGCGACGCCCACCCGCAGCGTTACGGGCACCTTCACGGTGTCGCCCACCCCCATCCCCACGGCCTACCAGCTGCATGTCGAGGTCTACAACGGCTCCGGCGAGCGGGTCTGCACCCTCTATGACGGCGGGGTCAGCGGGGATCCCGGCGCAGCCCGCTACATCACCGCGCTGCTGGGCGCCTGGGGGACCTCGCTGTGGCTGTCCTTCCCCGGCGCCGTGGTCACCGCCACCGGGGCCCACGGCCTGGCCTGGGACGGCGCCAACAGCGGCGGCCAGCCCGTGGTCAACGGCGGCTACTTCGTGAAGCTGACCGTCACGGACCCCCATGACGTCACCGCCTACTACACCCTGGGCGTGGTCGTCGACCGGCCGGCCCAGCCCGACGCCATCGGCATCTACGACGAGGCCGGCGAGCGCGTGGCCACCTTGATCCTGCCGGCGGGCGCCGACAGCTCGGGCTTCGCCCTGCAAAGCCACAGCGGCACGGTGCTGCGGGTCAGCGTGCCCACGCCCAGCGGGCCGGTATGGCTGACCTGGGACGGCACCGGCGCCCAAGGCCAGCCCCTGGCGCCAGGCAACTACTGGGTGCAGCCCGACGGCGTGGCTTCGCCGCGCAGCGAGGCCTTCGTGCTGCTGCTCAAGCCCTGGTCCGCCGGGCCGCTGAGCGCCGCGCCCGACCCCCTGGGCCCGCAGGACCGCGCCTGGCGCCTGCAGTTCACCCCCTGGCCCGGGGCCCAGGCCCATGCCCGCCTGTTCAGCCTGGCCGGCGAGAAGGTGGGCGAGGCCTGGGGCGACGCCGGCACGGGCGGGCTGAGCCTGAGCGGGGTGGGCCTGAGCGCGGGGCTCTACATCGTGGACCTGCAGGTCGACGGCGCGCGCCCGTGGCGGCGCCAAGCCAAGCTGGCGGTGCTGCGCTGATGGCCGCTTCCAGCCCCTTTGAAATCCGCCCGCTTTCCAGCAGACTGTGCCATCCCCCCCGCTTGAGCCGCCCTTGGAAGCCCAGCCCACCCACGACCTGAGCGCCGAGACCGGCCTGCTGACCCTCCTGCTGGCTGACCCGGCCGTGATCCTGCCCGAGCTGCGCGCCCGCCTGAAGGCGCGCGACTTCTTCAGCCGCGACCACGCCCTGGTCTACCAGGCCGCCATGGAGCTCGACGCGGCCGGGGCGGAGGTCAGCCATGCCGAGGTCTTCCAGCGCCTGGCCAACCGGCCCGACCTGGGCCTGACCGACGCCGAGTTCGAGCAGCTGCGCGGCTTCTTCAACCCCGCCCAGTCGGCCGCCGGCGCCGGCGACGTCGCCCCCCTGCTGGCCCGCGTGCTGGCCCGCAGCCGCAGCCGCGAGCTGGCCCGCCGCCTGGAGCAGCTGCTGGACGAGACCCGCCGCGCGCCCGAAGACCTGCGCCGCCACCTGGACCAGGCCCTGGCCTCGCTGCTGCCGCTGGCCGGCGAGCTGGGCGACGAGGAGGAGAGCGGCTTGGAGGCCGTGGCCGCCCGCCTGAAGCGCAGCCGCGGCCGGCGCAACAGCGGCTGGCCCCTGCTCGACAGCCAGGAGCGCTGGTTCGCCGACGGCGAGCTGGCCCTGGTGCTGGGGCGCACCGGCCACGGCAAGACCAATCTGCTGCTGAACCTGGCCCTGCAATGGCTGGGCGAGGCCCACGACGCGCCGCTGCTGTTCTACTCGCTGGAGATGACCACCGAGCAGCTGGCCGGCCGCCTGATCGCCATGCGGGCCGCCGCCGCACCCGCGGGGACGCTGCAGCCGCCGCTGCAGGGCTGGGGCAAACGCCTGCAACTGCGCTACACCCCGCGCCTGGACGTCGAGCGCCTGGCCGCCGACGCCCTGCGCCGCCTGGCCGGCCGCCGCGGCGGGGCCATCTTCGTCGACAGCCTGACCGCCCTGTCCGCCCCGCCCCAGGCCCGCACCCACGGCCGCCGCGACCTGGAGCTGGCCGAGGTCTGCCGCCGCCTGAAGGAATTGGCCGTGGCCGCCGACTGCCCCGTCATCGCCACCGTGCCGGCCCGCCGCGACAACCTGATGGAAGGCGACAGACCCCTGCGCCAGCTGCTGGCCACGGGCGCCGAAGCCCACGCCCCCGAGGTGGAGGACGCCATCCGCTGGCGCCGCCCGCGCCTGGAGCACCTGCCCGAAGTGGGCTTGGAGGCCCACGCCGACGTGGTGGTGGCCATCCTCAACCACGTGGCCGACTACCAGGAGGAGCTGGACCCCGAGCACCGCCAGGTCTTCCGCGCCCAGCCCCTGTCAGTCTTCGAGCTGGCGGCGCTGAAGCACCGCATGGGGGCGCTGCACGGGGTGGAACTGCGGATGGAGATGAAGACCGGGCGGATCACGGAGGGGTGATCCGGGTCAAAGACCGGCGATTGGTACTGGCTTAGACTGAACCAGTAGCGAACAGACAAAGGGAGGCTCCTGCAAAGGGGCCTCCTTTTTTTGTTTCGAGGGGTATTTCTATGACACTAAGTGATATAGTAAAAAGGAAGAGGATATTCCGGAACCGCGCGGTCAACCGCTGGATGCTCAAACACGGTGTCGCTGACCTGGCGCTAAGGCAAGCGGTAGAAGAGATGGCGCGCGGCCTCGTGGACGCCGACTTGGGCGGCGGCATCCTGAAGAAGCGGATCCCAGTGCCAGGGCGGGGAAAACGAGGCGGCGCCCGCTTCCTACTGGCGAGCAACTTGAACGACCGCTGGTTCTTCCTGATGGCCTATGCCAAATCGGCCCGCTCAAACTTCAGCCACGATGAGCTGCTGGCCCTACGGGCCTTTGCCCGTGACCTTTTGAACGCGCAGGAAAGCTTGCTGGCGGCGCTTCTACAGACCGGTGAGATGATGGAGGTGAGTGATGAGGCGTAAGGTGAAGAGCGAGGTCCTATCGATGGTGCATGAAGGCGCCTTGGCGATGCGCCAGGCCGGCATCATCGATGCCCGGCGCATGAAGCAATACGACGCCTTATGCCTGGCTCCCATCGAACCCTATTCGGCCCCCAAGGTCCGCGCCCTTCGCAAACGCCTGGCCGTCAGCCAAGCCGTTCTGGCTAGCCTATTGAACGCCAGCCTCTCGACCGTGCGCCAATGGGAGCAGGGCCTTAAGAAGCCGGCGGGGCCTTCGGCCAAGCTACTTGACCTTCTGAATCGCAAAGGGCTGGAGGTGCTACTTTAATAGAGAAAATCAAATTCAAGATTAAAGACCAAACGGCTCGCGGCCTTCGAGTTCAAAATCGCCTTCACCTAACATTAAATAGCCTATGGAACCGCCCGGTAGGTATACCCGGTAAAATTTGAAACTTTTTGAATAGCAGACCAATATGACTTTCAATTTAAGCCCAGGCGGAACTGTCGTAAGTAAATTTTCAGGACGATCGTCCAAATCAAAGTCCCGCCACACTTTTACAAGCCCTTGAGTCTTTATGTAGCTGCCTCGGACCGGAACAAACCAAAACCAAATCCAGGCAACCGCCCCGACAGCAAGCAGGGCCAACAAACCCGGCAACAGGACTAACAGACTTCGTTCCTTTAAAAGAAACTTTCTAATCTTATTCATCATTACGCCTTCAACCTTCGCAGCCTCAGCGCGTTGCTGATGACGCTCACCGAGCTCAGGCTCATGGCCGCCGCGGCGAACATGGGGCTGAGAAGGTGGCCGGTAAAGGGGTAGAGGATGCCGGCGGCGATGGGCACGCCCAGGGCGTTGTAGCCCACGGCCCAGCCCAGGTTCTGGCGGATGTTGCGCAGCACGGCTTTGCTGAGAGTGATGGCCCGGCCGATGGCGGCCAGGTCGCCGTGCACCAGGGTGACGCCGGCGCTCAGCTTGGCGGCGTCGGTGCCGGTGCCCATGGCGATGCCCACGGTGGCCGCGGCCAGCGCAGGCGCATCGTTGACGCCGTCGCCGGCCATGGCCACCCGGTGGCCCTGGGCCATCAAGGCCTTCACGGCCTCGGCCTTGTCCAAGGGGCTCAGGCCCGCGCGCACGTCGTCCAGGCCCAGCTGGCGGCCCACGGCCTGGGCGGTGCCCGGCGCGTCGCCACTAAGCATGATCAGGCGCAGGCCCTGGGCCTTCAGCTTGGCCAGGGCCGCCGGGGTCGTGGCCCGGATGGGGTCGGCCACCGCCAAAAGGCCCAGGCTCCTGCCATCCAGCGCGGCGAAGAAGACCGTGGCGGCCTGCGCCTGCAGCTGCCGTGCGCGGGCCATCAGGGCGGCCGGCGGCTCCCCGCAGAATGAAGCGCTGCCGATGCGCAGCCAAGCGCCCGCGGGGGCGCGGCCCTCGATGCCCTGGCCTGGGTGATTGGTGAAATCCACGGTTTCGATGGGCTGCAGGCCTCGCGCCGCGGCGGCCTCGGCCACCGCCCGGCCCAGGGGGTGCTCGCTATGCCGCTCCAATCCGGCGGCCAGAGCCAGCAGCCAGGCCTCGTCGACGCCTTCCGCCGGCAGCACCGCCACCAGGGCCGGCTTCCCTTGCGTCAGCGTCCCCGTCTTGTCCAGGCACAGCACGTCCACGCCCCCCAGCGCTTCCAGCGCTTCGGCATTGCGGAACAGCACGCCCAGTTGGGCGGCCCGGCCCGTGCCCACCATCACGCTCATGGGCGTGGCCAGGCCCAGGGAGCAGGGGCAGGCGATGATCAGGACCGCCACGGCGTTCAGCAGGGCGTAGGCCAGGCGCGGCTCCGGCCCCCACAGGGCCCAGGCGCTGAAGCTGAGCAGCGCCACGCCCGCCACCACCGGGACGAACACGGCCGAGGCCCGGTCGGCCAGGCGCTGGATGGGCGCGCGGCTGCGCTGGGCCTCGGCCACCTGCGCCACGATGCGCGCCAGCAGGCTGTCCTTCCCCACATGCTCGGCCCGCATGACGAAGGAGCCCTGGCCGTTCAAGGTGGCCCCGCTGACGCGGTCGCCGGCCGCCCGGGCCACCGGGGCGCTTTCACCGCTCAAGGCGCTCTCGTCCAGCCAGCTCTGCCCTTCCAGCACCAGGCCATCGACGGGCACGGTCTCGCCGGGGCGCACCCGCAGGCGGTCGCCCGGCTGCACGGCCTCCAGCCCCACGTCCTCCTCGCCGCCATCGTCCTTCAGGCGCAGGGCGCGGCGGGCCTGCAGGTCCAGCAGGGCCTTCAAGGCGTCGCCGGTGCGGCTGCGGGCCCGCAGCTCCAGCCAATCGCCCATCAGCACCAGGGCCACGATCACGGCGGCGGATTCAAAGTAGAGCGGCAGCGCCCTCATGCCGTGGTCGTCCTGCCAGAACGCCGCGGGGAAGAGCCCCGGGGCCAGCACCGCCGCCAGGCTGTAAAGCAGGGCGGTGCCCGTGCCCAGGCCGATGAGCGTGTACATGTTCAGGTTCCAGGTGCGCAGGCTGACCCAGGCCTTCTTGAAGATGGGCGCCCCGCCCCACAGCACCACCGGCAGCGCCAGGGCCAATTGCAGCCAGGGGCCCGCGGCGCCATGCAGCAGCCCCATGCCCAGGCCCAGCAGATGCCCGCCCATGACCAGCAGCGCCAGGGGCAGGGCCAGCGCCGCGCTGATGGCGAAGCGGCGGAAGGCGTCGCGCAAGGCGGCCGAGTTGTCGGCCTTCAGGGGGTCCTTGGGCTCCAGGGCCATGCCGCAGACCGGGCAGGTGCCGGGGCCGGCCTGCTCGACTTCAGGGTCCATGGGGCAGGTGTACAGGGCCCCGGGGTCGGCGGCTTCCAAGGGCTCACCGCCATATCGGGGCGGGTCGGCCATGAACTGGTCGTGGTGCGCCTGGCCGCAGAAGAACCAGGCTTGGCCATGCCAGGCCGAGGCCGGCGCCGCGGCGCGGTCGAGCTCGGCCCCGCAGACGGGGCAGGCGGCCAACAGATAGCCCTGGGGGGCGGCGGCAAAATGGGTGCGGCAATAGTCGCTGCAAAAATAAAAGACCCGGCCGGCATGCTCGTGGCGGCCGCCCTTGGGGGCTGCCTCGTCCACGCTCATGCCGCAAACCGGGTCCATGGCCATGGGGGGCCTAGGCCTTGGGCGCATCCAACAGGCGCGCCAGAGCCGTCACATCCATCCCATCCCAGCCGCGCTCGTGCGCAGCGTCGAAATTCCCCGCCAGCAAGGCCCGCAACGGCAGGCCCTGGGCGCCCGGCTGGTCCGAGAACAAGCGCAGGTCCTTGTGGGCCAAGCTCATCTTGAAGCCGCCTTCGGCGTAGTCCTGCGAGGCGACGCGCCCGCCATAGGCCACATAGGCCGGGCAGTTGAAATTGGTGCTGGTGAAGAAGCCCATCACGGCCTCGCGGTCCAGGCCGCTGGCCTGGGCCACGGCCAGGGTCTCGGCCACGGCTTGGGTGGCGGCGAAGATCAGGTAGTTGCCGCACAGCTTCACCACGTTGGCCGCGCCGGGATCCTCGCCGAAGCTCTCCACGCGCTGGCCCAGCACCTGCAGGTAGGGCAGGGCGCGGATGCGGGCCGCCGCCGGGCCGGCGCAAGGGATGTTCAGCTTGGCCGCGGCGGCCGCATCGGGCCGGCCGAAGACGGGCGCCGCCACCAGGGACCCGCCCAGCGCGGCGTGGGCCTTGGCCAGGCGCTGGTTGATGCCCGGGCTGACGGTGGACATGCTGATATGCAGGCCCGCGCCCAGGGCCTTCAGCAGGCCGTCCGGGCCCTCGACCACCGCGCTCAGCGCGGCATCGTCGCTGAGCATGGTGATGACCACCCCGCCCGGCTTGACCGCCTTGGCCGGGCTGGCGGCCACCACGGCGCCTTCGCCCGCCAGGACCTGGGACTTGGCCTTGTCGCGGTTCCACACCGTCAGCTTGTGCCCCGACTTCATCAGGTTGCGCGCCATGGGCGTGCCCATGCTGCCCAGCCCCAAGAATCCGATCTCCATCCGAGCCTCCTGCATGGCGGCTCCTGGCCGCCCATCCCCGCTTGGCCCCCGCACGCGGGACCTGCGAAAGTCTCTCACTTTTGGCCCGTTCAGGCGACCTGAACCGCTTTCAGCGCCACCAGCAAGCCGCGCATGGGCGGGCTCAGCTGGCGCGTCCGCAGCCATTGCAGGTGCAAAGGGCGGCGGATCGTCAGGTCCGTCAGCGTCAGGATGCCCACCCTGCCCGCCTTCAGCTCCAGTTCAATGGCGGAACGGGGGACGAAGGCCAAGCCCAGGCCCGCCATCACCGCCTGCTTGATGGCCTCGGGGCTGGCCAGGGCCAACGCCGGCTGCGCCTTCAAGCGCTTGCGCCGAAGGGCCTGCTCGATCACGGCGCGGGTGCCGGAGCCCTCCTCGCGCAGGATCAACGGGTGACGGCACAGCTCCGCCGCCCTCAAGCCGCGCCGGCCCAACAGCGGATGCCCCGCCGGGGCGATGGCCACCAGCTCATCCTGCCCAAAGGCCTGGCTGTGCATCTCGCGGGAATCGATGGGCCCTTCCGTGAGGCCCAGGTCCACCGTGCCCTCCAGCAGCGCCCCATGGATGGCGTCGCTATTGGCGATCTCCAGGCGCAGTTCCACGCCCGGCGAAGCCTGGCGGAAGGCGGCCAAGGCCCGGGGCATGATATACGCGCCGATGGTCTGGCTGGCGCCCACGGCCAGGCGCCCACGCTTCAAACCGCGATAGTCTTGCATGGCCGCCAGGGCGCCCCGCTCGGCGGCAATCCAGCGCTGGGCATGCTCGGCCAACAGGCGCCCGGCTTCCGTCAAGCGGCAACCCCGGGGCAGCCGCTCCAACAGCTGCAGGCCCAGGTCGGCTTCCAGCTCGGCCACCTGTTTGGACACCGCCGGCTGGCTGACCCGCAATTGGGCTGCCGCCGCGGTGATGCTGCCCGCCTGGGCGACCGCATGGAAGAGGGCCAGATGATGCCGGTTCATGGCATAACTTTAGTTCATGCTTTGCATAGTAACAATGTATTTTTTCTATGCCAGGCGCGGGCCTAATGTCAGCCCATGACCGACGAACGCAAGACATCTCCGCCCGTCGCCGCGCGCTGGAAGGCGCTGACCCTGGCCGCTGCGGCGCTGGCGCTGGCCGCCTGGGCCTCGCCACAAGCCGCCTTGGTGGCTGGCATCGCCGCGGCCCTGCTGCCAGGGCGCCCGCCGGGGCCCTGGGCCGCCAAAACGGCCCAGTGGCTGATGCAGGCCAGCGTGGTGGCACTGGGCTTCAGCCTGGACCTGCCGACCATCCTGCGCCTGGGCCTGCACGGCTCCCTGCTGGCCGCCGCCACCATCGCCGCCGCCCAGTGGCTGGGGCAGGTGCTGGGGCGCCGCCTGGGCTTGGGCCGCAACACCCGCCTGCTGATCTCGGCGGGCACCGCCATCTGCGGCGGCTCGGCCATCGCCGCCGTCAGCGCGGTCATCGCCGCCACCGAGGCCGAGATCGCCGTTTCCATCGGCGCGGTGTTCCTGCTGAACGCGGCCGCCCTCTACCTCTTCCCGCTGATGGGCCACCACCTGGGCCTGAAACAGGCCCAGTTCGGGCTGTGGGCCGGGGTGGCCATCCACGACATCTCGTCGGTGGTGGGCGCGGGCATGAGCTACGGCCCCCAGGCCCTGGCCACCGCCACGGCGGTGAAGCTGGCGCGGACCTTGTGGATCGTGCCGCTGACGCTGGGCCTGGCGTGGCGGCAACGGCGGACCGCCCAAGCCGAGGGCGGCCCGACGAAGCTGGCCCTGCCTTGGTTCATCGCCCTGTTCCTGGCGGCCGCTTGGGCGCGCGGGGCCATGCCGGCCGTCGCCGCCCTGGCGCCCTGGCTGGCCAAGGCGGCCGGCCGCGGCATGGTGCTGGTGCTGTTCCTGGTGGGGAATTCGCTCAATTATACGAAGCTGAAAGCGGTGGGTTGGCGGGCGCTGGCCCTGGGCGTGGCGTTGTGGGCGCTGATCAGCGCCGGGTCGCTGCTGGCCGTCGTGTTCCTTGGGTGATCCGGCGGCTCAGCCCCCGCCCTCACCGCTGAACCACAGGCGCAGGGCCAGCCCGACCAGCAGCACCGCGAATCCCTTGCGCAGTTGCAGGCCGGAAAGGTGGGCGCTCCATCGCGCGCCGAGCCAAGTGCCCAGGAACAAGCCCAAGGCCACCCAGGCCGCCAAAAGGAGGGACCCCCGGTCCAAACGGCCGTCCCGGAAGTATTCCCAGACCCCCAACAGCCCCACCGGGAGCAGGAGGGCCGCCAACGAGATCCCAGCCGCCTGCCCCACCCCAAAGCCCAACGCCAGGACCATGGCCGGCACCAGGATGGCCCCGCCACCGATGCCGAACAGCCCGGACAGGATGCCCGCCGCCACGCCCAGGACCAGCAACCATCCTTCTACCGCCATGACGCTCCCCTCCTGTGCCTCAAGAATTCAAAGCTCGGCATCGTCCAGCGCCCGCTTCAGGTCGGAAGCGGCGGTCAGCCCGGTGAATTGCTTCACCACCTTACCCCGCTTGAAGACCAGCAGCGCCGGGATGCCGCTGATGCCATAGCGCGCCGCCAGCGCGCCTTCCTTCCCCACATCCACCTTGCCCACCAATGCCGTGGCGCTGACCTGCTTCGCCAGCTCGGACACGATGGGCCCCTGGCTGCGGCAGGGCGGGCACCAGGCGGCCCAGAAGTCCACCAGCACCGGCTTGGTCGAAGCCAGGACCTCTTGCTCCCATCTTGCCGCGGTGAAATGGCGCATGGGGGAGGTCGGATCGTCCTTGATCGGCGGGTTCAGCCAACCCAGGCGGTTCGCCAGCACCCACAGGGCCAGCGCGGCCAGGAATAGGGTCACCACCTTCGCCTTCATCCATTCCATCATGACTTGCTCCTTGAGCCCAGCCCCCATGAGCCCTGCGTTCCCGGGCCGAATTAGATCGTTTTGAAGTTTAGCATTTGCTATACTATTAGTCAAGACGGCCGCCCCTCTGGCCGCGACCCCCAAGGAGGCAGACCATGAAGCTCAACGTTGGCGGCGCCGACCGCATCATCCGCATCATCCTGGGGCTCGCCGGCATCGGCATCGCCCTGTCCGGAATCGGCGTTTGGGGCTGGCTGGGCCTGGTCCCCTTGGCCACCGGCGCCATCGGCTTCTGCCCCTTCTATCCCATGCTTGGCCTGACCACCCGCAAGGGAGCCTGAGAAGCCCGTGGAGGCCGTCATGAAGACCTACACGGTTTGCCCATCCTGCGGCAGCATCCATGGCGTGGCGCTGGGTCGGGAAGGTTCGCCGCGCTGTGGCAGTTGTCAAGCCGCGCTGACCGCCTTTCAAGATGGCATCAGCGCCTTGGATGGCGCCCAGCTGGCGGCTTTGATCGCGGGCAGCCCCCTGCCGGTGGCGGTGGACTGCTGGGCGCCCGGGTGCGGGCCCTGCCGCATGTTCGCGCCCACCTTCCAGGAAGCCAGCCGCTCCCTGGCGGGGAAATTGGCCTTCGCCAAGTTGAACACCGAGGCCGACACTTCGGCGGGCGGGCGTTTCAACATCCACGCCATCCCCACCTTGCTGCTCTTCCACGGAGGGCAGGAGCTGGACCGCATCAGCGGGGCGCTGTCCTTGGATCCATACCTGCAATGGCTCGAGCATGGCCTTAGGCCATGAAACCTCTTTCTCCCGGAGGCCCCATGGGTCCCAAGAAGCCCTGCGGCTGCTAGCAGCCCGTTCGGCAAGACAAGAAGGGCCCCGGCGCTAGCCGAGGCCCTTCTTCAATTCAACCCCGCATCGCCAGCCCCTAAACGCAATCGCACCGCGAGGAGCAGTGCTGATCCTCCTCAAGCACGCCCGGCTTCCGGCCCACCAACTGCACCACCTCGGACAGGCCCGCATGCCCTTGGCCTTCGGCCACCTGGCGCCGCTTGCTCGCCGCCAGGTGCCATTCCAAGCCCATCAATTCCGCCTTGAGCCCGGCTTCGTCGGCCAGCATGTCGGCATCCTTGGGGCCGCCCGTGCCCAAAGCCAGCTGGCCCGGGCCATAGGCTTCAAGGATCAGCCAACCGTTGGGCTTCAAGGCTCGGACCACCCGGGCATGCACGACCCGGCGCAGGGCCGATGGCAGGTGGCACCAGATGCTGACGATGCCGTCCCAACGCTCGACGCCCATATCCAAGTCCCTCAGGTCCGCTTGCAGCGTGGCGAACCCGACGCCGCGCAGGGCCGCCAGGCGCCGGGCCTTGGCCAGCCCCACCTCCGATTGGTCCGTGGCCGTGACCTGCAGGCCCAGCTTGGCCAGGTAGGCCGCGTTGCGCCCCTCGCCTTCGCCCAGGGACAGCACGGTCCGCCCGCCCACCAACAGCCGGGCCGATTGCTCGGCCAGCCAGTCGTTGGGCTCTTCGCCAAAGACGTAGCCCGCCCCGGCGTAACGCTGGTCCCATGGTGAGGCGGCCATGTCAGCTCTCATAGGGCAGGCCTGCGCCGGCCCAGCTTCCGATGCCGCCGCGGATGTGCTTGACCTCCTTGAAGCCCGCCTGCTCGGCGAAGAGCAGCGCCTGGCCGCTGCGGCCGCCGGCGGCGCAGTAGAACAGCACCGGCTTGGCCTTGTCCAGCTCGTGCACGCGGGCGGGCAGGATGCCCAGCGGCATGAGCTTGGCCTGAGCGATGCGGGCTTCCTTGTGCTCATCGGGCTGCCGCACGTCCACCAGTTGCACCCCGGGGGTGCTCTTGAGGTAGTCAGCGGCTTCTTGGGGGCTCAGTTCACGGGCGCTGAAGCTCTGGGCCATGGCGGCCTCCTTGGGGTCAGGGATGGGTCTAGCGGGTGACGGACAGGCCGGCGCCTTGCCAGGCCATGATGCCGCCGTTCATATGCTTGGCCTGGGCGAAGCCGGCCGAACGCAGTTGTTTCAGGGCGGCGCTGCTGCGGGCGCCGCTGCGGCAATAGACGATCAAGGGCTTCTCCTTATCCAGCTCGTTGATCCGCGAGCCCAGGTCGCTGACGGGGATGTTCTTGGCCCCCGCCAGATGCCCGCCGCTGAACTCGCCGGACGTGCGGACGTCCACCAATTGCAACGCCTTTTCCTTGGCGACGGCTTCCTTCACCTCGCCCGGGCTCAGCTTGGCGTCCGCCGGCACTCTGGGCCGGAACACGAA
>Ga0302319_10019159_pt1 | contig 12441 bp, 13 predicted proteins | sample Bog_T0_2_FD_203319 | JGI IMG/M metagenome (GOLD analysis project Ga0302319, IMG submission 203319) | Peat permafrost microbial communities from Stordalen Mire near Abisko, Sweden - Bog_T0_2 | ecosystem: Environmental > Terrestrial > Soil > Wetlands > Peat | place: Sweden: Abisko, Stordalen Mire... | reverse complement strand
AGCGGACGTAATTGTTCCCGCTGCGGTGAACGCAAGCTGCGGTAAGGCGGCGGTGAATACCCCTTGCGTGACGACAGCCGACTTTGCCACGTACTACACGGCGGCGAACGCTCAAAGCGGAGTTCCTTTCCAAACGGACTGGGGCAACGTAGCCCCGAACAGCTTCCGCGGTCCGGGCTACTTCGACATTGATGCGCAGGTTTCGCGTACGTTCCAGTTCAAAGAGAAAATGAGCTTGACTCTGGGAATCCAGGCTTATAACGCGCTGAACCACGCAAACTTTGCCCTGCCCACTGGTGGAACTACTAACACGGTATCCGTCTCGTCCGGTTCCTTGGGTTTGATTACGACTACGCTCGGCCCGCCTACCAGCATCTACGGTACCGGCCAAGGAGCTTCGGTGTCAGGCCGGTTGGCCGTACTCAGCGGCCGGTTTACCTTCTAAATCTACAGCGGTGGGACAGATACTTTCGTCTGCTCCACCGCTTACCTCGACTTCAACCCTCGAACTAAATTGGCCGGGCGTACAGTAGTAATTGGCGGTCTATAAGGGCCGCCAAAAGTATGAAGGAAGATCCTCCCGATTTTATTGTGGGCGGAGTACTGGGCGCAGTAGCCGGCTCGCAGAAGTATTCTTGTACGACGTGCCAAAGCTTGGTATGGCTGGGGCCCGCGGCGCAGGGCATGGTGAAGGATCACCCCGCGGTGCATATCTTGTGCCTCAAGTGTTACCTTGAGAAACAAGACATCACGGAGCCTCCGATGATGACCAGCCGCGCCGAGATTCTGGAAATTTGTGGAGGATCTGAGGAGACCGCCGATCAATTGATTAAGGATGCCACTGTCTGGATAGAAGGGCTTCGGAAAAAGTACAAACGGCTGGAGCCTTGGAAGAGGAACTGAAGAGCTAACTAACGATCTTCGAGATGCTTAAGGCGGGCGTCGAGCACTTGTTCGACTCGCAGCAAACCCTGCCGCTGCGCTTCGAATTTGGCATCGATGATTCTCTCAAGGGCATCGAAGCGAACATTGAACGAGCGCTCCAATCCGCGAGCCTGCCAAAGGATGGCAATAAAGTTCAGCGCGAACAACCCCGGGGGAACTCCAATGGCGAAATAAAGCTGGAGGTCTGACGTCGCCTTTTCATTTTACAACGTCCCGAGGAATATAGAAATTCCAGATGCGGAACTAAAGTTCCACGCGGACTTGAGTCCGCCCTCCGCTGAGCAAGTAAAATGTAGAAAATCCACGCGGCGGCTGGAAAACCGCTACGGGGGCTAACGCTCTTCGAGATGTTTCAGCCGGGCGTCGAGCACTTGTTCAACTCGCAGCAACCCCTGACGCTGCGCTTCGAATTTGGCATCAACAGCTTCGAACTTGGCGTTCATGATTCGTTCGAGCGCATCGAAGCGGACGTTGACGGAGTCGAACCATCGTTCAATGCCACGAGCCTGCCAAAGGATGGCAATAAAGTTCAGCGCGAACAACCCCGCGGGAACTCCAATGGCGAAATAAAGTTGGACGTCTGACATCGCCTTTTCATTTTACAACGTCCAGAGGAATATAGAAATTCCAGATGCGGAACTAAAGTTCCACGCGGACTCAAGTCCGCCCTCCGCTGAGCAACTAGTGTCGAAACTTCATGCTTCAACCGGGCAGCAAGCACTTTAACGTTCCTTCCTCCCCGTGCATACTAAAGCTATGCGCATCGGCATTACTTGCTACCCGACCTACGGAGGCAGCGGCATCGTCGCTACCGAACTCGGCATGGAACTTGCCCTGCGCGGCCACGAAGTCCACTTCATCAGTTACGCCAACCCCATCCGCCTCGACCCCGATACGCCCAACATCTACTACCATGAAGTGGAAGTCTCCAACTACCCGCTCTTCGTCTACCCGCCCTACTCGCTGGCGCTCGCCTCGCGCATGTTCGAAATCGCCGAACTGCAAAAGCTCGACCTGCTGCACGTCCACTACGCCATCCCGCACTCCATCTCCGCGCTGCTCGCCCAGCAGATGACTACATCCCGCTTCCTCCCGTTCATCACCACGCTGCACGGCACGGATATCACGCTGGTTGGCACAGACCGCTCCTACTTCCCCATCACCAAATTCTCCATCGAGCGCTCCAACGGCGTCACCACCATCAGCGAGTTCATGCGCAAGCGCACGGAAGAGTTCTTCGGCATTACCGCGCCCATCGAAGTCATCCACAACTTCGTCAACTGCACCCTCTACCAACCCGACCCCGCCGCCCGCGCCAAAGGCCGCAAGCGCATCCTGCACATTTCCAATTTCCGCCCCGTGAAGCGCGTGAACGATTGCATTTACGCCTTCGCCAAAGTGCGCAAGCACGTGGACGCCGAGCTCATCATGGCGGGCGATGGCCCTGATCGCGGCCCCGCCGAACAACTGGCCCGCGAATTGGGGGTGGCCGCCCACGTGCGCTTTCTGGGCAAGCAAGACCACATGGAGCGCCTCATCCCGCGCATGCACGCGCTGCACCTGCCCAGTGAGACCGAAGCGTTCGGCCTAGCCGCGCTCGAAGCAATGGCCTGCGGTGTTCCGCCGGTAGCCACGCTCACCGGCGGCGTCCCCGACCTGATCACCCACGACGTGGATGGCTATATGGAACCCGTAGGTGACACTGACGCCCAAGCCGCCCGCCTGACGGCCATTCTGACCGACGAAGCTTTGCATGACCGCCTGGCTACCGCCGCCCGGCAAACCGCCCAATCGCGCTTTTGTACCGACCTGATTATCCCCCTCTACGAGGCGTACTATAAGGAGGTATGCTCCCGAGGTGCACCCGAGCAAATCCCTGGAACTTCCACGCAATCCGCGGTGTCTACCTAGTTGACTGGTTTTCTGCCCCCAGTAGCGGTAGAATGCAAAGCAATGGCGCATCCGTTTTTTACAAACTCGGGAAAGCTCTCCATTCTGGCAGGTGCCCAAAGCGGCATCTCCGAGGAAGATGCTCGAATCCTTCGCGGATTAAGATCTGGCATTGAAGGCGCCTATGAAGAGCTCATAGAACGCTATGAGCAGCAAGTCTTCGGTATGGTTTACCGGTTGCTCGGTAACCAGTCGGATGCTAGCGATGTCGTGCAGGAGGTATTTCTAAAAGTTTTCAGGGGTGTGGCCTCTTTTCGCGAGCAGAGCAGCCTGCGCACTTGGATTTACCGGATTGCGGTGCATGAAGCGTATAACCATCGCCGCTGGTTCGTGCGCCACTGCCGCATGGAAGTGCCGATGGATGAGCATGGCCCCCAACACCCCAACTGTCTCGACCTTACGCCCGACCCCGGCCGTTCTCCGTTCGAACAAGCCATGGATAGCGAGGCGCGCACTTTGATTGAACGCGCCCTCACCAAAATCAATCCGGTGTTTCGCACCGCCGTGGTGTTGCGCGATGTGCAGAATTTGAGTTATGAGGAGATCGCGGATATCCTGCAGGTCTCTTTAGGTACGGTAAAGTCTCGAATTTTACGCGGCCGGGAAGCTTTGCGCCGCGAACTTACGCAGCGGCCCGACCAAGGCTTGGCTGAGGCAATGGCGTAAGAAAATGGCATCACTAAGAATGGAACGTGCATGACCTGTTGGAGTGTAAATCGCCGAACTACCGCTTACGTGGATGGCCGCCTGCGCGGTCCCGAGTTGGCGCGCGTCGAAGCGCACTTGCGTCGTTGTTCCAAGTGCGAGATGCGTTTGCAGGACTTGGGCGCGGTGCGCTCGAGCTTGCAAGAACTGCCCAAGGCCAAAGCCCCCATGAGTCTGCGCACACGTTTGCGCGTGGTCGCTTCGCAAGAACGAAAACTGATTCTGGAAGCCGACGGTTCGCGTTTGATTCTGTTGTGGAACGAATGGAAATTCCGCATGCATGAACTGATGCGCCCGCTGACGATTCCCGCAACCGGCGGATTCTGTTCGGCGCTCTTGTTGTTCGGTTCGCTGGCGTTCACTATTGGCAATACCACGCGCGGCTTGGCGTACGAAGTGCCGTTGATTTATTCGAGCAATCATATTGATGCGAATTTGGTGCCGGTGGAATTGCGTTCGTCGATTGTGCTGAACATGAGTTTGGATGGCAACGGGCGAATTACCGATTATGCGTTTCGCAACGATTCGCATTCGGTGCAAGGGGATCCGGCGAGTTTGCAGCATCACAATATCGATGTGCCGGATATTCCGAGCGTGATGACGGTGGCGCAGCCGGTGAGCAGCGATATTCAGATTTCGGTGACGCCGATGGATTTCAGGCGGTAGGGATGTCCCTCGTCCACAGTCCGCTTCTGGCGCGGATCACAAGCAACACGGAAGTTCGTTTCGGGAAGCCCTGCATTCGTGGCCATCGCATTACGGTGCAGGAAATTCTAGAATGGCTTTCCAGTGGGGCGTCCAAAGAACAGATACTGGCGGACTACCCGCAACTTGAGCCTGAGGATTTCCTAGCAGTGTGCGGCCTATGCTGCCGAACTCGCTGATGGATTTATCTAGGGTTAGGCGGCCCTTGCAGTTCGTCTAAATTGGCCCTGGCTGTCTTCGTGTTTGGGTGATCTGGCCCGAGTGACTTATCCCAAATCGCAAGTGCCTGTCGCAAACACGTTTCGGCCTCGCTGTGTTTCCATTGTTGTTTGTAAAGCATCCCCAAATTGTTCAGGCTGACCGCAAGACCGGGGTGGTCTTGTCCCAGAATTTCCTCGCGGATGGCGAGCGCACGTTGGTAGCGAGGCTCAGCCTCGCTGTACTTCCTTTGGCGGTAGTCAAGGCCGCCCCAGTTATTTAGGCACGTCGCTACGTTGGGCAGATCCGGAACGGGCATATTTTCCCAAATCCCGAGTGCGCGTTGGAAGAGTGGCTCAGCCTCGCTGTACTTGCCCATTTCCGAATAGAGTAAGCCCAAATTGTTCAGGTCAAAGGCGAGAAAAGGGTGCGCGGGCCCTTGCTTCTTCTCCCGAATTTCCAGGGAACGCCGGAAAAGTGGCTCTGCTTCCGTGAATTTCCTTTGGTATCGGAGCGACTCAGCCAAGTTGCCAAGGCCGGCCGCGACCTCTGTGTGATCGGGTCCGAGCGCCTTCTCCCAAATGCCCAGAGCCCTGCGGAGAAGTGGCTCGGCCTGGCTGTACTTTCCCTCGTCGTTGTACAGCAAAGCTAAGTTATTGAGGCTTTGCGCAACATCAACATGATCGAGCCCGAGCGTTTTTTCGCGGATGGCGAGGGCACGTTGATAGATTGGCAGAGCTTCGGCATACAGCGCGCGTTTGAATAGATAGTGTGCCGTCTTATTGAGCAAGTCCGCAGCCTCCGAAAACTCGAACGCCCACTTCTCCACTAAGCTTGCGCAGTCCAGGGCATGCGGCAACAGCTTCTGGCACAAGCCCCAATTCGCGAACACCGCGCTCGGGAACGCCCGGTTGATAATCCGTACGGCCCGCTCGGCCCAGGTTCTCTGCAATTCGTCATCAATTCCGGCTTGCACCACCACCTGAGCCAGTCGATGAATGTTTAGGACTTTCGCATCGGCATCCCTCTCCACCAGGGAAAACCGCCCGGCCTCCCTCAGCAGTTTGGCAAACGCGAGCGGATCGTTGGCCACAGCGCCGAGACTCTCGCCCAGATCCTCTGCGCCTTTCGTGAAGATGACTTCCGGAATCGCGTCAGGCGCCAGAAAGGCACACAATCGCACGAGATCCGCCGCCGCGGCGCTATTGCGCGCCACCGTCTCGAAGGCCAACGAAAAAGTGACCGTCACCGAAGGATGGTCGCCCAAACTCCCGCCGCGTTCGCTCAGCAGCTTTAACTTTTGCGAACCATAGAGCTGAAGATATTCCAAGAGGCTGGATGGCGTCTCTTCAATGAATGCTCCCGCCTGGTCGAGCGCCAGCGGCAAGCCGCCTAGTTCTTCGGAAATCTTCTTCGCCAGCGCCTTGTCGGTCTGTCCACTGCGCCGCAGCAACAGCTCGGCGCCCTCCTCAGGCTCCATCACATAGACATCAATCGGCTCCGCCAGCCCATGCAAGGCGTGTGCTCGCGTCGTCATCAGCACGTGCCCCTGGCCGTCCTCCGGCAGAAACTCCTTTGCCAGATTCAGGTCATCGGCATTATCCAGAATTAACAGCCAGCCCGAATTCGCGTTGAGCCACTGACGCACGTCCGCTACCGCCACTTCCTGTTCTTTGGCCTTGGCCGATTCCAAACCCAGCGCTCCGGCCAGAGCCGCGAAATCACTCAGCAGCGTACTGCGGTGCGCGGCCTTTACCAACAAAACCGCCGCATATTCAGAGCGGTGTCGATACGCATACTCCACCGCTGTCTGAGTCTTCCCAACACCTCCAAGGCCACAGAGAGCCGCGCTCTTTCGCTTCTGAAGCGCAGCTTGCACACCGGCAAGCACCTTTTCCCGCCCGGTAAAAAATGGATTCTTCGCATGCGGCACGTGCCAGACAGTTTTTCGAAAATCCTGTTTTCGCTCCAGCGCCGGCAGCTCCGGTAGCGAGTCCCGCGCGGCCTCTATTCCAACCGCAAAACTCACGCCCCCTGGAGGCATCCGGACGACATCGCCGAGCGCCGGAACGGCAACCAGCGGCTGATGCGTCAGCAACCGGTAAAGCGAATCGTAATCGTCAAACAGGCCGTAGCGCGGATAACTCTTCAGCGGCTTCGGCACAAACTCCGCATCCGCCGGCGAGAACGTAATCGGAATGAACTTCGTGTTCTTCCCCTGCCCGTCGTACAGGTCTTGCGTAATGATGTGACCTTCCCAAGTCACGCCCTTGCCCGTTCCCGGTACTTCTTCTTTCTGGAAACGCCGCAAATACGCCTGCGTGCAAGCCACCAGCACAAACTCAGCCCTGTCGATTTGCTTGTCACACCAGGTCGGCCAACCCTCCGCCGGCCACTGTTCATATTGGTCGATGTAACAGTCCACACCTTCCTTCCGCAAGCGGTTAGAAAAGGCAAGCACCCGGTTGAGGTGTTCCGGCGATTCGTGGCTGTAGCTGATGAAAACCTTTGGCATTAATCCGAGGTTTCACCTATTCTACGCAAGTCTGATTGAGGCGCTTCAAACTTGCTTTTGGCGCCGGGCGGTTAGAACGCCATCCTGAATTTCTCTTTCTTGATTCGTAGCTGCTTGATTTTCGAGTCCAACGTCGAAGGCGGAATGCCGAGTTTCACGGCAGCCCCGTCTGCCCCCGCAACTTTCCCCCTGCACTCAGCCAGAGCGGATTCAATGATTTCCTTCTCCTGATCTTGCAGAATGCGGGTCATTTTTGCCGGCATATCCGGCCCGGCTGGGGGCTGAATCGAAAGCCACGCCTCGTCAATCGAGAACGTGTCGCCACCGCAGAGGATCACCGATCTCTCGACAATGTTCTGCAGCTCGCGAATATTCCCGGGCCAGGAGTATGCTTCACAGAGTTTCAGCGTGCGCGTATCGATTTTGTTGATACGCTTCCCCAGCTTTTCAGCAAACCTTTTCAGGAAGTATTCCACCAGCAGCGAAATGTCCTCTTTGCGTTGGCGCAGGGGCGGCATTTGGATCGGAAATACGTTCAGCCGGTAGAACAGATCCGCTCGGAACGTTCCCGCGCTGATCGCAGCCGATAGGTCGCGGTTGGTGGCGGCAATGACGCGGACATCGACTGGAATGGGGCGGTTGCCTCCCACTCGCTCGATCTCATGCTCCTGAAGAACGCGTAGCAGGGCAACCTGCGTCTCTACGGGGATTTCACCTGCCTCATCAAGAAAAAGAGTGCCGCCGTGGGCCAACTCAAAACGGCCACGGCGCTGCTGCAGCGCTCCGGTGAACGCTCCCTTCTCATGGCCAAACAACTCCGAGGCAATCAGCGAAGGAGGAATCGCCGCGCAATTTACGCTGATAAACGCTCTTTCCGAACGGCGTGAGCGCCTGTGTATCGCGCGTGCGATCAACTCCTTTCCCGTTCCGGTTTCGCCGGATATTAGAACTGTGGAGTCGGTGGGCGCTACCTTGACGACGCTGGAGAGCGCGGCCCTAAGAACTGGCGATGTGCCGACAATCTCCTCAAACATGAACGCCTGCTCGATCTCCTCGCGCAACGCCACGTTCTCATCCTGAAGCCGGTCTTTCAATCGCTTGATTTCGTCCAAAGCCTCCTCCAGTCTTGTGGTCGCCTGCCGTTGTCGGCTCACATCGATCCAGGCTCCGACGTACTCCACTAACTGGCCCGATTCGTTCAAGACCGGGTGACCCATTGTGTGCAGATACTTAACTGTGCCGTCGCGAAGAACAATGCGATAGTCCGCTACAAAATCGGCCTTGCGCGCCTGCGCCTCCTCGTAGACTCGCCTGACCATCTGCTGATCGTCAGGATCGATGCCATCGTAAAGGGATTCAATTGTCGACAGCCAGTCACCGGACTTGAGACCGCTTATTCGAAGCACTTCAGGAGAAACGGTGAAGGCCCCCGACAAAAGATCGTGCCGCCAACTGCCGGTGTGGCTCAATCGCTGAGCTTCCAACAAATCTGTTTCACTGCGGCGCAGCTTCTCTTCGGATTTTTTGCGCTCATCGATATCCGTCAACAAATTGTGCCAACGCACGACGCGGCCTTCGCCGTCGTGCAGCGCGAGGCCCCGTGACTGGAACCAGCGGTACACGCCGTCGCCCCCGCGAAGGCGGTGTTCCACGTCATACAGAGCCCCAGTTTCCACTGAATTTCTCCAGGCTGCGAGAACGCGCGGGAGGTCATCCGGGTGAACGGCATCTGTGGTTTCCCAATACTTCAGTTCGTCCTGTGTCCTGCCGAAGTATTCGAGGACTTGGCGGTTTACGTGTTCGACCTTACCTTCGGCGCTCATAATGGCGATCAATCCCGGAATGGAGTTGACAATCAGCCGAAAGCTCTCTTCGCTTGCGCGGAGAGCGTCTTCCGCGCGCGTCCGGTCTTCCATGTCGATATTGATTCCGTACCATTTGACGACCTGGCCCAACTCGTCCAGCACCGGATTGCCGCGAAACAGGAACCGCCGGTATTCACCGTCGGCCCGTCGAAGGCGCCCCTCCACATCGAATGCCCGGCCGGTGACCAGCGCATTTCGGTAAGCTGCCAGCATTTTGGCGAGATCGTCAGGGTGGATTGCTACTTTCCATCCCCAACCCCTGGCCGCTTCCGCAGTGAGACCCGTATAGTCCAGCCAGCGCCGGTTAACCGATAGTGCGGAACCGTCTGGCGATGCAGACCATGCCAGGCCGGGGATCGAGTCGATAAAGGATCGTGAGTCGTCGTCCGCGTGGTTCATCCAGCTTCCATTGGTAAGAGCGCAACCCCAGATTCTATCAGTGCCGGCAAACACTTTCTCTCGCGAAATCTCGGGAGTTCTCACGACTATTCGTGACGCTGCACGAGGCCATTGCTGATAACACTCCGCTTACACGTGGCCTTTGGATTGCCTTTGGAGCAGCGTCTCGATGTTCAAGCTTCAGCGATTGATCGAATCCGGAATCGTCAAGCTGATCGTAATCGGGCGGATCGACGCAGCGCAGTTGCCGGACTTGCAGAACCTTGTTCATGCGCAACCGGCTCCGGACGTTGTACTCGATTTGCGGGAGGTGACTCTCGTCGACGAGGATGTCGTTCGATTTCTGGTGCAGTGCGAAAGGAAGGGTCTCCGAATCACGAATGGTCCGGCGTACATCCGCGCATGGATGAGCCGGGTGAGTGCCGAGGAGTGATGCAAGCGCAGGTGAGCGGGAATGCCGAGACGAAATTCCAGGAAAGAGTATATGAAACACCCAAGTAGCCGCAGCCATGCCGATCATGGCACTGCTGTTCGGCATTGGAAAAGACCTTATGTCACAAACAAACACATCGACAGTTGTGAAAAACATCGTTCTCGTCCACGGCGGTTTTGTGGACGGGTCTGGGTGGCAGGGCGTCTATAAAGCCCTGAAGAATGACGGTTACACGGTCGCGATCGTCCAGAATCCGACCATTTCACTGGCAGACGACGTGGCGGTCACCAAGCGGGTGATCGCCGCGCAGAATGGCCCGGTGATCCTCGTCGGCCACTCCTATGGCGGAGCTGTGATCACGGAAGCCGGCAACGACCCGAAGGTCGCCGGCTTAGTCTATATCACCGCTTTTGCTCCGGACAGGGGCGAATCGGTGTCGTCACTGATCAAGGATCCACCTCCAGGCGCGTCTGTTCCGCCGATCCTGCCGCCTCAGGACGGATACCTGTTCCTCGATAAGGCGAAGTTTCCGGCTGCATTCGCCGGCGACGTAAGTCCGGAGGCCGCTTCGTTCATGGCCGACTCCCAAGTCCCGTGGGGTGTCGAGGCCCTCAGTGGTGCAATCAGCCAGCCAGCGTGGCGGACAAAGCCAAGCTGGTACCTAGTCTCTACCGAAGATAAAATGATCCCGCCTGACGCGCAACGGGCTATGTCCAAACGCGCAGGCGCAACCGTCACCGAGGTCAAAGGCAGCCACGCCGTGTATGTGTCGCAGCCGCAGGTGGTCGCTCATTTCATTGAACAGGCCGCCACTGGAGCCTTGGCGGTAGGGCAAGAACAGGCCGCCGGAGGTGTATTAGCCAACGCGAAATAGGCTGGAAGATTTAGCGGTTTGACTACAAGGAGGCTTCGAAGGCCGCCGTGCGCGCCTACGAGGCCCCCGCTTCTTTGCCGGAAACCCCGACCCACCTACTAACTCCCTATCTAAACCCGCTATCGTGAGTTACCACCATGCAATTTCGCACCTGGCAGACGAGCGCCGGTTCACGATCAGCCGCGGACGTATTTGTTGAACCAATCAATCGTGCGCTGCCAAGCCAGATCGGCCGCGGCCTTGTTATAGCGTTCCGGTGTCGCATCACAATGGAAGCCATGAACGGCGCCAGGATAGATGTAGCCTTCGTGCGTTACGTTTGCCGCCGTTAATGCCGCATCGTAGGCGGGCCACCCTTCGGCCAACCGCTTGTCGAGTTCCCCGTTGTGAACCAGAAGCGCGGCCTTGATTTTCGGAATATCTTCTTTAGGGGGCGGGCCGCCATAGAATGGAACCGCAGCGGCCAAGTCAGCACCCAGACGGGTAGCCAGCAAGTTGGCGATGCTGCCTCCGTAGCAAAAGCCCGTGACTCCAATCTTGCCGGTACAATCGGCGCGCGCTTTCAGCCACAGCGCGGCGGCTATCATATCCTCGGCCATCTTCTTGCCATCGATCTTACTGAACATCTGACCGCCCTTATAGTCGTCGCCGGGAAAGCCGCCCAGAGAGGTAAGCCCGTCGGGCGCAAACGCCATGAAGTTGGCCAGAGCGAACCGGCGTGTGATGTCCTCGATATGAGGATTTAGACCGCGATTTTCATGGACCACCAGAATGCCGGGCAACTTGGATGGCGTGGCGGAGCGCGAGTCAGCGCTGACTGGCCGAACGAGATATCCCTTGATGGTTCCGTTGCCCTGCGGTGACGGAACGGTCTCGTAGCCGGCCTTGATCCGGTCATCTGTCTTTGAGACTTGTTGTCCGAGCGCGTAGTTCGGCATCAACGCGTCGATAATCGTGGCGGCCGCCAGTCCACCGGTCGCAAATCGCTGTACGCCCTCCACGAAGTCGCGGCGGCTGATTTCGCCGTGAATAAAGCGGTTGTAAAGTTCTATTGCCGCACTCGGTAGTTTCGGTCTAACTGGCTCCATCCTGTACTCCTTGATCGAGACTATCACCAAGCCCCGGCACGCCCAAGAACTGAACCGTCATCACAAACCCGGCCTTCTCTTTGTCCAGCTAACCACGAACCACCAAGCGAGCAAAAGGATCACAATGAGGCGAATGATGAGGAAACTGGCCATGCTGAACGGATGGCCGTTCGGCGTTTGCGTCGCGAAGACGGCGAAAACGTCCACAAATGTCCGCCATACCAAGACGATGAGCAGCACACCGGAGACAACGATTTGCAGCCGGACTGTATTCATGAGGTCAACTCGCGCACCCCGGAGTTTGTGAGACCGGCCTCGGCAAATCTTCCGCCCACCTCGCGAACAACTTATGCACTCGCACGTCCGAGTGAGCCTCGCTATGATTAAGGCCACCGACCCCGGACTCTGAAAAGTCGCAGTAGACTTTCTCAGGTTCCATCTGTGCCACCAGCCAGATCCCTGGCGGCGCGGGTTCGGCTGTCAAATCTAAATACGGCCCAGCAAGAGGAATCTCGCGGCCTAAGGGAGCGAGACACAGGGAAACCAAGGCGGCTATCGGGAGCGCAACCAACGTCATAAAGAGAGCGATCGCGGCCGGCAAGGCGAACAGCAGAATCATCAACAGGAATACCAGTTGCACGATCGGGTTTGAGACGAATTGACCGGCACCGGCGATTACCGGAACAAGCGCATAGGGCATTAAGGTTCGAATCATGGCAATCACCGGAGTGTCGCCCACCGGCGCAATCAATTGTCCTTTGTGA
>Ga0302319_10019157_pt1 | contig 12441 bp, 14 predicted proteins | sample Bog_T0_2_FD_203319 | JGI IMG/M metagenome (GOLD analysis project Ga0302319, IMG submission 203319) | Peat permafrost microbial communities from Stordalen Mire near Abisko, Sweden - Bog_T0_2 | ecosystem: Environmental > Terrestrial > Soil > Wetlands > Peat | place: Sweden: Abisko, Stordalen Mire... | reverse complement strand
CGCGGTATCCAGGCCGATCATGGTTACGCTCATAACGGACTGTCCTTTCTACAGGTCTGCAACGGCCCCACGATGGCACATCCAGGGGCCGTCCACCCCATCTGGCGAGCAGGCGAACGGTGCAAACGCTAAGCGGCACAGTCGAAGTGGAGGTCCCAGACACAGAAGACGACCAAGACGACAACGGGCACGTTGCGCATATCGCTGTACCAGGCGCGGTCTCCCCGGAACCGGAAGCTCGGCAGTCCATTCAGGTCCAAGCCCAGATCGCGCAAATCGGTGCAAAGATGGGGTTTCGCATCTGGATTCCTGTGGCTGATCGAGGAAGGGTCCTGGAATTAGTTCAACCTGCGCAGAAGGCGGCCTTCCTTGACGCGTTGCCGCTGAACTACGACAAAAACACTCTCGATACGATCAGGCAAATTGATGTTCTCTGGCTAAAAGGCCGCTCCATGGCTCGCGCGTTCGAAGTAGAACATACCACCGCGATTTACTCCGGCATTTTGCGTATGGCGGACCTATTGGCGCTACAGCCAAATATGCAAATCAGACTGCACATCGTCGCTCCGACGGAGAGACGCGAGAAGGTCCTGCGGGAAATCAGCCGCCCAGTCTTCTCTCTCCTCGATCACGGACCGCTATACGAAAAATGCACTTTCCTCTCCTACGAATCGATTGAGGCCATCGCAGAGCAGAAGTTTCTAAGCCATATGAGCGATACGATCCTGGACGAGTATGAGGAGCATGCCGACGAAGGGTAAGGGGCAGAATTGCCGATTGAGAGTCGTCGAAGGCCGCCGGTATGACCGGTATGATTCGAACACGTCAGAGCAGGAACCCGGTCGCTTCCGCGCGCCCCGCGTTCGTCGCATCCAACCGCTTGTCCGAGCCGCCCCCACCCCTCCTGTCGGGGATGCGACAACGTCGCAAGCCAGACACCACCCTGCCCCCCTAACCCCCGGTAACGCCACCACTTTCCTCTGGCACGCATCCTGCATTATCCCCCAGATGAACACGTTGGCGCACCCGCGCCGCAGGCCGAACAGAGGGACGGAGAGGCGGAATGATCCAGCTCACCGACAACGCGGTGGACGCAGTGCGCAGTGCGATCCTGGCGGCCAAGGCCCCGGTCGAGGGCATCCGCATCATGGTGGAAGCCGGCGGCTGTAGCGGGCTGAAATACATGATGGGCTTGGTCTCGGCCGGCGAGCCCGACGACATTCTGGTCGAGCGCGGCGGCCTCAAGCTGTTCGTCGATCCGGCCAGCGGCCGCCACTTGGACGGCACCATCATGGACTTCGTCACCAACGACGAATGCCGCGGCTTCACTTTCGAAAATCCGAATTCCTCGCGCTGCGGCTCATGCAGCAAATCGTGCGGCTGAGACGGGACACAGCGCCATGTGGGACTACACCGACAAGGTCAAGGAATACTTCTTCAACCCGAAGAATGCCGGCGTGCTGGAAGAAGCCAACGGCGTCGGCGAGGTCGGGGCAATCGCCTGCGGCGATGCGCTCCGCCTGATGCTGAAGGTCGATCCGCACACCGAAATGATCACCGACGCGCGCTTCCAGACCTTCGGCTGCGGCTCGGCGATCGCGTCGTCCTCGGCGCTGACCGAGATGGTCATCGGCCGCACGCTGGACGAAGCGTTGAAGATCACCAACCAGGACATCGCCGATTACCTGGGCGGCCTGCCGCCGGAAAAGATGCACTGCTCGGTGATGGGCTACGAGGCGCTGCGTGCCGCCGTCGCGAACTATCGCGGCGAGACCTGGTCGGACGACCACGAAGACGGCGCGCTGATCTGCAAATGCTTCGGCGCCGACGAGGGCATGATCGAACGCGCGATCCGCATCAACAAGCTGACCTCGGTCGAGCAGGTGACGCATTTCACCAAGGCCGCCGGTTCCTGCGGCACCTGCGTGGAAGCGATCGAAGGCGTGCTGTTGCGCACCAACGCCTCCATGGTCGAAGCCGGCGAACTTGATGTCGGCCTCGCCTTCAACCCCAACGCGGTCGCCGCACCGGTGCGACGCGCGCAGAAGACCTCGCCGCTGGCCGGCCCGCCGAAACACATGACCACGCTGCAGAAAATCCGCATCATCGAGGAGGCGATCGAGGAGATGCGCCCGTTCCTCCGCGCCGATGGCGGCGACTGCGAACTTGTGGATGTCGAAGGCGACCGCGTCATTGTCCGCCTGGTGGGCGCCTGCGTCGGCTGCCAGATGGCCAGCGTGACGGTGAACGGCATCCAGGAGCGGTTGATCGCCAAGCTCGGCCAGCCGCTGCGCGTCATTCCGGCCGGTCATTGAGGGGGAGAACGCTATGCGCCCGGTTTACCTCGACAACAACGCCACCACCCGCGTTGATCCCGAAGTGGTTGCGGCGATGCTGCCGTTCTTCACCGAGCAGTTCGGCAACGCTTCCTCGATGCATGCCTTCGGCGCAGAAGTCGGCGGTGCCGTGATGCGTGCCCGGCGGCAGCTTCAGGCGCTGCTCGGCGCGGAGTTCGACCACGAAATCGTCTACACCTCCTGCGGCACCGAGTCGGACAACACCGCGATCCTCTCCGCGCTGGAAACCCAGGGCGGCCGCAACGAAATCATCACCTCGACGGTCGAGCATCCCGCGATCCTGCAGCTCTGCGCCTGGCTGGAGAAAAGCCGCGCGGTGAAGGTGCACAAGATCGGCGTGGATGCCAGGGGGCGGCTGGATATCGACGCCTATCGCAAGGCGCTGGGGCCGCGCACGGCGATCGCTTCGATCATGTGGGCGAACAACGAGACCGGAACGATTTTCCCGGTGGAGCAACTGGCGGAGATGGCGCACGAGGCCGGCGCGCTGTTCCACACCGATGCGGTGCAGGCGGTCGGCAAGATCCCGATGGACCTGAAGTCGTCGGAAATCGACATGCTGTCGCTGTCGGGCCACAAGCTGCACGCGCCCAAGGGCGTTGGCGCGCTGTACGTACGGCGTGGCGTGCGGCTGCGGCCGATGCTGCGCGGTGGCCATCAGGAGCGCGGCCGGCGAGCCGGCACCGAGAACGCCCCCAGCATCATCGGCCTCGGCCGCGCGGCGGAACTGGCCATGGCGCATATGGAAGAAGAGAACACCCGCATTCCCGCGCTGCGCGACCGGCTGGAGAAGGGCCTGTTGCAGCGGATCGGCAGCAGCATGGTCACCGGTGATCCGGACAACCGGCTGCCCAACACGACCAACATCGCCTTCGAGTACATCGAGGGTGAAGGCATTCTTCTGCTGCTGAATCGAGCAGGAATTGCCTGTTCCTCGGGCTCGGCTTGCACGTCGGGGTCGTTGGAGCCGTCGCACGTGCTGCGCGCCATGAACATTCCCTACACCGCCGCACATGGTGCGATTCGCTTCTCGTTCTCGCGGGAGAACACCGACGAGGACGTGGACCGCGTGCTGGAGGTGATGCCCGGCGTCGTCGAACAGCTCCGCTCGCTGTCGCCGTTCTGGAAGAACGGTGGCCAGGCGGCCAGCCAGTTCACCCCGACCTACGCGTAAGGTGGCAAACATGACAGTCCTGGACAGCATGCGCGGCCTGTCGTCGGCGGAGGAGTTTTTCGCTCTGCTCGACGTGCCATACGACCCGACCGTGTTGCGCGTGGCGCGGCTGCACATTATGCGCCGGATGGGGGAATACCTGTCCGGCACGGATCTGGCCGCTGCGGACGACGATGCGGCCCGCGCGCTGTGCCGGTCGCATCTGCAACACGCCTACGACGACTTCGTCGCGTCCACGCCCATCGAACAGCGCGTGTTCAAGGCGCTGAAGGATGCGGTCGCGCCGCGGCAGAAGGGCTTCGTATCGTTTGATACACTGACTGCGGCGCAGGAGGAAACCTGACCGTCATGTTCGCTTCCCGACACGCCGTGTCCCGTCCCACACGCCCAAGTCGGTGCGAACCGAGCCAATTTCGCGTTGGCACGGCGTTTGCCATGAAGCCTGCCAGATAGCGGAGCGAATTATGCATATTGTCGTTTGCATCAAACAGGTACCGGACAGCGCGCAGATCCGCGTGCACCCGGTGACCAACACCATCATGCGGCAAGGCGTGCCGACGATCATCAATCCGTACGACCTGTTCTCGCTGGAGCAGGCATTGCGACTGCGTGACCGATTCAATGGCACGGTGACGGTGCTGACGATGGGGCCGCCGATGGCCGAGGACTCGCTGCGCAAGGCGATCACCTTCGGCGCCGACCGCGGCGTGCTGCTGACCGACCGTTTCTTTGCTGGATCGGACACGCTCGCCACCAGCTATGCGCTGTCGCAGGCTATCCTGAAGATCGGCGAGACCTGGGGCACGCCGGCGCTGGTGTTCACCGGCAAGCAGACGATCGATGGCGACACCGCGCAGGTGGGTCCCGGCATCGCCCGGCGCCTGGGCCTTAATCAGCTCACCTATGTCGAAGCCATCGAGGCGGTCGATCCGGAAGGCGGCAGCATCAACGTTGCGCGGCGCGCCGAGGGCGGGCTGCAGCAGTTGCAGACCAAGCTGCCCGCGCTGATCACGATGCTCGAAGGCACCTGCGAAATCCGCCGCGGCAGCCTGCCGGATGCGCTGCGCGCCGCGCGCGCCGAGATCACGGTGTGGAACGCCGAGGCCGCCGGGATCGTCGATCTGATGAAATGCGGCCTGCGTGGCTCGCCGACTGTGGTGAAGCAGGTGTTCGCGCCGAAGCCCCGCGAGCTGAAAGCCGAGCAGGTGCCGACCGGCGACAAGAGCTACGCCGATCTGTCCGAAGTGGTCATGGAGCGCATCCTTGGCCTCCAGCCCACGCTGGAAGCGGATCTGCTGCGCATGGCTGCGGCGTACTAGGGAGTTCGGAGAGATGAGCGATACCGCAAAGCGACCGCCGGCCACCGGCGGCAGCCGGGCCGGGATGAAGAAGGAGCTCTCCGAGCACTTCAAGGCCTACAAGCACGTCTGGGTGTTCATCGAGTACGAGCACGGCACCATCCATCCGGTGTCGCTTGAACTGCTGGGCGAAGGCCGCAAGCTCGCTGCCAAACTTAACAGCGAGTTGGTCGGGGTCCTGATGGGCAGTGGCCGCGAGCCGCTGGCTGAGGCCGTGAAAGAGTGCTGGGAGCATGGCGCGGACCTGGTCTACCTCTGCGACGACCCGGTGCTTGAGCACTATCGCAACGAGCCGTATTCCAAGGCGTTGACCGACATCGTCAACACTTACAAGCCGGAGGTCCTGCTGCTCGGCGCAACCACGCTCGGGCGCGACCTTGCCGGGTCGGTGGCGACGACCGTGCTGACCGGACTGACCGCCGACTGCACCGAGCTGGCGATCGACGGCGAGGGCTCGCTGGCCGCGACGCGCCCGACCTTCGGCGGCTCGCTGCTGTGCACGATTCATACGCTGAACTTCCGCCCGCAGATGGCAACCATTCGGCCGCGCGTGATGGCGATGCCGGAGCGCGTCCCCGGTCGCACTGGCCGCGTGATCGAGCACACACTGGACATGCGTGAGGAAGACGTCGTCACCAAGGTCCTGCGCTTCCTGCCCGATCGTGAATCGACCAAGTCGCAGCTTGCCTATGCCGACGTCGTCGTCGCCGGCGGGATCGGGTTGCGCAGCCCGGAGAACCTTCAGCTCGTGCGCAACCTGGCGGAGGTGCTGGGCGGCGAATGGGGCGGCAGCCGGCCGCTGGTGCAGAAAGGCTGGATGCCGGCGGACCGGCAGATCGGCCAGACCGGCAAGACCATCCGGCCGAAGCTGTACATTGCCGCGGGAATCTCGGGCGCGATCCAGCATCGCGTGGGCGTCGAGGGCGCCGACTTGATCGTTGCCATCAACACCGATCCGAAGGCGCCGATCTTCGACTTTGCTCATCTCGGCATTGTGGCGGATGCTTTGCAATTGTTGCCTGCGCTGACTGAGGCATTCCGCCGCCGTCTGTCCGTGAATCGTCTGGCCGGGTGAGGAGTGCTGCCATGAATGAAGAACGCTTCGACGCGATCGTTGTGGGGGCAGGGCCGTCCGGCAACGCTGCCGCCTATACAATGGCGAAGAACGGCCTGAAGGTGTTGCAGCTTGAGCGCGGCGAATACCCTGGCTCCAAGAACGTGCAGGGCGCGATCCTGTACTCGGATGCGCTGGAGAAGATCATCCCTGACTTCCGCGAGGACGCACCGCTTGAGCGCCACGTGGTCGAGCAGCGCATCTGGATGATGGACGATTCGTCGCACACCGGAATGCACTACCGGTCGGAGGACTTCAACGAGGAGAAGCCGAACCGCTACACCATCATCCGCGCGCAGTTCGACAAATGGTTCAGCCGCCGGGTGCGCGAGGCCGGCGCCACGGTGCTGTGCGAAACCACCGTCACCGAGCTGCTCCGCGATACCAAAGGGCGCGTGATCGGTGTGCGCACGGATCGCGAAGGCGGCGTGCTGCTGGCGGATGTCGTGGTGTTGGGCGAGGGCGTCAACGGCTTGGTCGGCCAGCGTGCCGGCCTGCGCGAGGAGCTGAAGCCGAAGAACGTGGCGCTGGCAGTGAAGGAGATGCACTTCCTGCCGCAGGAAACGATCGAGCAGCGTTTCGGTCTGAAGGGCGACGAGGGCGTGGTGATCGAGGCCATGGGCACGATCACCAAGGGCATGACCGGCACGGGCTTTCTTTACACCAACCGGGAATCGATCTCCATCGGCATCGGTTGCCTGGTCGAGGACTTCGCGAACAGCGGCGTCACGCCTTATGGCCTGCTGGATACGTTCAAGAACCACCCCAGCATCAAGCCGCTGCTGGCCGGTGCCGAGGTCAAGGAATACGCGGCGCACCTGATCCCCGAGGGCGGCTTCCGTGCCATGCCGGAGATCTTCGGCGAGGGCTGGGTCACGGTTGGCGACGCCGCGCATTTGGTGAACGCGGTGCATCGCGAGGGGTCGAACCTGGCGATGACCTCCGGCCGCATCGCCGGCGAGACGATCGTCTATCTCAAGCGCCGGCGCGAGCCATGCACGGCGGAGTATTTGAAGGAATACCGCAAGCGGCTCGAAGAGAGCTTCGTGCTGAAGGATATGCGCAAATACAAGGACATTCCGGATCTGCTGCATGGCAGCCGGCAGCTGCTTGATCTGTATCCCCGCCTGATGAGCAAGGCGGCACAAGTCTGGTTCCGCGTGGATGGCAAAGATAAGCGCGCGAAAGAAAAAGAAATCATCGGATCGCTGCGGCGTCAGCGCGGGATCGTCGGTTTGGTCGGCGATGTCGTGCGGGTCGCACGGGCTTGGCGCTAGGAGAGGAGTAGGACCATGGGGACCGAGGCAACGAACGGCGGCAAAATCGAAGAGAAATTGTTCCAGAATCGCTATCAGGTCGATAGCGGCCGGCCTCACGTGAAGATTCGCGAGCACGACAAGCCTTCCGAAACGCTGATGAAGCTGACCAACATCTGCCCCGCCGGCTGCTACACGGTGGACGACAAGGGCCGCGTCGAGGTGGTGCCCGATGGCTGCATGGAGTGCGGCACCTGCCGCATCCTGACCGCCGAAAGCGGAGAGCTGGAGTGGAACTATCCGCGGGGCGGCTACGGCGTCCTGTTCAAGTTCGGCTAAAACCTGCGTGCTTCCGCTCGCCGATGCGGAGATCGATCGTCTGCTGGCAGAGGACGTCCCATGCGGCGACCTCACCACGCAGGCGCTCGGGATCGGCTTGCGGCCAGGCCGGATTACGTTTGCCGCGCGCGAGCCCATGGTGGTGTCCGCCACCGAGGAGGCGGTCCGCCTACTGACCCGAACCGGCGCGACGGCCCGGCTGCTTGTGTGCAGCGGGGAGACGGCGGAACCGGGGCGGATGCTGTTGGAGGCTGAGGGCAGCGCTGAGTCTCTGCTTGCCGCGTGGAAGGTTGCACAGACCCTGATCGAATGGTCGGCAGGGCTGGCGACCGCTGTTCGAGATATTGTCGCGGCGGCCCAAGCGGTCTCGCCGCGTGTTCGCGTCGCTTGCACGCGCAAAACCGTGCCGTTGACGCGCGCGCTGTCAGCGCGTGCCGTGCTGGCCGGCGGCGGCGTCATGCACCGGCTTGGCCTGTCGGAAACGATCCTGCTGTTCCCCGAGCATCGTGCCTTGCTCGGCGATCAGGCATTGGCGGTGGCGTTGGCCCGGTTGCGGGCGGAGGCGCCGGAGCGCTCGATTGTGGTGGAGGTCACCAGCGCCGACGACGTGCTGGAGGCTGCCGCGCTGGGCGCGCATGTGATCCAACTTGAGAAGTTCGCGCCGGAGGCCGTTGCGCAGGTGGTGGCGCGGCTGCGGGCGTCGGGGCGGCCTCGCCCGCGGGTCGCCGCCGCTGGCGGGGTGAACGCAACGAATGCGGCCGCGTACGCGGCGGCCGGTGCCGACGTGCTGGTCACGTCGGCCCCTTATGCGGCCCGGCCGCGCGACGTTCAGGTGCGCATCACCGCCGCCTGACTGGCGTCTTCATCGTTGGCGAGAGGCGGCGCCGTCGCGGTGCTGCTGCGATGCGCGGACGATGAGGCGGCCCGGAAGAAGGCCCTCGTGGCCCGCGTCTCGAACGGTGTGGTCGCGAATCCCACCGGCCGCGGATCGCCCCTATAAGTCAGCCCGGCTTGCTACCCCTCACGGTATCGTGTGTAACGGTCGCAACGCTAACCGCCCGGCGTCGGAACGGGTCTTGAGTCGCGTGGGGTGGGAACGACGATGGCGGCAATCGAGGCCCCTGCGCGGGCGATCATCCGGCTTGTCCTGGCGCTTGCGGTATCGATGCTTGCGAGCCCGCTATACGCACAGGCGGCAAGCCCGGAGGGTGGCGACCCGACCTATAACATCGTACGCTACAACGACAACTTCACCTACCTCAGCGATCCCACGAAGGCAGTCGATTTCTGGGATGGGATCAAATACATCCCGCTCGGCGACGGCCGGTTCGGCCCGAGCTATCTCAGCCTCGGCGGCGAGCTGCGAGAGCGTTTCGAATCATATATCAACCCCAACTTTGGTATCAAGGCGCCGGACAGCAACGCTTACCTCCTGCACCGGCTGCTGCTGGATGCCGACCTGCACGTCAACGACTACCTTCGTGTCTTTCTGCAACTTGGCGACATGGAGCGGCTCGGCAACCGCGGTACGCCGACGACCACCGACATCGACAAGCTCGACGTGATGCAGGGGTTTGTCGATCTGCGGGCACCGACGCCGCTGGGCGATGCGCCCACGCTGCGCGTCGGCCAGGCGGAGATGGAGTACGGCTTCCAGCGCCTGGTCGCGCTGCGCGAGGGACCGAATGTCCGCCGCGCCTTCGATGGTTTCCGGCTGTCGGATGCGTTGGGTGGCGCGACGATCAACCTGTTCGCCGTCCGGCCGGTGGTGGACAACACGGGCGTGTTCGACGACCACGCCAACCTGAACCAATCACTGTGGGGCGGCTATCTCACCGTCCCGGTTGCGGGCGGGTTGAAGGCCGACCTGTACTGGATGGGCTACGACAACGCGTTGGGACGGTTCCGTAACCAGACCGGGTTCGAGAGCCGCCAGACCGTCGGCACCCGCCTGTTCGGTGCAGCCGACGGGTGGGACTGGAACTCGGAGGCCGCGCTGCAAGGCGGTCGTTTCCGCAACAACGATATTCGTGCGTGGCTGTTGGCCTCGATCGCCGGCTACACGTTCCGCGGACTGCCGTGGGAGCCGCGGCTGGCGCTGGAGGCGAACGCGGCCAGCGGCGATAGCGGGCACGGGACGCTGGGCACGTTCAATGCGCTGTATCCTCGGCTGCCCTACTTCGCCGAGACGCCGCTGCTGGTGCCTGCGAACGTCTACGACATTCGCCCGGTGATCAGTTTCAAACCGATGCCGGTGGTAACGGCGGTGTTCGGCTGGGACACGCTTTGGCGCACGTCGCTGCATGACGGGCTGTACGGCAGTGCCGAGACGCTGTTCCCCGGGACGAACATGACCACCGGCTCGCGGGTCGGCACCGAGTTGTCGGCGGACGTGCGCTGGCGGTTGGACCGGCACCTGACGCTCGGCGCGATTTTCGCGGAGTTGTTTGCCGGCCCCGCGGTCACCGAAGCCGGCGGCAAGAGCGTGTCGTATTTCGTGCTGTTCGGAACTTACAGATTCTGAACCGACCTGCACGGCGCCGTGCAGGTCGGTTGGTCGCTGCCTTCCGCTTCAGCCGCGGCTCAGGCGGCGCAGCAGTGATCGCCTTTGGCTGTTTCCTCGTATTCGTCGTGGCGGCGAACCCAGTTCATGGTCGTCGTCTCGTTGCGGCCTTTGGGCGCACGATCCAGGATCATCAGCGTGCCGATCAACTCTTCCAGGCCGCGTGCGTAGGTTGAGTAGGTGCGAAACACGTTGCCGGACTCGTCCTTGTAGAAAGCGCTGAGACCTGGAAGTTCATCGTGCGCCTGGGCGGAGTCGAGCTCCATGAAATTGTAGAACACGTGGCCCTTCGCCAGGTCTTCTTGCGTAAACGAAACACCAAAATCGTAGTTGAAGTCGCTGCCGAAGGATGAGACCCAAGGAAAGTGCCAGCCCATGCGCTTCTTGTATGCCTCGATTTCCGCGAGCGGTGCGCGCGAGACCGCGGTCAAGGTGACGTCGTGGTTCCGAAGGTGGGGCAGCGGGCCATCGAGATGGTCGGACAGGAAGGAACAGCCCGGGCAGCCGGCGGCCCAGCCTGGCGCGAGCATGAAGTGATAGACCAGTAACTGGCTGCGCCCGTCGAACAAGTCGGCCAGAGCCTTTTTCCCGGACCGCGTGTCGAAGGTGTAGGTCTTCTCGACCTTCACCCAGGGTAGCGCCAGGCGCTCCGCATTGATCTTGTCGCGTAGGTGCGTTGCTTCCTTTTCCTGGACGAGAAGCGCCTTGCGCGCGGTGAGCCATTCTTCCTGGGATACGACTTGGTGCTGCATTGTTGAGTCTCCCCTTTCTTGGTGTGGCAAGTGTCATTAAGTATACCGGTAGCGTAAGCTTCCTTCCGGATATTCTGGTCTGCGACTTGAGTCTCCGCCAGATTGTAGCGAGCTTACGCGTTTTGCCTGCTCACGATGGTGACAAGACGGGACCTTGATCCCCAGTGCGCCTGTGACCTGCCTAACGCGCCTCGTGCCAGTGGGTTCAATCTGGCCGGCTACGGACGCCGGTAGGGCCTTGATGGCGAACGGCAGCTTAACGTCGTGTCACAGGATGCCGAGGGTTGGTCGGCGCGCCGGCCAAGACAGGCCTTCGGTGATGACAACGGAAAATTAAGGCTTCGGAGGACCTGGTCAGAGGCCGGAGCTTGACGGCATTCCATAGAAGGAATATGTGGGGGTGTCTTGGGAGGTCGCATATACCGACGAGTTCGGTGTTTGGTGGACGGACTTGGACGAGGCTCAGCAGGACCGGCTTGCGGCGACGGTTGCGCTTTTGGCGGAGCACGGCCCGGCACTGCCGTTTCCGCATTGCTCCGGGATCAACGGGTCGCGGCATGCGCATATGCGGGAATTGCGGGTGCAGAGCGGCGGCAACCCGTTGCGGGTCTTCTATGCGTTCGATCCACGCCGGGCTGCCATCCTGCTGATCGGCGGCGACAAGACGGGCCGGGATCGGTTCTACGAGGATTACGTGCCGTTGGCGGACGACCTCTACGACGCGCACCTGACGGAACTGAAGACGGAGGGCTTGCTATGACGGGCCGGCACAAGTTTTCAGCGCTGGTGGCGAAGATGCCGCCGGAGCGGCGCGCGCGGGTGGACCGGCTGTCCGAAGAACTGCGCGAGGAAATGGACCTGACCCAGCTTCGGACGGCTCGGCAACTTTCGCAGGCGGCGCTGGGGGAGATTCTGCATGTCGAGCAGCCCGCCGTCGCCAAGATCGAGAAGCGGGCGGATATGTATGTGAGCACACTGCGCCGCTTCATCGAGGCGATGGGCGGCGAGTTGGAGATCACCGCGCGGTTTCCCGATCATGCCGTGCGGATCAAGGCTTTTCGGGATATAAAGACTGGATGAATGGCATTTTATACCTCCCTTTGTTATGCCGATTACCGGCGCCGCCGAGCGAGTTTGGCGTCGCATCATTTCCAGTACCTAGGCTTCCTCTAAATATTCAGCGCGATGGCGCGGAGTTCGTCCGTCACGTCTCGAACGCCGGGGAAGCTCCAGACTTTATCCCGCAATAGGAACCTCCAACTATTGCTGTGGGCCACATAAGCCGATTCCTTGCGGACCAATGCGACGGGTATGATCGCGGCGCGTATATCTGGAATGCCTCATCCACAAGCACACCGGCAAGCTGGTCAAACGGGTCCTTGTCGAGACTACGGATGGCACTCATCTGACGCGATGGATTGTACTGCGTCAGTCTCCTGCCTTTGATCTGATATCGAACGCCAGTTCCATCCTTAGCGTCGAAGCCAGTAGCGGAATTCTTCTCACGCTCCCATCCGAACGCGTTGCA
>Ga0302319_10019156_pt1 | contig 12441 bp, 11 predicted proteins | sample Bog_T0_2_FD_203319 | JGI IMG/M metagenome (GOLD analysis project Ga0302319, IMG submission 203319) | Peat permafrost microbial communities from Stordalen Mire near Abisko, Sweden - Bog_T0_2 | ecosystem: Environmental > Terrestrial > Soil > Wetlands > Peat | place: Sweden: Abisko, Stordalen Mire... | reverse complement strand
GACGGCGCTGCTTCTCGACCAATTTCATCGAAGGAAGAAACCATATCGGGCTGGTCCCAGGCTGATTCCTTCACGACAAATGAGAGTGTTGTTCCGTTCACGTTCTTTTCGAGCAGTACTGTGACTCCTTTGTCCGTAAAGTACCCGTTGGCCTTCAGGATATTGCCAAGGGCCTGTGCGTCCTGCTGAGTTGCTGAGCCGGAGTAGTACACTTCGTCCTTGGTTCCGACGACTACCTTGGGGCCATTGTTTCCCTTGTACATTGTAGTGAGCACGACCGCAGTGACGATCGCAAGTATGGCCACCAGATAGGCCATGCCGACCCAGAATGCGGTCCACTTCGACGCGAGCTTTCCGCCACGCTGGAGGTGTGTTTTCACCGCGGATCCCTGCAGCCAATCGGCCACGAACCTCATGCCGATGATCATCGCAATGCTGAACACCAAAGAGGCGCGAGGCGGAATACTCCAGGTTGCCAGAACCACCAGTCCGGTAATGACGAGGGTGAGGAGCAATATGACGATTCCGCGTCTGGAATTGCCCAGGCGGCGTTCGTTGATGAACATCAGTGTGGCGCCAGCCACCGGAGTGCCAAAGAACGTGGCGACCCCCACCGCGTTGGAGTCGAACAGGGTGTAAGACGGAGCGACAACCGGAGACACTGGGTTCGGTACGAACTGTTGTGAAATCGAAGACATCGGTATCTCCTGAATTTGCTTCATGGCTATTTGCTTAGAAAAGGACTTCGGGGCTATCTCACTTGGTACGCGTTGTCGGTACTGGAAATGCGTCAACGGAGGGGGAGTCGTTCATGCTATGCTGCGCTCGGATTGTCAGTGCTGAGGCTGTCGCCTAACATGAACCCAGTCATCGAATGAGATTCAAGAGGACTCTAAAGAGATGCTTGTTGAGCTGCGAGCGGAGAACTATGCGGTTATCGATCACGCCATTGCGGTGTTTGGGCCGGGTCTGAACCTGCTGACGGGAGAGACGGGAGCGGGCAAGTCGATTCTGGTTGATGCGTTGGCGCTGCTGATGGGCGGCAAGGCGTCCGCCGAAGTTGTTCGGCACGGGGCGGAAAAGGCCGTGGTCGCGTGCGTGTTTGAGGCGACACCGGGTGCGGATACGATTCTTGAGGAGAACGGGATCGACTCGGAAGGGAACGAGATCATTTTACGGCGGGAAATCCTATCTACAGGTAAAGGCCGGGTGTTTGTGAACAACCAGCCGGCAACGGTGGCGGTTTTGAAGCAATTGGCGCCGGAATTGGCGCTGGTCCATGCGCAGAGCGAGTCGCTGACCAGCTTTGACCAGGCGCAGCAGAGGATATTGCTGGACCGGTTCGCCGGGATTTCGACGGAGGAGGTGGGCTCGGCCTACGCGCGTTGGCGCAGCGCCGAGGAAAAGCTGAACGAATTGGTGGAAGGCGAGCAGGACCGCTTGCGCATGGTTGATCTTTGGAGTTACCAGCGCAAGGAAATTGAAGCGGCAAGACTCGTGGCTGGCGAAGACGAGGCGTTGGAGACGGAAAAGCGTGTGCTGGCCAATTCGGAGAAGCTTTATGCTGCAGCGATGGGAGCGTTTGAGCAACTCTACGAGGGCGGGGCTTCAGCGGAGGTTTCGCTGCGCGCGGCGGTGCGAAATGTGGAGGAACTGGCGCGGTATGATGGCCGGTTTGCGGAGGCATTGCAGCAGTTGGAGTCGGCGCGGGCGACTGTGGGCGATGTGAGCGGGAGCCTGCGAGATTATGCGGAGGCGATTGATGCATCACCGGAGCGGCTGGCTGAGATTGAGGATCGACTGGCAGCGCTGGATCGGCTGAAACGCAAGTACGGCAAGACGGTTGCCGAGGTGATTGCGTTTGGCGAAGATGTGGCTCAGAAGCTGGCTGAGGTTGAGGATAAGGATGAGATTCTCAAGGGGCTTCGTGCCGCAGTTGCAGAGGCGATTCGAGCTTATCGGGGGGCCGCGGGGATATTGCAAGTCGAGCGTAGGACGGCCGCAGCGAAACTGGCCAAGCTGGCCGAGGGGCAGATCAACTCGCTGGCCATGAAGGTGCGGTTTGAAATCGATTTGCATTCCAACGAGAAGGAGACAGGTTGGACGAATGCCGGTTGGGATACTGTGGAATACCGGATTGCGACCAACCCAGGTGAACCTCTGAAGGCTTTGCACGAGATTGCTTCAGGTGGCGAGATGAGCCGTGTAATGCTGGCACTGAAAGTCAGCGTGGAAGAGGGCGCGGCAAAACCGAAAAAGAAGTCCGCTGCGCCAAGGACGCTGGTGTTCGACGAGATCGATATCGGTATTGGCGGACGTGCGGCCGAAGCTGTGGGGCAGAAGCTGAAGGCGTTGAGCAAGGGCCAGCAGGTGCTATGCGTGACGCACTTGCCGCAGATTGCGGCGTTCGCTGATCAGCATTTCTTGATCGACAAGCGCGAAGCCGATGGGCGAACGAAGACGCAGGTGCTGCTGCTTGATGACCGCGCGCGCATGCACGAAGTGGCGCGCATGCTGAGTGGGGCCAAGGTTACGGAGACGAGCTTGCAACATGCCGGGCAGATGATTGCGGGAAGCCGGTGACGCAATCTCAAGCGTCGTGAGAAGGCCTCTGATTGAGTGCGAGCAAACTCTCCACCTTGTCGAGAATGAAGGTTGGGTGCAGGGGTTTGGCGAGAATGTCAAAGTGATGGCCCTGTTTTGCCGCTTCCTCCAAGAGTGTGCTCGTATCCGGCTGTCCCGAAAACAGGAGAACCCTGCAACCTGGATGGTTCTCTCTGAGCACGATTGAAAAATCGATTCCATTCATTAACGGAAGCATGACGTCAACAATTGCGACGTCGGGAGCCCATTCGGCGATTATCTCTATCGCTGATTCTGCTGAGTAAGCAACTTTGATCACGTAGCCACGCGTTCGCAGAATTGCTGCAAGGGTGTCAGCAATGGCCTCCTCGTCGTCTATAACGAGAATTCTGCGAGTTGAGAATTTCCCAGACATGCGGTTGTTCCCCAATGATACGGTTCGCATCTCACCCTGAGTGGGTGACCAACTGAAGCGGCCGGAATGAGTGTACTTTCTGCCATTTTACAAGTAACTGGCTTCCCATTGGATCTTCGACACTGAATCGCTTGTTGCTCTCGACCTTTCCGCCTTCATTGACTATGATGCGCAAAAGCCCCTGTTAGGATACCTCTTGACGGTCGGTAAGCCATTCATTTCATTGGCGAAATTACGTAAGTGAAATGCAGCTGCTCAATCTCCGAGGAATTCCGATGGCACAGAAGGCGACAACTCCGGAATGGTCCGATCGGATTCGACAGCTCCTGGTGGATCTGAAGTTGACGCAGGCAGAATTGGCGGACCGACTGGGAGTGTCACCGCCTACTGTGTCCCGCTGGATAAGAGGCAGACACGAACCGACCGCGGAAAGCTATATTGCACTTGGCAACCTTTGTGACAGACCCGACGGGAAGTATTTCTGGGAACAGGCCGGCATGGATACTTCGGGCCTGCCAGACGCAAATACGGTCCAGGCAGTGTCGTCGCTTCGAGTGAGTTTGCAGGACATTAGGCTGGTTGCAACCAAAAGAGTCTCCGAGCAGCTAACACGCAAGGGAGATTTCGTTGCAATCCCACTGCTGAAAATTGACGCATTCGGTGATCGGATTCCTCCAAAGGAAAATGTCAATCTTCTTCAAACCGATGTAGAAGAAGTGCTGCTTGCGCCGTTCTCGTGGTGTCCGCACCCTGAAAACATGATTAGCATGCACATGTCGGGTGACTCCATGTTTCCGCTCATTCCACCCGGCGCCATCATTTTCGTCGACACTGGGGTGGTTGATCGAAACCGGCTTAATCAACGGCTGATCGTGGTTTCTCATCGGGACCTCGGCTTTAAAGTGGCGCGACTGCAGCGGCTTGCAGGGTCTGACCTGCTGATCTCGGCGAATCACGAGTATCTTCCCCTGGACATCAGCAATGTTTCAAAATGGAAGGTATTCGGCGAGGTTCTCTGGTGGATATCGAGAGACATCGAGCCGAAGAGTTAAGAGCACAGCCGTTCGAACACACCTCAAGTGAATCGTGGACTCGCCGTTCGACCCATTCGAGACTTTGGGCAGCGGCGGGCGCAAGCGATGTTTCAACGTTCTGCAGAGCCCGGATCAGGGCTTGGCCAGTTTGGGAAGATGCCACGGCTTTTTAAGCTTGTTGTACTGCGCGATGGGCAACTGAACCAGAATAGGTTTTGCTGCAAGGTCGAGCCAGGCGAGGATAGGTTCTAGTTGATCATGGGGCATGGCGGTGCAGCCGGCGGTGCCTTTACCGGGACCCGCCCAAATGTGCATGAAAACGCAGGAGCCGGCGCCTGGAACAGCTGGATTTGCGTTTTGATCGACGACAGCGCCCATGCGGTAGGCTTCTCCAGCGCTGGCCATTTTTTCAGAACTGTTCCAATCCGGAGAGACGGACACGCGGTCGAGGACTCGGTTGTAGAAATGCGAGGAGGCGTCATCGACGCACTCGACAGACGGAGTCAATGGGATGTAGGGCATATTCCAACCATGTGGCCGCTCGGGGGCATAACCGAAAGCGGAACTCAAGAAGAAAACGCCGGCTGGAGATCTGCCGTCGCCTTCTTTCTTTACAGGGTCCTGTGGAGCGCGGATCGAGGGGCTGTCCGTAGCGATGAGGCCAGAACCCCAGCCCATTCCGGTCCGCCCAACAACGATGACGACAGGGCCCTCGACGGTCTTCCATTGTTTGCCAGGGCGTGTGCGCTGATAGCGCTGGAGTTTGCCCGATACGGCATCCCAAGCAGGTGTTGTTACGACAATCATCTGCGTTGAAGAAGCGAGCGGCAGCTGGTTCACGGTCTGGGAGACTCCACACGAGACAGTACAGGCAAAGAGCAGAAGGCAGAGCGATTTGTGCTTTATCATGTTTGGTCTCTCGCAGTTTGGCCGTTTTTCAGAGTTCCGATTGCCCTGGCGGACAGAGAATTGAGATCTCGATCCGATTGCACGATGAAGTTCTGTTTACGATAAAGGCCGCATTTGTAGCATGGAGAGCGGACGTTGATGCCGCACTTGGAACCTGTCTAATAACTCGGAATAAGGTGAAGGGTACGGGCTTCAGCTCGTAGATCCGAGCCAGCAAGTGGTTGGGCTTTGAGCGCCTGCGGAACATTTCCAAGAGTTTGCATTCCCTCGGCAGCTAAAAGCGAGCCCTGAACTCGCTCTTAACGTTCGGGATAAATCCCGTGCCGTTCAATCCCAGAGTCTTTAGACAGATTCTTTGAGTGGTTACCTAATTACCTTTGTTCTTGTTTTTGATTACTAACGACTTGAGGGGAGGGGTAGTCTTGTTCCCGCTTCTTGGGCTGTTTTGGAGGATTTCGCTCGAGGCGCCCTGTTGGGCATTTCCGCTCAGGTTGCTCATAAGTGTATTGTGCGCGATCCAGGTGGAATGAACTGCAAAGAATCGTAATATTTGTTGCATGGCTCGATCATGGCGCGGAACCAGGGTGCGTTCGCGCGAAAAAATTTCGCCCCGGCATTGATTCCGTCGAAGGCTTGAGCAGGCAACTCTCAGGCCAGACCGATGGTCTTATTTTGTACCCGACAGCGCTTTTTTCATCGATATAAAGTGTTGCCTAGCAATCGCAGTGCTTCCACACTGTGGTGCGACGCGGGCACCAATCTGGTGAGTGCCTTGTCAACACGCTTATAGTTGATGTAGCGGTTTCGGGAGCAGTCCTAATGCGTAGGCGCGGGAGCGAATTCAGCGGTTTCCCAGTGTTTCGATCACGGAAAAGAAATCTGTCTGTGAACTTATGATACTAAAGGGCGTATTGTGAATTTACCGAATTCCATCACGTTGAGCCGGATTGCGATGATCCCGCTTCTTCTTTGGATACTCTCCGCGCACTTTCCTTTCCGTGGAGCAGGCGGCGAACAGGAGATTCTGGCCTCGGTCCTGTTTGTGCTGGCTTCCATCACGGACGGGCTTGACGGCTACCTGGCGCGCAAACGGGCTCAGATCACAACCATGGGCATGCTTCTCGACCCCATCGCCGACAAGATCATGGTAACGGGCGCATTGATCGCCCTGGTCGCTTATAACCCGCAGATAGTCAAAGTCTGGATCGCCGTAGTTATCATCGGCCGCGAGTTTTTGATCTCGGGCCTGCGCTCCATTGCCTCTTCCGAGGGCTTTACCATCCAGGCCAGCGACCTGGGTAAATTGAAGACGGTCACACAAATTGTCGCGGTGGTTTCAGCAATCCTGGCGCATCACTGGTACCAGTGGCAGTTTGGGGTGGTGGTTATTCCCGTGAATTGGATCGCCATTGCCGCCATCTACTTTACGGTGCTGGTTTCCGTGATTTCCGCAATCGACTACTTTGTCGGCTTCTGGAAGCAGATCGACCACGCATCGAAAGATCGCCGCAAGGCCTTTGTGCTTGGCCGCCGGAAGAGCCCCAGCATTTCCTGAACTTCGTCAGGATTGAATTACACAGCAGCAAAAAGCCCCAGCAACTGCTGGGGCTTTTTGCATTTAGAAATCGATTGGGTTGCCTTCAGGCCATGGCCGGAATTGCTTCCGGGATGCTGACCATCGGCGCAGTAACAGATGTAGCAGGGGCGTGGGCTGGAGGCGCTGCTGGTTGTGCATGTGCCGCACGGGTGAGGCGGTGCACGAAGTGGTACGGAGGCCACGGGCCGGATACCTGCATCTGGCACTCCCGCATCATGGCGCTGGTGGTGGCAAACTTGTTCTGATACCGCTCCACATATTTGCGATCAATCAGGTGGGCAACATCCAGCACCATCTTGCCGCTATCGGTGAGGCGGCAGCTTACCTCTTCATCCAGGGGCATGAACAGGCGGTGCATCTGGAAGCTGACCGCGCGGGCTCGGGTCTGACGCTCACGGGTGCGAGCTGCATTCTCACGCAGGGTGCTCAGATACTCACGGCCAACGCCTTCGGCGGGACCATGCTTCTCGACGCCCTGTGAACAGCAGTCATCCACGAAGATTTTCAGGTGCATCTCCGTTTTGCCGCGCAGCTTGTCGATGTTGGTCTGGAACTGCCGCTGGTTTGAGCGGATGGATTTGCGCAGGCTCTCATCGTCATTGAAAACGGTGCCGAACCGGAAGGGAAGTACTGTTGAATGCTGGAAGCAGTCAGCGATGACCCGTGCATGGTCGACGCCGGATTTCTGGTTGAGGGTTTCTGCCGGGTTGTGCTCGCTGACGATGATTGCGAGGTCGCTGGCTGGGTAAAGAAAAACCTGGTTTCCACTGACTCCGACGACTGATTCCATCGGAACTGGTTTGCGATGACGTGCTAACTCGGGGAAAGCTAATTTTTCACCGATGCAGTAGGCATACCATGCCATGACGAGACACTCCGTCTGCGCGCGCCGTTTAGGCGCTGCTCGTTGGTGAAGCTCTGGAAATCTGGGAATAACTGCATAGTGGGCGAGAGACCGGGTCATTCAAGTGCGGACCCCGGTTGAACTATGCGAATACTAGCCCTCTGAAAATACGACTGGCAATATCCGTTGTCACTGAGATTGTGAAAGATAGCAAGAATTCTGAAAGTTGATTTCATATAAGAAACATTTTTGTTCATATAAAGAAATATTGTCGATTTTAGGCAAAGAGACGACTATTTTTGGCATAGCCCACGCGCTTGGCGAGCTATCCGGCGGCAAGGTTTTGTTCGAAAAGGTCTGACAAGGTGATAACGCTGAGATTCTTTAGATCGGCGAAGAGCGCCGAGAGGTTGCCTTACGGCAGAACTCGCACGATATGCAGATACAGCACGATATTGATGATCACGGAAATAGCCAGCAGACCGAGAGCAACCAGGGAAAAGATGTTGACCTTATTGCCGACGACCTTGAGGTCTTCCATTAATTCCTGCTGCTCGAGCGTGTTGCGGTCTGTGGCCTCGCGAACCATCTCCAGCTGGTCTTCGACTCGCTTGAGAGAGGTATTCTGCTCAACCACCTGGTCGCGCAATTCTTGCTGTTGCGCTTGCAACTCGGCCAGGCTTTCCTGGATGGGCGCCAGGTTTACCGCGGGGGGCGGCGGTGACGGGCGGTGATGGGGGCCCATCATGTTCGATACGGCGGTGCCGATGTTGCCGTCCAGAAGGGGCAAAATGCGTTGTACCCATGGCAGGGCTGCGCGAATGGCGGTGATTGTCCTCTGGATTCCTGAAGGAACTTCGAAAGGTTCGTTGGCCGCGGTGTTGGCCAACGCCCGTCCTGGGGGCGGTGCGCCTAAAGCGCGTTGGGTGTCGGCCAGTGAACTCGGAGGCAACGCGGTATTTCCTGAACCTGTGGGCAGGGGAGAACCGACCGCGCGCGGCCGCGCATCCGCAGGGCTCGGTCCCTTCTGGCGATCTTCAATTGGTCCTTTTCCGCTAAAGCCCGGTGCGTCGCCCATGAATACCCATTTTTTAAGATCTGCTCGAACTTCTTTCTTTATCCACTATAGAACGAATTCGTCCGGTATCAGTGACTTCCGCAGCTTGTGATTCAGTTGAGATTGCAATTCTGATCGGCCATCAACCGTCTGGTTCGTACTGCACAGGAACCGGAGCCGCACTCGGATATTCTCATTTTCTGGCCTTATCGAACCTATACTGAAATGCAGGAGACGTGTGTGAAACCGAGTTATGCGCGCACCCTGCGCAGCCTGCAACGTAATATCCTGGCCGGCATTATCACGATCGGACCCCTGTTTGTCACCTACCTGATCTTTAGCTTCCTGCTGGGAATCCTGGCAAAGGCAGGCTTGCCGGTGGTATGGCTTCTGGCTGCCATTTTTCCCGGGGACTGGTTGAATCAGCCCTGGGTTCAATCCGTGCTGTCGATCGTGCTCACGCTGGTGGTGCTTTACCTGGTGGGCCGCATCACCTCGTTGATGGTGGGGCGTCAGGCGCTGCGGCTATTTGAGGCTGCGCTCGATAGGCTGCCTTTTGTGGCCAAGATTTACGGCTCGGTTCGCCAACTGATCGATAGCATGATGGCGAAGAAAGGGTCCAGCCAGCGCGTTGTGCTGATCGATTTCCCCATCGCAGGGCAGAAGAGCATCGGATTCCTCACCCGTACCATGATCGACTCGACCACTGGAGAATTGCTTGCTACGGTTCTGCTACCCAATGCCATCAATCCTACTTCGGCATTGCTGCAGATTGTACCCATGGCTCGGGTGACAGAGACCGATCTGAATATGGAGCAAGCTATGAGCATGTTGATGACAGGGGGAGCGGTGGGGCCAGAGGAAATTCTCTTCACACGGCCTTTGCTCAAAGATGATGCCGACCGCCCCCCGGCTGACTTGATAACCCGCTGATGGGTTAGTCGTCCCTTCCCGGGGTATCTGGTGGCTGCTTCTCTGCTGCGATGTCGCCCGCCTGTTCGCTTTCAACGGCTATTTTGCGGAAGCTCACATGTTCGAACTGCGCCCAGATCAGGCCCACAGGAATGATGCTCAGGAAAGTCACAACGAGCAGCAGAGCGGCACAAGCCGTGGAAGCCTCAGGAGCAGCACCATAGAAGCTGACCATGGCCGCGGCGACAAATCCAATCTGAGTAAACCAGCCCAAAACAGGCAATTGGAACACGCTGGATGCACCACTGAAGGCGAGCAGCAACATGCATTTTGGCAGAGTCATCCCACCCAGTTGCGGACTGGCTACAAAGGCGCGCGTCGTCTCCAAATACGCCAAGGCGATGATCATCCACATGCCCAGCGAGAGGCCGACGACAGCCCCAAAGTCGCCAAAGGTATGCATTGTGTCGAGGCCTGCGCGGAAGCTGCGGACCTTATCTCCAACGGCGGCGCCAAGCTTCTTTGAGACGATGCCGAAGGTGCGTTCAAGGAATGTGGCTACCATGCCTCCGGCCAGTCGCACAGCAATCAAAAAGACCGCGCCGGCCAAAGTTAGCGCCATCCCCCAATAGCCGGCCTTCTTCACAATTTCCGGATGGGGCAGGGCACCGGGCTGGCCGAACCAGGCGGTAAAAAGAATCACAGAAGAAAAAATCAGAGCGGTCGATCCCAGGTCGAAGAGGCGCTCAACAATATAGACCGCGAACTGCGAACTGAGCGGTAGGCCGGTCTTCTTTGTCACCAAGTAGGGACGGACGGGGTCGGCGACACGGCCCAGGAGGGCGACAGCTGTAAAACCGATCACCTGCGTTCCGAGCAGAGATAGCAACGGGACTTTTTTGTTGGGCTTCAGGAGCCACGCCCAGCGCACTGCGCGGAAGCAGTAGCCCAGATAGATGCAGCCGATGGCGATGGCAATCCTGCGCCAGTCCACAAGAGTAATCTGGGAGCGGAAGACGCCGAAGTCGAAGTGAATTCTATCGCGTCCCCAAAACACCAGCGCCGCCAGCGCCACAAGCACAACCAGGCCCAGAATCAAATGGTTCTTCTTCAAGCAGTCTCCGTTCCGCGATTCTATGTATCTATTTTATGTTCTCAGCCAGGGAATGCGCATTCAGGGAACGTTAAGGAGAAGCTAGCGGCTTCCTTTGTCTTGCGAAGTGACCGCGGAAGCAACGGTCTGCCGCGCCAGTGCCTCGCGCGCAATCACACGCCGGTTGAACTCGTGGATCACCCGCGCCACATACGCCCGCGTCTCGTGGTAGGGCGGGATGCCATGGTACTTGTCAACAGCGGCCGGGCCAGCGTTATAGGCGGCCAGCGCCAGTGACAGGTTGTCGTGGTAGTAGATCAGCAGGGCGTCTAAATAAGTGGTGCCACCGCGTACATTTTCATCCGGCTTGAAGCTGTCTGCGACGCCTAGTTCAGAAGCCGTTCCCGGCATCAGCTGCATCAGGCCTCGTGCTCCGGCTCGGCTCACGGCGCGGGCATTGCCACCGCTCTCCGTCTTCACCAGGCTTGCCAGCAGGTCCACGTCCAGATTATGGTCCACTCCTGCTTTGGCAAGAATTTCGTGCAGGTCAGCCGGGGAAAGCTTGGCATCCTTTGCAGGTTCTGGTCGAGCTGTAGTGGATTCTTTGGCTGGTTCCTTCGGGATTTCCGGCGAGGGATCGGCAACGTGCTCGACGGTGGCGATCTCCTGCGGAGCGAACTCGATGAAATTGTCTTCGCTTGCTCCCTGGTAGAGGCGCACATGGCCGTCCACGTCCGCGTGATGGTTGCAGCGCATCACGTAGCCATTGCGCAGAGTGACGAGTTCGCCTGCCCACGTGCAGGTGGCAAACGTACCCAACACGGCAATCGGTACCCCTATCGAGATGAAAAACCTTCGCTGCATTCCCAATCGCACCTTTTCGAACGACACTTTCAGATTCTAGCTTTCCAAATTACGCTTTGCCAGCAAGAACCTTCGATATGGCAGTCTCCAACACCACGGCTACACCATCCTGATTGTTGGGCCGAGCTAGCTTCCAGCCGCGCATCTTTGCCATGCTTCGCAACTCCTGAGCCGCATTACCCATCATTACGCCTTGTCCGGCCCATTCGAGCATATCCACATCGTTCCAGTTGTCGCCGATCGCCATGGTCTCTTTGCGGTCCACGCCCAGCCGGGCTGCCAGACGCTCCAAAGCTGAGCCTTTCGAAACTCCCGCGGGGAGAAGGTCCAGAATCGACAAATCGCGCGCCGGATACTCTGTGCGGACACATTCGCAACTGCCGCTCCATTGGCTTCCTTTCAGCGCCTGCTCGGCCTCGCGCATTTTCGCCAGCGTTCCGGTCACCATGCCTTGAATTGGATCTTCTCCGTCCGGCAAAGCGTTTTCCAGTGGCTTCACCACCTCAATCGCATGGCGGTTCGCCTCAACCCACACCGAAATTCGACCCTGCGTCAGCTCGAGGTTTTCCAGCACTAACTCGCCGCGTCCTGGCCGATCAAAGGTAAACACAACCGCACCAAAATCCCTAAGCGCGCACAGCCCACGAGCGACTCGCGCTTCCAAGTGGTAGCGGTCGATCAAATCTCCGCCCAAAGTGCGGATCACTGCACCATTGGACGTAATGAGCGGCGTATCCGCTCGCAGATACAGGTCCTCAAAGAGCGGGGAAGTGTAGGCCATGCGCCTTCCTGTGGCAATGGCGACGGTGATACCGGCATCCTGCGCCGACTTAAGGGCGAGCGCGGTCCGATCGCTGATTTTCTGCGCAAACGTAGGCAGCAGCGTTCCATCCACGTCAATGGCTACGAGGCGAACGGGAGGGTGCATAGGTTAAGTGTACTTACCCGAGGTGGGGACAAAGAGAGCACTTCAATGCAAGAAGGTTTGAGGCCTCCCGCCCTTGCTCCGGAAAAAAGCGCAAGAACGGGGCACGAAGCATCTTGGGGGGATTCAGACTGAGCGGATCAGAGGCGCGCAGGTTGCGCTACTCGACAATGAGTTCGCCAGGGAGAATCGGGCGGGTGCGGTAGAG
>Ga0302319_10019155_pt1 | contig 12442 bp, 8 predicted proteins | sample Bog_T0_2_FD_203319 | JGI IMG/M metagenome (GOLD analysis project Ga0302319, IMG submission 203319) | Peat permafrost microbial communities from Stordalen Mire near Abisko, Sweden - Bog_T0_2 | ecosystem: Environmental > Terrestrial > Soil > Wetlands > Peat | place: Sweden: Abisko, Stordalen Mire... | reverse complement strand
ATTCGACACTGTAACTATCGAGTTTGTCGGGATACGGTGGGGCGGCTACTAGAATGTCGGGCCCAAAGAGAAATTCTCCCCCCGCCTGCAGATCGATGTCGATCGGATGATGGTCGCGAGCGGCTTCGGGAAATTCGAGAAATAACGGCCGCTCGATAGGGAGACCGGTGCGCGACGCTTCTTCAGCAACAGTGTAGAGATAAGGCATCAATCGATAGCGTTCCTCAATGAACCGCCTGCGGATCGCCTCCGACTCGGGTCCCCCAGCCCAAGGCTCTTGATCGCCAGTCCACTTCTCGGTGTGGTCGCGGTCAATCGGCTGGAACGCAGCAATCTCGAACCACTTTGTTAGCAAATCCGGCTGCGGTGTTCCGGCGAATCCCCCAACGTCAGCCCCGCTCAACGCAAAACCACTCAAGCCCAGGTTCTCGATCATCGGCGTAGTCATGCGGAGATGGTTCCACGTGCTGCTGTTATCTCCTGTCCAGGTCGCAGCATAGCGCTGGCCGCCAGCATAAGTGGCGCGGGTCAGCACAAACGGGCGCAAGGCTGGATTCAACTCTTTTACTCCTTCGAAAGTAGCGCGCGAATTTTCCATGCCGAAAACATTGTGAACCTCTGCGTGGCTTGCCTTCCGCGTCATGAACCCAGGCTCGTCAATGCGATGCACCACATCCTCGGGCATCGTCTTCGTAGGCGTGTTAAAGATGGACGGTTCATTCATGTCATTCCAAAAGCCAGCGATCCCGATCTTGGAGAAGTCGCGATAAAGACTGCCCCACCATTCGCGAGTCTGCGCGCGCGTAAAATCGGGAAACACACTTGGACCCGGCCACACTTCCCCGGAATAGACGCTACCGTCGACATTCTTTACAAAATGATCTCCCGCCATGCCCGTGTCGTAGGGCGAATAGTTGTGGCCGGGATAATTCGCAATGTGCAGATCCGTGATGACAACCGTATGAAAATTCTCGGCGGCGAGTTGCGCGATCATGCCGGGGAACTCCGGGAACAGTTTCTTGTCGACGGAGAAGGGACGATGGCGCTCCTGAAAGTCAATATCCAGATAGATCGCGTCGGCAGGAATGCGGTCCGTTCTCAGACGGTCCGCGATCTCTAGTACGCGCGTTTGCGGAACATAGCTGTAACGGGACTGCTGATATCCGAGACACCAAATGGGAGGTAGCGGCGCGGTTCCGGTGAGCCAAGCGTAGGTCTCAACCACCTGCTTTGGAGTTGGCCCGTAGAACACGTAGTAATCCAAAGGGCCGTTTACCGCCCCAAAGGCATATTCGTTTGGCGACTCCTTACCAAAATCGAAATTGCTACGCCAGGTGTTGTCGACGAACACCCCGACGGCGCGACCGGCGCGAAAAGCCATGAAGTAGGGAATCGCCTTATAGATGGGGTCGGTGGATTCCTGAAAAGAGTAGGCATCGGTATTCCACATCGTGAATGCCTGATCACGGCGATCGAGCGGACCCGCCTTGTCTCCCAGTCCGAAGTAATGTTCGTCCAGCGGCATTTTTTTGTAGACGCGAAAAGAGTGTCCGCGAAACTCGGTTGGTCGAGCGTCCTGCTGCAGAATGTTTCCGGCGGTATCGGAAATCGTCAAACTGCTGGTTTTTCTATCCACGGCGACGCGAAGGACGGTTGTCTTAAATCCTATCGATTCGGTGGAATCCAACGGAACCGTCTTAGTCCGGCTTTCGCGGCTCTCTTTGAGGGCCGCCCACGAGGCGTCTTCAGCAAGTTCGGCTGATCGCGAAACACGAATGCGCAGGACGTTCTCGCGCAGCGCCACAATGTTCATGCGGGCGTCGCCATCGCGCACATCAATTCCATTGGGGAGATCGGAAAAAGACGTCACGCCCTTCAGTTGCACAATGCGGTTGCGATCCGCCGGGCCGGCCTGTGGCCAAGACTGATTCGTTATGGCCAACGAACACAGAATTAGACAACACCGGAGGCTCGAGTGGCTGCTATGAGTACACATTCGGGATCTCTCAAAAAATGATCGGTTGGAAGTTATTGTTATGAGCCCACAACTCCGCTACAACAAATGGGGGGTTGCCGTCGTAAGCGTTTTGGCGGAGTCCGTAGAGATCGCAGCCTCCGCCGCGCACTTGTCAGAATGTAAATTTCGCTGACACTTCCATCAGTCGACGGCCGAGTTTGTAGGGAGCGAACCCAAAACCTGAGGAGGGAGAGTAAGCTGCGTTGGCGATCGAGGTGCCGTTCAGTGACAGGTTCGTCTGTTGTGCGTAACCGGTGCCAAAGCTATTGAGCCCGTGGTTGAGGAAGTTGAATGCGGCGATGCGAAAGCGAAGATTGCGCTCGCCACCCAGGCTAAACCCCTTCTCTGCGGTGAGATCTGTGTTGAAGAACGTCGGTCCCTGCGCGTAGGGAAATATGTATTGACCGTTTGTTCCGATGCTCGGCAGGCCGAAGCAGGCTCCATTGATGTATTGATGGGAACCAAGACCAGTCCTCGGATCGCACTTGAGTACTGGTTGCAGGCTCACATCGGGCGTTCCGAGAATCGTTTGATTGTTGACGGTTAGCACTGGCTCGCCCGGAGTCGTGATAAAACCGTTGAGATCGAAGTCTGGGCTGGCGGTAATCGCAGTCTGCATATCGCCGCCACTCTGAATGCTGGTTATACCGGAAACGAGCCAGTCGTTCACGAATCCACCGACAATTCCACGCTTCACATACTTACCCATCGAATACGAGTAGGTTGCGTTGAAGATATGCGTGTGATCGAAATTCATCGGGCCATAGTTGCGCGCTATGCTGAATGGATCAATCGCGCCGGTCCAATTGAAGTTCGCTGCCGAGCCGAGAATACCCAGAGCTTTCGACCACGTGTAATTGAAGCCGTAATTCAGCCTCCCGGAGGTTTTCTGCCACACCGCCTGCAATGCGTTGTAGTTAGCGTAACTGTTATGTCGAGGAACCGTGATCGACTGGTATTCCGGGTAAGGACGAAACAGTTGAACCTCGGACGCGGTTAAACCTTGCACCTCGTATGGGGTGCAGACGGGATTCGCGCAAGGCACTCCAGCCGGATGCGGCTGATAGAGGGCGCCAACGGGAATGGCGTTAAGGTTGTTCAGAACCACCGCTTGCGTGGAACCATTATTCAATAACGAATTGCTGTTGTTGCCGGCATACGTGAGTTGGAAGATCGAGTTCTTCGGCATTTTCTGTGCCAGACTCACGCTGTAGCTGTTCGTGACCGGCTCCTTGTCATCTCCGCGATAAAGCCCGAAAGCGCTTGTACTCAACGGCCCGTTCGTGATCGGGAAGTGCAAGGAATCAACACCTCCTAAGGTGAGACCTCCGAAACCGAAGAGGTTCGGTTCTCGCAGTCCCTCCGAATTGGCGAATGCATTCGTTACGTCAACAATCGAATCGTGCATCCGATAGGCACCATAGCCTCCGCGAAGCACAGTTTGTCCATTTCCCCGGATATCCCACGCAACACCGACACGCGGCTCATAGAATAGCGCGGTCGATCCCGTACCCGAATTTGGTACGGAAGGGTCGAGCGCATGCCAGGTGAAGCCAGGCAACGGGTTGGTGGCTGAAACTGGTTGCGCGATGGTTGCCGGATCCCAAACTGCTGCGCCGAAACCGTGCGCGTCCTGCCAGGCGCCGAGATGCTCGAGGCGCAATCCGAAGGTTACGACCAGGTTCGAACGCACGTGCCAGCTATCCTCGCCGTAGAACCCGATGTTCCAGAAATAAAGATTGGTGCGCGGCAGAATATTCTGTTCGTCGAAGCTCTGGACCTCACCTTCCAGGAAGTTGGCAAGGTAGTTGCCGCTGGTGAAGAACTGCGGCCCAAAGGCCGGAGTTCCGTCGGGATTCGTACCGGCGTAGGTGTGAAATGGCGTGCCGGCCGGTCCAAAATAGTAGTCGCGAATGTTGCCGTTCGTGGTGCCGTTGGTGATGGTCTGATTGTTGGTAACCCTTTGTAGGAACACACCACCTTTAATGATGTGCTTGCGCAGCACTTTCGTCACATTGTCGCCGAAGCTTGGCTGGAATTTCTTGAGGGAAGGTGATCCATAGCTGAAGTCGGGCTGAATGGCGATGGGCAAGCCGTCGAATCCGTAGTCCTGCAGCATTGGGTAATCAATGCTGCCGTTGTCGTAGGTTCCGTTATAGGGATAGCCGATCGCAGCCTTGGTCAGCGCAGACGGAGTCTTCGCGTCAAAAGCTTGCGTGAAGTAGACCAATGTCGCAAAGAGCTCATTGGTGAAGGTAGGAGAAAGGATCCGCGCGTAGTTGGCCGAAGCACTGTGTACGTGAAGGTCATTCAGCACGCCGCCACCGGGGGTATTGACCGATCCCATCGGAATGCCCTGTGGCGAATAGTAAGGTACCTGTGGCTGTCCTTGGCGCTCTTTCTCGTAAGTGTAGCGTCCAAAAATGTGATTGTTATCGTTCAGCGCATAATCGACACGCTCCGTCGTTTGAAAAATATTATTGTTTACCAGATTTTCCTGCGTGTAGTTATAGCCGTCTGTGCCCGTGGGTTGATTGGGCAGCGGCAGCACATGATTGATCAGCGCCATCGCCCCGGGATCGAGGTACTGAGTGGGTATCTGGCCATTCGCGATCGCCGTACCATCGCTGGCAAAGGTCGGAGAGTTCGTCAGGTTCCCGTAGGCGCCGCCTTGATAGTTCGGTCCCAGATAGTTCATGAGTTCCGTTGAGCTAAAGTTGCCGGTGCGCATATTTGCCGTGGGCACCAGCGCGTGGATGATGGCGCTGCCCGCGCTGCCATAGGCGTAGACATCGCGTTGAGCGTCGTATTCGGCGGCGCCGAAGAAGGTGAGTTTCTTGAAGTGAGGTACTGGCCCTCCGAATGTTACACCGGGATAAATGTAACGATCATCGGAGCGCGGAATGCCGTTCAGGTTCGCCAGCCAATCATTCGAATTCAGCTGAGGAGCGCGAGCGAAAGCGTAAAGCGAGCCGTGGTATTGCGACCCACCCGCCTTGGTAACCGCCGTGATCACGACCGGACCATTCGATTGATCGGCGCCGAAGTTTGAAGTCTGTACCTGCACCTCGGACACCATCGAGTTGTTGATATTCGCCAAATTTGCCCCAAAATTTCCGGCGTCCGTCAAATTGGCGCCGTCGAGTTTCAAGGTAATACCGGCGATCGGCGCACCATTGGAGGCGTAAGGAGTCTCTTGTCCGATCTGGACATCCGAAAAGTCGGGCGCCTCGTTCTGCGGCCCCAAATTGCGAATAGCAAAGCCGGGCAGGGTCTTTTCCAATTCCGTGGCATCGCGGCCCGCAATTGAAAGTTGATCCAGGTTCGTTGCTGTGATGGTGGCGCTCAACTGACCGCTATCCAAAGAAAGGCCGGCAACCGTATCGTCCACGGTGACGGTTTGGGACTGTCCACCGATGGCGAGCCGAACGTCCGTGAGAGCTCGGCTATCGCCCGGGTCAAGGTGGATACCGGTTTGAATAAAGCTCGCAAATCCCTGCTTTTCGACCTTAAGGCTGTAGTCGCCACTGGGAACGGCGGCAAACGAAAACGCTCCGACCCCGTTCGAGGTAATAGATCGGGAAGACCCACTCAAAAGATCTTGCAGGGTCACGACGGCGGCGGGAATCGCAGCACCGCTCTGGTCGAGTACGACTCCGCTCAATGAGGCACTGCCGACCTGGGCGCTCGCGTCCGTCACAACCAGCAAAAGCAGCATCGGGAGGTACAGAAACAGCGAAAGAGAAATAGGAGAGAACGGTCGCCCTCGGTGGACATGAAGCGCGGTAGTCGTCAATTGAGCCTCCACGGTGAGTCTCGTTGCTCGTGCCGACTTACCCAATTTCTTGGATGGCCAGCGGCGTCTGCTTCTGAGCAGGAATTTTGTTCTAACGGGTGGGTTATAGACGCAGGGCCAGAAACAAAGTAAGGTCCTTGCGGCAAATCCGAGAATTCTTATCAGGTAAAGTTTCGCCGTAACATCAAGTTTATCAATCGTTTGCGAATTTGATTCTTGTTTCAGGAATGCGCTCGGGATCGGTTGTATAATTCGGGCGGAGTTGGTTAGGATTCACGATGCAGGTTGATGCACTAGCGGCAAATCCAGCTGGACTTAGCGAGATCGAGAGGGCTGCGATCAACCAGCAGGTCGAACAACTTCTCCGGAACCCCTATTTCAGTCACAGCCGCCGTTTCCCGACATTCTTGCGTTTCGTGGTTCGCTATACGCTCGACGGGCAAGCCGACGTCGTAAAAGAGCGGACACTGGGCATCGAGATCTTCGGTCGAGCTGCCGACTACGATACGTCGTCCGATCCGATCGTGCGCGTCACCGCCGCCGAGATTCGCAAGCGGATCGCACAGTATTACCAAGAACCGGGCCACGAGCTTGAGATTCGGATCTCGCTTCCTGCCGGCTCGTATGTTCCGCAATTTTTTTGGCCTTCGACGGCGATGGTTAGTGCTTCAGGTCCGGATCGCGAGGCCACTCCACTCCTCGACCGACCCTCGTCAGCCGAAACTATTGTTCCGTTGCTCTATCCTAGACCGAGGAATGGCCGACCAGCGAAACGCATCGCACTTGCGCTCGTGCTGATTTGCGCCTTCGCGGTCACTTTCGTCTGGTGGCGCACCCTGCGACACTCCGCTTTTGATGTTTTCTGGGAGCCGATTCTGAACTCTGGCGATCCGGTGCTCTTCTGCATCGCGGACCAGAACCTCTATACCGCAATCGCGTTGCGGGATGCTGGCGATCCGAATCGCCAGACCGTTCTCAAGGACAACTTAAGTGCAGTTGTCATGGACGATCTTAATCCGCTGGTGAAGATTGCCGGAGTTCTGCAGTCACACGGAACACGATACAGCCTTAAGGGCGAAGGCATCACAAACCTCAGCGATCTACGAAACGGTCCCACTGTTTTCGTTGGCGCGTTCGATAACGCCTGGACGCTCCGCCTGACGAAACCTCTGCGATATCACTTCGCCAACAACCCGGAAATGACACGCTTCTGGATAGCCGATAGCGCCGCGCCCGAACGCACCGACTGGCTCGTCGACCGCGCTCAACAGCAGGCAACGAATAATTATCGCGACTACGCAATCGTAACCCGCTTCACTGATACCAATACCGGGAAGATCGCGATTGTTGCGGCTGGTGTGGGTCGGGGCGGAACGATCGCCGCAGGGGAATTCCTGACCGATCCTGTCTATTTGGCGCAGGTGGTCAACGCGGCTCGTGGGACGTCTGGGAAGAAAAACATGGAATTTGTGCTGAGCACCGAAATTATCGACGGACAACCCGGTACTCCTAAAATGGAAGCGGCGTACTTCTGGTAGCTGCTCGGACGACGGATCGAGATTCCCGCAACGAGTCGCGCGCCGGCGATTTCGAGAAGCTCTAGAATTACTCTTTACTGAACTGTGAAGCTCTTTACGCTCGTGGTTGTGCCTCCGGCGTTGGCAACGGCGATCTTCCCTGTCGTCGCTTGGGCGGGCACCTTAACGCTGATGTAGTTTGCTGTGAGTAATTCGAATTTTGCCTTCACTCCATTAAAAGAAACGGCTGTCGTTCCCACGAAGTGCTGTCCTTGGAGCAGCACCTTGGCGCCCACCTTACCCTTAACTGGGGAGAAGTTTATTACGGACGGACTGGGTGCGGGCAATCCCGCGTCCAACACAGCGACCAGAGCCGCTCGGCTGAACTGTCTCATGGAAGGTTCTCCTCGAACGAGAGATTGCGACTGTAAGAGAAAGATTCTATTTGGCCGGGGAGTACCGTTCTGTCACGGGGCGGTAGAACTTTTGTCAATATTCGGGCAGGCTGTCGTTATCAGTCCCATGCATAGCAGTACATGGCCGGTTCCATCATGTCGACGGCGAGAATGTTTCGTTGGTGTGGGCCAATTAAGTTCAAGCTTGCCGCAGCAGCTCTGTCCGATATTTGGGGGCGAGAGCTCCAGCCTTCGCTCGAAACTCCGCTTGAGCTGCTGGGTCGAGCTTCGGAGGGGGAGTCGTTCGTGTAGCAACTGGCACGCCGACCTGGGCGAAGAACTCTTCTTGCCCGGCCGGAGAGCAAATGCACAATAGACGCGTCGGCCGGTTGCTCGTGTTTTGAAACTGGTGAGGAGCGTTGGCCGGGATGTGAACGGTCTCGCCCTCTCGTACAACCGACTTGGCACCTCGAAAGGTAGCCTCGATTTCACCTTCCAGAAGGATGAACGACTCCTCAAAGTCGTGCCGGTGCGGAGGGGGACCGCCACCCGGTGGGATATGCATATCGATCAGGCAGAAGCGTCCCGCAGTGTCTTTCCCAGAGAGAAGGATTGTGTAAGTGTCCCCGACCAATCCGATATGAGGCAAGTTCTGGTCATCGGTTCGTGCAATCACGAGACTTCGCGTTAGATCGTCAGCCGGAATAGCGGAAGTGCTTTTAGCGCCGCCGTCGGAACTGTTGTCCATCATGTCTTTTCCTTGATCGTCAGATAGCTATTCTATGCGATGGAGTGCTTCAGACACGTTCGCTGAGGCAGAGAACGCGCCTCCCTCGCGATAAAAGGCCAAATCCCCAAAACGACGTCGGATTGTTCACCCGGTTCCGGCATCGTTACTTGGGGGCCGTTTTCTCCAAGTGACCGCCAAACCCAAAACGCATGGCAGACAGAACCTTATGCTGGTACTCCGCTTCGCCGCGCGAGGCAAAGCGATCGTACAGTGAGGCGGAGAGCACGGGGACCGGAACGCCTTCATCAATCGCGGCTTTGATGGTCCAGCGGCCTTCTCCTGAGTCGGAAACTCGTCCTTCAAACTGTGCAAGAGCGGGGTCTTTCACCAACGCGGCCGCGGTCAAATCAAGCAGCCACGAACTGATCACGCTGCCGCGACGCCACATCTCCGTGATATCACGCAAATCAAAGTCATATTGATAGTGTTCGGGGTCGCGTAATGGAGTAGTCTCCGCGTCGACGGCGTTTGCCGTTTTGCCCACATTGGCGCTATGCAAAACTCCTAGCCCCTCGGCGTATGCCGCCATCAATCCGTACTCGATTCCGTTGTGAACCATCTTTACAAAGTGGCCTGCCCCACTCGGTCCGCAGTGTAGATAACCCTGTTCGGCAGTGCCGCCAATCGATTCGCGGCCCGGCGTTGGAGAAGCGCCGGCAGATCCGGGCGCGAGTTTTGCGAAAGTCGGATCGAGAAACTTCACGACGTCTTTTTCTCCGCCAATCATCATGCAGTAGCCGCGCTCAAGACCCCACACACCGCCGCTAGTGCCAACATCGATATAGTGAACTTGCCTGGGCGCGAGTTCCTTGGCGCGACGAATGTCATCGAGATAATAAGAATTCCCGCCGTCAATGAGAATGTCGTTCTGGTCAAGGAGCGGAAGCAGTTCAGCGATGTTTTGATCCACGGCACCGGCCGGTACCATCAACCAAATCGTTCGCGGTTTTGCGAGCTGTCTTACAAAATCCGCCAGCGAGTCCGATCCGGTTGCTCCGGCTTGAACTAATTCCTGTACCGGTTTGGGCGACCGGTTGTACACAACACACTGGTGCTTTTGGTTCAACAGACGCCGCACCATATTCGCCCCCATTCGTCCGAGGCCGATCATTCCGAGTTGCGTGGAAACGGTATTCAAAGGCTCTCCTCCTTACTTGCCAAACTTGTCTCCAAACATGGGCAAACCACTCTTGGACGACTCACGGGTCGCCTCATCCTGAATTACATCCCAGTGTTCGACCAGAATCCCATCTTTGATGCGAAGGATATCGGCTGCTATCCAATTCACGGGCAGCCCAATGTTCGAAAATCTTCCGTGCACGATTACGAATTCTTCGTCCGCCACGATTGTGCCTGGCTCGTACTTCAAAGTGGGAGGAGCATTCTTAATGAGATTGAACAAGCCATCGCGGCCCGGCTCGATATGCGCGCTGTGCTGGATGTAATCCGGCGACCAGAAGCGCTCCGCCGCTGCATAGTCACGCTTGTTAAACAGTGTGTCAAACGCATCGAGAACAATATTCTTGTTGCGCTCCGCCGTCGTCGTCATCGAATTCCTCTTGCCTTATGGATGTTTATGGTCCAATCATTGTTTTAATTTCGATTGTTTAGACTCCGTCCGCTAACGTCACCCGATAGGTCGCGCCTTTGAAACGATGCTCGCGCACCGCCCGATACGACGGACCGTTGTACCAAGCCTTGGCTGCTTCCAGACTTGGGAACGCGAGGATCACGGTCCCTTCCGTGGAGGGCCCCTCCAGATCCTCATGCGCACCATAAAAAGCGAGAACCTTCACCTCGTGGCCCGCAAGAGTAGCCGGAACTTCCTCTGAGTAGGTGGCCAGTTCACGCTTATCTAGAGTCTTTTCTCGCGTAAAAATCATGTATGCAGTCATTTTCTCTCCATCGGATAACCGCGAAGTTAAGTGCACGTCGTCGCTCAGATACCCTGAACTGGGTGCTGTCAGGCTCAAGCGTTCGTGCCGCCGTCCACAGTCAGGTTTGCTCCGGTGATATACGAAGAGTCGGGACCGGCTACGAACGCCACCAACGCGGCGACCTCATCCACGGTGCCATAGCGGTTTAAAGCTGTGGCGGCCTTTTGAGGTACCGCCCACTCGCCTGAGGCAGGATTTAGTTCCGTGTCGATCGGCCCCGGCTGGACATTATTGACAGTAATCCCCCGTCCACCAACCTCCCTGGACAATCCCTGGCTAAACATCTTCACGGCTCCCTTAGTCGCCGAATAGGACGCGAGTCCGGGTGTCATCATGCGTTCGCCCACGCAGGAACCGATCATGATGATGCGGCCCCCGTCGTTCATGTGCTTCAGTGCCGCCTGCGTCGTGGCGAACGTGCCACGGATGTTGATGTCAATCACGCGATTGAGTTCTTCAAGCGTGGCTTCCTCGAACTTCTTCGGAATCGCCGTGCCAGCGTTGTTCACAAGCACATCAAGCCGGCCCAATTTCGCGACGGCCGTTTCCACCGCACTCTTGACTGCTTCGGCGTCAGCAGCGTCCGCTTGGATCGCGATCGCCTTGCCGCCGCCCACTTCAATTGCTTTGACTACAGCGGAGGCTGAACTGGCATCCTTTGCGTATGTAATAGCCACGGTCGCTCCCTCAGCAGCCAAACGCTTCGCAATCGCCGCGCCTATGCCCCGCGAACCGCCGGTTACGATTGCGACCTTCCCTTCAAGTTTCTTGGACATTTTTTCCCCTTTTTCTTAGCATTAAGGATTCGATTGCCTCCGAGACCCCACAGCCGCGACTACGTTCGGACCCGATCGAGAATCGCAGCCTCTCACTCGTTATTCTTGATAATACTGCTTCAGGGCTCTCCTGGAATCGCCCGATCTCGTGATTTCCAAATGCTAATTTCGAGTACTTCCCTTGCACAGCCACGGTTTTGAGCTGCGAAAGGGTATAATTCCGGCTCGACCTCAAACGCCGACGTCGAACACCAGACCCAGGAGACGATGTGAAACCCTCGATAAAAATGCGGTTGTCTTGCCCACCCTGCCCCGTAACTCTGGCCCACACCGCAATTCTTATCGCTCTCTTTGCTGCGGTGGTGATGCTCGGCCAAACAGCGTCGGCTCAGATTGGGTTAACTGGGATCTTCGGCGGCGGCCCATTTTACAAGAATGCCACGAAAAACATCACTGAAATTGAAAACTCCGGTTTCTCGGAAGCCATCGTGTGGAGTGTCGAGGTCAACAGCGTCGGCGACTTGAACTTCAATGGAGAGTTCCCTCTAACCTCCGCTGGTGTTTATGTCGGCGCCCAGACCCACTCCGATTTTGCGGCGAACATGGCGACCTTGAAACAAGGGACTGTCAAGCGGGTGACGTTCAGCATCGGGTCGTCCAACGTCGGAGATTGGCAAGACATTACGGCGCTGGTTCAGGCGCAGGGCACAGGCCCGACTAGTATCCTTTATAAAGATTTTGCGGCTCTGAAAGCTGCCATCCCCGCTCTCGATGCGATCGATTTCGACGATGAGAACAGCTTCAATTCACCCACCACGATCGCATTCGGTGTAATGCTCGGTAACCTGGGTTATCACGTGGCGCCAGACGCCTTCGATAACAGCAACTACTGGACAAATGTCGTCTCTCAGATCAACAGTCAGCTTCCAGGAACAGTCGACGGGGTACACCTGCAGGCGTATGCGGGCGGCAGCGGAAATAGCCCGTGTTCGGGATGGAATTTCGGGACTGTTCCAGTCTGGCCCGGACTGTGGGATCAAGACGACACTCCGAGCGAGGTTCAGAGCATCATGAGCGGGTGGCACAGCGAATGTGGCATCAATGGCGGATTCATGTGGCTCTATGACGACTTCGTCGGTAATGGCGAGGCGGCACAATACGCCAGTGCTATCAACAACGCGGTCGGCAGCAGCGGCTTCTCGCTTTCGGGACCA
>Ga0302319_10019150_pt1 | contig 12443 bp, 8 predicted proteins | sample Bog_T0_2_FD_203319 | JGI IMG/M metagenome (GOLD analysis project Ga0302319, IMG submission 203319) | Peat permafrost microbial communities from Stordalen Mire near Abisko, Sweden - Bog_T0_2 | ecosystem: Environmental > Terrestrial > Soil > Wetlands > Peat | place: Sweden: Abisko, Stordalen Mire... | reverse complement strand
GGAACCTACATGGTTGCCATCGAATGTGATTGAATTTCAACGTGCGAGCTTCGGGTCGTCTGGCGATGCAAGACCGGTTTTTTCAACTATGGAACGAATCTCAGAAAGAACATCTGAGATTCGTTCCAAAGCTAATTGTGGGAGTGGCCGGAGGGGTGTCAAGGGTCGAGATGAACGCCAAACAACGGCGCCCTTGACACCCCTCCGACCACAACAAGGGCCTTGTTGCGAAAATTAGTTGACAGGAGCCGACGCTGTCATACACGGCGTTACAAATTTGATCAGAGGCGGCGTTACGAATTCGACCAGTTGAGGGCTACAAGGCTGCCGCATCCGGGGCGATGCGGAGGGGCTGGTGGGCGGCGTAATGCTCGAGGTGGAGTTTGAGCCGGGCGGCCAGGGCCGTATTGTTCTGGGTGCTGGCCAGGGTGAAGGCCTGCTGCTCGGTGGCCGTGGCCTGCTGGAAATCTCCCGCTTCGGCGTAGGCGGCAGAGAGGGTGTCGAGAATGGCGACGTCCTTGCCGCCGGAGAGCCGGTTTGCCTCGCCGGCCATGGTGACCGCCTCAGCGCCGTTGCGGACCGAGGGGTCGGGGCAGGTGGCCAGAAGACTGGCAGCCAGGCGCAGCGCGAAGACGCGGCTGGGGTCGTCGGCGAGAGCCAGGCGGAACTGGGCGAGCGCGTCGGAGAATTTTGATCGCTTATAGAGTGTGTAGCCCAGATTCTCATGGCCCTGCGCGAATTTGGGCCGGATGCGCACCACACTCTGCCAAGCGTTCACGGCCTCGTCGAGGCGGTTCTGCCGGGAGAGCACGACACCTAGGTTGTAATAGGCCTCAAAGAAGTTCTGATCAAGGTCTACGGCCTTCTGGAAAAAGGGAATGGCGTCTCCGGTTTTGCCCAACTGGCCCAGGACGACGCCCATTCCATTGTTGGTGCGGGCGTCTTTGGGATCCATTTCCAGGGCTTTCTGCCACTTGAGCCTGGCGCCGGCCAGGTCGCCCTGGGATTGCAGGTCCATCGCCTCGTCGACGATGCGATAGAAGTCGGAAGCCTGAGAATCGATGTTTTCAATTCCGCCTGGGGGGACGTTGACGAATTCCGGAATGTTGACCGCGCGGTTGGCCGCCGTGGAGTTCTCGATATAGATGGGCGGGCTATCCATGCCGCTGGCGTCGATATGGGTGAGGAACATCTGGGTGTAGGGGGAACGGCTCTTGGAGGAAAAGACCAGCCAGCGGCCGTTGGGCGAGAAGCTGTGCCAGGAGTTCATCCGCGAGGTATTGCATTTCATGCGGCGCGCCACGCCACCCTGGGCGGGGACGATGTAGAGTTCACTGTCGGGGCGCATCAACTGCCCGTTGCGGCACTTGACGAAGACGATCCAGCGGCCGTCGGGAGAAATCTTGGGAAAGCTGTTGCTCATGCCGTTGTTGGAGGCGCCCAGGATGGGTTCGGGCTTGCCGCCGAGACCATTGTTGAAGGGAACGCGGTAAAGGCTGTACTGGATTTGGACTTCCTGGGGATCGTTGGAGTGAAGGGGAAGCTTGCCGTCCACCGGCTCGGGGTCTTTGGCCTCGGCCCGGGCGAAGACGATGTATTTGCCGTCGGGACTCCAGACGCCATCGGTCTGGACGTAGCGGGGATCGTCGGCACCGGGCAAGGGCAAACGGCGGCCGGTGGCGCGGCTATACCAGGCGAGAATGCCGCGGGTGGGATAGAAAACCTGCAGGAATCCGTAATCCTTGAAGTTGGTGACAAAGTAGGAGCTGGGAATGGTCTGATCTTGCCCGGCAAAGGTGGAGAGCACGTATTTGCCATCGGGCGAGACCTGGGACATGAAGCCGACGCGGGATTTTCCGACGCCGCCATCGGTGTCCCAGGCGACGGTGTCCTGGTTGCGGATGGTCATCTGCTTCTGGACGGGAACGATGGCGTAGAGGCCCTTGTCGTTGCCCGGGCCATCGACGTCCATGCCCATGGTTTTGCCGTCGGTGGAGAAGGAGTGGCAGTTGGCGCAGGTGTGCAGGTCGTGCATCACCACATGGCTTTCCGGCTGGGCAATATCGCGAATCCGCCAATTGATGAGGTAGAGCGAGGAAGTGGCCAGGGGCTGGACAATGCCCTTTTTGCCCTCGGAGGGCATGAGCGGAACGTCGCGATAGAAGATCTGGCCGTTGACCGGGTCTGTGGAAGTGGTGAGGGAAAAGCGGCCTTTGGCGACGCTGCGGCCGGTGGAGTCGAGCCCGGAGATGGTGACCTTGGCCGGATGCAGGCGGGAGTGCTGTTTGATGAGGTCCCAGGTGGCGGCGTCTGGCTTCCAGGTGTGGGCGGAGGCCTGCTCTGGAGTGAGGGCGGGCAGCGAGTTGGTGGGAGAGATGCAGCGCGGGTCGATCTCGCCAATTTTCATGGGCTCGCCCTGGGAGCTGACATGGAGGGGCTTGGCTCCGTCGGCAAAGACGATGGCGATGCTCCAGGCCGTGGCTCCGTCGTCGCCGTCGCGCCAGATGAAGGTGGGCGGGATGATTTCCGCAGGGAAGATGGAGCCGTCCTGGGGATAATCGATGGCGATGGAGGGGAGGGCGGAGGCGGGCAGGAGCGGCTCAGCCCGTGAGGCGGCCAGGACCGGCGAGACGCCCAGAAGATGGAGATTGCGGGAGACGGAGGGCACAAACAGGAGCAGTGCGCCAAGAAAGAAAATGGCATCCATAGACCAACGGCTAGTGCGGGGAAGGAGCAATTCCTGTTTACCTCAATTCAATCTCGATCTCTCCTTGGTAGACGCTAAAGAGCGCTCTAAAGTCGACAGGGCCTGCTGAGCCTTCGGGGGGAAAACAGATTCCGGGCCCACGAATCCGGCAGGGCGACCGTCGATTCGTCTGGCCAGAGTTTCGCGCAGAATGGTCGGAGAGGCAAGCGAAATTGACGGCGCGAGGGAGGGAAGCTGGACTGGAGTGAACCTGAAGTCTGCTGCATTTCAGACGACGATCGTTGTATCCAGCGCATCTGTCCCATCGGTGCTATGTGAGCGTGGGCCGGGAGGCCCACGCTACAGCCGACCGGGAGGTCGGCGTTACAACTTCTTGCCGGCGTTACAAGTTCTTGACTCGATAGCCATTGGAGCGATGGCCTAGCGCACCATACCCTGGAAGAGGGGGGATTGGAGCAGGCTGTTGAACTCCGAGTCGGAGGTGGAGAAGTGGATGGTGAGCTTGCCTGAATCGGAGGCGATGGAAGTGGCCGCCAGGGCGCGCTTTTCGGCTTCGGAGCCGCTCATCTTGCGCACCATCAGCGCGGCGGTGAGCAGCGAAGAGATGGTGGCGGCGGCGAAACTGTCGCCGGTGGAGATGGTGAGGTTGAACTTGACGCCGTGCTGGAAGTCCATGCCGTACCAGGAGGCGACGAGGCGCTTGCGGACACTCTCGAAGTCGGTGACTGAACCGGCTTCGCCGAGCACCTGGCGCATCATGGTCTGGGTGCCTTTCTGGTCGAGGATGCTCCAGAGGGGCTCCCAGTCGACGGACTTCATGGCGTCCATCATGGGCCCGTTGGTGAGCAGGCTGGGTGCGACTCCATCGCGGGCGTCGAGAGCCTTCTCGACGGCGCTTTTGGAGCCGAAGACCATGGTGGAGGGATCGACGAAGCAGAGCATCATGCCAGTCTTGGACATGGGATAGACGCGGTTGGTGCGGACCAGGGTGGCCCTGACCTTCTGCTTGCGGAAGTTGGCGATCATGTCCTGGACGTCGAACTGGCCCTGGGCGACGCCGACGGTGTCGAGGATCTCAGAGTTGCTGCTGGTGCGGAAGAGGGCAAAGGCCAACTCTTCCACGTCGTGGTTGTCGTTCAGGCCGGACTTGCGCAGCGCCTCGTCGAACTGCTTGAGGTCGGGGGGCATGACGCGTTCTTTCAGGTCCATGGCCGAGGTGGAGTTCTGCATGGCGCGGTAGTCGACGACCACCAACTGCTGCACATCGTGGGGAATGGAAGTGCGCGCGTCTGTGGACAACTGCGCCGCCGGCGCCGAGGCAGCAGCCGCGAGCGCCACAACCGGAATCAAAACACGAAAAAGAGCCTTCAACGAATCCATCCTCTACTGCACAGCGGATTTAGCGCCCGAAGAACGGAGGTCACAGGCCAATTCCTGGACATTTCCCGCCATCGATGGCCCAAAATGCTGTGCGTATCCCTTGTTATTTTACCTGCTCCGCAGGTTACCGCGGGGATTCAGGCGTCTGCGAGCCCGCGGAGGTCTCACCCGGCCAAGCCAGAGGGGCAGCCAAACGCTGCTCCAGAATCTTGGTTTGCGGATTGAACTCAGACAATTGACGCATCCAGTCGCTGTCGCGCTCGCAGGCAGCCTCGGGAAGCAGGCCAATGATCTCTCCGGAGACGGGCGCAACCTTGTGGCGGGTGGCCAGAGCCGAAACCTTGCGGAAGACCAGGGAGAGCGGGGTGACCTGGAAGTCGGTGATGCTCATATTAAGCTGGGCACGGCCGTGGGCGAGCACTCCAAGAGCCTTGACGCCCTTGAGTCCGCTGGAGGCGGTGCGCACCTCGCGGGCAATGGCGCGGGCCGCGGCTACGTCGGAGGAGTCGAAGTAGATGTTGTATTCCACCAGGAACTTGCGCGCACCGACGGCGCAGGCGCCGGCGGTGGGATGGAGGCCGGGACCGCCAAGATCGGGGCGGGAGGAGGAGTCGTTGCGGACGGCGTCGCGCAGGCCTTCAAACTGGCCGCGGCGTATATCTTCAAGGTTGGCGCGGTCAGGCCGTGCAGCCGCAGCCTCATAAAAGAAGACGGGGACGCCGTAGCGGCGCCAGATTTCCAGTCCTGTCTGGCGGGCCAGCAGGACGCACTGCTCGAGCTTGATGCCGGAGATGGGCACGAAGGGAATGACGTCGGCGGCGCCGATGCGGGGATGAACCCCTTGCTGGCGGGTGAGGTCGATGAGTTCAACGGCCTTGCCGGCACCGCGCACGGCGGCTTCAACGATGGCGGAGGGAGAGCCGGCGATGGTGACCACGGAGCGGTTGTGGTCCGCGTCCATGGAGAAGTCGAGCAGGCTCACTCCGGGAACGCGCATGGCGGCCACAATGGACTGAACGCGACGCAGATCCGTGCCCTCGGAGAAGTTGGGAACGCACTCGACTAGCGGTTCGCTCATTTGAATCTCCGATAGGGTTCGCTGGAAGGGACCGGCGTCTGCGGGGCGGGTGAACAGGCTGTGAAAAAAGGACGGTTCAGGAGCGATGTTTGCGAAAAACATCCCTCCGCGGCTAAAGCCGCACTGATTCTGCTGGCTCTATGCGGGGGTTGAAACCCCCGCCTCCCTCCGGACCGAGTTCTTCCGCAGTAGGGAAAGCCCGTGGGCTTGACCAAAACGTACTCTTCCGAAATCCACATAGCCTCGTTCGCTGCTGGTGCTTCAACGGCACAAACCGAGTGCCCTTTCAACCCACCGGCATCTTCAGAGGTTTTCATTTTCACTTCCAGAAGGTGTAGCCCACCTGTACCTGGATGCTGGCGTTGACGCCAGGGTTGCGGTCGCCGAGCGAAGCCGAGGAGATGTGAACGGCGTTGACGCCGAAGTCGATGGAGCGCTTGGGGCTCGTGAAGTAGTGCATGCCCACGCCGCCCTGGGGAGTGAAGTTCCAGACGCTGGTGCCGCCGTCGATGGTCGGGGTGCTGAGGATGTTCGGCGGAAACTTGTGGGTGGTATAGATGAGGCCGCCGGCACCCTGGAACCAGGGCTGAATACGGCGCGAATGGGAGAGGAAATTCCAGCGCAGGATCACCGGGGTGAGGCTGACGCCGCGGAAGGTGCCGCCACCGACCGGCAGAACGCAACTGTACGGCTGCCCTGTCGTTGGGTCGATACAGGTGTAGGTCTGGTCGTGGGGAGCCGGGGTATAGGCCTGCCAGAGAGGCATGATGTTGCCGCCCAGTTCGAACTGGCCGGTGAAGATGCCGGCATGGAGGACGGGGGTGAGGGGCTTGCCCACCTGGAAACCGGCCCAGAGGAACTTGTAGGACGAGCGATCGCCGATGCCGGTGCCCCAGTTGACGAAGGGGCCGTACTCCCAGCTTCTGGCCTCGCGCACCTGGGCAACAGGACCCGCCGCAGAGGCAGGATCGGCAGCGGTGGCGCTGTCAGGGGTCTCGGCGCGGGCAGAGAGGTTCTGCGCCACGGCGGCAAAAGCGAGGGCAAAGACAAGCAGGCCAAGTTTCGCGGTTCGTATCAACGTTCTTCCCTTCTGCAAATCGAAATCCCGTGGACGAATGCCAATCGGCTCCTGGTCCACGCAGGAAATGGGCTAAACATGCTGCGGAAAAACTCCGAAGTCAGGGCGAATATCCAGATTTTCGTCCCGCAGGGGCTAAAGCCCGCGTTATTTTTTCAGATACTTACGGCACGACTGAAGTCGTGCCCTGACGCAAAAAGTCGACCACAAGAGTTTTTCAGCAGTCTGCGAAGCCCGTACTCCTCAATATCCATGGTATGCGATGGCGCAAAAAAAGGCCGCCACAACCGGGCGGCCTGTTGGGATGCCTGCCGGATTGGCCGTCAGCCGGCGGCCTGTTCCATCTGTTCGGCGTCCATGTCGAAGTTCGAGTAGACGTTCTGGGTGTCGTCGAAGTCCTCGAGGGCTTCGAGCAACCGAACCATCTGATTGGCGGGCGAACCTTCGAGTTTGGTGTAGGTGGAAGCAACCATGGTGACTTCGTGCACGACGGTGGGAATGCCCGCGGCCTTGACGGCCGTAAGCACTGCCTCGTACGAAGCGGGGTCGGTGAGGATCTCCCAGGTTTCGCCCTCGTCGTTCAGGTCTTCGCCGCCATGTTCGAGGACGATGTCCATCAACTGGTCCTCGGTGGCGGCGTCTTTTTCAACGGCGATGAGGCCCTTCTTGGCGAACATGAAGCGGACCGAGCCGGTCTCACCGAGGTTGCCGCCGTTCTTCGAGAAGGCGTGGCGAACTTCGCTGACGGTGCGGTTGCGGTTGTCCGTCAAGGTCTCGACGATGACGGCGACGCCGCCGGGGCCGTAGCCCTCGAAGGTGATTTCCTCGTAGTTGACGCCTTCCAACTCGCCGGTGCCGCGCTGGATGGCGCGCTTGATGTTTTCCGCCGGCATGTTTTCCGACTTGGCAGCCAGGACTGCGGTGCGAAGCCGGGCATTGCTGTCGGGATTGCCGCCACCCTTTGCGGCGACTGCGATTTCCCTAAGCAAGCGGGTGAATATTTTGCCGCGCTTGGCATCGAGCGCGCCCTTTTTGTGTTTAATTGTGGCCCATTTTGAATGGCCGGACATGGGAACCTCAAAGTTAGTCGAGAATGCAGCGCAGGCATGCGCCAGACCCTGTGAGTATACCACCGGGACCGAAGGGGCCAGTGTAGTGTTTCCCACCAGCGTGTCTGGGGAATTATCCTTGTGCGCAACCATCGAGAATGGCCCCCAAGAGGTGCTAAGTGCAGAGGGTAGGACGTCTTCTAATTGTCTGGTTTGGAATACTGATTTTCGCCGCAACGTCACAAGCGCATCCGGCCGCCGAAGCCCAGCAGAAGTCGGGTTTTGTGCGGTTGGACCGGGTTACCGCTTCCCGGGCAACCGCCAACGGAATCGAGATCCACTCGGGCACGGCCGTGCTGGAAATTACCGCGCTGCGCGACGATGTGCTGCGGGTGCGGGTGGGCGCGGAAGGGCAACTGCCGGAGGATGCATCGTGGGCCGTTCTGGCCTCGGCGCGTGGGGCCACCGTTACCGTTACTCCGGAGACCAGCGCCACCGCGGTGGGCTTTAAAACCGCCAAGCTGCACGTGAGCGTGCGCAAAGATCCGCTGCAAATGACGGTGACCGACATGGCCGGAAATGTGATCAGCGAGGATCTGCCGGGACGGCCCATCGAGTTCCATGGCACAGCCTTCCGGGTGTATCACAAGTCGCCGTCTGATGAGCACTACTTTGGCCTGGGCGACAAGCCCGGCCCGCTGGACCGGCGCAACGGATCGTTCACCGACTGGAACACGGATGCCGGAGGCTGGCAGGAGTCGACCGACCTACTCTACAAGTCGATTCCCTACTTCATCACCTTCCGCAAGGGCATTGCCGCGGGGATTTTCCTGGACAACACCTGGCGCGCCAACTTTGAATTCAACAAGGAATACCGGGACGGCTACTCGTTTGGCTCCGAGGACGGGCCGCTGGACTACTACATTCTGTACGGTCCGGATCCAAAGGCTGTTGTCGAAAACTGGGCCTGGCTGGTGGGAACCACGCCAATTCCGCCCAAGTGGTCTTTGGGCTATCAGCAATCGAGGTACAGCTATTACCCGGAATCCGAAGTGCGGCGCATTGCCAACCGGCTGCGCAGCGAGCGGATTCCCGCCGACGTGATCTGGCTGGACATCGATTACCAGCTGAAGAACCGGCCTTTCACCGTGGACCCGGAGCGCTTTCCGCACTTTGACCAGTTGATCCAGGACCTGAAGGCCCAGCATCTGCACACCATCACGATTACCGATCTGCACATTGCCGATTTGCCCAATTCGGGTTACAAGCCCTACGACGATGGCAAGGCCGGGGATCACTTTGTGAAGAATGCCGACGGCTCGACGTTTGTGGGCGTGGTGTGGCCGGGCAAGGCGGTTTTTCCGGACTTTACGCAGAAGGCGTCGCGGGAGTGGTGGGGCACGCTCTACACGAGTTTTGTGAGCAAGGGAGTGGCCGGCTTCTGGAACGACATGAACGAACCGGCGATCTTTGAAGTTCCGTCGAAGACCATGCCCGACGACACGCAGCATCGGATCGACGAGCCGGGATTCAAGCCGCGCGTGGCCAGCCACCTGGAGATTCACAACGTCTTCGGAATGGAAAACAGCCGCGGAACCTTCGAAGGGTTGCTGAAGTTGGCTCCCGACACGCGGCCGTTTGTGATGACGCGCGCCAGCTATGCAGGCGGCCACCGCTATGCAGCCACCTGGACCGGAGACAACCAGTCCACCTGGGCCCATCTGCGGCAGACCACTCCGCAACTGATCAACCTGGGGCTGAGCGGGTTTGCGATGAGCGGCGCCGACGTGGGCGGCTTTTCCGGTTCGCCGGAGCCCGAGTTGCTGACGCGCTGGATGGAGGTGGCAGCCTTCCACCCCATCGACCGCGACCACACTTCGGCGGGCACCAATCCGCAGGAGCCGTGGGAGAACGGCACAGCGGAAGACCTGAGCCTGCGGCGAAAGTACATTGAAGAGCGCTACCGGCTGATGCCCTACCTTTACACGACGGCCGAGGAGATGAGCCGGACCGGGTTGCCGATTATGCGGCCGATGTTTTTGGAATTTCCTCAAGGAATGGGGGACGGCCAGCCGATCGATCTGGCCAATTCAAATTCCTTCCTGATGGGTCCGGACCTGCTGGTGGCGCAGAGCCCCAACCCGGACGAAGTGGACGACTATGGGGTGGCGCTGCCGCCGGGGGGCTGGTACGACTATTGGACCGGCGCTCGTGTGGACGTTACGGACGGCGGAGTGCAACTGCACCGGACGCAGGAGACGCTGCCGGTGTTTGTTCGTGGAGGGGCGATTGTGCCCGAGCAGCCGCTGGCCCAAAGCACGGAAGAGACGCCGCTGGGACCGTTGACGCTGCGCGTGTATCCGCCCGCGGTGGGGAGCAAGGACTGCAGCGGCAGCGTTTACTTGGACGACGGCGTGAGCTACGCCTTCAAGAAAGGCCAGTTCCTGCGCGAGAGCTTTACCTGCCACCAGGTGGCGGAGGGAATCACCGTGACTGTGGCGCCACGCGAGGGCCGCTTTGGCGCGTGGTGGAAGCAGCTTTCGATCGAGGTCTACGGCCAAAGCAAACCGGCGGCTGCGTCCAGCAGCGTCATCGATGGGGAAAAAGGCGCGGTTACCCCCGGCTTCGACTCCGAACACCACCGCATCACGACGCTGGTCCCGGACGACGGGAAGGGGCTGGAACTGAACCTGGTGTACTAGGGCAATCCTGGCTGGTGTAAAGGACAGCGTGGACCGGGAGGTCCACGCTACAGCCGACCGGGAGGCGTTACTCGTTCTTGTGGCGTTACACGTTCTTGTGGCGATCAACCATCTTCAACCCCGAACTTCAGCCCAGAAGCTGATAACCTATAGGCATGAAATTCGGGGTTATTGTCTTTCCCGGCTCCAATTGCGACCACGATACGTACAACGTGATTGCCGAAGTGGCCCACCAGCCTGTCACCTTTCTCTGGCACGACTCGGAAGACCTCCAGGGCGTGGACGCGGTGCTGGTTCCAGGCGGATTTGCCTACGGCGATTACCTGCGCACCGGGGCGATCGCGCGGTTTTCGCCGGTGATGCAGGCGGTGAAGAAGTTTGCCGCGGGCGGGGGACCGGTGCTGGGCATTTGCAACGGCTTCCAGATTCTGACTGAAGCCGGATTGCTGCCGGGCGCGCTGATGCGCAACGCAGGTCTGAAGTACATCTGCAAACAGGTACACCTGCGCGCGGAAACCTCTGATAGTCCCTTTACGAATCTGCTGGCGAAGGGCGAAGTGCTGCAGATGCCGATTGGCCACATGGAGGGCAACTACTTCTGCACTCCCGAGGAGCTAAAGAGGCTGCAGGCCGAGGACCGGATCGCCTTCCGGTATTGCACGACGAGGGGTGAGATTACCCCGGAAGCCAACCCCAATGGCTCACTGGACAACATCGCAGGCATCCTGAATGCGGAAAGAAACGTTCTGGGAATGATGCCCCATCCGGACCGGTCGAGCGAGAAGATTCTGGGCTCGTCGGATGGCTGGAAGGTTTTTGCTTCGATGATCGCGGCGCTGACAACACATTGAGGCCTTTTGGCCTAGTCACGAAAAGGAACGATGGGACGGAATGATTGACATCCATCAGCATCTTCTTTGGGGTGTAGACGACGGATCGCCCGACCTGGAAACCTCCATTGCCATGGCGCACCAGGCCATAGCCGATGGGGTCACGCACGTTGTGTGCACGCCCCACGCCAGCGACACCTACCACTACGACGCCGCTGTGATCGAGCCGCGCTACGCCGAGTTGAAGAAAGTGCTGAAGGGCCAGATCGAATTGAGCCTGGGGTGCGACTTCCACTTGACCGCGGAGAATGTCTACGATGCGGTGGCCAATCCGCTGCGCTACTCGATCGACCGAAAAGGGTATCTGCTGATCGAATTCGCCAACATGGCGATTCCTCCGCAGATGGCCGACGCCATGTTCATGTTGCAGTCGGCGGGCTACACGCTGGTGGTCACCCATCCGGAGCGGTATCCGGTACTGCTGAAGGAACCCGACATGCTGGCGGAGTGGATTCGCAAAGGGTGCCTGGTGCAGGTCACTTCCAGTTCCCTTTATGGACGCTTCGGCCGGATGGCGGAGGCTTTTTCAAACGAGTTGCTGGAACGCAACTGGATACACTTTCTGGCCACCGACGCGCACCACGTGAAATGGCGGCCGCCGCACTTGAAGAAGGGCTACGACTATGTGGTGGAGCACGCCGGCGAAGAGACTGCGCGCCGGTTGTGCGAGACCAATCCGCGCGCAGCCATCGAGGGAGCCGCCTGGCCGGCGCAACCGGAGCCCGTGGGCCTTTGGGAGCATGTGCCTCTGAAATTCAGCGCCAAGAAGTTTGCCGCCGATCCGCGGAAGAACGATTCGGCCCACCTGCGCCACGATGTACCCAAGACCGGCACGCTTGGCTTTCTGAAGCGGCTGTTCTCAAAATAGACGGGGGCAGGCGCCGGGCAAACGCGCGAGCAGCAGAGCGATTACAGTCCCAATCCGCCATCCACGGCCAGAACCTGGCCGGTGACAAAGTGCGGACCGGCGGCAAAGAAGAGAACCGCCTGGGCCACGTCTTCCACCGTCCCGTTGCGCCGCATCGGCGTTTTGGCGGCGAAACGCGCCGCGAGTTCGTCCGGGCGCTCCTCCATGCCGATCCAGCCGGGCGCGACACAGTTGACGTTCACCTCGGGCGCCCAGGCCTTGGCCATGGCCTGGGTCAGCATGTGGAGAGCGGCCTTGGAGGCGCAATAGTGGGCGTGGGCGGGCCAGGGATGCATTCCCCCGAGCGAGCCGATGTTTACGATGCTGCCTTGGGCAGCGCGTAGATGGAGCAACGCCTCGCGCGCCACCAGGAACGGCCCGCGGGCATTAGTGGCGAAGACTTCGTCCCACTCGTCGAGGCTCAGGCTTTCAAGCGGGGCGGAAGGAAAGACGGCGGCGTTGTTCACGAGAATGTCCAGTCGGCCGAAACGGGCCACGGACGCGGCGATGGCAGCGCGGACCGAGGACTGGGAGCGCACATCGCACTCGACCGCCAAAGCGCCGCGGCCCAGAGCCTCAATTTCACGGAGGGTTTCGAGTGCCTGGGTCTCTGAGGAGCGGAAGGTGATGGCCACGTCTGCACCGGCCCTGG
>Ga0302319_10019148_pt1 | contig 12444 bp, 13 predicted proteins | sample Bog_T0_2_FD_203319 | JGI IMG/M metagenome (GOLD analysis project Ga0302319, IMG submission 203319) | Peat permafrost microbial communities from Stordalen Mire near Abisko, Sweden - Bog_T0_2 | ecosystem: Environmental > Terrestrial > Soil > Wetlands > Peat | place: Sweden: Abisko, Stordalen Mire... | reverse complement strand
GCTCGAGCACGCCCTGGGAGGTTTTCCGCATGCCCACCCGCGCCCTGGTTTACTGCAGACCATCGCAGACAATGGTCACTTCAAAGCTCGCCTCGCCGAAGCGGTAGACATGGTGCAGCTGAAACTCCGGCGCCTGGACATGCAAGTTGTAATCGCGGCCGGTGATCACCGCCGGCACTGAGAGCCCGCAGTTGGCCGCCAGGTCCGGAACTTTCCCCTTCCAAGCGCCAGCCAGCATATTGCCAACTTCGCCAATGGCGTCTTTGACCGTGTCATCCACCTCGTCAAACTCCATGCCCGTCATCAATGCCGCGATTTTGATGGCCGTCGAACTCCCCGACCGGAAGACACAGGCTCCGCTCAGCAGGCCGCCAAAGCCAACCACCGCGGTCACCGACTCGGCCTCAAGCAGTACCGGTCCGGGATCCCGATTGCATGCAACACCCAGCATCAGTTGAAAAACCTCTTCCACGCTTGCATCCAGGTTCCGCGGGTCGGAGACCAGTTGCACGGATTCACGTAACGAGACCGCCATCGTTTGCTCCATTCCGTTTATGCCGCCTCCCTGCTTTCGCGCGATAGCGGCGTTGCGCACCCCGTTTAACAGCATGTTGCCCCTTCCGGCTATGCCGCATCCAGCAACGGCAGTACCCGTTCCTTCACCTGTTCGGCCGTAAACGGCTTGCGAATATATCCCTGCGCCCCGGCCAGAATGGCCTGCTTGACATGCTCTTCGCTGGACTCGGTGGTAATCATCACCACCGGAACTCCCGGAGCCAGCTCCTGCGCCCGGATCTGGCGCAGAAACTCGAGCCCGTCCATCGATGGCATATTGATGTCGGAGAGAATCAGATCCACTTGCCTGGTTCGCAGCAGATCGAGCCCCTCGGTTCCGCTGCCAGCCTCGTGCACAACCTTCAGGTCGATTCCCGCCTGGCGCAATGCCCGCTCCACAATCTTGCGCATTACCGAGGAATCGTCCACAATCAGCGCGCGAATTTCAGTCATGCCTTGCTCCTCTTGTGGCTGTATCGGCTGGACTTGGAAACTCTTGAACCATCTCCTGGTTTTCGTCCGGGCAGCTCTCGCCAATGCTCGGTTTTTTAGCGAAGACCGATCGAGCAGATCAGGTCGCGCACCGCGGCGGCTTCCGGCTGTGCGGCGTTCTGCGCCCGCGTCCACATGCGCAGCCAGAGACAGTCATGCACCCTGACAAGGCGGCTTTCCGCCGGACGCGTCTTTTCAACCGCTTTCGAGAAGGCATGCACCACCGCAAGTTCCGAAGACGCCTCAATCAATTCGACCGGGGGAAATCGCGCGCTCAGCATCCGCTGATGCGCCGGAGCGAACAGCGAATCCTCGACCAGCCCGCTCTCCACACGCAATCCCGTCATGCGCTCGATGGCCAGGGCCAGCACCGGGTCCAGCCGGTCGGCAAACCCCAGGTAGAGCAGCCTGCCCGCGGCCACCCTCAGGGGCAGCGCGCCAAACGCATCCACAAACAGACGCGGCAACATAGCGGTTAGCGCTTCGGCGTCGTGAAACTCCAGTGGCAGCACCGGGCAGCTCCATTGCAGCCCCAGCGCGCGAGTCACCAGCTTCTCGCTCACTCCCTCCAGGCGCACCAGCCAATGGCCCAGCCGGCCGGCTCCGGCAGATCTCTGCGCCTCAAGAGCCCGGCGTAACTGGCCCTGCGTGATCCACCCCTGCTCGAGCATGGTCAAACCCAAGGGAATGCGATGGCGATGCGCCTCGGGCGCGTTCTGCCGCCCCTCCAGTTCACGACGCACTGCCATGGCCACGCGCGCGCGAGTGCAGGCGGCGGAACAATTCCATCCACCCTCGAACACCGGCGTGGATCGGCTGCGCAACAGGTGCAGCCATCCTGAATCACAGCAGGGGTTGGCGCAGGTATCCAGCCATCCCCTCCGAGAAGCGGGGTTTCCGGGGAGCGTTGCGGCGCGGGCCCGATGGCGGTCGATTTCCCTGGGCTCTGAAGCCTCCCCCACGCCGGACCGGACGGGGGCCAGCTCCCACCTTTCTGACGCAAACGGTTGCTGGTTCCCGCGCGGCCTTAGAACAGGCATCGTATGCTCTCCAAACGCTTGCGCGGCGCCGCAACTTCGGTGACCCTCAGCCCGAAGTTGCCATTGATCAGGACAACTTCCCCGCGGGCCACGATCTTGTCGCCGACGACCAGATCGACCGGGTCGGCGATATGCCGGTCAAGTTGCACCACATCCCCCGGTCCCAGGTCGAGGATCTCGGCCAGCGGCATCTCCCTGCATCCAAAACGCAGCGACGCATCCAGTTCGACATCCAGTAATAACTCAACCCCTGAACTGAGCTGACTGAATTGTGGAACAACGGGCGGAGCCGGAGGGGCGGCCGCGGCGACCTTGGCGGGATCAACCTTGGGAGCTTGCGGGGCGCGCACCTCGTCCCGGACCAGAATCGTCCACGCGCGTTCTGCCGATTTGAGCTGGAAGGCGCGCGAAACCTTGCTCTCCCCGTCGGTAGGCCCCCAGGTTTCGATGCGGCATTTCTTGCCGGTTGCGGCCAGAAGTTCGCCCACCGCCGACTCGGCCACCTCGCGCAGCAACTCTCCCCATCCGGCCTTCTGGTCCACCCCTTCGCCCATCAGCGGTGACGCCAGAATCGTGCCGTCCAGCACCACGGCAAACCGGCCGGCCACGTCTCCACTCACCGTGGCGGCAAAGCCAAACGATTCCTGAGCCAGCGGCTTGGGCAGAGATTCGGCCAGCTGCGGTTCCCCGGCAAGAGCCTGCTGAAACAGGGCTGTTGCCGCGCCGATCCAGCAGTCGAGATAGCTCTTCATGCCCCAGCCTCCGTGATTTGCCTTTCCAGACGCGCTCCACGGTGAAGTCCCTGGCGAATGGCCGCCGCCTCCGAGAGCGGCTGGCCACCCACCCGCCAGATGGGAGCCGTGTTGGCGGGAAGATCGAGACGGAGAATCGATCCCACCTCAAGGTTTTCAATTTCGCTGGCGCTGAGCCGTACCGTGGGCAGCTGCAGGCTTCCCCCGAACCGTATCCGGCGCGCCGACGCCTCCATCCGCTCCCGGGTCTCGCCGGCGTGGCGGCGGCTGCGGCCCCAGTCCGATGTAAGCCTCCGCAAAATGGTATTGGCCACCACCGCCGGAAACGCCAGGTTGAGCAGCCCGGAACTGTGCGGCATGCGAATTTCAAAGCTCAGGCAGAGCGTCTTTTCCGTAACCGCCATGATGCGCGCAACCTGCGTCTGCATCTGGCGGCGCTCGAAGTTGAAGCTCAGTCCCACAGGCTGCCAGGCCGCGGTCAACTCACGGCAGATGATTTCAACGACCGACCCCAGAATCGATTCCTCAATGTCGGTCAACTCGCGCAGCGGGCCTTCCTTGCCATCGCCGCCCAGGAGCAGGTCAATCACCGGCGGAGCTAATGCAAGATCGAGTTGCAGAACCGAAAGCGCCCCCAGCGGCTCCAGGCGGATCGAGGCCACGTAACTGATCTCCGGAATGCGCAGCAGGAATTCGTTGAACTGGATCTGCTCGGCGGAGACAAGGTTAACCTGAAATCGGGTGCGCAACCAGGCAGCCAGGTTATGCGTCAGGTTGCGGGCGAACAGGTCGTTCAGCATGCTGATGGCGCGCAACTGCTCGGTCGAAATCTGGCCCGCGGACGAGAAATTGTAAGGCACCACGCGAGCTCGAACCTCAACGGGGGCATCCGGAGTCGAGCTGCGCGCTGCCTGGAAAAGGGCGTCGATCTCGTCCTGTTTGAGTGTCTTTTCCATCTTCTCCTATTTCCTCTTGCCTTGTTCACCGGTTCAAAGCTGCCTGAAGACTAGCGTCTTGTGCCCGCCGTCATCTTGCCCCCGGCTGCGCCGCGATCCGGTACCCCGCGATCCGGTACCCCGCGATCCTTGATGCGCCGTTCCTTGATGCCTCGATCCAGTACGCCGCGTGCCACCAGATCCTTCAACGCCGATCTCAGGTGGACTACGGCTGAAGCGTGAACCTGCGAAACCCGGGACTCGACCACTCCCAGCGCCAGGCCGATCTCGCGCATGGTCATTTCCTCGAAGTAGTAGAGGGTCATCACCAGCCGCTCGCGGTCGGGCAGATGAGAGATGGCCTCGGTGAGCCGCTCTTCCAGTTCTCCCCTAAGGCAGCGAAACAACGGATCTTCCTCAGGACGCCCGGGCACATAGGCCAGCTCTTCCTCGCCCGAGTCCTCATTGCGCTCCATATGCAGCGTGCCGATCTCCAGACCCTTCAGATCGCCCAGAAGCTGCTGGTATTCGTCCAGGCTCAGCGCCATTTCGGCCGCAACTTCGCCCTCGCCTGGCGCCCGGCCCATCCGCGCCGTGAGCGCCCGAATTGCTTCCTCCACGGCCCGGCCCTTGCGGCGCAACTCGCGCGGGCTCCAGTCCAGCGTCCGCAGGCTGTCCAGGATCGCTCCGCGAATGCGGAACTGCGCGTAGCTGCGAAACTGCACTTTCTTTGCGGGATCAAATTTTGAGAACGCATCCATCAACCCCACGACCCCGGCCGAGACCAGGTCTTCGATGTCCACATGTTGCGGAAGCCGCTCATGAATGCGCCGGGCCAGAAATCGGACGATGGGAAGATGTTCGAGCAGGACGCGCTCCTGCTCCCCATTCAAGATGACAGCGCCGCCAGGGTTGGGCGGGTACCCGTCCTGGGTCCTGCTCCGGCGCGTGTTTGCCTGGCTTACCTGAACTACTGCCGCTTCGAGTCCCATCGTTCCTCACCCCCGCCTGCCGCCAAAACCCGCCAAATTGCAAAGACCAACTGCTGCTTTTGTGTTCCCGGACCCTCACCGCACCGTACCTACCGGCCGCAGCCGAATGTCAGCCGGGATCTCCCCCGCAGCCACCACCGCAAGCCTGGGCATCACCGGCTCCAGCCATCGCTTGACGTGGTAACGAGCCGGACTTGGACAGAGAAGCACGGGGAGGGCCGCGGCAGAAGCTCCGCCAATAAGCTGCCTCACAGAATCGGTTAGCCTGCGCACAACCGGCGTTGCCGGCGCGGCCTGCGCAGCCAGCAGCCGCTGTGCCGAATCGGGGGAGAGTGTGGCCAGAATCTCCTCCTCGAGCGCCCCGTCGAGCAGCAGCACCGGCAGCTGCCCGTCCTGGTCGAGCAGCGGGCGGATCAGCCGCCGTCCCAGGGCCTGACGAGCCGCCTCGACCAATGCGACCAGGCTCTTGTTGACCGGGGCCGTCTCGACCAGCGCCTCCAGAATCGAGCCAAGGTCGCGAATCGATACCCGCTCCCGCAGCAACTGCTCCAGCACCCGTCCCACCTCGCCCAGTTGCAACAGCTTGGGCACCAGCTCTTCCATCAGCTTGGGGTGGCTTTCGTTCAACGAATCCAGGAGGCGCTTGGTTTCCGCGCGGCCCAGTAGCTCCCACGCGTGGCGGCGGATCAATTCTCCCAAGTGCGTGGTGATCACAGTGACCGCATCCACCACCGAGTAACCGGAAGCGATCGCCTGGTCTTCCAGCTGCGGCGCAATCCAGATGGCTGGAACCCCGAAGGCCGGTTCTCGCGCCTCTTTCCCAGCCAGCGGCCGGCGGCGCGGGTCGCCCGAGACGGCCAGCAGCTGCGTTCCCTCGGTCTGCCAGCGGCCGATTTCCATACCGCGCAGCGAGAACAGGTATTCGCGAGGCTTCAGACGCAGGTTGTCCGAAATGTGTACCGGTGGCACCAGGAAACCCATCTCGGAGGAAAGATGCCGGCGCAGAGAGCGGACGCGATTCAACAGTTGTCCGCCCTGCTTCTCATCGACCAGCGGAATCAGCTGAAAGCCAATCTCCAGCGTCAGTTCCTCGAGTTTCAGCAACTGCGCCAGGTCGGAGCCTTGCGCCTCGGCGCCCTTCTTCTTTTCCCCGACCGCCGGCTCCGGCGGCGGCGCCGATGCGGCTCGCTTCGATACGACTCTACCTCCCAGAAACAGAGCCCCGGCAACAGCAAGAAAGGCAATCTTGGGCAAGCCGGGAATCAGGCACATGGCTCCCGAGACAAGGCTGGCCAGATAGAGCGTGCCCGGTTTTGCCAGCAGTTGCTGGCGGATTTCGGACCCCAGCAACCCGGCCGAGTTGGCCCTCGTCAGTGTGATCCCACCGGCGATCGAAACCAGCAGCGAAGGGATCAGAGTTACCAGTCCATCCCCCACCGTGAGCACCGTGTAGGTACGGGCGGCCTCGGCCAGCTCAACTCCCTGCTGCAGCGTGCCGATCAGCAGGCCGGCCACGATGTTGATTGCGGTGATCAGAATCGTGGCCAGCGAGTCCCGCTGGTTGAACCGCGCCGCGCCGTCCATGGCGCCATAAAACTCGGCCTCGCGGGCAATCGCCTGACGCCGCCTTCTGGCCTCCTGCTCGTCAATCAGACCGGCATTCATGTCGGCGTCGATGGCCATCTGTTTGCCCGGCAACGCATCCAGGGTAAAGCGGGCTGTCACTTCGGCGGTACGGACGGCGCCGTGAGAAACCACTAAGAACTGAATCGCGATGAGGGCCAGAAAAAGCACAAAACCCACCACGTAGTTGCCGCCCACCACAAATTGCCCAAAAGCCTCGATGACCTTGCCCGCCGCAGCTGTGCCTTCCGAGCCGTGAAGAAGGATGCGGCGGCTGGAGGCGATGTTGAGAGCCAGCCGAAACAGCGTCAGAAGTAGCAGCAAGGTGGGGAACACGCTCAGTTCCACGGCGCGGCGAATCTGGACAGCGGTGAGGAACACAATGATGGATGCGGCCATGGAAACAGCCAGCAAAAAGTCGAGCGCTGCCGCAGGCAGCGGCACCAGCATGACAAAGACCACACTGATGGCGGCAAGCGGCAGGAGGTAGTCGCGCATCCGCCGCCAGATGGATTGCGCCGGAGGCGCACCCGCTACCACGGCATTCGTGCTCATCGTTGTCCTCCCGTCCGTGGCCCGCCGCTGCCTGGCTGGTCAAGTGGGCCGTCGATAGAGGCTCTGCCTTCAACACCGCCCATACCGGGGATGGGGCGGACCGCATTGGCCCGGGCGCTTTGGTTGGCCTGGGCACGCACGGCGGCTTCGCGAGCGCGCCTCTCCCTGAGTTCCGACTCGACCCGCTGCCGGTAGAGGTAGGCCAGAATTGCGGCTACCGCCGCGTAAAGATCGACCGGTATCTGCTGGCCCACCTCGACGGAGCGGTAAAGGGACCGCGCAAGCGGCGGGTTTTCGACAATCGGCACTCCGGCCCAGCGCGCCTCGGCCTTGATTTCTTCGGCCAGAAGGTTCCGCCCCTTGGCCACCAGCCTGGGCGCTTCCATGGTGGTGAAGTCGAAGGACAGCGCGACTGCGTAATGAGTGGGATTGGTGAGAATCACCGCGGCCTTCGACACATCCTGCTTCACCCGCTTGCGCCGCATCTGGCGCTGCAGATTGCGGATGCGGCCCCGTATCTGCGGATTGCCCTCGGTCTGCTTCATCTCGTCGCGCATATCCTCGCGGCTCATCTTCAGGCGCGACTCGCGGCTCTGCCACTCCACCAAGTAGTCGATCGCCGACCAGCCGAACAGCAGCCATGCGGCGGCCAGCAGCAGTCCGTAGATGTCCGACCCCAACATTTCCAGGCGCGCCGTCGAGAACGGCGGCAGGGTCAACTGCCTGCCAATGCGCTGCACCGCAAACACGGCCAGCGCCGCAGCCGGAATCAGCGACTTGGCCAGCCGGGCGGCGGCGCGCAGCGAGAACAGGTTGCTGACATTCGTGATCGGGTTGATGCGATCGGGTTTGAAGCCGATGGCGCCCACATGGATGTTGACGCCCCCGGTCTGCAGAACGCCCGTCGCCAGCGCCGAGGCTGCAACCGCCGACATCACGATTCCCGAAGGTCCCAGGATGGTGAGCGCCAGGCGGCGGATCGCGTAGAGTGTGGGCTGCACCGCGGATGGCTCCCAATGCGACGCCGGACCAAGGTCCAGAAACCCCGCATAGGCTCCCCGCCATGCGGTCAGAATGTGCCCTCCCATCGCCCCCAGCACCATCACCCCAGCCAGTGTTCCGGCCGCCGCCGACAGTTCGCGGCTGTGCAGGATGTCGCCATCCTTGCGGGCTTGTTCGCGGCGATGCTGGGTCGCCTGTTCGGTGCGCTCTCCGGCCATCGGCTTAGCCCCCCAGCCCGTGCACACCGGGCGGAACTGAGATCAGCCTCTCGGCCATGTCGAGCAGGGACGCGAATCGTGCCTCGATGAAGCGCGGCCACAAGGCAAGAGAGCCCGTCAAGAGAGCAAACCCTGTCAACGTCTTGATGGGGACAGTGAGCGACATTACCGGCAACTGCGGACTCAATTTTCCAATCAGCGAAACCGCGACCTCGACCAGCATGGTGGCTGCCAGCACCGGAGCCGCCAGCTCCAATGCGGCAAAGAAGATGCCCCCCGCTGCACGAACAATGGCGATGCCCGTCTCGGGCGCCATCGCGTAGCTTCCTAATGGGACGGCGCGGAAGCTACGCACTACCGAGGCCAGCAGAATGCGGTCCAATCCCGCCGCGATGATCACCAGCGTTCCCATCAGCGAAAACAGGTCGCCCAGGAGCGGCGTCTGGATATTCGAGGTCGGGTCCATCAAATTGACCATCGAAAAGCTGAACTGGACCCCGGCAATCTGGCCGGCAAAGATCATCATCTCGTTGAGCAGCGCAAGCGTCAGCCCGTACACCAGCCCGACGGCCAGTTCGCCGAGCAGACCAGTGAAACTGATCGTTACCTGGGCTCGCGGAAGCCCCGCAAGCAGCGGCGCCAGCAGCCAGGCCACCGCGCCCACAAATACAGCCTTGGTGCGCAGGGGCAGCGAAGTCGAAGAGAAGAACGGAGCGAACGCCACCATCCCGCTCACCCGCACCATGGCCAGCGCCATGGCGGTGAGAAAGCTGCTCCAGTCGAGTTCGGCCGCGTGCTGCATGTGTTTTCCCTGAATGGCGTTAACGGGATGGGCCCGTTTCTGCTTAACTTTCCTCACCCGAGAAATCGATGAAAATCGGACATCAGCAACACGGTATACGCCGCCATGCGCCCCAGAAACCAGGGCATCCCGACCAGCAGGATCATGCAGATCACGGCCAGCCTCGGCACTGTGGTCAGCGACTGCTCCTGGAGGCTGGTAAGGGTCTGCACCAGGCTGAGAAGAAAACTGAGCAAAGCGGCGGCAATCAAAAGCGGAGCCGCCAAAATCATCGATTCCTTCATCAACTGGCGCAGCAGTTCGGAAACCATGTCGGGAGTCATTCGAATCCTCTTAAAAACTCTTCAAAAGCGAACCGGCCAGCAGGTTCCAGCCATCCACCATCACAAACAGCAGGATTTTGAGGGGTGTCGAAACCACCACCGGCGGCAGCTGGAACATGCCGATCGAAGTAGTCACGGATGCGGTCACCATGTCGATCAAAAGAAACGGCAGAAACAGCACTGCGCCAATGGAGAACCCCGCTTTCAGTTCCGACAGAATGTAAGCCGGAACCACCACCCGCATGGGCAGATCGTCCGGCGTATTCGGCCTGGCCACCTGTCCTGCGGCGGCAAACAAGGCAAGGTCCTTCTCGCGCGCGTAACGAAGAAGAAAGTGCTTCACCGGCTGCGCGCCAAGATCTATCGCTTCCATGCCGGTGATCTGCCCAGCGCGATAAGGCTCCACAGCCTGCTGGTCAACCTGCACTAAAACCGGCGTCATTAGAAACCAGGTCATCATCAGCGCCAGCCCCATCAACGTCGGGTTGGAAGGCGCGGTCTGCGTTCCCAGGGCCTGGCGCAGGAAATGGAACACCACCAGCAGGCGCACCATCGGCGTCATCGCCATCAGGATCGCAGGCAGCAGGGTGATCAGGGTCAGAACCAGCAGGATCGTCCAGGGCGTCGAGTCAGAGGGATGCAGCCGCTGGGAGAGATCGGGCAGCAAGGATGTCGGCGGCGCTGCTGCGGCACCGCGCGCCACTTCCAGCAGCACTACCATGAGATCCTCGATATCCTCGAGGTCCTGGCCGGGATCCCCGCTTGCCGTATCCCGGCCGATCGCAGCGCTGTCTGATCCAGCGCATAAAATGCCGCACTGCCCTCAGGCGATGTCGCCACCAGGAAGCGACGCCCTTCCGCCTCAACCAGCGCCAGCGACTGCCGCGGGGCCAGGGTAATCCGCTCCAGCACAGCCAGCCTCGCCGGCGAACGCCGCGCCGCGTTCAACCGCCGCAGCAGCCACCCGGCCAACCCCCCAACCGGCGCCGTTGCATTCGTTGGCGATTTGCTCGCGGCCTGTTTCATTCGGACCTTTCTCTCCCTCATTCGCGCTTGCATTCCACGCTGGCTCACTCAGATCGGCAACCCGCTCAAACCAGCCGGGTAAGGCGAACGGCGAGTTGCGTCTCGATCACTTCAAACTCACTCCAGGCCAATTGCACCTGTCCTGCCGCTAATGGAACGTCCTCCCCATGCCCCCATCCCGACTCGATCAGGTGGCTAAGCTCAAGGGCCAGCAGGTTGCGCACGCGAAAATTCCGCACCGGAACCGAAACGTCCAGCTCCACCGGCAGCCGCGCCAGCGCCGGCGTAAGAACAATCGACGATCCCTGGGGCCGAGACGAAGCCGATGGCACCAGGGCCTGCTCCACGACCGCCGCTGTCCCAGCTGCCGATACCGCCGCCTGTTCGTTGTGAGGAGCCGCTGTTGGAAGTGCTGTGGCCATGTACTCGGGAAGAGTGCAGTAACGTGACCAGAAGATTCGAGGAAAGATTGGAGAATTCTTAGGATGAGCCGGACAGCATCGCCGGTTTTGCGCCCCAATACCGAGAACCCGCTTCGCTGCTACACTGAAATGGAGCGGTAACATGCACTTTATCCATACCTGCGGATCGCAGACCGCCCCGAAATCGAGGGAAAGAACTATGTCCGAACAGAATGAAAGCAAGAGCTTTACAGGAACCACCCTGCGGCTGAAGATCGGCCTCGCAGAGATGCTCAAGGGTGGCGTCATCATGGACGTGATGAACGTGGAGCAGGCCCGCATAGCCGAAGAGGCCGGCGCCACTTCCGTCATGGCGCTCGAACGGGTTCCCGCCATGATTCGCGCCGAGGGCGGCGTGGCCCGCATGGCCAAGCCCAGCCTCATCAAGCAGATCATCCAGGCGGTCTCCATTCCGGTCATGGCCAAGGCCCGCATCGGACACTTTGCCGAAGCGCAAATCCTGCAGCAGCTTGGCGTCGACTTCATCGACGAAAGCGAAGTCCTGACCCCCGCCGACGAGGCGCACCACATCGACAAGCATGCCTTCAAAACCCCCTTCGTCTGCGGAGCGCGCAACCTGGGCGAGGCTCTGCGCCGCATCGCTGAAGGCGCGGCCATGATCCGCACCAAGGGAGAAGCAGGAACTGGCGACGTGGTTCACGCGGTCCAGCACATGCGCCAGATCACCAGCGAAATGCGCGCCCTGACAGTGCTTTCCGAGCAGGAACTCTACAAGGCCGCCAAGGATCACCAGGCCCCTTACGAGCTCATCCGCATGGTCGCCAAGACGGGAAAGCTTCCTGTTCCCAACTTCTCCGCCGGAGGCATCGCCACGCCAGCCGACGCTGCTCTGATGATGCAGCTGGGCGCCGAGGCCATCTTCGTCGGCTCAGGCATCTTCATGAAAGAGCGCGCCACCCCGCTTGACGTCGAAAACTGGACGGTGAACGAAGGCGAAGTCGGCTTGTGCTCGAAAGCTGAAGTTGGCACTCCCCGCAATCCCGAGGAGCGTGAAGAAGCTGTCTCCCGCGCCAGGGCCATCGTCCAGGCGACCACACACTTCAACGATCCCAAGATCCTTGCCGAAGTCTCCGAGCAGGTCACCGGGACCATGAAGGGCCTGGCAGCCGCAGCATTAGAAGAATCTCAACTGTTGCAGACAAGGGGATGGTAGGTCCTTCGGGCATGAGAGAAAGCTCAGGGTCCGACAGACAGGCCAGTTCGCCTCGAATCGGGGTTCTGGCCATTCAAGGCGATTACGCCGCCCACGCTGAAGCCCTGGCCGAGTCCGGCGCCGATCCCGTCGAGGTCCGCAAACCCGACCAGCTTGGCGGCCTCGATGGCCTCATCCTCCCCGGCGGCGAGTCCACCACCATGCTCCGCTTCCTTGAGAAGCTCCGCTTTTTTGAGGCACTCCAGGAATTCGGCTCAACCCACCCGATCTTCGGCACCTGCGCCGGTGCAATCCTGCTGGCTCGTGAAGTTGTGCACCCCGCACAGCGCTCCATGGGGCTGCTCGATGCAATCGTCGAACGAAACGCATACGGTCGGCAGATCGACTCGGCCATCCTGACTGCCGAAACCGCTCTCTCCGGCGGCCCGTTGGAAATGGTCTTCATTCGCGCGCCGAGGATTCTGGAAACCGGCTCTCAAGTCGAGATCCTGGCT
>Ga0302319_10019147_pt1 | contig 12444 bp, 11 predicted proteins | sample Bog_T0_2_FD_203319 | JGI IMG/M metagenome (GOLD analysis project Ga0302319, IMG submission 203319) | Peat permafrost microbial communities from Stordalen Mire near Abisko, Sweden - Bog_T0_2 | ecosystem: Environmental > Terrestrial > Soil > Wetlands > Peat | place: Sweden: Abisko, Stordalen Mire... | reverse complement strand
ACGTACAAGGCTGGGCGGGCGGGTTCCTGGAATGTTTGGCGCCAATCCGTCGGCGGCCAGGTCTCGAGCCAACTACGGCGCATTCGTGGCGGAAGCTGTTTGCAGGAGTCCCGATCAGGCGGCGTCGTATGGCGCCAAATAGATCTTGTTGTCGTGGTGAATCAGTCCCAGGCGAATACGATCCAGCCAGCCGGTCCTGCCCAATACGTTCCTGTCGATCGCAGGGTCGGCAAAGAAGTAGATCGAAGAGTGCGTCGCAAGGCCGAAAACCTGGAGTTCGACCTCGTGGCCATAGGCGTCAAAGCCGCTGTTCGCAGTTCGAAAAACGCTGACGTATTCCGCTCGTCAGATCGAGACCGAGGACCTGGGCAATCTCGGTTCCGAAGACGCAGATTTCGTCCTCACGGGAATAGTCGTACACCCGCGCGAACTCCAGTTGATACATGTCCTACCAGCCGCCGAACGGGATGTCCGTGTCCCTCGGAACACGGGCGAAGAACGGTTCCTCAATGCCCGCCGCTTTAGCCGCCACGCTGACGTTCGCCAGCTTTTCGCCATGCGCGACCAGGGTTGGTCCATGAAGAGCTACCCACTCGCCTGCATAGGGGCCGGATTCCCTGTCGAGCCACCGCAACTCTTCGCGTCGCTCGTTCACGGTCCCGGCCGATTCCCAACTCAATTGTGATGGCTTCTCTTCAATGGTCAAACGGACGCGCTGACGCTCCGACAGAACAAGAGGCTCAACCGGTCGCAGGATGCCCTGTTCGTAAACCGCTTCGAGTTGGCGTGACATTACGCCTTTATTGTACTCGCTGAGCCGCTGTTCGTGCGCGCGCTCCGGCGGTTTGATAACCGGATACATGAACCGATAGCGCCTGAATTTCGCCGCACGCGGAAATTGCCAGAGCTTCGTTCAGGCTCCCGGGCAATGTAACCTGAAACCGAAGCTGCTTGCCCGGCACGGACCTCTCGGTGGACCCGCGCGATCTGATCCCTGGGCAGACTGATCGCGATCTTCGACTTAGTCATACCGACATCATACCGCGGGGCTTCGGCCTCAACCAGGCCGGATGCCGAGAGAGCATTCCTCTTTGGCATTCTAAGGAGAACAAATATGCAAGTCATTCAGTTCGGCAAGTTCGGTGACCCTGGCCAGCTGGAGCTGGTGAATCGGCCGGATCTTAAAGCAGACGAGTCCACCGCAATCGTGCAAATTGTGGCGGCATCCGTGAACCCGAGCGATGTCAAAAACGTCGCCGGCAGGATGGCGCAGACAACGCTTCCGCGAGTGCCGGGACGCGACTATTCGGGAGTCGTGGTGGACGGGCCGGCGGAGTGGATCGGCAAGGAGGTGTGGGGCACAGGCGGCGATGTTGGCTTCACCCGCGATGGCTCTCATGCGGAGTTCATTTCGGTCCCGCGAAGCAGTCTGGCGCTTAAGCCCGAGAGTCTGACCCATGAGCAGGCGAGCAGCGCGGGCGTAACATTTGTCACCGCCTGGTGTGCCGTCAGTGAATATGCGCAGCTTCAGGCCGGAGAGTCTATCGCGATTATCGGAAGCAGAGGAGGCGTGGGGACCGCGGCCGCGCAAATCGCCCGACATCTGGGGGCGCGCGTGATCGGGGTCAACCTTTTGAAAGACAGCGCTTCCCGCACTCCACTGGCTTTTGAGGACTTGATTTTAGACTCGCTCGATCCCGATCTTCCGCAAACGCTGCGGTCGATGAACCACGGCAAGGGAGTCGACGCCGTGCTGAACACGGCGGGCGGTCCGACGTTCGAACATGGATTGAAGCTTCTGGCGCGCCGAGGACGGCAGATCGAGATCACCTCGCCCAGCGAACGCAGAGCAAGTTTCGACCTGGTGGACTTCTACCATAATGAGTCGCGGCTAATCGGACTCGACACGCTCAAACGGGACCTGGTCGCCTCGTCGCAAATTCTTGCCAAACTCGCTCCCGGTTTTGCGTCGCGAGCCTATCAAGCCCACCACATCGATCATGTATTGCCGCTCGAAGATGCCCGCCAGGCATACGAGCTGGTGTCGAGCGGGCGCGGTGCTCGGGTAATTCTGAAGATGAACGGGGTTTAGTGCAACAGCGCCAATTCCACAACTTGGGACAGATGGCAATCGTTCAGGTTTTACCGGAACGGATGCCGGAGGATGATGACTGCGGAGAATATCACAATGTTTACGCCAAAAGGAAAGTTCGCCTGGTACGAACTCATGACCAGCGACACGGAAGCCGCCGGCAAGTTCTACTCTGACGTTGTCGGCTGGACAACCCATGACGTTTCGAGTACCGATGGTAACCAATACACCACGTTCAACCTGGGCGATGTCGGTATGGCCGGCATGTTACGTATGACGGGGCATACCGCATGGATCGGCTATATAGCTGTCGACGATGTCGATGCTCACATCGAAAAGATCGTCGAAGCCGGCGGCAAGCTATGGAAACCTGCTACCGACGTTCCCGGCATGCTTCGCTTCGCAGTCATGTCCGATCCCCAGGGCGCTGCCATTGTGGTCTTTACTCCCCACCCGGCGATGCCTTCGCCGGAACGTCCCGCTCCACCCGCAACCGGCACCATCGGCTGGCACGAACTCTGCACCACGGATATGGAAGCCGGTTTTGAGTTCTACAACAAGCTCTTTGGCTGGACTAAGGTCAGCGATATGGACATGGGACCCATGGGCGTCTATCGCGTCTTCGACGAGGGCGATCACAAACAAATGGGAGATGGCGGCATGATGACCAAAGGCCCCCAAATCCCGGTGTCAAGCTGGAACTTCTACTTTTGCGTCGATTCCATCAATGCAGCTATTGAACGTGTCAAATCGGGCGGAGGGAAGATCGTCAACGGTCCGATGCAGGTGCCTGGCGGGGGCTGGATTATCCAGGCTCAGGACCCCCAGGGTGCGATGTTCTCTCTCGTCAGCAGTCGGGAATGAAGGAGGCGGCGAAAGACGATCTCTAAAGAAATCTGGCTGGGGTCCGCAGGCGCAGGCGAAAAACGCCCACCACTTAAATTTCTCAGGGAAGCCTGAGGGCAGCCAGGCGGACAGGCTGGCCATAGGCCCACCCTTCCGACTCTGCTGCCGCCGAAAATTTAAGTGGTATAGGACGAAAGCGCCTGCGGGACATTGCAGCCGAAGCTTTGGCCTGCGCCGTGACCTCGAACTGGCGCGTTTTTAACAACCGAAGTCCCGTTTCCGATATACTGGCTCGCCAGCCGGTAACATCATGATTAGTTTGCCTCAGAACATCAGCCGCCGCGATTTCACGGCTGCGCTTGCCCTTGCGGGCACGCTCAACGCAGAGCCATCCGCTGCAACGCCGGCCGCGCTCGATCTGGCCGAATGGAGTTACTTCTGGGTCGGGGTGGAGCGCGCCCCACTCGCTCGCGGCACATACACGGCCGGCAAGCAGATGTACGTCGAGTACTGGATTCCGAAGGCGGTAAAGCACCCCATCCCCATTGTGCTGGTGCATGGCGGCGGTGGCCAGGGCACGGACTGGATGGGTACTCCCGATGGCCGCCCGGGTTGGGCGACGATGCTTGTTCAGAAGGGCTATAAGGTGTACGTGGTCGACAGGCCGGGCCACGGGCGCTCGCCTTTCCATCCCGATGTACACGGGCCGTTTCCGGTGCAGGCCAACAGTCTGGAGAACATTTCGGGCCGGTTCACGCCGCCCAATCCGACGACTCCGAATAAGCCGCTCCCGTTCCAGCATTTTCATAGTCAGTGGCCGGGCACGGGTGAGGTTGGATCTGACGATCTCGATCAGTTCGTCGCTTCGCAGGGCGGTTCGTATGTAACGGTGGCGGGCAACAACAATGCGACGGCAGTCCTCGCGCACACCGCCTGGCGCGAGCGCGGCGCGATGCTGCTCGATAAGATCGGACCGGCCGTCATCATGACCCATTCGGCTGGTGGGCCGTTCGGCTGGCTGGTGGCGGAAATTCGTCCGAACCTGGTGAAGGGCATTGTAGCGGTCGAAGGCGGCGGGCAGCCTTTCGGCGGCGCGAACGTTTGGGGGATGTCGACGATTCCGGTGGCATACGATCCGCCGGTGAACGACGCGTCTGAACTGAAGACCGTCGCCGTTACGCCTGCCGAGAATGGCATCGCACCTTACAAGCTGCAGGCCGAACCCGCTCGCAAGCTGAAAAACCTTAGGGGCATTCCGATTGTTGTGGTGACGTCGGAAGGCTCTTTCGCGTCGCCTGGCAATCCCGGCGCCGTGGCGTATTTCAAACAGGCGGGCTGCTCGGCGGAAGAGCTTCGTCTCGTCGATCACGGCATCCACGGAAACGGCCACATGATGATGGTCGAGAAGAATAACGCCGAGGTGCTGGAACCTGTTGTTGCGTGGATCGAGAAGAACGTTTCGAAAACCGGACACGTGGCGCTGAAGGCCCATGCCCCCGACCCGACTGATTTGAAGCTCGCAGACCAGGGCATTTTCTGGATCGGAATCAACCGTAAGAAAATGCCTTATGGCACCATCCTCGCGGGGCAGATGTTCGTGCAGTACCTGACGCCGGCCGAAGTCAAACATCCTTACCCTGTGATCCTGGTTCACGGCGGCACCGGCCAGATGCTGCATTACATGGGACCGGGCGATGGCGGGGCCGGCTGGGCGCATTACTTCGTTCGCGAAGGTTACAAAGTCTATCTGATCGACCGCCCTGGCCATGGGCGCGCGCCTTATCATCCCGACGCGCTGGGGCCGATCGGCGCAAACCCGGCCTATGAAGGAATCGTCGCGGATTTTCGACGCTCCGCGTTTCCGGTGAGCGACGCGGTTATCGATCGGTTTATGGCCAGCCAGAACGCTGCGCCGCAGGATGCTGTGATGGCGCATAAGCTCTGGGCGAGCGGCGGCGCGCAGTTGCTCGATAAGACCGGACCCGCGATCGTCATGCTTCATTCGGCAGGGGGGCCGTTCGGATATCTGGTCGCAAATGAACGGCCGCAACTGGTAAAGGCTATTGTCAACGTGGAAGGCGGCGGCGCACCTTTCAGCGCGGCCACGCCGTGGGGATTAACCGACATTCCGCTCGCCTGCGATCCGCCTGCAACCGATCCCGCTCAGTTGAAGGACGGCACGCCGCGGGTGCTCAAAAATCTGAAGGGAATCCCATCGGTCTACGTTACCGCCGAAAAATCGGGACGCACTCAGGGACCCGCCGTAGTCGCATTCTTAAAGCAGATGGGCTGTCCCGCCGACGATCTTCAGCTCAAAGACAAAGGCATTGCCGGCAATGGCCATTTCATGATGTTCGAACCCAATCGCCGCAAGGTCTTCGATGCCATTCGCGGCTGGATCGAAACGCATGTTTCGTAAAGCAACTCGGAGGAAAAGAAGCTGGCAGAGATTCTCACTTTAAAAGAAGCCATCGCGCAGTTTGTTCATGACGGTGATCAGGTAGCGCTGGAAGGCTTCACGCATCTGGCGCCGTGCGCGTCGGGCCATGAAATTATTCGGCAGGGCCGGCGCGATCTCACGCTCATTCGGATGACGCCGGACATCGTTTACGACCAGATGATCGGCATGGGTTGCGCGAAAAAGCTGGTCTTCTCATGGGGTGGCAATCCGGGCGTGGGCTCGCTGCATCGTTTCCGCGAGGCGGTGGAAAAAGGCTGGCCGGGGCCGCTCGAAATCGATGAGCATGAGCACGCGGGAATGGCCACGCGCTATGCAGCGGGAGCGTCGCATTTGCCGTTCGGCATGCTGCGGGGTTATCTGGGCACCGATCTTGCGCAGTACAACACTGAGACCGTCAGGTTCGTCGATTGCCCTTTCACCGGCGAGCGTCTGGCGGCCGTGTCGGCAATACGACCCGACGTTGCCGTGATTCATGCGCAGAAGGCCGACCGCAAAGGCAACGTGATGATGTGGGGCCTGCTTGGGGCGCAGAAGGAAGTGGTGCTGGCGTCGAAGCGCGCCATCGTCACCGTGGAAGAAATCGTGGACGATCTTCAGGCGCCTATGAACGCCGCGATCATTCCCTCATGGGTGATCAGCGCGGTGTGCGAAGTGAAGCGCGGGGCGTTTCCCTCTTATGCGCATGGTTACTACGGCAGGAACAACGCTTATTACAAGTACTGGGACGGCGTTTCGCGCGATCGGGAGACCTTCCTCGCATGGATGGATAAGCATGTGATGCGCAGCAACGACTTCAGCGAGTTCCTGGGGAGTCTGGAAGCGGAGGGGCTCCATGTCTGAAGTGGGTTATACGTCTGACGAGATGATGACGGTGGCTGCGTCCCGCATGGTGCGCAACGGGGCGGCTTGTTTCGTGGGCGTAGGCTTGCCGAGCGCCGCGACGAACCTCGCGAGGCTGACCCATGCGCCCGACGCGGTGCTGATCTACGAATCGGGAACCATAGGAACAAGGCCGAAGGTGCTGCCGCTTTCGATCGGCGACGACGAGTTGGCCGAGACCGCGGACGTGCTGGTGTCGCTGGTCGAGATCTTTACTTACTGGCTGCAGGGCGAGCGCATCGACCTTGGCTTTCTGGGCGCGGCGCAGATCGATAAATTCGCCAATATTAATTCGACTGTCATTGGAGACTACCGATCGCCTTCGACGCGTCTGCCGGGAGCGGGCGGGGCCCCGGCTATTGCCGCTTCGTGCGGAGAGATCCTGATCACGCTGCGGCACAACAAGCGAGCCATGGTGCGGAAGCTGGATTTTCGCACTTCCGGCGGACATATGGAGGGCGGAGACAGTCGCGCTAAAATGCGTTTCCCCGGCAAAGGGCCGGTCGCCGTGATCACCGACCTGGGCATTATGACGCCCGACCCGGAGACGAAAGAGCTTACGCTCACCAGCATTCATCCAGGGGTCGCAGTCGAGAAAGTGATAGAGAACACGGGCTGGCCGCTGAAGGTCGCTTCGGATTTGAAAACAACCCAACCGCCCACCGAAACTGAGCTTTACGTCCTGCGCGATCTGCAGGCAAGGACCGCAAAGGCCCATGCCGGTGGTTAATCGCTGGAGGTGGGGCAGGCGGTTCCGCCTGTCGTCTTTTATTGAAGTGACAGGCCAAACGGCCTGTCCTACCTCACTTCTTAGGCGGAACGTACCCTTTGAGCGTCCGATGCTGCCTGTAATAAACCCCGGCGTCGGTCAGCTTTCGGGTCTTAGGAACATGGCAATAGGCGCAATCCTGATCCGTCATGCGCGAATACTCGGGTTTAGCGGAAGTGCTCTTCGGAACCAGCAGCAGCAACCCAAAAAGAATCGGAAGAGACGCGCAGACAATCTTCAAACCGGTCCCATCATAACAGGCAAATCATGAATCCATCGAGCGACACCGCATACATCTGCGACGCAGTCAGAACACCGTTTGGCCGCTACGGCGGAGTCCTGGCAACAGTCCGCCCGGACGACCTGGCGGTGATCCCCCTGAAGGCCCTGCTCGCGCGCAATCCCTCGCTCGACCCGTCCGCTATCGACGACGTGATCCTCGGCAACGTCAACCAGGCCGGCGAAGATAATCGCAACGTAGCGCGCATGTCGCTGTTGCTTGCCGGAATCCCGCAGGAGGTTCCGGGGGTAACGGTCAATCGCCTGTGCGCATCGAGCCTGGAAGCGGTTGCCGTGGCTGCGCGCGCCATTGCTTCGGGCGAAGCGTCTGTGCTGCTGGCGGGTGGAGTGGAAAGCATGTCGCGCTCGCCCTTTGTGATCTCAAAATCCGACGGACCGTTTTCTCGCAACCAAAAATTCGAAGACAGCACGCTTGGATGGCGCTTCGTCAATCCCCGCATGAAGGAACTCTATGGAGTGGATTCCATGGGCGAAACAGCGGAAAACGTCGCTTCGGAATGGGGCATTTCAAGAGCCGATCAGGATGCTTTCGCGCTCAGGAGCCAGCAGCGATGCGCGGTAGCCGCGGCCAGCGGATTCTTTGCCGACGAAATCATCCCGGTTCCGATCCCGAAGAAGGAGCCCGTCGACCGCGACGAACATCCGCGCCCCGAAACAACGGCCGAAGGCCTTGCCAGGCTCAAGCCGGTTATCAAACCCGACGGGACGGTAACGGCAGGCAACGCATCGGGCATCAATGACGGAGCCTCCGCGCTGCTCATCGCATCGCAATCGGCGGCCACGCGTTATGGTCTGAAGAAGCGCGCAAGGATCGTAGGTAGCGCAGTTGCCGGGGTGGCGCCACGCGTCATGGGAATCGGGCCCATTCCCGCGGTGAAGAAGCTGCTCGAACGCCTGGGCCTAAGCATCGGACAGATGGATGTTATTGAACTCAATGAGGCATTTGCGGCCCAAAGCGTTGCTGTGCTTCGAGGGCTTGGAATTCCGGATGACGCGGCTCATGTCAATCCCAACGGCGGAGCAATCGCGATCGGGCACCCGTTAGGCGCCAGCGGCGGACGCCTGGTAACTACGGCTTTATATCAGCTCGAACGCACCGGCGGCCGCTACGGGCTATGCACGATGTGTATCGGCGTTGGGCAGGGCAGTGCACTGGTTATCGAGCGCGTTTAGACACAGCGTTTTTGGGTGTATATTTGTAGGCTCGATGTCTAAACCCAACCCCAACGGCTCATGTGTCGAAAGTGGAGTTTGGACCGCGCTTCCCAACCAGCCTCCCGGGACAACCAATCTTGTCATTACGCCCTCAGGCACGATGACATTCCACATGACCGGCTGCTCCGGCGACCCCGCGGCTACCGGGCCCGGTCTGGCTGTCGCCGGTGGCATGGCGGCGCAGATTGCCAATCCGGTGGCTCCCGCTGTCACTCCCTCTTTCCTGTATCACCTGGGCGATCTGGTCTATCAGACCAAAGGCAATTCCGGGCCGGTCGCCGCCCTTTGGAACACCCAGTTCTATACCCAATACGCTGGCTATGCCAACGGCTCCGGCCCGCTTCCGATTTTCGCCATCGCGGGCAATCATGATGGCAACGTTTCATCCGACGACGCGGATTCCGAAATCTACCATTTCGAGCAAAACCTGTGTGGGACTGCCGGCACCGTCTCGCCTGACAATCAATACGATCCCGCGCGCACTGAAACCGATCAGCCTTACCCTTACTGGCGCCTGGATACGCCTCTCGCGTGGATTATAGGACTCTATGCCAATGTCTCTAACGGTGGAATCCTTGACGATCCAACTCTCGCAGACCCTACTACCGGGCCGCAATATCGGTGGTTGGTCGATCAGTTGACGTGGTGCAGAGCCCAGGTTGCGGCCGGATTCCGGAGAGCTATTCTCATAGCAGTGCACTACCCGCCTTACAATGGCACTCTCGATTTCCGGCAGCGGTCATACAAAGCTGGAACTGATGGCCACCGAATGCAATGGGGGCACCGAAAGCGGCTTTCCCGCTTATCCGTTCAACCTGTTTACCCAGGGTGCTCCGCCGACCAACCTTACCGCGCCCGCAAATGCGACGGTCATGATCGAGTTCTATTCCGATGGCACACTGCGGGACTATCAGCCTTACGGCTTTCTGACGGTAACGGTTACGCCCGGAACCGGCAGCACACATCCAACGCTGCTTTGCCAGTTCTACACGACGCCTGTGAACAGATCGGGCGATCCAGTCACACCGACGACTTCGGAGCCGGCCGACTCCGTTGCGCTGGATCTGGCCACTCACCTGCTGCTCTCGTGAGCGCCGGGCACCCGCTGCCAGGCGCTACTGTTTATCCCAGACCACGACGAAGCTCGTCTCTTTGCCGGTAGCGTCCGTGCCCTTGTTCGAGATGGTCATGGTCTTGCCACCATTCGAAATCACGGTCATGCCTTCCATGTGGTACTTGCCCTTTTTCGTAACGCTGGGAAAGTGATCGTCATCGATCCGTGTAGCCGAGATAGTGTCGAACACAGATCCTGTGCCGGACACCGCGTAGTCCTTGCCGTCGTAGTAAAGGGTCACAGTGTAGTCGATCGGACTGCCGTCTTTGCGGTGACCCTTGCTGGTGATTTTCAGGCCATTCGCCCCCACGGCTTCGCGAGTCATGATCAGATATGTAATCGGATTTGGGTTCGCGTCGGCATACTTCGTGCCCTCGACATTGCGCTTCCAGACGCCCACGGAATTATCTCCTCCGAACAATAACGACGCGGCCAGCACCATCGTCCCCGTCAGTTTTATCGCGCATCGTCGCATAACGAAAGAACTTTATCAGGATCCGGATCGCTCCGCAAGAACGTCCGCCGTTTCCGATTAAGGTAGCGCCTCGTCCAGCGGCCCTCCAGGACACCCGAACTGTTCCAGGAACATTTTCTTTCGCGCCTGCGCGGTTTCCGTTTGCTTCAGGCCCGCGAGGGTCTTCACCACGTAAGAGGATGCAGCGCAGACGTGGGCGTGAACCATACCGCAGCGTGGATTGATCGTCGGTCCGTTCGGGCTGGGCGTCAGCGCACAACTCGCCGGGTCCGTCGCCCGCCGATATAAATCGATGAGTGCCTGCCTAAGAGTCTTGTCGGAAGTTACGAAGGCGCCTTCCACCAGAGCGACCGCGGCATCGTCGATGCGCCCCTGCGCGCCCGCGATATCGGCCTGAACCCGGTAGAGCTGCGGATTCAGGGCGACGGAAGAATCGGTATGCGCGATTGCTTCCAGGGCGTGGGTCGAGTCTCCCAGCGCCATGTATGCGCTCGAGAGCATTAGGTACGCGTCCGCCTCTCGCAGGTGGTTGGCCGATTCATCGCGCGCTGCCCGTTCCGCTCGCTCGATCGAGAGGAACGTCCGAAGCGCGTCGATAGCCATGCGGTAATCTCCGCGGTACATGTAACAGTCGGCGGCGAAGCGATAAGGGTCGGGTGGTTTGCGTGCATCGGGCAGCGAATCGAGTGCCGCGCGGCTCGCTTCCGACTCCTCGATTACGCGTTGAATATTGGAGTGCGCCGGATCGGATGTGAACAACACGTTCGCCAGCAGGTCGTGAGTCTTGAAGCTCCGCGGACTTGTGCGTACAGAGGATTCCGCTATGGTCAAATCGTCTTTCCAGTCGGCATTCCTGATCCAGGTCCGGATTCCGAGCGCTGCAATCGCCAGACACAACAGAGCGGGTGCATACTTTGGTTTGGTGACCGCAAAAATGGCAGGCGCCAGGCAGGCCGTCAAACCGAGCGCGGGCAAATAGTAAAACCGCTCCGCCAGAATCGAGCCGATGGGAAGCACCAGGTTCGACGCAGGGACGAGCCACGCCATCCCCATGCAGAAGAAAAAGAAGGAGGCGCGATTCCAGAGGTAAAGCAGCGCGGCAAACGGGACTGTCGCTATGGCGGCTAAAGCCATGGCCCAGTCCGTAAAACTGCCCTGCCAGAGTTGTATCTCAGACCAGGAGTAATCGGCCGAAAGATTCGCAGGCCAGAGAATGATTGCTAAACCACGGGTAATCGACTCAAGCGCGGTAAGCCGGCCGATTGCGAAATTCGCCCAGGCGACCGGATTGTCGGTGAACGGAATCTCCATAGGCAGAGTGCCCGCCAACACTCTGTTGCGCTGCACCAGCATCAGCGCAACAGGCGCCAGGACAGCTGCCAGACCCAGGACCTGGGCTTTGCCCCATCGCCTGTCCCGATGAAATGTCAGTTCATATAAAAGGAGCACGCCCGGCAGCACCACCGCCGTCTCCTTAGAGAAGACTCCAATAGCGGCAGATGCCGCCAGGACCGCCAGCCAGAGGTACCGTTGCCGGCCTTCGGTCTCCACGCTCTTTAGGTATGCGAGCACGCCGCCGAGTAACGCCGCTGCCGCCAGCAAGTCCGGCCGGCCGGCCATGTTTGTGACCGCTTCCGTCAGAATCGGATGGATAGCCCACAGAGCCGCTGTGAAAAATGCGGTCCGAAAATTCCGGAACAGACGAACTGCCAGTGCATACACCAGCAGTACATTTCCCGCATGAAGCAGTAGGTTGATCGCGTGATAACCGAGCGGCTGGTCCCGATTGCCCAGCACAGCGTAGTTGAAAAGCCAGGACAGCGTCGCGAACGGTCGGTAAAGACCGCTCTCACCGTTAGGCCACCAGTAAGTGTGATCGACGATCAGCCCGATATTGGCGGCGGTTGCTTCGCGCAGCCGAGGGTCCAGTAAAATCAGGCCCCGGCTATCCAGCACAAATCCGCCTTCGAATGAATTCGAATATGCCAGAAACACCAGGGCTGCGAGTGCGAACGCGGACCAAAGTCGGATTCGGTCCGGTGCACGGCTTTTCTTTTGCTTCATCGAGACGTCAGATTACCAGACGAAAAGGGCAGGCGGGAGACCTGCCCCTCGTCGTCAGAACGAGTACTTCAGACCGAGCTGAACCTGCCGCATGCTGGTGGAGGTGCCTGTGGAAACGCCAAAGCTCTGGTGCTCAAATGTGGACGCCATTCCGGCCTGCGTCGCTCCCGATAGGATGTTCAGGTTGGGCATGGACCAGTTGGGATGATTCAGAACGTTAAACGACTCC
>Ga0302319_10019145_pt1 | contig 12445 bp, 13 predicted proteins | sample Bog_T0_2_FD_203319 | JGI IMG/M metagenome (GOLD analysis project Ga0302319, IMG submission 203319) | Peat permafrost microbial communities from Stordalen Mire near Abisko, Sweden - Bog_T0_2 | ecosystem: Environmental > Terrestrial > Soil > Wetlands > Peat | place: Sweden: Abisko, Stordalen Mire... | reverse complement strand
CCCAGAAGAACTGCGCCCGGTCGGCAAGCACGCCGGTACGGATCTCGTCGAAAACAGACATCGGCAGCCCACCGGGGTTCTTGTCCGTCTTTAACATCGTAGGGGGCACTGCCCCGATCAGGGCGGCCTTGGAGACGCGCTTTGTGCCATGGCGCCCGATGTAGCGTGCAACTTCACCCCCTCCAGTGGAGTGGCCGACCAACATCGCGCCCTGAACGTCAAGCGAGTTCAGAAGTTCGGCGAGGTCATCAGCGTATGTATCCATTTCATTCCCATTCCACGGCTGGCTCGAGCGACCGTGTCCGCGCCGGTCGTGCGCGATGACGCGGTAGCCATTCCGGGCAAGAAAAAACATCTGAGCGTCCCAGGCGTCCGCACTCAAGGGCCAGCCGTGCGAGAACACCACGGGCTGCCCGGTTCCCCAGTCTTTGAAATAGATCTTTGTTCCGTCTTTGATCGTGATTGTACTCATGTGAGGCTCTCCTGGGTTGTTATTACACTTCCTGATTCACAGTTATTGCGCGCCTGGTACCATAATTCGAACGCCCGCATCTTCAAGGACTTGAGTCGAACGGTGATTGGCAATCCTGGCAATCAGCCGACTCAGTGCCCAACCGGTACGACACATCTACGCGAAAACCGGCGTATCCTGCCCCTCGCCGGCGGCAATCCCCAGTTTCTGCATCTTTGCGAGCAACGTGGTCCGCGGCAATCCAAGGCGTGCTGCCGCACCATGTTTACCTCCCACCACCCAACGTACCGCCTGCAGGGCACGCACAATATGCTCCCGTTCCGCGGCAGCCAGCGTGTGAATCGGTCCAGGCGCGTTGTCCTGAAGAACCGATTCCAGGCAGCCGGCCGGAATACACAACTCTCCACAGGAGGATGTAATGACCGCCCGCTCGACAACATTCTGTAACTCTCTAACATTTCCCGGCCAATCATATCGGACGAGTAATTGCATGACTTCCTCCGATACCCGGTCGACGTCCTTGTTCATTCGGCGCGCGAACCGTTCCACAAAATGGCGGGCCAGGAGCGGAATGTCCCCGGTACGGCGGCGCAGCGGCGGCATCGCAATGGGAAAAACATTGAGACGGTAGAACAGGTCTGCCCGAAACTTTCGCTCGCGCACCATTCGCGCCAGGTCCTGATTGGTAGCGGTCACAATCCGAACATCCACCCGGATGGTGCGTGCGCTGCCGAGTCTTTCAAATTCCTGTTCCTGTAGCACGCGCAATAGTTTCGGTTGCAACTCCAGGGGCAACTCGCCAATTTCGTCCAGAAACAGCGTGCCTGTATTGGCATGCTGAAATCTGCCGGTGGTCTGGTTCAGGGCACCCGTAAACGCACCGCGCTCGTGTCCGAATAATTCACTTTCGAGAAGACCCGCGGGCATAGCCGCGCAGTTGATTTTCACGTACGGACGGTTCGTTCTGTGACTCTCCTCGTGAATGGCCCGTGCGATGAGCTCTTTCCCCGTTCCGGTTTCGCCCTGAATCAGGACAGTCGCGTCGGTGGGCGCCACCATTCGCACCGCAGTCCAGACTTCGCTGAGTCCATGTTGATGGCCGATGAGTTCGTTCCTGGATCCTGAGGAACCCAGGGACATGATGCTGGTCGCACTGGCTGCCATGTTTTGCTCCAAAGTTAACCCGACAGGACGAACCGCGGTCAGTGCACCTGTCGCTTACAGAATCAGAGTAGCCGGAACAGCCGCCGCTGCAACCCCAAGTAACCTTAGCGCGCGCCCTGCATTTTTCTACAGGGCTGATAGTCGATCTGAACGGCGCAGTCGCGCGGCACGTCGCGTGCAACCGACCAAGCGGAGGGCTTTATACGTCATCCATTCAACAATGAACTTCGGCGGTTCGAAGATCAGCCGCCGGACGTTTGCCGAAACCGTCGCTTCCCTGACAGCTGGCAGAAGACGTTGCGACCACGAGCAGGATACTGGCGCAACAACCCGGTCCCACTATCCTCGTGGGGCACTCCTATGCAGGATTCGTGATTACGAGGCCGGGAATGCGCCGAGCGTGACCGGAATGGCTTACCCGTCCTCCTACGATCCGGACGAAGGCGAGTCGCACGACAATCTGGTGAAGCGTTTCGCGCCGCCGTCTGGAATCTCGGCTGCACGCCTGGATGGGGATGGGTTTCTCTCGGGTAGAGCGGGAGAAATTTCACGAGACCTTTGCACACGACGTCGATGCGCGACAAGCGCGAATCCTTGCGGCCGTTCAAGAGCCAGTGGCAAGAAGTCTCTTGGCACGGCCGCCTCAGTGCCAGCCTAGAAGTCGAAACCCTCCTCGTTTCTGATTTCGACCGAGGATCGGCTGGTCAATCCTCAACTGCAGGAGTTCATGGCGGAGAGAATGAAGGCGGTCACCATGTTTGTGCCTTCGAGCCATGCATCGCTGGTGTCTCACGCCAGGCAGACAGCGGGATTAATCCTCAGGGCCTCCGCCGGTCACGCCCGACAGGCGCCGAAGCAGCCTCGGCAATTGTGTGAGGCAATCTTGCTTTCGACGCGATTTTGGGTTCACTCGGCGGCTTTTGCCGCCAGAGCATCGATTACCGCAATGTTCCGCATCAGGCTGTCGGGTAGTGCGTGGCGATGCTGGAGGTAGCCGCTGTCGTTGTACGACAGCCAAGTCGTACCATCCGCTTTTTCCCAAACCAGGATCTTGAGTGGCAGATCGAGTGCAGCACTCGGTGATGCAAGCATGAGTGGCGTGCCGGCCGCGGGGTTTCCGAAAATCAACAACTTGCACGGACGCATTTGAAATCCGGCCGTTCCGGCTTCACCACTGTGATCGACAATGGCGAATAGCTTGATCCCTTTGGCAGACAGAATCTCTTCAATCTTCTGAACCGCTGTATCCACGGGATGGTGGGAAGGTATTGTCACAACTCCGTTTTCCGACAGCATGTGTGGCTCCTCACCCGGCTGCCTCGCGGCCGCGTTGAACGTAAGCAGATGGATTGCCAGCGCAACGCCGAGCGCTGCCATCAACAAGGCCATCACCACGGCGAATGCCGTTCCGGGCGGCGACTCAGTTTCTCCCCGCTTGAGCTGGCCAACCAGGCGGGTATAGCTCCACGCACTCCAAACGAGCGCCAGCGCTCCGCCAAAAACGATGATTGCACCGATCGCGGGAGAACCTCTCGTCCCGGAAGCAGCTAAGCCTGCATCGTATCGCATTTCCCTGAGGAACAAGCCAAAGCGGGCGATGACAAAACCGAATCCTGCAAGGGCGAGTCCCGTGCGAATCCATGCCAGAAAGGTGCGTTCGGCGGCAAGAAAATCAGACAGGCTGCCTTTTTTCAATGGGTACACCAAAAGGACTGAAGCGGCGTTCCAGAAACTGCTCTGGAAGGGGTAATAACCTTCCCGCCGTCCGGCTCTCCGCGGCCCAGTCGACCAGGGTCGAATAGAGCCGGAAGGTGTCTACACCGCCCAGCCATACTTCCTCCGACGGGCCAGAGATCCGGACAACATTGTTTACATCGCAAGGCCCCAGACAACCGGCGATAGTGAGCTGCACTCGTTTCAATAGCCCGCGGCTCCGCCACTCGCTCTTTAGCCAATCGACGGGAACCTCCGGCTTGCCCCGATGCACCGCCCCGCAGTAACAACCGGAACACACCGTCATCTGCCCGATCACTTCGCGTTTGGTTTGTAACGCCATCACACTCCCATGAAGACCAGCCCGGTGAACGTGGCGGGCGTGATAAGAAATTGACCCCACTTCGCGTCAAACGCGGCAGTCGGTTTCGCGGACACCGTCTGTTCGAGAGACCTGCCTTGTTTTTTAAGCGCTGCCACCTTCTCCCGAATGCTGACGAGCATGTCACAAAACTCAACCAGTTGAGATCTGCCACCGATGGGACCGTGCCCTGGGATGACCGTTGTCTCGTCCGAAGCGATCGCGAGGTTTGTGCGGGCGGCCCGAATCGTTCCGTCAATGCTGCCTCCCGTCGAATAGTCGATGAACGGATAGAATCCGTTCCACCACGTGTCGCCGGTATGAAGAATGTCTGCTTCCGCGAAGTGCACGGAAATGTCGCTATCGGTGTGGGCCGGTTCGTAGTGGTTCATCAGAATGCTGGTGTCGTTCACCCGCATGCTTTTCGTTTGTTCCATCACGTTGGCCGGAATTGCGCCCGCGGGTGCCGCCGGGAACGTATACTGCCAGCCCTCCACACGAGTAGAGACCAGAAGACGTTTGCGCGTATTCGCGTGAGCGGTGATAGTCGCACCGGCCGCATGCAGCCATGCGTTGCCATCGGTATGGTCGATATGCCAGTGCGTATTGATAAGAGTCCGAATCGGATCCGGACTGAGAGAGTCGAGCGCGGCGGAGATCCTGGCGCGTGAGACCGAGAAGCCTGCGTCTACCAGGAGTTTGCCATCCTGACCCGTCAGGACCGCGATATTTCCCCCCGATCCCTGAAGAACGCTGACATTGCGTCGAAGAGGCCGGATCTCGATCATGGCCGATGCCGCCTCCTCGATCATCGTGGGCACAATGCCGGTCTCCTTCGCGGAAACTCCGCGCAACGTTACCAGTGATGCCGCCGTAATACCGACGGTGCCCACGAAGGAACGGCGTGACAGAGTGTGTGGATGGTTCATATGCATTTGGTCCTTTCTGCTCACTGCGATACGGTTTTTGAGGGAACTGAATCTTTTCAGAAGTCACTCTCGCACTGGCATCGCGTCCGCAAACTCGTCCCGTGTCTTTGGATTGCCTTCAATCAGTTCGACCGTCTCTTTCGAGTGTCGAAGCGTCTCCATCAGCGAAGCTGGCCCGGCGAACGGACGCCCTCCGATGTGCCAGCCATCCTTGTGAAGCTCCTCGATGAGGACCCAGACGACCTCGCGGAACGCCTCCGATCCTTCGAAGCGCACCATCACATCGCTGATGGCCTTGGCCATCTCGTGTTTCTGTTCGGTCGTGAAGACACCTTCGACCAGCTTGATATTGACAAATGGCATGATTATCCTTCCCGTTTATGTTGTTGTTGTCGGCCAGACTACCCAATCACCCGAAAATCATCCTTATTCCGATCCAAAGACTGTACGCCGCCGTGAGCGCCGCCAGAAAGCGCAACACTCCGGGTTTGGCTTTGGCGATCGAGAAAATCCCGGTTGCCGCCGTGGTCAGGACCATATTCGAAACGAACATCCCCACCGCGAATACCGAAAGCCCCAGAATTCCGTTTTGAATTCCACCGAGATTGGCCGCAATGAGCAGAACCGAGAGCTGCGTTGGCGTTTCAGCCCCAATTCCGTGCAGGACTCCGAGGCTCAGCGAGGATTTCGGTCCGTAGCTCCCATCGGTATCCGGTTTTGAAGGCTGCCTGCGAAGGTGGTTGAACATCGCCATGAGTGCGCGGCTCCGCCCCATCGCCACGCCGGTTGTGAGTAACGAACTGAACACGTACACACCTAGCAGCACGAGGGTCATTCCGATGATTCGCTCCATCCACTGGGATGCCTGAGGCGGAACAGAGTGCCTCAGCGTGATCACGGCAATGCCCAAGACCCCTACAGTGGCAGCATGCCCAACAGCATAGAGAAGGCCGCAACGCGTCGCATCGAGCGGTGTTCGCTGGATACTCGTGACATCGGTAATAGCCGCAACATGATCGACATCGATCCCGTGCTGCATACCGAGAAACGTACAGGTAATCAGCGCGCCTGGCAGGGTCATGCCGAGGTCTCCCGGCGGTGACGGGCGGCCACTTCCTCCATCTTCACTGCCAATTCACCTGGAGTCAGTATGCCTTTCTGAAAAAGAACGTTAGCGAAGGCGGCGATCCAGCGCTCGTAGTACGTCAGCTTACCTATCATTTCCGATCCCAGCGACTCGACGCCCCGGCGCTTCTCCTCTGTGTTCACTATCTTTCGCATGTCCAGTACATCTGCCAGCGCGTGACACCGCTTTTCCCATGGCAGATATTGATGCTCCACACGCCGAACCGGTTCGCCCGGCTGTCCGCCGATGTCGTTCGGCAACCGCTTCAGGAGTTCTTCCGATTGATTCATTGCACCCTCTCTTTCCCAAATCGGACTGGAACTACACCGATCATGGCGTCGCGTGTCACCAACGCTGCCAACTCTTCCTCGGTCATGAATTCGGTGCCTGCCGGCCGTTGCGGAAGCACGAGATAACGAATCATGGCGGTGGAATCGCTGACGCGAATTTCGACATCTTCGGAAATTGTGGTGCCGAATTCCGCCAACACTGCCCTTGGCTCCCTGACGGCACGCGAGCGATATGGAGCCAGCTTGTACCAGTCCGGCGGCAGCCCCAGCACTTCACGGGGATAGCAGGAGCAAAGCGTGCATACGATTAGGTTGTGAACCTTTTCGGTATTCTCAAGCACCGTGAGCTGGGTATTTTCATAAAAAGTGATCCCCATCTCCTCGCACGCGACTCTGCCGTCCGCCAGCAACCGCTCTTTGAAACCTGGGTTCACCCACGCCTTCGCCACAAGTTTGGCACCCAGTTGCGGAGTCCGCGAATCCAGTACTTCGAGCTGCTGGCGCATCTCGCCTGGTGAGACGATCTGCTTTGCGGCCAGCAGTTCCCGAACCGCCGTCTCCAAAATTTCGTAATATCCCGGTGCCTCATCAGGAACGGCAATTGGAGTGTGATCGTGCGAGTGATCGTGAGTGTGCATATTATGTCCTTTTCAGCCAGTCTTCGAAAACTTCGATTCGCAGCTCATCATTGGGCGCACCCGCATAGCCGTGCCACAGCGCCGACAGGGGAATCGAAACACGATAGTAATGTCGTCGCAGTCCGGCGTTACGCCCGAAGCCTTCCTCTTCGTTATCGACCGCCCGCGCAATAACGTCTTTTACAACTGCGGCCTTGCCGCGAACGTAGTGCGGAACGCGGTAGTGACCGATCGGAGATCGATCGGAGATAAGAACTCGGTCCCCATGACCAAAAAGCGGATCTTCACCTTCCGCTTTGACGAGGCCCGGCAGGATATTTGACGGGTTCAGAGCCACTCAAAACTCCCTTTAACGTTCACGGGAACATATAGGGCAATCGCGTGGCCTGAACCAAGTGTTCGTATTTCATTGATTCACAACGGCTGAGCGCTCGGCGTACATGACGTGGAGGCGTCATGTGTCGAACAGGTACGACAGAGGTCGGTGTAGATCGCTTCCGCGCAGGCGGATCTAGTGTGGGGAAGTTCTTAGATTTCGAGAATTCCCCGCCGGACTGCAATCGTCACGGCATGCGTGCGATCGTTTGCCTGGAGTTTACCCACGAGATTCTTGATGTGGAAATTGACGGTCGTTTCCGCGATCTCCAGACGCGCCGCAATTTCCTTGTTTTTTTGGCCATCGCGAATCAGCCTCAGGACGTCGAGTTCCCGATGAGTAAGCGTCTCATCGCCGTAGTGTTCGGCAAGACGGGTCGCAACCTCTTGTGGCACGTGCCGGTTGCCCGCATGGACGGAACGGATTACCGCCAATAATTCATTCGACGGAGTGCTCTTCAGAACATAGGCGGCTGCACCGGCGCTCAGAGCGCGCCGAATTTCGGCGTCGCCATCTGAAGTCGTCAAAACAATGATGCGCGCTTTGGGAAACTCCCCCCGAATTGAGATCAGAGCGTCCGTGCCGTTGGCTCCGGGCAAACGAAGGTCCATGAGAGTTACATCCGGAACGCACCTGCGAAATTCCTGAATGGCCTCTCTGGCGTTTGCCGCCTGACCAACCAACTGCATGTCTCTCTGAGAAGAGATCACTGTGCAAATGCCCTCGCGGAACACCGGGTGGTCTTCCACGCTCAGGATGCGAATCATTGCGTCAGTGTCCCTTCCGGCTCTGCGAAACTCTATTAGATTATGCCAGACTTTGGAAACAGAGACGTCATCATCACCACCCGATTCTTACCGATGTCAGGCCGTCGCCGATCAACGGAAATCGGGACCGCACTTCACCGGTCGCGGGCTCCTCGTGAGCGCCATCGGCCCGGTGTGGGTGATAGCGAGGCTTTTCAGCGCCGATCGCACGGTCTCCTGAAGCAATTCTTCGCCGGGATAATCGCAGGAGGCAATTCCTTCGAGAACCGCGGCTTCAGCAGCCACCGCACATCCAGTCACTGATTGAGCGATGAGAAAAGCGCGACCAACGGCGACCTCCCATTCGTGCCTCGAACTCATACGCATGCCCCCTGGGCTCCCGATGCGCCCGAATCGCGGCGCAATAACTGAATTGCCGCGAGGGCCATCGTCGTAGCTTCCCTCCGTCAGCATAAGTCGCAAGGGGGACGGCCGGCATCCCTGAAACATGCAGCAAAACTACTGTATTCTTCTACAGGACCCATGCCTTGCAGCGGCACCATCGATCTGGACCCAGGATGCATCGGGCCCACCGCAACCTGTTGAAAACTGGGGTATCGTGGCTAGGGGATTTGAGGGCGCATTGGCAGCGTTCGTCATGTACCCTCGAAGAGGATCGGTGTGATGGCTGCCAGGGTCTGTCAATTTCGAGTAAATCGGATATTTGCGCTCCCCGCGGTCCTGCGGAAACCGGCGTATGGCGCCCTGATGCTGGTTTGCGCAGCGGGGCTGTGGGGTTGCAGACGGACGCAGGGCGGAGTTGAACCCGTCATCGAGTTTACCCACGTTCCCGAAGCAGAGGTAGGAAGCCCTGAGCAGCTGGCGCCGATCGCAGGGCGCGTGACGGGTGCGGCGCCTGCGGATCGCCTTGTACTTTACGCGTTGAGCGGCGTGTGGTGGATACAACCGGTCACGGAGCGGCCGTTCACCATGATTCAGAAAGACTCCAGCTGGATCAATCAGACTCATCCCGGAAGCGTTTATGCCGCATTGTTGGTCGATTGGCGCTATCGACCAGTGCTCAAAATGGTTGCGCTGCCTCGTAAGGGTGGCCTGATTCGCTCGGTGGCAACCGTGAAAGGGACGGCCCCGCAAGTTCCTCTGCACATGTTGCAGCTGAGCGGATACCAATGGGCTGTTCGCGAAAGCGCCGCTGACGGAGCTTCCGGAAACTTCTACGATCCGGAGAACGCATGGACGGACAATCGGGGCTTTCTGCATATGCGCATCGCCCGGAAGGGAGAACGGTGGGCTGAAGCTGGGGTCAGGCTCTCGCGCAGTCTGGGCTACGGCTCGTATCGGTTTGTGGTCGAGGATGTTTCTCATCTTGAGCCAGCGGGGGTCTTTACGATATTCAGCTGGGACGATCAGGCCTCGAAGGAGATGGATTTTCAGGTGAGCCGCTGGGGTCAGCCGGACGACAAAAATGCGCAGTTCCTGGTTCAGCCGTGGGATGTTCCTGCGAATACCGTGCGGTTTGACGCTCCCCCAGGCGTTCTTAACTATGTATTCCGGTGGGCGCCGGGACTCGTTGAGTTTCAGGCGATGCGCGGATCGTCGTCGAAATCGGGAATGCCTGCCATGGCCGACCACACGTTTACATCGGGCGTTCCTCCGGCGGGGGCGGAGCGGCTCGGTATCGGTCTTTATGTTTACGACCACAGCCCTCGCCCTATGCAACATGAAACTGAGGTGGTCATTGAGAGCTTTGAATTCCTCCCGTAGCGCCGTTCTGGCGATCGTTTTGTGTTTTTTGTGGCTTCAGGCCGCTTACGCAATCGATCCGGATCGCGCGATTTCACAATATGTGCGGGATCGTTGGGGCGTCGACCAGGGATTTTCCCGGGGGCCTGTTTACGCGATCACTCAGACTACCGATGGCTATCTTTGGATCGGGACCGAGGCCGGGCTTGTTCGATTCGATGGTACAAGCTTCCGTCTCATCAAGGACCGGTCCGGCGTCTTTGCGATTACCAGCGTCCGGGGACTGGCGCCCGATAGAGACGGTGGCCTTTGGATACGCCTCTCGGATCGGGTTGTGGTTCGGTATCGCAACGGCGTGTTCGAAAATCCCGCGCCGAACGCGGCAGGGACACAAGGTGTTTATATCGTCACCAACAACCCCGATGGCGAGATACTGCTTGCGCAGTTGGTAGACGAGATTCCAGGCAAAGCGCCAGGAATCATCGTGCCGATGATTGTCCGGAATGGCAAATTTCAAAGAATGGCTGCCGGAAACAGGCAACTGCGTTCCGCGGTACTGGCGCTGGCGCAAACCCCCAACGGCGATTTCTGGATGGGTACCCGCGAATCCGGCCTGTTCCGTTTTTCCGGAGACACCGTGGCCTCGGTAAAAAATGGACTCTCCGATCTGAAGGTGAACTGTCTGCTCTCTAACAGCGATCGCGATTTGTGGGTCGGCACAGACAGCGGTATTGTCCGATGGAACGGCGAATCCCTCGATGCGAAGGGCATACCCGCATCCCTGAGTCATGTTCAAGCGCTTTCGATGATCAGGGATCGGGACGAAAACATCTGGGTCGGTACCGATTCCCTGGGCCTGATCAGGCTCAACAAGAACGGCGTCGTTTCACTGCGCGAGGGAGACGGAGTGTCGCATGAAGCCATCACTGCCGTTTTCGAGGACCGCGAGGGAAGCCTTTGGATCGGGGGAGCCGACGGTATCGAGCGGATTAGCGATAGTCCTTTCGTGACCTACTCGCTGCCGGAAGGCCTGCCGACAGACGGGAGCATACCGGTTTTCGTCGATTCCGAAGACCGGTTGTGGTTTCCCCCGGAAGCCGGGGGACTATGGTGGGCCAAAGGCCGGCAGCACGGGAGTGTTGCGCTCAACGGACTGGATCGGGATCTCGTCTACTCGATCGGCGGAGTAAACGGCGAGCTTTGGCTCGGGAGGCAACGTGGCGGATTGACGCGGCTCCGTCCCCGCAGTGGAGGCTTTGAAGCCACGACCTTCACTACATCCGACGGGCTGGCTCAGAACAGCGTTTATTCCGTTTACCAGTCCCGTGACGGCACCGTTTGGGCCGGCACTCTAAGCGCCGGAGTGAGCACATTCACGAAAGGGCGGTTCGTAAACCACACGACCGAGGATGGTCTGGCTTCAAGCACCGTCGCTTCTATCCTCGAAGATTCCGGTGGAACGATGTGGTTCGCGACACCCACTGGTCTCAGTTCGCTCTCGAAGGGACGCTGGGCTACTTACGGCATCGGCAACGGGATGCCGTCCGAGAACATCAACTGCCTGCTTCAGGACTCAAGCGGCGTGGTGTGGGCGGGTACTGCTTCCGGCCTTGCCTTCCTTAGTCAGGGCTCATTTCACGTTCCGCCGCGCGCTCCCGCCCTACTCTCAGGACAGGTCCTGGGTTTCGCCGAAGATCGCTATGGCTGGCTCTGGATAGCGACTTCAACCCATGTATTGCGGATACGCCGCGACCGTCTGATGAACGGTGTACTGGTGGATGGCGACGTCCTTGAATACGGACTCTCGGAAGGTCTCAGGGGTACGGGGGGCGTGAAGCGTCATCAGTCGGTATTCCAGGATCATTCTGGCCGAATCTGGTTCTCGCTGAATCGCGGTATTTCGGTGGTGGATCCGGCGCGGCTGAGCAAGAATTCTGCGCTGACAATGGTCCACATTCAGACGCTGACGGCGGATGGCAACTCGATTGACGTCGCAAAGGATATTCGCATTCCGGGCGGTCGGCAGCGCGTCACTTTCGGTTTTGCCGGTTTGATCCTCGCAGCGCCCGGCAGGGTTCGCTATCGATACATTCTCGATGGCTACGATCGCAACTGGAGCGCTCCCGTTGCGGACAGCGAGATCTCGTACACAAACCTCCCGCCGCGGGCCTATCGTTTTCGTGTGATCGCGAGCAATCCGGAAGGTGTATGGAACCGTTCCGAAGGCACCATCGAATTTAAAGTAGATCCTCTCTTCTGGCAGACGTGGTGGTTTGTTTCGGTCGCCCTGATCGCGTTCATACTTCTGGCTCTGGCCGGCTATAGTCTCAGGCTGAACTATCTGACCGAAAGACTCAGGCTGCAGTTCGAAGATCGTCTGGCGGAGCGCATTCAAGTCGCCCGCGATCTGCACGACACGTTGCTGCAGACGATTCAGGGAAGCAAACTGGTGGCTGACAACGTGTTATCGACCGAAGCCGATCAGGCTCGCATGCGTGGCGCGCTGGAGAAATTGTCCGTTTGGCTCGGTCAGGCAATACAGGAAGGCCGGCTGGCGCTGAGTTCGCTTCGCAGTTCCACGACGCAGCAGAACGATTTGCTCGATGCTTTTCGTCGTGCCTGCGAGGAGTGCAGGATGGAGCGGGCGATTGAATTCGATTTCATGATAGAAGGCGAAAGCCGGCAGATGCACCCGATCGTACGCGATGAGGTCTACCGCATCGGTTACGAAGCGATCAGAAACGCCTGCCTGCACTCGGAAGCCAGCCGTTTAGCTGTCGAATTGAGTTACACGAAGGATTTGATTTTGAGGGTTCGTGATAATGGCAAGGGGATATCGCGCGACGTCGTCGCCAAAGGAATGCCA
>Ga0302319_10019144_pt1 | contig 12445 bp, 13 predicted proteins | sample Bog_T0_2_FD_203319 | JGI IMG/M metagenome (GOLD analysis project Ga0302319, IMG submission 203319) | Peat permafrost microbial communities from Stordalen Mire near Abisko, Sweden - Bog_T0_2 | ecosystem: Environmental > Terrestrial > Soil > Wetlands > Peat | place: Sweden: Abisko, Stordalen Mire... | reverse complement strand
GACGGTTGGACCTCCAGCACGGTGGAACAGACCGGAACCGATTCCGACTGCGATGGCTCCAGCCCGTCATATTACGCCTGGTACGAGTTTTACCCCAATCCATCCATCGAGATCACCAGCGTCCCGGTTTCGCCCGGCAACCACATTTCGGCCTCGGTAACCTATAGCGGCTCGGAGTTCACCATCACGCTCACCAACGAGAGCACCGGCAAGTCCTACAGCAAGAGTTCGAAGGTCTCCGGAGCGAAGCGCACCTCGGCGGAGTGGATCGCGGAAGCTCCCTGCTGCACCCGAAGCGGTGGCATCCTGCCTCTCTCCGACTTCGGCACCGTCGACTTCGGCGAGGACTACACCGGAGTCAGCAGCACCAACGACGCCACCGATTCCTCCGTGTCCGGAGCGATTGGCGCGTTTGGCTCGAACATTTTCGAGTCGATTATGGTGAACGGCAGTTCCGGTGCGGATGAAGCGGTGCCTTCCGGGCTCAGTTCCGACGGAACCAGCTTCACTGTGACCTGGGATTCCGAATAATACTCAGAACGAGATCCGTGACACGGAATTCTGAGTAGGATTCTGACGAAAGCTGAAGGGCGGCGCGGCATACGCGCCGCCCTTCGCTCGTGTGTCGTATACTTTTCGACGCGGTGCGTGGAGCCATTTCTATGCCGTCGAAAATCTTCGTCCTTCCTGGGATTGCCTTGTTGCTTGCCGTCTCTCCAGCCTTTGGCCAGATTTCTTCCCCAGCTACCAGCGCATCGGCCGCGCCTTCCCCCGCCCTCACCGTTTCCCGGCAGCACGGGCCAAGAAAAGCGGCCGGTCTTCATCCCGACCGGGTGATAGGCAACGTCACTGTTTCCGAGAGTAACAACTGGAGCGGCTATGCCGTTACCGGCTCGGAGTTTACTCTGGCGAAGGGCTCCTGGATCGTGCCCGCTGTCGATTGCGCCGCGCTTCCAAACTCCTCCGCCTCGTTTTGGGTCGGCATCGACGGGTGGGACAACGACACCGTGGAACAGACTGGGACCGATTCCGATTGCAACCAGGGCACGCCTTCCTATTACGCGTGGTACGAATTCGTCCCGGCCAGCGGCGAAACCATCACCAGCGTGCCGGTATCGGCCGGCGATCGCGTGTCAGCCGAGGTCGATTTCAATGGCTCGGAGTTCACCATCACCATGGCGAACCAAACCACGGGAAAGTCCTACCGCAAGAGCCTTCCCCCCGGATCGGCCAAACGCGCGTCAGCCGAATGGATCGCCGAGGCGAACGGCTACATACTCTCCGATTTCGGCACCGTCTCTTTCGGCCAGGACTACACCTACGCAAGCGGCACCAATTATGCGGCCGACTCCACGACCTCGGGACAGATCGGCGACTTCGGCGCCAGCGTGCAAGAGTCCATCATGGTCGCCGGCACCGATCTGCTGGAGGCGCTGCCCTCGCCGCTCTCGCCCGACGGGACCAGCTTCATCGTGGCGTGGAAGACGGAGTGAGAAACTCAAACGGCGATAACCCACTTGCCGCACGCCAAGAAAAAATCGAAGCCAGAAAATCCTAGCGCGAGCCGCCCTCACATGCCCGGCTACGGCCTACCCGCGGGCAAACAAGGCCTGCTCCCGTGGAGTTGGGCTGAGCAGCGCCTGAAGAAATCGCACAACTACTGGATTACCACGGTCAGGCCCGATGGGTCTCCGCACGGCATTTCGCTGACCGGCGTTTCTCCCCACACCATGGTGGTCTGGGGCCTGTGGCAGGATGGCCGATTCCTGTTCAGCACGGGCAGCAAATCACGCAAAGCGCACAACCTCGCGCAGAACTCGAACTGCGTTGTCTGCACCGAACGCGCCGACGAAGCCGTCATCGTCGAGGGCAACGCCGAAATCGCCGACCTTTCCGCGCGGCGCAAGTTTCTTCCGGTATACGAGCGCAAGTACAAGTTCGACATGTCGAAGATGAAGGCCGACATCCTCTCGATGAAGGAGCCGGTCTTCGCCGTGCGTCCGCGCGTGGTGTTTGGTTTGTGGGAGAAGGAATTCATCGAAAAATCCACTCGTTGGACATTCGAGTAGTGTTAGCCTACCAGTTCATTCAACGGTTCTTCTTGAAGGAAACAAATGACTGCTACGTTCCGCGTTTTCGCCACTTGCGACATTGGAGAAGCCATCGACCTGCTCCGCCATCGCGGCTACGAAGTCGAGGTCTATCCCCAGCCCGAAGCGCCGCCCAAGAGTTTAATTGTCGCCAAAGTGAGGTCCGGCATCGACGGCCTGATCACCACCCTGCGCGATCCCATCGACGCCGAGGTTTTCGAAGCTGGCAAGGGAACATTGAAAGTCGTGGCGCAGTATGCCGTCGGCTACGACAACATCAACCGCGCCGACGCTAACCGCTACAAAATTCCTTTCACCAACACGGCCGACGTCCTTACCGAAGCGACAGCCGAGTTCGCCTTCTTCATGCTCGGCATGCTGGCCCGCAAGATGTGGCCCGCCGAGCACCTCACGCGCGAAAATCATTGGGGATACTGGCACCCCTACCTGCCCTTCCTCGGCGACGAAGTCACTGGCAAGACCATCGCCATTATCGGAACAGGCCGCATCGGACTGGCCATGATCAAGAAATGCGCCGCCTTCGATATGAACATGCTGTGCTATGACCCGGCGTATGAGAACCACGATTACATCAAGGCCATTCAAGAAGTAATGGACTTGCGCCACGCCCGCGGCATCGCCAAAGAAAAGACCTGGATTAAGTACGTGACGTTCGAAGAAGCTTTGCGCCAGGCCGATTTTGTCAGCGTGCATGTGCCCCTGTTGCGCGCGGGCGAAAGCGCCACCCCTACTTATCATCTGTTCAACGAGAAAACTCTGAAGCTGATGAAGCCGACTGCATTTCTGGTAAACGACGCGCGCGGCCCGGTCATCGATGAACTCGCACTGGTGAAAGCCCTGCGCGAAAACTGGATCGCCGGCGCAGCCCTCGATGTTTACGAGAAAGAGCCGCTTCCAGCCGATTCTCCGCTGCGCGATCCGGCGCTCGCCGACCGTCTTCGCCTCATGCCCCACTTCGCCAGCGCCGCCCGCATCACGCGGCTTTCGACCGATCCCGACAAAGGCATGGCCGGACGCTGCGTGCAAGGCTTGATTGACGTGCTTGAAGGCGACTATGGCGGCGACATTACCAAGATGCCCTATGTGGTAAACAAGGAAGCATTCGGGAAATAGTTGCCTCTACCGATAGAATAGAGGCTGTTCATGCTGCCCCAAGGATGCGAATGAAAACGCGAGCCTTCTTCCTCTCTTTCGCGCTGATACTGGTTGTGCCGCTGATAGCCGCCGCGACTCCGGGCCCGGAGAACGAACTCAAGCTGGTTCCCGAGCCCAAAGAAGTGCATTTGCATCAGGGAAGCTTCCACGTAATCCCCACCACGCGCATTTTGGTCGAGTTCGGCCATCAGGAAGACCGCATCGCCGCCGAAACTTTAGCCGAAGAAATCCACGACCAGTCGGGATTGAACCTCGACATCACCGGCGCCAAAGCCGATTCCAGGCAGGAATCCAAAGAAGAAACCGGCGCAATCGTCCTGGCACGCCTGCAGGATAAAAAAGTCCGCGACTTCCTCGCATCCAAAGGCCTGAAGGACGATTCCATAGGCGACCAGGGCTACCTGCTATTCTCCGACAAGACGCATCTCATCGTGGCCGCCAACGCCGGCCAGGGCTTGTTCTACGGCGTGCAGACGCTGCGGCAATTGTTGCATCAGGTCGGCGGGAAACTCGTCTGCCCCGCGGTGTCGATTCGCGACTGGCCCAGCCTCGAGTGGCGCGGCGTGCAGGATGACATCAGCCGCGGTCCCATTCCCACCGAAGATTACATGAAGCGCCAGATTCGCACCCTGGCTGCTTACAAAGTAAATCTGTTCGGCCTCTACATGGAGCACGTTTTCGATTTCGCCAGCCAGCCCTTGCTCGCCCCGCAGGAAGCCGCGCTCACTCCCAAAGAAATCAACGCGCTCGTCGATTACGCCAAGCATCTCTACGTCACCATTCTTCCCGAACAGCAAACCTTCGGCCATCTCCATCACATGCTGAAGTACGAAATCTATGCCGATGTGGCCGAGCGCCCGCACGGCCACGTGCTCACGCCCACGAAAGACCGCTCTTACGACATCATCAAGGCCATGTATGCCGATCTGGTGCCGCTTTTCCCCGGGCCATTTCTGCATGTCGGCGGCGACGAAACGTTCGAACTTGGTCTCGGCCAAACTTCTGCCCGCGCCACCGAAGTTGGCTTGGGCAGGGTTTATCTCGAGCACATGCAAAAAGTGTTCGACATCCTCGAGCCTTATCACAAGCAGCTCATGTTCTGGGGCGATATCGCTCTAAAATATCCGCAACTGCTCGGCATCCTGCCTAAGGACATGATCGCCGTTCCCTGGGATTACGATGCCAAGCCCAGCTTCGAGAGCATCATCAAGCCTTATCGCGACGCCGGCCTGCGCGTGATGGTGGCTCCCGGCGCGCAAACTTGGAACCAACTCTGGCCGAATCTCGATACCGGCTACGTGAACATACGCAACTTTGTGCGAGACGGCCAGAAGCTGGGCGCGATGGGCATGCTCAACACCACGTGGAACGACGATGGCGAAGCGATCTACGGCATGGCTTGGCCGGCGCTGGTTTTCGGTGCGGCCGCCGGATGGCAGGCGGGCGAGTCGAACATCGACGACTTCAAGAACGCCTACGACTGGGCTTTTTATCGCAACGAAGACGCCACTTTTCGCGACGCGCTGGAGAATCTGGATCGCGGCCACCAGGCGCTGGCCAAAATCAAAGTCGATCACGAAACCGACGACTTGTTCTGGATCGATCCCTTCACGCCTGAGGGTGCGAAGCTGATGCAGAAAGTCGCCGCGGCCGCTCCTGAGATGCGCCTGGGCGCCGAGCACGCGATCGAGTCGCTCTACCGCAACGCCGCCCGAGCCCATGCCAATCAAGACACGCTGGCCGACATGACGCTGGGCGCGTGGCGCTGGGATGCTCTCGGCATGAAGGCCCAGTTCACCCAGGAGATCAACAAATTCTACTGGGACGCTTATCAAAACCAGACCGACGCCGATCGCGTCAGCAATGACCTGGAAGAGATTACCGCCATCAACGCCCGCCTCGAAGACTTGCGCGATGCGACCTCGCGCGTCAGCCAGATGTACCGCGCGGCTTATCTGCGCGAATACGGCACCTACTGGATCGATAACGTGATGGTGCGCTACGACAACCTGGCCCGCGAGTTCCAGAACAAAATTGTCGCCGTCCGGCAGGCGCGCCGGCTGTATGAAGCGAGCAAAACTTTAACCACACCGCAGGAGTTGGGTTTTTACTTGCAGCCGTAAAGCACGGGTCCGAAAAACTCCGGAGGTTTTCCATGATCAACGGCGCTCACGTTGTCCTCTATTCCAAAGACGCGGAAGCCGACCGCGCCTTCTTCCGCGACGTGCTTAAGTTCCCCAGCGTCGATGCCGGCCACGGCTGGCTGATCTTCGCTCTGCCGCCCTCCGAAGCCGCCTTTCACGATTCCGACAAGAACGACCGGCACGAACTTTACCTGATGTGCGACGACATCACGGCGACCTTGCAAGATCTCAAAGCGAAAAAGGTGAAGGTGTCGGAGGTGAAGCAAGAGCGCTGGGGAAAACTGGCCACGTTCACGCTTCCCGGCGGCGGCAAGGTCGGCATCTATGAGCCAACCCATGCCAGCCCGCTCAAGCGCAAGGCCAAGTGACCCGCGGCTGGTAGACTCACCTCCGATGTTCTCCGACCGCACCAACTGGAAGCTGACGCGCAATCGCCTGACCGAGGCGCTCGAAGAAGTAACAGCGAGCGGCGCGCCCGTTCTCGATCTCACAATTTCCAACCCCACTCGCGCCGGCCTCCAGTATAACGACGCCCAGATTCTGCAATCGCTGGCCTCGCCACACGCGCTCGATTACGATCCCCAGCCCAAAGGCTTGCCCAGCGCGCGCGCCGCGGTGGCGGCCTACTACCGAACCCAGCACGGTGTTCTCCTCAACCCTGAACTTTTGGTCCTCACCACCAGCACCAGCGAAGGTTATTCCTTCGTTATGCGCCTGCTCTGTAATCCCCGTGACGAATTGCTCGTACCCAAGCCAAGCTACCCGCTGTTTGAATTCCTCGCTGACTTGCAGGACGTGAAGCTCGCGCCCTATCCGCTGATTTACGATCACGGCTGGCAGATGGACTTCCACTCGCTCGATCAGGTGGTGACATCCCGCACCCGTGGCGTGGTCGTGGTCCATCCCAACAATCCCACTGGTTCGTATGTGCATGCCCACGAGATGGAATCGCTCAATCGCTTCTGCCGCGAACACGAACTGGCCGTGATCGCCGACGAAGTGTTTCTCGACTACTCCCACCACGGTTCAGCACAGCAGTCTTTTGCCGCGAACCAGAATGTGCTGACCTTCACGCTGAGCGGAGTCTCGAAAATCTCGGCTCTGCCCCAAATGAAAGTGGCCTGGATCGCTACCAGCGGCCCTGCGACAGAGGTCGAAGCCGCACAAGCCCGCCTGGAAGTAATCGCCGACACCTATCTCTCGATGAACGCGCCCATCCAGTGGGCAGCCCCTGCGCTACTGGGTCAGCGGGCAAGCATGCAAAAACAATTGCTCGATCGCGTGCTCACAAACCTGGCCGAACTCGACCGCCAGCTCGCCGCACAAAAGATTTGTGAACGTTTGCATGTGGAGGGCGGATGGTACGCGGTGTTGCGGGTTCCGGTCACGCAGACCGACGAAGACTTGGCGGTCGATCTGCTGCGCTGCAAATCAGTGCTGGCGCACCCCGGCCACTTCTACGACTTTCCTAACGACGGATATCTGGTGCTGAGCCTAATCACGTCCCCTGCGGATTTCCGCGAGGGAGTGAAGCGTGCCCTGGAAATAGTGGGCGGTGGCTGAGCCGCATCACAGAAGCGCTGGATCGAGCTGACTAAGAAGGCGTAAACTACCCGAAATTAACTGCGCCGGGGTTACACCATGAACGCCGAGACTCTTGCCGAACCAAAAATCGCCGCCAATGTAGAAGAGTGTGTACCTTTTTACGGCGTAACTAACATGGAGGACTCACTGCGCTTCTACATAGAAGGCCTCGGTTTCGAAATGAAGAACAAATGGATTGTCGACGAGCGCGTCCGCTGGTGCTGGCTGCAGGTCGGCGGCGCCAGTTTGATGTTGCAGGAATTCTCGCGCAAAAGAATTCCTGCGGGAAAGCTCGGCGAAGGCGTCTCCATCTATTTCATCTGCAAGGATGCGCTCGCCATCTATCGCGAAGCCCGCGCCCGCGGCATGGAACCGAAGCGACCCTTCGTCGGCAATGCGATGTGGGTGACCGGCTTTTCCGATCCCGACGGCTATATGATCTACTTCGAGAGTCCAACTGACGTGCCCGAAGAAACGGAATATTCGGAGACGGAATACTCGGAATAGAAATTGCTCCAGCTACGCCAGGAACGGATTGTTCTCGCGCTCTTCTCCGATGGTCGTCAGCGATCCATGCCCCGGGATCACCCGCGTGTCGTCGGGCAACGCCAGCACCGTTCCGCGTAGCGACTGCATGATTTTCTGCATCGACCCTCCGGGCAGGTCAGTGCGGCCAATCGATCCGGCAAACAGCGTATCGCCGGCGATCAAAGTTTTTTCGGCAGGGAAGTAAAGGCAGATGCTGCCTTCGGTGTGCCCCGGAGTGTGCAGAACGCTGGCCGCGTGCGCCCCAGCTTTCACAGTATCGCCGCTGCTCAAGCTTTGGTCGATCTTCACTTCGCCGGGCGCGGCCATGCCGAGCCAGGCAGCTTGCTCGTCCAGCATTTTCAGCAGCGCATAGTCGTTCTGATTCAGCAGGATCGGTGCCCCCGTGGCCGCGTGCAGCTTCATCGCCCCTCCCACATGGTCGATGTGGGCATGTGTGATGACAATTTGCTTCACCTGCAGCTTATGCTTACCCAGCAGAGCGAGCACGTGTTGAATATCGTCGCCCGGATCGATGACCATGGCTTCGCGCGTGCTCTCGTCGCCGATGATCGAGCAGTTACACTGCAGCGGCCCCACCGGAATAATTTCGTGGATCATGCTCTTATTGTAATGATAAGTTTGCAGCCCCGGACGCCCCGTCCGGGGTTGTGGGGGATTTGTTCCCGGGAAGGGCACGGCTTCAGCCGTGCCGAAAAGCATCTCAAAGATTCAGGCTTCAGCCCCTGAGGTTCTCGCCCCGAATCAGGTTCGCCCTTGTCTTAACCCGCTTCAAGCGAGACAATACGCCAACGTGCTCGGAGGTTCCTTTGGCCAAATACCGTCAGCATGGATACCAGGATCGCGACCGCGAGAAAACACCGCGCAAAGAATTCAACGAGTCCGTCGATAAGCCAAAGCCCGCTTCCGTCCCCTTAGCCAGGCGCGACTACAGCATGGGGCCGAAACCCGTGAACATGCCCGGCACCCGCGCCGTCTCGCGCTGCGCCCAGTGCGGCACCGTGCTGCAGGAGGTTCCCCCCACCGGCCTTTGCCCCAAGTGCGGCTTCGAGTTGCACTCTTGCAAGCAGTGCATGTATTTCGATCCCGGCGGCCGCTTCGAGTGCATGCAGCCGGTCAAGGAACGTGTAGCCAAGAAAGACGCGCGCAACGATTGCACGTTCTACGAAATCCGCGTAACGCGGGAAAAGGAAACGTCCACGCCCGCCAGTCTGAGGCCGAACGATGCGCGCCAGGCATTCGAGAATCTGTTCAAGAAGTAAATCTGCAACCGGGCTGCCTACGGTTTCTGCGTCGGCCTCATCAATATCTCGCTCACAAACGACTGCGCACTCTGCGTCACCAGCATCGCCACCGCATGCGCCACGTCTTCCGGCTGCAGCATCTTCAATGGATCCTTCCCCGCATGTGGACTCAACTCAGTATTGGTCGACCCCGGACAGATCACCGCCACGCGAATGTTGTGTCCTCGCAATTCCTCCGCCATGGAGTAGCTCAGACCATTCAGTCCCCACTTCGACGCCGCGTACGCTGCGCCGTTCGGCAGCGCATTTTTCCCCGCGAGTGAAGAAATATTGATGATGTGCCCCGTCCGCGCCCGAATCATTACCGGCGCAAACGCCCGCGTCATATAGAAGACGCCCCGCAGATTTGTGTTGAGAATTTCATCCCACGATTCAGGGGGCAGTTGATACAGCGGCCCGCCAAAACCGCCGATCCCCGCATTGTTTACCAGAATGTCAACGCGCCCAAACGTCTCCCCCACCCGCTTGGCTGCCGCCTCCACAGAATCAATTCTGGTCACGTCGCAGACCACCGCTTCAGCCTTCCCGCCCGCCCGCCCAATCGCCCCCGCCGTCGACTCCAGAGCGGCACGCGTGCGCCCGCACAGCACCGCCGTGGCGCCAAATTTCGCCAACATTTGCGCAGTCGCAGCGCCGATGCCGCGGCCAGCACCGGTAATCACCGCCACCTGCCCGGCCAGCCGACTACCCCTATCCATTCCATCCCGATCCATAAAAACATCTCCCGTCCCGCAAAATTGTCGTTCCGTCCTGCAAAATAGCGATTCCGACCCTGTCTGTGCCCGTGTTGACGAAGCCATCCGCAGTCTGCAAACTCTGCATCTTATACAATAGCGCCGGGGGGATTATTAAGTTGCTTGCCTTAAGAACCAGAGCTACTTATAATCCGGCAAACCCCCACGAAGGGTCAGCGGTCTTTTGCCGTCTCGCACAGATTCAATTGTCAATTCCCAAAGGCTTAAGGAGCCATACTGATGAAAAAGATTCTGGTCACGGTTGTGCTTGGGGTCGCTGCCTTGGCAGCCGCCCAGATACCTTCTCCGCCGGCACAGTCACAACCCGCGGCCCCAGCCACGCAAGGGCCCGTCATTAAAGACCCTCAGGAATACAACGCCTACGTCAGCGCCATCGGGCAGAAAGATCCAGCGGCCCAGATCAGCGGCCTCGAAGCCTTTCTCACCCAGTATCCCAACAGCATCATGAAGACCGCTGCCCTGCAGCAACTGATGGGGGATTACCAGCAGACGGGGAACCAGCCGAAAACCATTGATGCGGCTACCAAGCTGGTCGCGGCCGATCCCGGCAACGAGCGCGCCCTATTCCTGCTGGCCTATTTCGACCGCCTCAAGGCTCAAGGCGGCGACGCCAACGCCAAGCAGGATCTGGTGGATGCCAAAAAATACGGCCAGACTGGATTGGACAATCTTTCCAAGTTCACCAAGCCCGATGGCATGTCAGACGCTGATTTTCAGAAGATGAAAGATCAGATGACTGGCGTCTTCAACGCCGCTCTCGGCGTGGCTGCCCTCAACGACGGTGACTATGATTCCGGCCGTAAGGAATTGCAGGCCGCCATTAACAGCACGCCAGAATCGCAGAAGGACTTCACGCTGGTTTATGCGCTGACCCAGGCCTACATTCCGCCCAAAACCCCGAACCCCAACTTTACTCCCGACCCCATCAACGCCATCTGGTATAACGCCCGCGCTTCCGTGCTCGCGCCCACGCCGCAATACCAGCAGCAATACGAGAAGTACGCCAAGAATCTCTACATCAAATACCACGGCGGCGACGACGGCTGGGCCGACGTTCTGGCCCAAGCCAAAGCCAATCCCACTCAACCCGCTGGCTTCGCCATCAAACCCGCTCCCACCCCGGCGGAACAGGCTCATACCATGGCCACCGCCACCGATCCCACCAAAATGGATTTCGGTCAGTGGGAGTTCATTCTTTCCAATGGTGCCCAGGCCGATCAGGATATGGTTTGGACTGCCATCAAGGGCAAAGCGGTGCAGCTGAATGGCACGGTCACCGCAACCCAGTTTGATATCGCCGGCAGCCTCGATGACATCGACGCCAAGAAGGCCGACATCACTCTTACCTTCGAGGATAAAGTTCCACTGAAGCTGATTCCCAAAGAAGGCGCTAGTCTGGACTTCCAAGGCGAGCCCGCCTCCTACACTCCAAACCCTTTCATGATGACCATGGAGAAAGGCAAGTTGCTGAAAGCCGCCGCCCCAGCCGCTCCCGCCCACAAGCCGGCGGCTAAAAAGCCCGCGGCCCAATAGTTAGGCTGGCTGCAATCAAGCCAAAAGGCAGCCCGCATGGGCTGCCTTTTTATTTGTGGAAACTTTTATCGTGGAGCCTCGGACGCCTCGTCCGGAGTGCGGCGGAACCGCACTTGCGCAAGGACACCAACGCCAGCCACGGAGTCGTTGAAATCTTCAGCGCTGGAGCTTCGCTTCTTGCGCTTCCTGCCCGCGCCATTCGCCGTTCCGCTAGCGCCCTAGCGTATAGCTTTCTTCTCTCTCTCCACCCCCACTGGCCGGGCGCTGCGCGGCGGCCGTTTCGCGCCATCCCGCAGTTGCCGCACATCGATCTTCAGTTCGTCGATGGTCCGGCTCAGCGTGTTGCGGTGCATTCCCAGCTCGCGCGCGGCGCGGCACTGGTTGCCCTTGTTCTCCTGCAGGACCGTGAGGATGAATCGCTTCTTGAATTCCCGCACGCCCTCGGAGTAAAGAATGTTGCTCTTATACATCTGCAGAATCAGCGCTTCCAATTGATCTTTCACGTTGCGTCTCTCTCTTCCTGAATGTCTTGTTTGAACTGATGGCCCGGAAAGCAACTACTTCGACCTAGGCGCCGGCGTGCCGCTCAAATCTTTCGGGGCCCGATGCAGAAAGTCCAGTCCCTCGCGAAACCGCGCCCTCAACTCAGATGGCGCCAACCACATCGCCGCCCTGCCCACCACCAGAAAATACGGCGCCAGTTGCGAATTCTCCAGCATCTTCGAGGTCGGTGTGAACGCCGTCATGCCCATCAGCACCACGGCCACCACCAGCCCGCCCTTCAACACTCCCAACAGCGCGCCCAGAAAACGGTCCAACCCGCTCAGTCCGGCCGCCTTCATCAACTTCCTCGCGATCCTGGCGGCAACGCCGAACAAAATCAAGATCGCAAAAAAGATGACCAGGAAACCCAGAATCTCGGCCAGCCACTCGTTCCTCAAAAACGTCATCAACCACGCCGCCAGCCGCTGATACTGCCACGCGGCCACAACGTACCCGATGATCAGTCCCGCGATGCTCAGGGCCTCCGCGAAGAAGCCCTGAAAAGCTGCCGCAACCGTGATGAACAGCACAACTCCGACAATCACCCAATCTGCCGCAGTCATGCTGCTCTCCTGCTCGTCTTCGTCCCGTCAGTCTTGCCGCGGAAGCCTCCGCTGCCAGCCACTCCGCCCCTACACATCCAATTTGTGTCCCGTGATCTGAAAGTACGCGTCGAGATACTTTTCGCTGGTCCGGTTGGCCACCTCGGCCGGCAACGCTGGCGCAGGCGGCTGCTTGTTCCAGCGGATCTCTTCCAGGTAATCGCGAAC
>Ga0302319_10019143_pt1 | contig 12445 bp, 8 predicted proteins | sample Bog_T0_2_FD_203319 | JGI IMG/M metagenome (GOLD analysis project Ga0302319, IMG submission 203319) | Peat permafrost microbial communities from Stordalen Mire near Abisko, Sweden - Bog_T0_2 | ecosystem: Environmental > Terrestrial > Soil > Wetlands > Peat | place: Sweden: Abisko, Stordalen Mire... | reverse complement strand
CCGAAGTCATGCCGCATCCCCGAAGGTAGGGCGCGTCACTCCGTGCGCGCCGTTCCCCGGCCACAGCTGCCACCCCTGCGCCAACCGCCATGACCGTCGCGCAGCGTCCTGGACTACGGCGGCGCCCCGCCGCTTTTTCGCCGCCACCACCAACCCCATCCGCAATTGTGCCACCAAAGTCATGCCGCATCCCCGAAGGCGGGGCGCGCCGCCCTCCGGCCGATTGTCACCGGACCTTCACAAATTAATGCGTTCTCGCCCACTTCGCCGTGATGCAGCCTTGGCAAAAAATCGGGGATGGGTATTATGGGCCAGCTCTGCGCCCCTATAGCTCAAATGGATAGAGCCCGCGTTTCCTAAACGTGTTATCCCTGTTCAATTCAGGGTGGGGGCACCATTTTTATCCTGTTGACCGCGTATTTTCCGAATGGCCGCGCTGCGGCTGACCGGGTTTTAGAAAGAGACTTCCTCAATGGCATATGGTGGTACGCGACAAACCGTCTGGTCTTCCCGAGGAAGGTTTAAAAAATTAGGTTTACCAGCGTTCACGAAATAAGCCATGTTCACGGTTGCGTGAACAATGCTGTTTTCATGAACAATAAGCCGCTTGCCCCTGCGGAACTGGAGAAAACGCTCGCGTCCAAATTGCGAGACCTGCTCGGCGAGGCGGCGTGGCTGCATCAGCCCGCAGCGCAGATGGCGAAGCCGGATGCAGGATTCGATTTTTTGGCGGGGTTGCCCTTGCCAGGTGGTGGGCGCGTGGCGCTGTGCGTTGCGTGCAAAAGTGAGCTGCGGCCCAGCCTTTTTCGACCGTTTGTGGCAAGAACATTTTTACCGGCGGGCAATTACAAGGCGGTGGTACGGACGCTGGCATTGCCCTGGATTTCACCGCGCATTGCCGAATTGTGCGCGGAACACGGTTGGAGCTGGTTTGACTTGGCGGGAAATCATCGATTGGATGTTCCGGGTCTGTTACGCCTCCAGCGCACGGGTAACCCGCCGGTGCATTCCTCACCCAAACCAACTGCCAACTTAAGCACACCAGAGGCGGGACGGGTGATTCGCGCCCTGCTTCTACCGGATAACACGGGCATTCGTTGGACGCAGCGCGCGATGAAAAATCATTGTCGGCCAAATGTCAGTCTCGGCTTGGTGAACAAAGTAATCCGCCATTTGCGGGATGAAGCTTTCATTGAAGAATCGGATGAAGGTTTTCATCTGCGCGATCCGCGCAAGCTGTTATTCGCCTGGCGCGACGCGTATCGGTTCGACCGGCATGAGCGGCGAAGCTATTTCACATTATTGCAAGGTAAAAAATTGCGAGAAACCCTCTATCGTTTTGGTTTACACGTCAATTTATCGGCCTATGCGCTGGCCAATAGGGACAAGCCCAAGGACGCTGATGACATTTGTTTCGTCCTCGACAATTATCCTCACGGCTTGGGCGAATTGGCATCAAACTGGAAAAAGCAGGCGCGCAAAAAGAATGTGGTTAAAGCCGTTGCAATTCTGAGCGGGAAATTCGCTGATGTTGGCTCGTATGGGCCCGCACCGGTTGTGGAGTTTCATGGTTCAGCCAGTGCCGAAGCAAGGGCACAACAGGCTCGGCGTGCGTTTGAATTGGTGCAGGAGTATTTGAAATGTGTCGGTTGAGAAATCTACCCGTCTTTATGTGCGACGATCAAATCGGGCCATTGGAGGAATTCCTAAAATGTGCGGCGTGGCCTGCCAGCCTTGCCCTCAACGTCATTCTGGGCTAATGACCCCTCCACCTTTCTCTCGCTGTTGGGGGCATTGGCGGGCGTTGAGTCAGCCCCGGAAAAACCGCGCGGCCAGCAGATTCGCCGCCGTCCCAAAACCGATCAGCACCGCCAATGGCAATAGGATGGCGTCGAATCCGCTGCCGAAGCTGATGAGCTGGTGCAACGCCTGGAGCGCCCACCCGTCCGGTGTACACAGCGCAATGGTCTTGAGCACCGGCGGCCCGATCTCCAGCGGCCACCAGCATCCGCTTAAGGCCGCCATCAGCAGGCTGGCCAGCACACTAATCCCCACCACCCGGTCCTCCGCGGTGGTAATGGCCCCCACGAACACTCCGAGCGACGCCGCCACCCACGCGAAGATGATGAGCGTGAGTGCCACCGCCGGCAGGTTTGCGCCCAGGTTGACGTGAAAAACAATTTTGCCGACGACCAGGAAGAACACGATCTGTACGATGCCCAGCAACATCAGTCCGTAAATTTTGCCGAGCACCAGCTCAAGATGCGTCACCGGAAGGACCATGAGTCGCCGGATGACGCCGTTGCGGCGTTCCGCCGCCACGGTCGCACCGCCGAAGATGAGCAGGTTCATCATGAGATACATCACGAGATTGCCCGGCAGCGAAAAGTTGAACCCCGTCGGCACCGGTTTTCGGCCCGCGAACTTCGCATCCAGGCTCACTGGATTTGGCCGGGCCATGATTTCCCGCAGTTGGGCTTCGGTGAACGCGCCGGTGGGGTTGGTTTGCGTCGCCGCCTCGAGCAGATGCCCGTTCATCGCAATCAGCGCCCGCACGAGCCGGGCTTCAATGAGCGCGTTGTCCGCCTCGCCCGAATCGTCCCGTTTGAGAAACTGCAGCGTGGTTGGTTTGAGCCGGAGAGCGTTGTCCGTCAATTCGGCCGGCACCCGGATCACCCGCGCGGCGGTCTCCCGGTTGGTCGGGTCGAGCAGCCACATGTTTTGTGCGCTCAATTCATCCAGGAATATGCGGCCCAAAAAATTGGTGTCCGCATTCTCGACGAGCACCGGGGGGGTGCGGTTATAGGGGTTGCCCGGGCCGCGATTGGCAAAGCCCATGAAATAGACAAACGCCAGCGGGACCGCAAAAAGCCAGATGTACGCGCTCTTGTTTCTGAGAAAGAGCCGCAGGTCCGTTTGTCCAATGTCGAGAAGGCGTTTCATCCGGGTTCAGTGCAGTCCGATCCTGAATTTCCGCCGGAACAGCCACGCGGCCACCGCCGTCAGGATTGCGGCGCTCAGCAATAGCTGGAACAACGTTGCGCCCCACGGATTCTGGCCGGCGCCCGATTGCATGCTCCGCGCCGCGTCCGCAAACCAGTAGCTGGGCATCCAGGGCGTAATATGGTCGCGTACAAACACCGGGAGTTGCTGCCGGGGAAAGGCGCAGCCCCCGGCCAGGCCCAGCGCCATGCCCGCGATGTTGTTCAGCGCACTCGCGCGCCGCTCGTCTGGCACCAAGGCTACCAACACGGCGAAAAGGGCCGCGACAAAACAACTATAGCCTGCTATCAGCGCCGATAATGCGAGCGGATTCTGCCAGTGAATCTGAAATGCCACCCCGCCGCCGCCAAACATTATCGCACTGCAAATCAGCAGCATCACCACCGCGAACACGACTTTGCTCACGAGGAACGGCCAGACGTCCTGATGCAGGGTCTGGTATCTTTCGAACGTGCGCTGTCGTAATTCGCGTTGCAAATCCGTCATCGCATTCTGGCCCAGGAACAGCAGAAACATGGCGGACATGCCGATCAAAAGGTAGGCAAACAGGCCGGACCATCCGTCGTTCGCGGATCTGGCGCCCTTCGCGTTCCCCGTCGCCGCCACCTGATTGGTCCCGCGCTCCGGAGCCGGCTCCTCCTTTTCGTAACTGACCAGCGGCGGGTCAATGAATTGCCGGGCCGCCTTCAATTTGTCGCCGGCCTGATCAATCAGAAACGACACCCGGTGATAATCCTCCTTGCCCTCAAAGACCCGCTCCCATGCCGGAAATTCGGCGTTAAAATTGCGGGAAATTGCGTTCAACCCGGTCACCATTGCGCCAGTCAATTCCTCCAGCACGGCCGGATGGATCGCCTCCGCCGGATTCTTGATGAGGGTTAGGGTCACCGGCTCCCGGGCCGTCAGGTAGTTGCGCACGAAGTTGGTCTCGATGATCAGCACCGCGCTGATTTTGTTGGCGTTTATCAGCTTGAGCGCCTCCTCCCGCTCCATGAATACCGGGTCCAGATATTTGTTGCCCTGGCTCTGATTGGCGGCGTTGCGCAGAAAATCGCTCAAGATCCGCTTGTCCTCGTTTACCACCGCAAAACGAATGCGGCCTAACGCTCCGTTATCCCCCTTGCCGCCAAATACCAGGCCGATGAGCGCGGTCATCGCCAGCGGCACAATCAAATTGATAATCCACGGCAGCGGATTGCGCCAGGCACGGCGCAAATCTTTGGCGAGGAGAACGTGGAGCATGGCGTGGCCTTTTGCGTCATTCCCGGAGTTCGCGGCCGGTGAGTTGCAGGAACACGTCGTTCAAGCTGGGCCGTTTGACGGTGACATTTTCAACGCGCACGGGGAGGGCCAGTAGATCCTTCAAGCACTCCGCGGGGTCGCGTGTGCCGACGGCGGCCACGACCAGTTGCTTTTCCGATTTTTGAATCACCCGGAAACGCTGATGAAAGCCGTTCCACTCGTCCGGCGAGCTATTCTTAAAATCCGCCTCCAGCGCGAACAGACGATCGCCCCCGAGCCGCCTTTGCAATTCCACCAGCGTGCCTTCCGCCAGCAGTCGCCCGTGGTCAATGATGCCAATGCGCTGACAGAGCGACTCCGCCTCTTCCAGATAGTGTGTCGTGTAGAGAATGGCCGTGCCGGATGCGCGCAGGTTGCCGATAAATTCCAGAATGTTCAGCCGCGCCTGCGGGTCGATGCCCACCGTCGGTTCGTCCAGGAGCAGGAGTTGGGGACGGTGCAGCAGCGCGCATCCCAGGTTGATGCGGCGCTTCATGCCGCCCGAATAGGTCTTCACCGCGTCCTTCGCGCGGTCAGTGAGTGTGAGCGCGGCCAACAGTTCGCTCGTCCGCGCCCGCGCATCGCGCGCGCTCAGTCCCGCCATGCGCCCCCAAAATTCCAGGTTCTCCCGGCCCGTCAGCTCCTCGTAAATCGCCAGCTCTTGTGGTACCACCCCCATGATGCGCTTGGCCTTCCGCGGATCGGCCCCCAGCGCAGTCCCCGCAACGAATACCTCGCCGGCGTCCGGCTTGAGCAGGCCGGAAATCATCGCGATGGTGGTGGTTTTGCCGGCGCCATTCGGACCGAGCAGACCGTAAATCTCGCCCGGCCGCACTTCGAAGCTGACGGCATCCACCGCGTGAATCGCGCCAAAGGTTTTGGCGAGCCGCTCGACACCCAGCATGTTCATTAATCGGATTGTATAAGCGATATTTATAAAACGGCAAGCAAAGATCCGGCCAGCGTGACCGACCCCCTTGACTCGTTCCAGCCCCCGGAAAGAAGGGGTTGCCATGGCAATGACGTGGCGGCACCGGAAGGAAATGTGCCTCCTCCCCTCCATGGGTTCTTTGCGATCCTTGCGGTTGAATAATTCTTTTTTCTCTGCGCATTCTCCCTGCCTGTCCTCCGTAGCTTTAGCGAAGGAGGATGCGTGAAACATCTTCACAGTTCCAGTTTTTCGCGTATTTGGGGTATTTCGCGGTGAAGAAATTCATAAAGCGATTGGAATCAACCGGATGGCCGCCATTTAGAGAATCTTCTCCCACACCCGTTGCCATGAGTTACCTTATGGCCGGAAATGTGGCTTGCCTTTTATTGGTAATTTGGTAAAGATCAGAGCTAACGGGTATAGGCTGGGAGCCGCCCTTGTACGTTTAGTTGAATCTGGAGATATTGGTATGAAAAAAATTGTTCTGCTGTTGGCAATATTGGTAATGGGGTTTGTTCTGGTTCGCGGCCAAGGACTTGTTCCGCCACCTTCGAATGGTTCCTCAAATGTAACGTGGCAAACCATATTTTTTGATGATTTCGACGGTCCGGCGCTGGATCCGATTTGGCAAGCAAGCCTGCCCAACATTCTTTTCCCTTATACTTATGGGACAACGACATATATCGGCGCTCCGAATTATGGTTTTCAGACGTTGGGCACGAATTCTGTTTTGCGTTTGACTAATACCCTCGGGCCGGTTCAGCGGATTGGCTGGAGTTCGGTTACCAATTTCAACGTTGGCAGCTTTTACTATGACGCCCGGTTTAACACGCTCACACAGTCTCGCTCCAACAGCATAGACGGTTTCGTGGAGATATGGATCATCGATGCGGCAAACAGCAACCGTTACGACATTGTTTCGCCATTTGGAGGCAGCTTTGGTTCTGATCCAACCTTTTTTGTCGGGAGCAGCATTGACAATTCCTTTACACACAACTCTTTTCCGTATCAGAATAACACTTGGTATCATTTGGTTCTCCAAGATGTGCCAGGCCAGAATATCCGGGCATCAGTTTTCGATGATAATGGCAATGAATTGATTGGCAGAACGCTGGCGCACGATGTTTCGGCCTACAGCGCAGGTTTTAAGATTGCCCTTTCGCAATCCGTTGGAACCTCGTTCGTCCCATATCCGGTTGATGTCGCTGTGGATTACGTCAAGCTTTCGACTGCCACTGGCGCGCCGCCCGCGATTATCACACAGCCTGCCGATCAAACGGTGACGGAAGCAAGTACGGCTCTTTTCAGTGTTGTAGCCAGTGGTGCTGGACCGCTAAGTTACCAGTGGAGTTTTAACGGAGTGAATATCGGTGGGGCCACAAGTGCGTCATTGGCGTTAAGCGATGCACAACTTGCTCAGGCGGGATCATATGCGGTTTTGGTTTCCAGCCCCTACGGAACAACGAATAGCGCCAGTGCGGTGCTGACGGTTAATGCCCGGCCCCCGACGATTGTAACGCAAATCGTCAATCAGTCAGTTTTTGAATCAGGAACGACTTTATTTAGTATTGGGGCCAGTGGCACAGCTCCGTTGAGCTACCAATGGAGTTTCAATGGGACGAATATTAACGGAGCAACCAACGGGATCTTGGTTTTGACTGACGTGGAGTTTTCGCAAGTGGGTGAGTATTCCGTTTCCGTTTTCAGTCCTTATGGGATAACCAACAGTGCCAATGCTTTACTGACAGTTCTGGCCCGGCCTCCGGCAATTGTGACCGAGCCCGGCAATCAGTCGGTCGTGATCGGAGGGACGGCAACCTTAAGTGTGGTGGCCAGCGGTACCGCTCCTTTGGGTTACCAGTGGATTTTTAACGGAGCAAATATCATCGGGGCTAACGATCCTACCTTAACTTTGGTTGACGTGCAAACTAACCAGGCGGGAGTTTACTCGGTCGTGGTTTCCAGCCCTTATGGCACTACGAATAGTGTCGGTGCCTCACTGAGCGTCAATCAACCGTTGACGGATGCCTTCTTCGATGACTTTAGCGGTCCTACGCTCAACGCAAACTGGCAACCCAATTTGCCGAATACTCCGTTCCCGTATGGAACAGTTCAATATTTGGGCGCGCCAAATTATGGTTTTGAAACATTGGGTGCCAATTCGGTTTTGCGTCTGACCAATGTAATGAGCTCACTCCAACGTGTTGGATGGAGTTCAGTAAACAATTATACGGGGACGAATTTTTATTATGATGCGCGTTTTAACACTTTGAACCAGTCTCAGACCACAAGCATAGACGCTTTTTTTGAAATTTGGATCATCGATGCGACCAATAGCTCCCGCTATGACATTGTTTCGCCGTTTGGCGGCGGTTATGACTCCGACCCGGGTTTTGCCGTGATCAGCAGTATCGATAACAGTTATTCGCGCCCCTCGTTCCTTTACCAGAACAACACATGGTACCATCTGGTGCTCCAGAGTGCGCAGGGGCAGAATATTCGGGCATCAATATATGATGATAACGGGAACGAGCTTATCGGCACATCGTTGTTGCACGGCCCTTCGGCTTTCGGCTCCGGCTTCAAAATCGCCCTTTCTCAGTCGCTGGGCACTCCCGGGGCACAATTCCCGGTGGATGTTGCCGTGGATTACGTCAGACTGGCTGCTCAGCTGTTGCCGGGAGCGCCTCCCACGATTGTAACCGAACCGACCAATCAAGTGATATACCAGGATGGTGTGGCGACGTTTAATGTGGTGGCTCAAGGTGCAGCTCCTCTTAATTATCAATGGAATTTCAATGGAACGAACATTACGGACGCCACCAATGCGACCCTGATTTTGCCTGATGTTCAGATCGGACAGGCTGGCGCCTATGTTGTTACCATTTCTAATTCAAATGGGACGATTGATAGTGGCGCTGCTATTCTCACTGTCGTTCTGCCGCCCGTCGTCACTCAGCAACCCGCGAATCAAACGATCGTTGGCTATGGAGACGCGTCGTTCTCCGTTATTGCGTCCGGCACCGGCCCGCTCATTTATCAATGGCGTCAGAATGGAACGAATTTGGTGGACGGTGGCAATATCAGCGGTTCAGCCACGACCAATCTAATTATCACCGGTGTCACTTTAAGCGACATCGGTAATTATGATGTGGTGGTAAGTAATGTTTACGCATCCACCAACAGCGCGGTCGCGGCATTGACCCTTGCAGAAACTGGGATTTCGTTGGGATCAACCAATGGTATGTCCGGCGGCACAATTACCGTGCCGGTATTCGTTAATGCGGTGGGCGTGGAAAATACAGTCGTAGCCAGTATCGGCTATGACCCGGCCAAATTAGTTCTGCAGAATGTCCAATCTGCGCCGGGATTGACCGGCGCCTACTTGATCGAAGTGGATTCCCAAACCAACAATGGCTACGTCGGCTTTGGTATCGAGTTAAATACTGGTGAAAGCTTGCCTCCCGGCTTGCAGGAAGTGGCACTTGTGAGCTTCGTAGCCTTGCCGGTCACAAATAATACCATCATCAATTTAACCTTCGGCAATATTCCCAACGCCAAGCAGGTTTTAGATAATAGTTTTGACCTGTTGCCGGCAACTTATGCCGGAGGTACCGTCACTTTAATTCCGGCTGAATACGAGGCCGATGTCTATCCGCGCTTCAACGGCGACCATCAGGTGAATGTTCAGGACTGGTTTGAAGAGGGCCGCTTTGTAGCCGGGTTGGATGTTCCGACCAATAGCGACGAATTGTTGCGCGCCGATTGCGCCCCGCGGAATGCTCCCGATGGCGTGCTAACGGTGGCGGATTGGGTGCAGGCCGGCCGGTATGCTTTGGGCTTGGATTCGTTGACGCTGGTGTCGGCGTCTGTGCCGGTGCCGGCCAAGGTCCAGCCGCGCGGCCAATCGACTCCGGTGCGGACATTGCAAATCGGGAACGTTCCGGACGGACGTGGTCAGATCGTGAATGTGCCGGTGCAATTGGTCAGCCTTACCAACGAAAATGCCGCGGGTTTGACCGTTAATTATGATACTAGCAAATTGAAGCTCATTAATGTGTCGCTGGGGTCGGCGATGAATGGCGCGAAATTGAACATTAATACTAACAAGGCTCCGGGAGAAATCGGCCTGGCTCTGGCTCTGTCGCCAGGCGTGGCGCTCCCGGCGGGAACCAACCAACTGGCGGTGATCCAGTTCTTGTCGCGCACGAACGCCAGCGGAACGGTGCCGGTTGGCTTGGATAGCAGTGTGGTGACGTTGCAGGTCGTTGACAAATTTGCCACGCCGCTCCCGACCAGCTATGCGAACGGGGCGGTGACGTTGCCGCCGAGACCAACCGTTGGCGCCGCGGCGACGGGATCGAATCTGCAATTAAGCTGGGCAGTGGGCGACGGCTCGTTCCAAGTGCAGACCTCTACCAATCCGGCCGGTCCTTGGACGACGGTGGTTCTGCCGTTGGCCACGAATGGCGCGAATGTAAACGTGATCGTGACCACGACCAACCAGCAGCAATATTACCGCCTGGTCGGCCAATAAGAGCTGAATTACACGGACTGTTTAACCGCAGAGATCGCATAGAACGCATAGAAAAACTCTCAGTTTCGAGTCTTTGTGATCTCTGCGTTCTTTGTAGTTAAACAATTCCTCGCCTTTCCCGTTTTCTGATCTCTTTGTTGTTTGCCTGTCCTCCGTAGCTTTAGCGAAGGAGGACGGTAAAACAATTGCTCGGCTTTGCCGGTTCTCCGGTTGGCGCAGCAAGTTTGCCCTTTCTTTGGCGCGGTTTTTTCGTCAGCATGGGCGCATGAGCACAGCGGAAATTCCCGTTTTTATCCTTTGCGGCGGCCTCGGTACCCGCATCAAGGAGGAAACCGAATTTCGCCCGAAACCCATGGTGCCCATCGGGGAACACCCCATCTTATGGCACGTCATGCAGGTCTACGCCCGTCATGGTTTTCGCCGTTTTGTGCTGTGCCTGGGCTTTAAGGCGGACGTCGTGAAGGACTACTTCAGCGATTTTCACCTGCACAATAACGATTGCACCATCAATCTCAAATCCAACCGGGTCGTCGTTCACGAGGCCCGCGTGGAACTCGATTGGGAGGTCACCCTGGCCTATACCGGTGATAAAAACATGACCGGGAGCCGCGTGGCGCAGGCCGCGCGCAAATACTTGGGCAAAGCAAAACATTTTGCTGTGACCTATGGCGATGGCCTGACCGATGCCGACTTGACCGTCGAGTTGCGCCAGCATATTGCTCGGAAAAAGCTCGGTACGGTCCTTGGAATCAATCCCCCTTCGCGCTTCGGCGAAATCAAGGTGGACGGCGAGGAAGTGTTGGAATTTAGCGAAAAACCAGATCTGGAGGGACATTGGATTAACGGTGGCTATTTCTTTTTCCATCGCGATTTTCTCCAGCGTCTGCCCGAGGATGAAAGTTGCGTTCTCGAAGGTGAACCCTTAGTCAAACTCGCGCGGGACGCCCAGTTAAACATTTACAAACACACGGGTTTCTGGGCGTGCATGGACACCCAGCGCGACCGTGATAATCTGACGAAGCTTGTCGAATCGGGAAACCCTCCGTGGCTGAAGTAATCAGGACCCAAGATGTTCGCCAACGCGTTTCAAAATAAAACAATCTGGCTTTCCGGTCATACTGGCTTCAAAGGCGCCTGGCTCGCCCGCTGGCTAATCAAACTCGGCGCCCGGGTTCATGGGTTCGCCCAACCGCCGGCCACCAATCCCTCGATTTTTGACCAGCTCGGGCTGGCAGACCGTCTGGAACACGAGGTGGGTGATATTCGTGACCTGGCGGCCGTAAGCCGTTCCATCGAACGCACGCAGCCGGATTTCGTCTTTCACCTCGCAGCGCAGGCGTTGGTTCGCTATTCGTACGACCATCCCATCGAAACTTACACAACCAATATCCTCGGAACGGCACATGTCCTGGAAGCCCTCCGATCTTTGCGGAAGCCATGTTCTGCGGTCATCGTTACCACGGACAAGTGTTACGAAAATCGGGAGCTGGATCATGCCTACGTTGAGGAGGATCATCTGGGCGGACACGATCCGTACAGCGCCAGCAAAGGTGCAGCGGAGATTGTCATCGGTGGCCATCGGCGCTCCTTTTTTAGCGGGCATTCTGTGCGGATCGCGAGCGCGCGGGCGGGAAACGTGATCGGCGGTGGCGACTGGTCGCTTGACCGGATTGTGCCGGACGCCGTGCGCGCTTTGCAATGCGGCCAATCGATACCGGTCCGTAATCCCGCGGCGACCCGCCCCTGGCAACATGTGCTGGAACCTTTAAGTGGTTATCTCTGGCTGGCAGCGGTATTAGCGCGCCCCGAACTGGCCAAGGCGGACAAAAAGGATGTAACCACCTCGTTTAATTTCGGCCCGAATAAAGAAGCTAACCGGACCGTGGAGCAACTGGTCAGCGAGATTTTGAAACACTGGCCGGGAAAGTGGGACGATCAAAGTGATCCCAAAGCGGTTCATGAAGCGCGCTTGCTCATGCTATCCACGGCCAAGGCCACACGGATTTTGCAATGGCGGCCAACTTTGAATTTTGATATTTCCATTGCCCGTACCACAGATTGGTATCGGAAAGTTTATGAGCAGGGAAATGCCGCTGTTGAACCTTTGACCGTCGCCCAAATAACCGAATTTGAAAATACGGCCCGAGCGGCTATGCTCGCTTGGGCAACCCATTGATTTTAAATGTCGAAATCACCTGCCGAAATTAAAGCGGAAATCCTGCGGCTCACGCGCGAATTCTCGCGCCTGTCCCATCAAGCAAATCGCCCAGGCTACCTGCCTGAGGGGCAGCGCGAGTTTGTGCCCGGCCAGACCACCGTTCCCTACGCTGGACGCGTTTTTACCGAGGATGAAGTCGAAGCGGCCGTCTCCTCCACGCTCGATTTCTGGCTAACCCTGGGCAAGGAAGGCGAATCTTTTGAGAAAAAGCTGGCCGCATTTCTGGGCGTGAAATCCAGCGTGCTGTGCAATTCCGGTTCCTCGGCAAATTTGTTGGCCATCTCCGCCCTCTCCAGTCCGCGCCTGGGCAACCGCCGGTTGCAGCCCGGCGATGAGGTCATTACGGTTGCCGCCGGTTTTCCTACAACCGTGGCGCCGATTATTCAAAATGGTTTCGTGCCGGTGTTCATTGACAATGATCCGAACACGTTGAACGCCCGGGTGGCCCAGTTGGAAGAGGCTTTTTCGCCGGGTA
>Ga0302319_10019142_pt1 | contig 12445 bp, 6 predicted proteins | sample Bog_T0_2_FD_203319 | JGI IMG/M metagenome (GOLD analysis project Ga0302319, IMG submission 203319) | Peat permafrost microbial communities from Stordalen Mire near Abisko, Sweden - Bog_T0_2 | ecosystem: Environmental > Terrestrial > Soil > Wetlands > Peat | place: Sweden: Abisko, Stordalen Mire... | reverse complement strand
GTCCGGCCGTGCTGGAGAACCTGGTGTCCGATTTCGTACAAAAGCAGACCACGGTCGGCGAGGTCTGCCTCGAGTTCTTGATCAATGCCCTGGCTGAGGGTGGCCGCTCAGACCTGATTTACAAGGCCTTTTCCTCTGGGACCGCCGGTTACGGTCTCCAGGTGAAACTCGGCAAGACCAGCCTGACGGAGGGCTGGAACGGCGGCGCGTCCCAGGATCATTTCATGTTTGGCCAGCTCAATGAATGGCTCTTCAGCCACCTTGCCGGCATCCAGTGCGACCCCGAGGGCCCCGGCTTCCACAAGATCGTGATCGAACCCTCGGTAGTGGGGGGCCTGACGCACGTCAAGGCTAGCTACGATTCCATATCCGGCCGGATCGTTAGCGAATGGCGGCGAGTGGGATCAATGGTGATCCTCCACGTCGTGATTCCGCCAAATACTACCGCGACGATCCATCTCCGTGGCGTCGGACCCACTCCAACGATACAAGACGTGGGGTCGGGTGATTACACTTTTTCTTCTTCTTTCGACAGTCCATTACCTTTAAATATTCCCACGCATCTTTCACCTCCCTAACCGTAACCCACCCCAGTGGCTGTACCCTCCGGAAGAAGTCCCGCAGGGACGCCCAAAAATATCCACCAGACACGACTAACCCCCGCAGGGGCGGCAGAGAACCTCCCATCAACTCAACCCCCACTAAATCCATGATCCGCAAAGCATTCCTAATGTCCGTCAATCCCGGCAGCGAAGAAGAATACGAACGCCGCCACAAACCCATCTGGCCCGAACTGGAACAGACCCTCAAGGATCACGGCGCCCACACCTACACGATCTTCCTGGACGCCGAAACCCGCCAGCTCTTCGGCTACGTCGAGATCGAGGACGAAGAACGCTGGAACGCCGTCGCCAATACCCCAATCTGCCGCAAATGGTGGGCCCACATGAAGGAAATCATGCCCTCGAACCCCGACAACAGCCCCATCGCCCGTGAGCTGCGCGAAGTCTTCCACATCGACTAAGACCGGGACGCCCCGTTGGCCCTAATCAGGAAGTCCGTGGACTGGAGGAATCGTTCTATGAACCCTCCCCGCGGGCTGAAAGCCCGCCCGCGGATGTCGATTTTTTAGCCGGGTCAACTTTTGCTAATGCACCAGCGGTGAATCCCGAATAACCAGTCCGGTAACATCCTTCGCGATACTCGCCGCCGCCACCCCTCCCACAACCTGCGGCTTGAAATGATCAATCTCCAATCCATTGATATCCGAGAACGACCCCGCCGGCCGGAGCTCGGCATTTGCAAAACTGGTGCTCAGGTTCGCCACCTCCAGCCCATGCACATGGCACGCATAAATCCCGTAGGCCGGCATGATCCCATGGGGTTCCGGATATCCGGCACCCAATTCCTTCGGACTCGTCCCCGCATCCACCGCCGTCCCGCCACCGGCACTGACAATCCGGATATTATCCAACCGGATATTCTCCAATGGCTGCGCCGCCGTCCCCATGATCTGGATTGCACCTTCCTTCCCCACGCCATCCGCGATGACATTGGATATGGAAATATTCCGGCACGTGCTGGCCTGCTTCACCTCCCCGCCCCGGTTCCGCGAACCGGTGGTAATGTAGATCGCGTAATGCATCACATCCATCATGCTGAGATTATCGATGGTGATATTCTCCATGATGCCCCCATCCACTTCCTCGAGCGCAAGGCCGCGGCTCGCGCGGAACGTGCAATTCGAAACCGTGCAATTGCGAAAACCGCCGCTCGATTCCGTGCCGAACTTGATCCGCCCATTCTCCCGCGGGCTCGGCTTCATGGTGCCACCAATGAGCGTTCCCTCCTGGAACCCCGACACCTGGCAGTTCGTGATCGTCAGGTTCTCGGTGACGATATTGTGCCCCAGCGCATAGGTACTCTTCGGGCAAAGCGCGTCATCATTTGGCGCATTGATGCGGCAATTCGAAACCATTGTATTGCGGCAGCAATCGATATCGATGCCGTCGCGATTGGTGTCCATCGTGACGTTATCCACCGTCACGTTATCGCAGCCTGTAACAAGGACGGCAAAGTGCCCCCCATGCACAATCGTAATATCCCGGATCAAGACATTGCGGCAGAGCTTGAGCGCGATTGACTTGTTGCCCAGCCGGAGCGGCGGGTAAACTGTGGCCGTCCCGGGCGCGGCTTTCGTTCCCTGGGGTAGAAGGCCGCACATCCAATCGAGGATCTTGTCGCTGCTGACCAACCCTCCTCCATTGATGAGGCCCTGTCCGGTGATGGAGACATTGGTAAGATTCTCGCCCCAGACCAGGCTGTTGTGGAAATAGCAATGGCCTCCGTCCTGGTAGGCGTTATTCGACCACGGCTCAGTCTCATCATAGGCGTTCATTGCTTGTGGCGCACCAAGGATGGTCGCCCCGGCATCGAGCAGCAGGTGAATATTGCTTTTGAGATGGATCGAACCGCACAGGTAAGTTCCTGCGGGAACTACAACCGTACCGCCGCCGGAAGAAGCCGCGGCGTTAATGGCCTTGTCAATCGCCGGGCTATCCAGTTGTTTCCCGTCTCCCGCCGCGCCGAAGGTGCGAACATTGAATTCACTCGGATCCGCCCCTCGCACCACGGAAACCGCCATCAGCAAAAGTGCCGCAGTATTGCGGAGAACGGCGGAGAACCATGCCCGGTGGTTCATTTCATGCTCCGACGTTCAACACCAGCCAGAGGAATCCGATCACCAGCGCCACAATCCCCCAGCAACCGAGGAAACCGACATAGTCGATGGGCCGCCACTTATTGAATTCCCAGGTCGAGCCCGGGAACAACTTCTTATGATCAAACCGGTGCGGTTGCTCATAGCTAAGCGCCACTTCGCGTTCATCTTCATCCGGAGTCAGAGCGACGGGTGTCTTAAGTTTCGCAAAGAACCCGTCGATGCGATGCCTGTCCGCGTCGGAAAGCTTTCGTCCGGGCAAAAGGTAGCTGAAGACGATGAGCATGATGAAAGGAAGCAACCCATCCACACCCCAGCGGGCTGTAAGGATTTCCGCCTTGTTGAATTCCCGCACGGGGAATCCGATCATATACAGGATATAGGATTCCACCTGGAAGCGTCCCACCCCTTCCATCGGCGATGTGGGATCCTGTGGATTGGAATGGGCCACCGTCTCATAGAAGATGGCGACTGGTGGAACGACGATCGTCTTCCGGATGGCCTCGCCCACTTTGGATGCGAGGCCCTTTGCCACGTCATCCTTCGTCGCCCCGATGACAGCGGTAATGCTCCGTTCTTTCGTCGATTCCACGAAGGTGGGATTCCGGCGCAGGCTCTCGAACTTCGGTACCACGGAAGGAACAAACCCAATGCCGATGACCCAGAGCGCAAGCGCAACCCAGATGGCCGGGGCGCTCAATCGGCGCCAGAAGAATATCAGCAGCACCACAGCGCCAAAGAAGACATTGAAGGTGATGATGCTGGTGATTAACTTCACCGCGCCCGAGTACAACATGGAAAAGAGGACGCTGAACGCGAGGGTTACGATAACCAGGATCTGCCCGACCTTGAGGTAATGCTTCTCGGACTTACCCTTGATCAGCGGCTCATAAATATTCCGCGCGATCAATGCCGCGACGGCGATCGCATTGGATCCCACCGTCGGCATATGCCCGAGCAACATCCCGGACAGCATCAGCCCCATCAGTCCCGGCACCAGCAGCGTCTTCGCCATGATGCCCCACGCATTCTCCGGGTCCGCCAGGCCGCCAGGGAACATCGCCACCGCGATCAATCCGCACAGCGACCAGGCAATAATCACAAGCCGCTTGGTAAATGCCCCGGTGATCAACCCGAACCGGGCCGCGTCTTCATTGGTCGCCGATCCCGGCATGGACATCATGTTGATCAAGCCAAAGATCTGCACCATGCTGGTGAAGGCGATGGCGGCGATGGAATACCATGCGTAATCGCTCGCCGTGACCGTCCCAAAGAGCCGGAACATGAATTCCGGCACGGCCTGGTGCATCGCATGGAATCCGCCGATCCGCCCGAGCCCGAGCGGAATAAGAATGAGCGTGAATACCAGGGTCAATATCCCCTGGAGCGCATCGGTAATCGCCGCCGCCTTCAATCCGCCGAGTCCTATGTAGACTGCCACGATCAGCGTATAAACGAGGTAAAACTGCAATGGTGTGACATAGGAGACAAAGGAATTCAGCTGCCCCAGCTTCACCATGCTGTCCAGTTGATCGAAGCGCTGCTTCTTCTCCGCGGGGAGGCTTTGGGTCGTATAGGCCTGGCGCAGTCCCGTGTACTCGGTGTATTCCGATACCATCGTATGCTCGGCCGGCGTGTATTCAGCCGCCGGCTTGACCATCATCGCTGCGGCCACCTTGTAAGACACCACATTCCCGAACCCCAGGAGAAGCAGGCTCACATAGATATTGAAAAGCACATACGCCAGCGCCAGCGACCGGCTGTCCAGCCTTTCAACGAAAAGGTCCGCCATCGTCATCAGCCGGACCCGGCGAAACCAATTCGCCGAGAACCAATAAAACGGGGTAATGAAAAGCGTCTGCAGGCTGATCCATGTGCCGCCCGCCCCCTGCCGGAAGACTTCCGCTGCCGTCGTCGGCGCGCCGGAGGAATCGGTCATGTTGCCGAAGCTCAGGAAAAACTGGAGCGTCCGTCCGAGTTTCCGCCCGCCGAGATAGAAATCCTTGTCCTCTTTCACTCCGCGCGATGCCCACCAGCCCAGCCCGATGACACCGCAGAGGAAGGTGATCAGGATCAGCAGGTCAAAGATGGAAAGTCCAAGTGGATGCATGATGGGGGAGGGGCTCGCCGTGGGGAACTCTGGGCCGGAATTCCCCAGGGTGAACGCCGGAGATCGGGGCGCCGGCGCGTGTCAGGCCAGGGGTTTGATCAGAGGCCGGGAATAGCGTTGATGAACATGCTGGGGTGTGGGCAAGTTTGGAAGTCCCGGACTCTGACAGATTTCCACCCGGGTGGCAACATGCTCCTAGTCCGGATTCATCACCGTCAAGCCCATAAGGCCAATGACCACTTCCTCCGATTGGGTTTCGAGCGTCACACTTTTCAGTGCCACACCGGGCCGGAGACGCCAGCCGAGCACAATGGCGCGGCAGTTTTTTCCCAATTGCACGGTATCCGGCGGCGTCTTCGGCAGGGAGAAACCATCGCGCGCGTAATCGTAATCCACGCCGCCGAATGGGCAGAGCGTCCAGAAATTGAACGGGGGGACAATGGGCAATTTTTCGACTGAGCCATCGGCGTAATTCATGCGCAGCTCGGCATTCGCGATACGGACCTCCATCGGGTTGGTAGTGCCGCACAGCAGGAACCAGACGGCGTTGCCGGATTTGTTGACGGGGATATCGACCTGCTTTGGCCAGTTATCCCAGCGGGAAGTGAACGCAATATTATTGGGGCCGGCCGGCAATTGGAACGGGACGCCGTGTGGTGTCACCAGGTTGCCGCCGCTCGAGAGCGCCGGGACATTGTCGAGGGATATCTCCGGTGGCGTATGGTCTTTGGCGAGCACCATTTGCCACGACGAATAACCGTCGGTCGCCAGCCGCAGCGAGCAAGTGTTCGGCCGGGGCGAAAGATACTGCTGCTTGTAGATGGTCCGGATATCTCCATTCATCGCCGCTTGCATCGGGACTGGACTCCAGTGGGCGCCTTGAGGAACCGGGATTTGTGTCTTTTCCGCGTTCGCCTGGTCCGCCGCCGTATTGGTCACATGAAATTTGAACATCCGCCATTGCTGGGTGGCGCCAATCTTGGTCAATGCAAAGGCCACATGGTCGCCGGCATTGGCCGTCAATGCGCCGCTGAGCCCGCCATCCTTTACCTGGCCGTTGATGATCACTCCCTCCGGATCGTGAAATTGCACGATCTGGCCATCCTCAAATTTCAAGGTGAACGGGTCCCCGGTATCCCCGGAGACATGAACTGCGGGACGCACCGGCAAAGCGTCCTGGCAGGCAATTGCAATATCGGCGGAGCCGGTCGAGGGGAGATCCACTACCACGAGGCTGCGCCCAAACCCGGGGTTCAATTGCCAATGCACCGCCTTCCCATCGACGGTGACGCTTTGTACGGCCTGCGTCGAGACGGGCAGTTGAACTTCGAGCGGAGCGGCTTGCGCCACGGTGATCTTATAGTCCATCGATGCTCCTTTCCGGAGGTAGGTCATCGACATATCCGGCGTACTGATCGACGCGTGATCCCAGTTACTCGGAAACTGCGGGGCAAAGGTAATCAATTGATCGGGATAGTCCGGCCTGTAACCAAACAGCCCCTCGACCACGGCCCGCGCAAACATGCTGTTGCAATCATTGAAATCCGTTCCCCCCGCCGGGTGTCCCATGTCGCCGGGCACCGGGCCAAAGAGCAATTGTTGGGGAAAGGTCCCGCGCAGCAGCTTCCAGCCATCGTCTGCCAGGCCCGTTTGAAAGTAAGCCAGCGCAAGCGCGTAGTTATCCCCGCTCCACATCTCCCGCACGGACCAGATCGATGGCACCCAGTTCGAGGGCCAGCACTGTTGCCCGCCATAGGGCAGATTAACGCGTTCGAGGCTGGTTTCCGTGTAATTAAGAGCCTCGGCGGATTGCTCGGCATCCAGCAGCCCGGCATCGATGGGGCAGAAGATCGCGTAAAGCCACGCGCTGTCGTGGAGCCGCTTCAGGCCGGTCTGTTCGCGATAGGCGCCGGGGTGTCCCTCAGCGGCGCTCCACAGTTTGCGGAAGAATGCATTGCGGATGTGCCCCGCCGTCGCCGAATGCAGCTCGATCCCTTGTTTGTCATTGGCTCTCTGGGCCAGTTCCAGCGCGGTCGCTTCCGCCCGGTAGGCGTAAGCCGTTTCCTCGGACGTCCCGCCCCCGTTATACCATTGGTCATCGGTCGGCCACGTATTTGCGTAGCTTTCATAAATCCCCGTGTTCGCGGGATCGAAACATTCCCGGATATATTCGCAATGCAAATTCAGCGCCGGTCCCAGCAGCTTCTCCAGGTCGGCATCCCCCGTCCAGCGCCATGCATGCTCCACCTGGTCAAAGAACTGGCTTTGCATGTCGTAATGATGCGGATTGTCCATGTCGATCCGCCCCTTCCCGAACATCCGCGAATCCGGTGCCTGGCTGCTCAGCTCAGCATTGGGATCGGCCTTCGCCGCCGTATTGGCGGATTGCGTGATCTGTTTCCTGATGAAGAGCGCCGCATCCGTTTTCACATTGGCATGCGCGCCGAACACCGTGCCCCCGTAGAGCGTGCGCCAGCCCAGCAGCGCCTTTGCCCAGCGCATCCCGGAGTGGGTATAGACTTTGTCCCGGTACACGGCATCGGCGACAATCGCGGACGCCCCCACCGCCGCATTCAGCCATGGATCGGGCGTGTTCACCAGCACCTGCTGCTCGATGCCCTCCTCCCGCTGCATCCCGGATGCAAAGAGTTGCGCCGGCGATTGGTTCTCCTGCGCCTCGGGACCAAGCAACGACCAATACAACTCCTTCCCCGACGCAACTGGGATCGACCCGCACGCAATCGGCTCACCCCCGGCCGTGCTCGTCAAAAGCGCAGTTGGATTCCGCCATCTCCCCGCGTCCCCGACCCTCATGCTTGCCGCCGCGCTGCAACTGCCCGTCGCAACCGGCGAATCCCCTCCCGCTACCTGCACGCTCCACGCGGAGCCATTCGCCTGGACCGTGTTGTTCTTGCAATCGTCCGGCACAAATCCCCGCCGGATCAGGTCCGTCTTCTGGCTGATCATGTCATACTCCCAGAGCACGCTCTGCTTCGCCGCCAGCGCCGCCCCACTCGCCCACACCAGCTTGTCGCCGGTCAGCGCATTCTCCACCCGAATGTGCGTGACAACCCCCGGCCCTTCCGCCGCCGGCACCGCTTCCAGGTGGATCACCGTGCCGCCCCACCCCGCATCCTTCACGATCCATTCCATCCGCCCTGGCCGGTATTTCGAGGTAATGTCCGATGCATCCTGCAACCATTTCCCTTTACCGCTGCGTACCAGCGCAAACATCATGTTCCCAAGCGTATATTTGCCACTTCCCAGCGCAATATACGGCTTATCTCCTGCAAACGCCGCCGCATAGATACGATTGCAATAAAGCGGCCGATTAAAATACCCGTCCCCGTCATGCCGGACAAAAGCATCACCTTCCACCGTATACCCCGGCGTCTCCAGCGTAGAGGGGTCCACCCCCCCCTGCCTCCCCGCCCACCCCGTACATGCAGCCGCCGCCAAAAACACCAGCGCCAAACCAAATCTTCTCGGGAATAGTAACATGTTGGGGGTAGTCGATCGCCTTCAATCTACCTGGCGCCCCAGCCCAAGTGAAGCATTTCCCAAAGCCGATTGGATGCCGGAATGCCCGCCGAAGAATTTATTTGCCAAATCCCGTCAATTTGGCAGGCTCGTCGCCGCGGGACCCCAAAACAAACACTATGAAAAATAAACGGTTCATCATTGTTGGCGGCGTAGTGGCATTATTTAACATTACTGCGTTAGCCAGCCCAGTAGCGATAAGTTGCAAGGTGCTTGATCTTGCAACAGGCAAGGTGGAGACAACATTCGTTCGCGGCGAAAAGGTGGCGATCGTGGTCGGAGCGAAGTATAACAATGCGGCTGCGGCTCATCAAAAAGTAAGCCTCAGCGTGGTCGCCTCGGCAACGGTCAACGGAATCAAGATTCCCTTCGAGGTCATGGATACCAATACCTTTGCGAATACGAACCCGGATATTGCGGGTGACCCGGAGTGGCTGCAGAGCGGTACGGCGTATAGAATTCTCAAGGTACCAAAGCTTCTTCCTCCCACCACGGCCACTATCACTGCCGCGGTTTCGATTGCCAATGTGGGCAAGGCAACCTGTACCGACACGATCAAGATTGTGAAATAAGCAGGATATTGGCCGCCGAAGGTTTGTTTCAAAAGGCACCAAATATGCCGTCACCATTGAACGGCAGGAAGATACGACCGATTTACCATAATTCGGCAAATGGCGGGAACAGCAATCCTGGGCTCGCCAGCCGAGTGGAGCGAGACGATCCCGCGTAGGTGGGAACCGAATGGGTGAAGCCGGCAGCCCGAATCAATTTCCCGACTGGCCTCCAAAAAGTCCCCCGAAATTCGACCTTTCAAGCGCGGCCTTACCTGGGGACGACGGTACACTACGTATAGTTGTTAATTCTTCGTGGCTTGGCTTAAAGACAGGCTCGCCACTTGGCTGTAACGCCAGGATGCGCTTTGAAACTCGCCGGCTCGAAATGGTGGTCATCAGTCAGTCCATTCCGTGATGAGATTCTCACGCAAATGCGAGTCCGGAGGCTCGTGAGCCGGGATACCGTCTCCAGCGCAAGACTGATGGCCCCGGATTGACGGACCTGCTACCCTCTCGATCATGAAATCCGGTAAACCTGCACTCCGTTGCAACTAGTTTCCTATTCGGACAAAATCTCGTATGGACGAAGACATTAATCCCGGGGCCGCAATGAAGGGATTTATCGCGGGAAAGAAGCTTTGGGACCGCTATACTTTGAATCGGGTCCTTGGCCGGGGCGGCTACAGGGTGGTATGGCTCGCACGCGATGAGGTGTTGGAGCAGGATGTCGCTATAAAATTCCTGGAGGAATCCCTTGTCAGCGATCCTGACGCAATCGCGGCTTTGAAGCGGGAAGTCCGGCGAAGCCTCAATCTGACGCATCCTAACATCGTGCGCATCTACGATTTTATTCAACGGGACAACCTGGCAGCCATCAGCATGGAATACGTTGATGGCGACCCGCTTTCCACGCTGAAAGCAGACCAACCATGGGGATGTTTTCAACTCGAACAAATTGCGTCATGGGTGCAAGACCTTTGCCAGGCTCTTGAGTATTCGCATGCGAGAGCGCACTTGGTGCATCGGGATCTCAAGCCGTCCAATTTGATCATAAACAGGATCGGCCAGCTCAAAGTCACGGACTTTGGAATCGCCAGCAGTCGTGCGGAGTCAATGAGCCGGATCGAAAAAGCGTTCAGTGGTGACGTGGTTTTTACGAGCCCTCAGCAGTTGATTGGAGAGCGTCCGTCGGTGACCGATGATATTTATTCTCTGGGCGCAACGATCTATGATCTTCTGACCGGCGAACCGCCGTTCTTCAGTGGCAACCTTTATCAGCAGATCATCCATGCCATCCCACCGCCGATGGGGGAAAGATGCCGGCAATCTGGAAACTTGAAGGATGCAATTCCAGCGGCTTGGGAGGAAACCGTTGCTTCCTGTCTGGAGAAAGACCCGTCCAGGCGTCCGCAGAGCGCGGCGGAAGTAGCTGCCCGGTTGTTTTTATCGGAACCATACGTTCCGATGCCACACCCTGGTGCCGCGCCGGCCCCCGGTTCCGCCGTTCGAGGGACATCCAGCGAACCCGATCCTGTTCCCAGGATTTTCGACGAAGACGTAAAATTCACCGTGTATCGGCCTCAGGTAGTGGCCCCCGCCAAGTGGTCCAGTTGGGTTTTCTTCGCCCATCGGGGGCCGACCTCTCTGGACGAAGGTGATCCGCTGGTGGAAGTCGAACGCCAGGCGAGGGCAATTCTAGGCAATGAATTTGAGCACTCCGTTGATGCCACCCAGGAAAGTGCGGCTGCGCTACCCAGGGAGAGCACGATCACCGTTGTTCCTTTTGTGCCTGGATTGGAATTCAACCCGGCCCAACGAAGTTTCGTCTGGCAGGAGCAGGTGCATCGTGAGGAATTTCGAGCGAGAAGTGCTGCCGGACAAGGGCAAGGCATTCTCCGTGGCAACATAACGGTCTATTTGGGTGCGCTCGTAGTGGCCGTAATCAACGTGAAAGTGGAAGTAGCGGATTCCGCCGGGCAGGTAGCGCCAACAGTGCCAGATCGTGCTCAGGTCTATAGGAAGATTTTTGTTTCCTACTCAAGGCGGGACCACGCGGTTGTGGAGCATTTTGAAAGACTCATCGTAGCGCTTGGAGACCGATACCTTCGGGACATCAATGACATAAGGGCTGGAGAGATCTGGTCCCAGCGGCTCGAGGAACTCATTAAGGAGGCCGATGTATTCCAGCTCTTCTGGTCTTCCAACTCAATGCGGTCCTCACACGTCCGGCAAGAGTGGGAGTTTGCACTCAGTCTCGGCCGCTCCCAATTTGTCCGTCCCACCTATTGGGAAGAACCGATTCCCAAGGATGACGCAGCCGGTTTGCCGCCAACTCAATTGCAGACGTTGCATTTTCAACGCCTTCCGGACCTTTCCACAAGCTATGGCACGCCAATTCCTCCAGTCGGGAGCGCTGGCACTAAGTTGGACTCACTACGGGAGGAGGCCTCAAAACCACGGCTGCAAGTACCGTGCGCTGCGCCGCGCGAATTCTCAGGTGCTGCTCCAGCTCCGCCTGCGGCCGCGCGGCTCTCGATAACCAAGATTGCATCCGCTCTTGCTTTTCTGGTTGTCGTCCTTGCGAGCATTGCCGGGGGTATAGACTTTTATCTCAGAAGGCCACTCCCTCCGATAGCCTCCATATCGCAATCAACGCCTCCGGCCGCTGTCTCCTCCCCGGCGTTGGTTCCTGCAAATCAGACCACCTCCGCCACTTTCGTCGGCGACTCCTTCGAGCAAGGCGAATACGTCGGTGTGTCCGGGAGGGAGGGCTTATATCAGGTCTCGGGTCCTATCACCGGTGAAGACCACCGCACCAATTGGGTCGCCACGGGTAATAACTTCAGTGCCAAGTGGGTCACCGGCCCCGCGGAGGGCAATCCAGATCTCCTCAATGTACCGGTCCACGCACTGTTCCCGGACGGTTGGTCCTTCGGCACCGACAACACCGGCCAAATCATTGCCGCCCGGCAACTCGGCGACGAACTGATCATCGCCGTCCTACAACAAACAAAGGATCAGGAGGACTCCGCCGTTTACACCCTCGACGACGCACCGCAATGGATATTTCGAAAGAACAAGCTTGGCGATAGTATCAAGTGACTCTTCTGCAGTGGACCGTCAAGGCTCGCGCAAAATTAGCCTGATGGAGTCCAGTCGGACCCGCGCCGTCGCAAGTGCGCTCTCGAGTTCTGACTTCTCCTGTTTTGCAGCATCGATCTCACTTTGTCGGACGTGGTCGTTGATCACGCTCAAATCCACCAGTCGTTCGATTTCATCCTGGAGTTGCGCGATCATCACCGTTTTGGCGGCTTCAGTAACCGAGCGCATGCGTTCTCCTGCAATCTCAACGGCCTTTCCGAGCATTGCCGGAAGGATTTGTTTCTTGAAGACAGCCTTGTTGAGAATCCGCATGATATCGCCCTTCTCCAGGCGGGCCGCGGCATACGCAGCATCTCCGCTTTGATCGTTAAGTGCGTGATCCACCACCACGCGAACCGGGGTTGCTGGGAAAAACCGATC
>Ga0302319_10019141_pt1 | contig 12445 bp, 8 predicted proteins | sample Bog_T0_2_FD_203319 | JGI IMG/M metagenome (GOLD analysis project Ga0302319, IMG submission 203319) | Peat permafrost microbial communities from Stordalen Mire near Abisko, Sweden - Bog_T0_2 | ecosystem: Environmental > Terrestrial > Soil > Wetlands > Peat | place: Sweden: Abisko, Stordalen Mire... | reverse complement strand
ACTGCTGCGGAAGTATCGGGGGCGGTTTTCCTGAGTATGTATTTATGGAGTCGGACTCCATGAATACATGTTTATCGGGAGAGGGCCGGTGTTTTTCTGGTAGTATGTATATATGGAGTCTGGCTCCACAAATACATACAGGTACCCCCGTCGTCTCGGGGAGCGCCTGCAATACCTGCTGCGGCATTCGCCCGCAGTGGTTCTGCTGGGCCCGCGCCAGGCCGGCAAGACCACTCTGGCGCTGGAGGTCGGCGAGCGGCAGACCGCGGTGTACCTGGACCTTGAGGATCCGGACGATCGCGCCAGACTTTCCAGCCCCGGCCGGTATCTGGCCGACCACGAGCGCGAACTGGTCATTCTGGACGAGGTCCAGCGGACACCCGAGCTCTTTCAGCCCCTGCGAGGCATTATCGACCGCGGACGACGGCAGGGCAGAGCGAACGGGCGATTCCTTCTGCTCGGCTCGGCCTCGATGGATCTGCTGCGGCAATCCGGCGAGAGCCTTGCCGGGCGCATTTCATATCTGGAGCTCGGTCCGTTCGATGCCCTGGAGATCCATCACGAGTCGGATCCGGCGGCGCTCGACAAACTTTGGGTGCGAGGCGGCTTCCCCCGCAGTTTTCTCGCTGAGACCGACGATCTCAGCATGGAGTGGCGCCGCAGTTTCATCCGGACTTATCTGGAGCGCGACATCCCGCAGTTCGGTCTGCGCATACCGGCCGAAACGCTCCGGCGCTTCTGGACGATGCTGGCGCACAACCAGTCCGAGCCGTTGAATGCCGCCAATCTGGCGCGCGGACTGGGCGTGGACGGCAAGACGGTGGCCGGCTACCTCGACCTTCTCGTCGACCTGCTCCTCGTACGCAGGCTGCCGGCCTGGCATCGGAATGCCGGCAAGAGGCTGGTGAAATCGCCCAAAGTTTACGTGCGCGACAGCGGTGTGGCGCACGCCCTGCTGGGGATTCGGGACAAAGAGGCGCTGCTCGGCCATCCCGTGGTGGGCCAAACCTGGGAGAGCTTCGTCATCGAGACCCTGATCATGACGGCTCCCGACGGAACCGAGGCACATTATTACCGAACCTCCAACGGAACTGAGATCGACCTCGTTCTGACGCTGCCCGGCGGAAAGCTCTGGGCGATAGAGATCAAACGCAACTCCGCGCCCGGAATCGAGCGGGGATTTCATTCGGCATGCGCCGACCTCAAGCCGAAGAAGCGTTTTGTGATGTATCCGGGAACCGAGCGATTTCCGCTCGACGAAAATACGGACGCAATCGGGATCGTCGCGCTGGCGAAGGCGCTGCAGGCCGCCAGATAGCGCCGGAACCGCTCCGCCGCCGGTCCGCTAAAAAGTGACGCGCGGAGCCGGCTGATCCGCTCCGACACGGCCGATGGCGATGTCAGCGATGAAGTAGTTTTCGCCCGGTATGGGGCAACCGGCCATCCGCCGCAGCATGGCGATTTGGCCTGTATGCGTCAGCGCGTCGGCAATCGGACCCTGGAACAAGCGGTTCGCCGTCTCAACATCCAGGTCGGCTGCGGCAATCCCCCGGTCGAGCGCTTCGAGGGCGCGGAAGAAACGCGCTGTTTCATCGGACCACGGCAACGGTTCGCAGGTTCGCCACGCCTGATTGTCCTGGACCAGCGACAGCGCCCAGTCCATCAGGTCGCCCATATGGGCGAGAATCCGTTCCGGCGTGCGAGGGTCGGAGTCGGCTCCGAATTTCGCGAAAGCGGGCGGCGCGTTTTCGGTGACGCGGGCGGCCCGGTAGGCGAGGGCGGCGAGCGTGTGCCGGATCGAATAGGTTGTGGAAGGTTCGTCCATACCCGACATGATCGCATAACCACGCGGCGTCTCCTGCGCCATCCGGTCAACGAAATCAATAGTTTGCCCGCGCGGGCCGGGCGGCCGCGAACAATATCCCGGTTGCGCGTTTTCCACGTAGCCTTTCCGCCGGTTCATACGTCGAAAATATGCAAACCTTTACGCGTCCGACTGTTGCGCGGAACCCCTCCATGGAGGATGATTGCGACGGGTATACACTACTCGATACCTGCCTTGCGCGGGGTTTGTTGCATCAGCCGAAACGACGAAGATGTTCGAATTCCTCTTCAAATACCCACCCGCGATCTTCTCCAAAGGCAAACTGGTGCTGCTCGCCCCGTGGCCCGTCTGGGTGCTGGTCCTGCTGGTGGTTCTGGCCGCGGGCGGGGTTTACTGGTTCCTCCGGGAACGCCGCGAGGCGCTGAGTCTGGTGCGTCTGACGGCGATCGGAATCGCGCAGACCGCGATGATCGCCGTCATATTGTTCATGCTCTGGCACCCTGCGGTGAGCGTGGCGCGGCTGCGGCCGCAGCAGAACGTGATCGCGGTCCTTGTGGACGATTCGCGCAGCATGGGGCTGGTCGACAGCGGCGAGAGCAAGAGCCGCTTACAGAGCGCCGAAGATCTGCTCAATAACGACCTGCTGCCGGAACTCGGCAAGAAGTTCCAGGTGCGGCTTTACAGTTTCGGCCACGACGCTACGCGACTGGATCAGGCGAAAAACCTGACGGCCGACGATAATGCCACGCGGATCGGCGACAGCCTGAAGCATATTGCGGCGGAGGCGGGCACGATGCCGCTGGGCGCCGTGGTTCTGCTGACGGATGGCGGCGATAACACAGGCGGGGTGGATCGCGAAACTCTGGCTCAGGTCCGGCAGTTGCATCTGCCGGTTCATACGGTCGGATTCGGCCCGGACCATTTTGCGAAAGACATCGAAATCGTGGATGCCGACGTGCCTGCGCGCGTGCTGGCCAATTCGCGGGTGAGCGCTCACATCAATTTCCGGCAGCACGGATATGAGGGGCAGAAAGTGAATCTCATGGTCCGTGAGAACGGCCATCCGCTGGCGAAGCAGGAGATCTCGCTGAAGCCGGAGGCCGATCAGTCGGAAACCATAATGTTCAACGCCGGACCGGCGGGCGCGCACAGTTTTCAGATCGGAATCGATCCGGTGCCGGGCGAGCCGAACGACCGGAATAACTTCGTCGTGCGTCTGATTAACGTCACCCAGAAGAAGCAGCGCGTGTTTTATTTCGAAGGCGAACCGAAGTGGGAGTACAAGTTCATCCGGCGCGCGCTCGACGACGATACGGCCATCGATCTGGTCAGCATGGTGCGGACGACCGAGAACAAGATGTACCGGCAGGGCATCTCCAATCCGAAAGAGCTGGAAGGCGGATTTCCGGATAAGCCGGAAGATTTGTTCGTCTACGACGGCTTGATTATCGGCAGCGAGGAAGCGAGTTATTTCTCGCCCGCGCAGCAGGCCGCGATCCGCGATTTCGCCGACCGGCGCGGTGGCGGCGTGCTGTTTCTGGCGGGACGATTCGCGCTGAGCGATGGCGGTTATGCCAATACTCCGATGGCGGAGATGATGCCTCTGCGCCTCGCGCCGGAAAAGAGCTTTTCACGCAACTTCGCGGCCGTATCGCTGACCGAGGCTGGCAAGGCCAGCCCGATTCTGCGCCTGGAAGACAACGCCGACGCCAACGACGCGCGCTGGAAGAAGATGCCGCAGGTCGCCAACTACGCCGCGATGGGAGCGCCGAAGCCGGGAGCGGTTGTGCTGATGAACGTGGGCGAAGTCGGCAAGCGCACCACGCCCCTGCTCGCGATCCAGAATTACGGACACGGGCGAACGGCGGTGCTGGCCTCCTCCGGAACGTGGCGCTGGAAGATGCTGCAGGATCACGCGGACGTTACGCACGCGACTTTCTGGCAGCAGCTTTTGCGCTGGCTCGTCACGGAGACGCCCGGTCAGGTCGCGGTTTCCACGCCGCACCAGATCCTGAACGACGATGGCCAGGTTCACCTGCGAGCCGTTGTGCGCGACAAGACCTATCAGACGGTCGCCGGAGCCACCGTGGAAGCGACGATTAACCGGCCGGACGGCGCGGCGGAAACTCTGACGATGAAACCCGATCCGCTGGAACCGGGCGCGTACACCGGAGACTATTCGGCGGACAAAACCGGGGCCTACGTAGTCGAGGTGGTGGCGCACGATGGCAAGCTCGAAGTGGGTCGCGATACGCTGACATTCCGCCGTGAAGACGGCGTGGCCGAGAATTTCAACGCGGCGCAAAACAAGGAGCTGCTTGCGCGTCTCGCGGCGGACACCGGCGGCAACTATTACACGGCATCCAATGCGAAGCGGTTGGGCGACGAAATCTCCATCTCCGAAGCGGGGATCTCCGGCCACGACAGCCTGGATATCTGGGATATGCCCGTGCTGTTTATGCTCCTGATCCTGATCCGGGGCGCGGAATGGCTGCTTCGGCGAAAATGGGGAGTAGTATGAGACTTCCCGGTTCAATTCTGTTCTTTCTGGCTGCGTCGCACATGGCGTTCGGCGCCACGTACTATCTGACCGTGGCCGGCCTCGGGGGCGAACCGGATTACGAACAGCGTTTCCAGATGCTGGCCACCGACACGGACAAGCTGCTGCGCGATTCGCCAGGCGCGGACAAAGTGGTGGAGACGATCAAAGGTCCGGACGCAACGCGCGCGAAGCTGGAGGCCGCGCTGAATAAGATCGCCGCGCAGGCCAAGCCGACCGACGCCTTCGTCCTCATGATGATCGGGCACGGCACCTTCGACGGCGCGGAGTACAAGTTCAATCTTCCGGGGCCCGACATATCGGCGCCGGAACTGGCGGCGCTGCTCAACCGGATTGCCGCCAGCCGCCAGCTCGTGGTCGACATGACCAGCGCCAGCGGCGGGGCCGCGGATGCGCTGAAGAAAGAGGGCCGCGTCATCATTACGGCGACCAAATCCGGATCGGAGAAAAATGCCACGGTATTCGCGCGCTTCTGGGTAGAGGCGTTGCGCGATCCTGCGGCGGACACGGATAAAAACCAGGCCATTACCGCGCTCGAGGCCTTCAAGTACGCGCAGGCCAAGACCGCCGCGTTCTTTTCCGAGTCGAAACATCTGGCGACGGAGCACCCGCAGCTTGCCGACGAGTCGCGCGCCGCGGCCTTTCCGCTGGTCCGGTTCGGGTCTGCCGCCGCGGAGGTGACCGACCCGGCGAAACGCGCGCTGGTAGCGTCTAAAGAAGAGATCGAGAATAAGATCGACGCGCTGAAGTATCAGAAAGACCTGATGGACGCCGACGACTACCGCCGCCAGTTGACCGCCTTGTTGCTGCAGTTGGCGAAGACACAGGAGGCGATCGAAAAATGAAACGCATAGCCGTCACGACGGCCATCATCGCCCTGTGTTTCTGCGCCGGAATTGTGGCGCAGGGGCCGGTCGCGCCCCCGGCTGCGCCGAAACCTGCCGCAAAGGCCCCGCCCCTCAACGCCAACACCGGAGCGGCGCCCGCGCGGACTTCCTACACGCTGGCTCAGGCCGAAGCAATCTGGCGCGCTGCGCGCACGAAGGAAGATTACATCGCGGCGGGGCACGTCTTCGAGGTCCTCCTGAAGGCACAGCCCGAAAACGCCACGAACCGGGTCCGCTATGCCGACCTTCTCGCCGAGCGCTTCAACCCCACCGACGCGGAGGATCTCTATCAGGAAGCGCTGAAGATCGATCCCAACAACGCCCGCGCGTACCTGGGGCTCGCCGAGATCTATGCCGAGGGTTTCGACGAACTGGGTGCCCAAAGTGCGATGGAGGCCCTGAAGCACGATCCCAAGCTCTACCACGCCGACGAGATCCTGGCCCGCATCGCGCTTGAAGACAATAATCTGAAGAAAGCGGGCGAAGCGGCCGATGCCGCGCTGGCCATCAACCCCGACGCCGTGGAGGCCATCGCGATTCACGCCACCATCGACCTGCTGAACGACAAGCCGTCCCCATGGCTCGCCAAGATCGGGAATCGCGGCGAAGGCTACTCGGACATTGCCAAGGCACTGGTGAACAACCGCCGCTACGAAGACGGCATGCTCTACTACCGGAAGGCCATCGCCGCCACTCCGGACCTCTGGCGCGCGCACTCCCAGCTGGGCGTCAACCTGATGCGTTTCGGCCAGAACGACGAAGCCCGCCAGGAACTCGAACTGGCCTACAACAACGGCTACACGGACGCCGCCACGTCCAACAGCCTGAAGCTGATGGATACGTACAAGGACTTCCAGACCTTCACATGGCCCGACGCCAAAGCGCCGATCGGCATTCTCCGGCTGAACAAGAAGGAGGCCGCCGCTCTGCGCCCCTATTTCGAGGCCGAGATGAAGCGCGCCATGGCGACGTACGAGAAGAAGTACGGCTACAAAATGACCAAGCCCGTGCAGGTGGAAGTCTACCCGCAGCATGGCGATTTTGAAGTCCGCGTACTGGGCCTGCCCGGCATCGGCGGAATCCTGGGAGTCACTTTCGACAATATCGTCGCCATGGACAGCCCGTCGGCGCGCGAAAAGGCCGAAGGCTACCACTGGGCCAGCGTCATGTGGCACGAAATGAGCCACGTCTACGTGCTCTCGATGACCCACGAACGCGTGCCCCGCTGGTTCACCGAAGGCGTATCGGTCCATGAGGAGTCGGCGACGACGCCCGACTGGGGCGACCGTCTCAGTCCGCACATCCTTCTCGCCCTGAAGGGCAAGAAAATGCTTCCCATCGCGGACATGGATCGCGGTTTCGTGCACCCGACATACCCGGAGCAGGTCGTCGTTTCCTATTACGAGGCCGGCAAGATCTGCGACTATATCGCGAAGCGCTGGGGCGATTCGAAGCTCGTCGACATGATGCACGCTTTCGCCGACAATCGCGAAACCGTGGACGTGATCCGCGAACAACTGAAGATGGAGCCCGAGGCCTTCGACAAAGACTTCCAGGCCGATCTCGACGCCCAGTACGGAAAGACGGTCGCCGGATTCGACGACTGGACGAAGCAGATGCGCGAGCTGAATCAGGCGCTCAAAGACGACAAACCGCCCGGCGACCTCCTGCAGCGCGCCCGCGAACTGGAGGATCTCTACCCCGAATATGTGGAACCGGGAAACGCCTACGTGATGGCGGCGAACGCCTGCCTGAAAACCGGCAACAAGCCCTGCGCCATCGCCGAATTCGCAAAGTATTCGCGGATCGGCGGGCGCGATCTCGACGTCATGGAACAGTACGCCGCGCTGCTCGCCGAGGTCGGGAAAAAGGAGGATGCCGCCGCCGCCCTGGCACGGATGATTTACGTGTTCCCGCTCGATGCCGGCATGCATGAGAAGCTCGGAAACCTGTATCTCGATACCGGAGACACGGCGGACGCCGTGCGCGAGTTTCAGGTGCTCGTCGCCCTGAATTCCGGAGACAAAGCCGGCAGCCACTACAATCTTGCTATGGCCTACAAAGCCGACGGTCAGAAAGATAAAGCCAGAGAGGAAGCCATTACCGCGCTCGAAACCGCGCCCGAATTCAGGCCGGCCCAGAAAATGCTGCTCGAACTGAGCGGCGACGACGGAAAATAAAAATATCCATGTCCACAACTCCCCAGATCGATACCGATGTCCTGAAGTCCAGAGTTGCCCGCTTTCGCGAGGTCGACAGCGAAATCGTCCGCCAGGTGAAGAGAGTCATCGTCGGCCAGGACGAAGTTCTGGAACAGGTGCGAATCGGCCTGTTTGTCGGCGGCCACTGCCTGATTACCGGCCTGCCGGGAACGGCCAAGACGCTGCTCGTGCGCACCATGGCGGAGGTACTGGGGCTGGAGTTCAAGCGCATCCAGTTCACTCCCGATCTGATGCCCAGCGACATTACGGGCACCGACATTATCGAAGAAGACGAGCACGGCCACCGCACCTGGACCTTCGTACGCGGCCCGCTGTTCGCCAACGTGCTTCTGGCGGACGAAATCAACCGTACGCCGCCGAAGACGCAGTCGGCGCTGCTCGAAGCCATGCAGGAGCGCGCCTGCACGGTGCGCGGCAATAACTACAAGCTGCCGGCGCCGTTCTTCGTTCTGGCCACGCAGAATCCGATCGAGCTCGAAGGCACCTATCCGCTGCCGGAAGCCCAGCTCGACCGCTTCCTGTTCAACATCATTCTGGACTACCTCTCGGCCGACGAAGAACTGAAGGTGGTGGACCTGACCACCACCACCCACATTCCCCACGCCGATCCCATCACGACCGCGCAGGAGATTCTCGACTTCCAGCAACTGGTGCGTATGACGCCGATCGCCGAAACGGTGGCGCGCCACGCCATCGAACTGGTGCGTGCGTCGCGCGTGAAAGACCCTTCGGCGCCGGACGTCGTGCGGAAGTACGTGAATTACGGCGCCAGCGTCCGCGCGGCGCAGTTCCTCGTACTGGGCGCGAAAGCGCGGGCGCTGATGAAGGGCCGGTATCACGTCAGTTTTGAAGACGTGCGGGCGCTCTACGTCCCGATCCTGCGCCATCGCGTGCTTCTGAATTTCCACGCCGAATCGGAAAAGGTCACCACCGACGACGTGTTGAACCAGATCCTGCAGGCCAAGCCGGCCCCGAGAGATTAGCTGTCTTCTTGTGGCAGGCAATCGTGCCTGCGGACCGGCTTTCCAGCCGGTCCTGCCGCCGGGAAGGCGGCATGTTTGAGTGACCAATGCTGCAGCGATTCATCGATCCCAACATCCTCGCCTCCATCTCTTCGCTCGATCTTGTGGCGAAGACCGTCGTGGATGGTTTCGTCGCCGGACTCCACCGCTCGCCCACCTTCGGCTTCAGCCAGGAGTTCGCCGAATACCGCCAGTACGTTCAGGGCGACGATCTGCGCCACGTCGACTGGAACGTATTCGCCCGCACCGACCGCGTTTACCTGAAGCGCTTCCGAGGCGAAACCAACTCCCAGGTTCTGATCCTGCTCGACACCAGCGCCTCAATGGGTTACACCTCCGGCAAGATCACGAAGCTCGATTACGGCCGTTTCCTCGCCGCATCGCTGGCCTACATGGCATCCGGGCAGCGCGATGCCACGGGCCTGATCGTATTCGACGAGGATATAGCCAACTACGTCCCGCCCTCCACGCGCCAGGGCCAGCTAATGCGCAACCTGCACGCCATCGAGAAAGCCGAAGCCGGCTCGCGCACCGATTTCAGCAAGCCGTTTGTGCATTTCCAGCAGTTCCTCCACCGCCGCGGCATCGTCATCGTCATCTCGGATTTCTACGAAGACCCCGCGAAGATCTGCAAGGTAGTGGAACCGCTGCGTTATCACGGCAACGAAGTGGTGCTCTTCCATGTGCTCGACCCGCAGGAGATCGCGCCGAAGTTCCGCGACCCCGTTCTTCTCCTCGATGTGGAAGACAACGTCGCGATGGAAGTGACGCCCGAATACGCGCGCACCGAATACCGGCAAAAGATCGACCACCACATCAAGGGCCTTTCCGACGAAGCGGCCCGCGCCGGACTGGAATACGTTTTCATGGACACCTCGAAGCCGCTCGACTCGGGACTGCGCAATTACCTCGCGGTCCGCCAGAGGAGGAGATAGCGGTGGGATTCCTCGCTCCCTGGTTTCTCGGCGGCCTTGCCGTTCTGGGCCTGCCGGTTTACATCCACCTGTTGCGGCAGTACAAGCAGACTCCCATGCCGTTCAGTTCGCTCATGTTCTTCGAGCGGCGGACCCAGAGTTCCATCAAACACCGGCGGCTCAAGTACCTGCTGTTGTTCACGCTGCGCTGTCTGTTCATCTTTCTGCTGGTGCTGGCTTTCTCGCGGCCGTTCATCAGGTCTTCGGCCGCTGCCAGCGCAATCGGCGGGAGGCGCGTGGCGATCGCGCTCGACAATTCCTTCAGCATGCGCCAGGGCGACCGCTTCGCGCGCGCGAAGAAAGACGCGCTCGACGCAGTCCAGTCTTTGGGAAATGGCGACCGCGGCCAGGTGATTACATTCGGCGGGGCGGCGAAGCTCCAGACCGAGATGACCGGCGACAAGCAGGCGCTGCGCGGCGCGGTTCAGGCCATCGAACCCGGTGACGACGCCAGTTCGTACAGCGAGCTTTCGCGCGTTCTGCGTTCGGTCTCGGAAACCGTGAAGAGCGAAATCACCGCCGAAGTCTTCACGGATCTCCAGAAATCCTCCTGGCCCGCCAGCTTTTCCGATGTGCGACTCGATCCCGGGACTAAGCTGAACATTCACGCATACGCCGATCAGCCGATTCCCAACTTTACGGTCGAAAACGTGGACGCTCCCCGGCGCGTCTTCGACACGAAAAAAGTCCGCACGCTCGCAACCATCGCCGGCTTCAACACGCCCGATGCCACCCGCACTGTCACCCTGCTGGCAGACGGCAAGACGCTCGAAACAAAACAGGTGAAGGTTCCCGCCAACGGCCGCGCCACCGCCGAATTCCTGACGCTGGATGCGCCCTACGGCATGACGAAGTGCGAGATCCGCATCGACAGCGCCGACGCCTTTCCGGACGACGATCGCTGGCTGTTCGCCGTCGAGCGCAGCGATCCCAAGCCCGCCTTGCTGGTTCACTCCTCCGGCGATAACAACAGTCCCATCTACATACGGACCGCGCTCGAGGCTGCGACCGAGCCCGCGTTCACCGTCGATTCGCAGACCCCCGAGCAGGCCGCCGGGATTCCGGCGCTTTCGAAGTACGCCTTCGTCATCCTCTCCGACACCGGTCCTCTCCCGCAGCGCCTGGCGGAGACCGTCGAAAAGTACGTGCAGGACGGCGGCTCCGTCCTGATCTCCCTGGGAAAGAATGCGGTGCCGGGCGGCAAGCTTCCCGCCGCCGGGATTCAGTTGCTCCAGATCCGTACGCTGATGCCGGACCACGAGCGGGCGCTGACCGTGGCGCAGATCGACAATTCCTATTCGTCGTTTGGCGGCGGCCAGAATTGGGATGGCGTGGAGTTTCTCCAGGTCGCCAAACTCACTCTGCCGCAGGACGCCTCTACGCGCGTGGCGGCGCGGTTGTCGGACGGCTCGCCGTTGCTGATCGATCGCAAAAGCGGCGAAGGTCACGTGATCGTGCTGGCGTCGGCTCTCGACAACGTCGCGAATGACCTACCCCTTCAGCCGGTGTGGCTGCCGTTTATCGAGCAAACGACCCATGAAATGGGAGGGATCGGCGCCGCGCGTACCAATTACCGCGTCGGGTCCTACGTGGATCTGAGAACGGTCAAGGAGAAGAACGTTCCGGTCGAGATCCTGGGGCCGAACGGTCCCGGTCAGGACAATGTGCGGCTGCTTTCGCTCTCGGACTCGGCGAAAGCCCAGACGTTCCAGTTCGTCCGCCAGGGTTATTTCGATATCCGGCGCGCCAATGGCCGGGAAGAGATGGCGGCAGTGAATCCGGACCGCCGGGAGTCCGATTTTACCCTGCTGACTCCCGACACGGTCAATCTGTGGAAGAATACAGGAGTAGGGTCGGGTTCGGGAACTGCCGTCGCGTCCACGGGCAATACAGAAGAGACCTCCGAGCTCTGGTGGTGGGTGCTTGCGTTGCTGGCCATACTGGCGATGGCCGAAGTGGTGGTTGGGGACCGGCATCTGGAACAGGTTGGCAAAGAAGTCGGGTAAGCCCATGTAGGTACGGGCTTCAGCCTGTACGGCCGAGCGCAGCTCGGCGGCGGGTTCGTGAATGGGTGACGGTATTTGTGAAGCGAACGACTAAGTAAAGGAGCCGCATGAATCCGATTGCAGGCCTTGCACAATATCTGGACCAGCTGGAACACCGTCTCCGCCTGTTTGCGTGGACGAGGGGAGCTGCCGCAACCCTCGGCGTCGCGCTGGCGCTGACGATCGCCATCGTCGGAGCGCTCATGGGCGCCGCGTTTACGCCCTCCACCCTGCTGCTGGGCCGCGCGCTGCTGTTTCTCGGCATCGGGGCCGTCGTGGCCGTGGCGCTGATCGTGCCGCTGCTTAGGATGAATCGCCGGCGCGCCGCCAGCGAAGTGGAACGCAAATACCCGGGTTTCGACCAGCGCCTGCTCACCTTCACCGAAAAACAGCGCGACAACGCGAGCGATCCCTTCCTGCCCCTCCTCGCCGAAGACGCGCTCACCATGACGCGCGATGCGCAGCCGGAAACGATTGTGGCGCAGCGCCGCCTCATCGGTTTCGCCGCCATTGCCGCGACGGCTTTTGGCGTTTTGGCCTGGCTCATGTTCTGGGGACCCGGCGTTTTCGGTTACGGCACGCAGGTTCTCTGGGGCAGTCTGCCGAAATCCTCGGCGACCATCGGCGTCTACAGCGTGACCGTCGATCCTGGATCGAAAACAGTTCGCCGCCGCTCGGACTTGCCTGTGACGGCTCATTTGATGGGCTTCACGGCGTCCAAAGCCAGCCTTTGGGCGCGCTATGCGAGTTCCGGCAAGTGGGAAGAAGCGCCCATGATGGCGGAAAACGGCGGTTCCGGCTTTGGATTCACCTTCGTCGGCCTGCCTGAGGACGTGGACTACTACGTGGAAGCCGGCGGCATCAAGTCGTCGTCGTTCAAGCTCCATACCGTCGACCTGCCCGGCGTCAA
>Ga0302319_10019140_pt1 | contig 12445 bp, 14 predicted proteins | sample Bog_T0_2_FD_203319 | JGI IMG/M metagenome (GOLD analysis project Ga0302319, IMG submission 203319) | Peat permafrost microbial communities from Stordalen Mire near Abisko, Sweden - Bog_T0_2 | ecosystem: Environmental > Terrestrial > Soil > Wetlands > Peat | place: Sweden: Abisko, Stordalen Mire... | reverse complement strand
CCGACGAGGCCGGTGACGCCCCAATCATAGACGACGTTGTTGACGTATTGGATTTTTCCCTTGGCCTTGGGATTGCGGCTTTGGTTGTTGATCCAGAGATTGTGCGAGTAGGTGATGTTCGCCACGTCATCCGACAGCGAGCCGAAGCGCTGCGGGTCCACGCCCTCGCCGATGATGCAGTTCTGGAACGTGATGTCGTGGCTGCCTTGCGTGAGGCCGAGGCAATCCCAGCGGCCCCATTCGATGCTGCAATGATCAAAAATCATGTCACTGCCGTTGGAAAGGTTCACGGAACATTTTCCCTTGTCGCCCGCGATGCCTTCGCGAAAACGCAAATAACGCACGACGACATTTTTTTGCCCGCTGAAAGAAACGGAACGTCCGTAAATCATCACGCCGTCGCCGGGCGCGGTCTGGCCGAGAAGTGAAATGTCGCTGCTGACGGCGACGTTCGCTTGCAGATGGATGATGCCGCCGACATCAAAAACGACGATGCGATGCGGCTGGCTGACGGCATCGCGGAACGAACCCGCCCCGGAATCGTCCAGCGTAGTGACGTGGACAATTTCGCCGCCGCGCCCGCCGCTGGCGAACTGGCCGAAACCTTCCGCGCTGGAAAACGCGGGCGATGCTTTTGGCTGCGCGCCAGCGAAAGTTGTAAAAAATGTGCCGCTCAAAACGAGCGCGTGGCAGAGGATCAGTTTGGGTTTCATGGTTTTTCGCGCTTCATTTCGGACATTAAAGTTTCAGACCACTCGTCAAACATATAAGGTTTGCCTTTTATACGGAAAATAAAATCGGGCAATTCATTGGCCGATTTTACGAACAAGACCAATTTATTGGAAACCACTTGCCACTGGCCGTCGGCTTCCCAAGCTTTTCCGTCCTTGATGCCACTCACTGTGGCTTGCCGATTGGTTTCCACGGAAATGAGAATTTTGTCCGTTCTAAAAGCTCCAGACATGATGAACCATTTCCCTGACATCTCTTTGACGACCTTTTGTTCGGAAAGCGCATCAATTGCAGGCGCTTTCATTTCTTGAGCACCCATTTTCCAAAGCTCCGGCCAAATTTCCTGAATTTTGTCCGGGGTAAATTCTTTTGGATCCACTGCGAAGGTAATTGTGGACACATACAAACCGCCGCTCAAAACGAGCGCGAGGCAGAGGATGAGTTTGGGTTTCATGGTTTGATTAAAATTCAAGGAGTAGTAACCCTTGGTTCAAGCGCAGTATTCGGCGGAAGATTTGTTTGATCCACATACACTAAAAGTTGCTCGCCAATTTCCGGCTTGAACTCTGGATGATACCCCGCCGTATGTCTGCTGGCCATTTTAGGATTATACAAATCTAACGCTGCGACTGTCACGCCGAACCGTTTGGCAATTCTCATCAAATTATCATTTTGCTGCACTATGTAGATTTTCAGCTCGAAAGTTGTTCCTGGAGAAGTATCGCAGTTGTGCAAAATGTCTGGACTAATTACTGGCACGTTCGTTTGAACGTGCTCATCGCCGTTGAGGTTTGTAACCGTGCTCTGGCATTCGCCAATGTTTTCGATTTTGCCACCGATTAGCGCGCCGCTCAAAACGAGCACGAGGCAGAGGATGAGTTTGGGTTTCATGGTTTGTTCCAGAGTGGACCGTTCTTCGCTTTCGTGCGCGCGATGTCAAACTTCAACGGAAACTGATAGATCGAACCGCCATTAAAACCGATTGCACTATAAACAAGATAAGGCGGGAATTGATCCCAGACGGGATCGTGAAATGGTTGCTTTGTTTGCTGGAGCCAGTTCTCATATCCTTTCGGTATTTGCTTTTTAAGGGTCAAAATATTGTTGGTCAGGTCAAGGCTGTCGAAAACAAATGGCACGCTTGCATCCAATCCAAGGTCGTATGGGCTTTTGGACATAATATCATTGGTTGGAAGGAAGGATTTTAGATAAGCCTGTGCTTCGGTGGTGTGCGGCTCGATGGACATGATATTCCAATATGGAACATTTTTGAATTTAAGGCGCTGGCAAAGATACGAGCCGACAACCAAGACTTTTTCATCGCCATAAATGAATTCTTGCGGATGCGGAGATTCCGCCAATAGGGACGGCGTGTTTGGTTCACCTTCATAATTCAAATCTCCAACCAATTCGGAAGTTCCCTTCGTCTGATTATTCAGGAACAATTTGTTCATTCGTTCGCCGCTACCGCCGAGGCTTGGTCCCTCACGAAAGGTATGGTTCACTAAAACTTCCCCGGAAGGCAGCGTCACGGATTCAATCCGCTTGTCACTCGTGCTGCCACCAAAATCCAAAGCGGCGCTTAAAAGTGCAACCATACAATAGTAAGTCACAAACACTATCGGCACGGCAATGACAGCCGAAATCCAAAAACGTTGACGGTTTGTGCGCGAAAGAAAAAATGGAAAGCGAAAATAAATCGCCCAAGCAAAAACGGCAACATTGCTAATCACGATCAATCCCCAGGAAATTTGAGTGTTAAATCCCAGTTGAATGAAAGTTCCTGCCAAAACAAAGGACAGAATTAAACTAAAAAATGTAACCAGCATTAACCGGAAAAACAGTCCGACAAACCACCAAAGTTTAGATTTTGAAGATTCAGTCATGGATTCATCGGCAATGGTAACTCTGACCCAAAATTAAACCAGTCCGTTCATTTCATTAAAAAAAGCGGCCTCCGTTGCCGGAGGCCGCTCGCGTTTTTTTTCTGGTAGGGACATCGCGCTGCGATGTCCGGTCGGCGCAGCGCGCCGACCCTACCATTTCATTTCCTCACCCATGAAACGGCTGGTGGGTGGGCAGGAAGAATTCGCCACGGATGCCGGCGTTGGCGTCCACGTTGAACGGCCATTCGGCGTCGGCGGCAAACTGGATGGTCATGCGCCGGTCGTTGATGGATTGCACCTGCGCGTCGCGTTGTTTGCGCTGCGTGGTGGCGTCGGATTGCATGCTGACGGGATTCGCCGCCATGGTGCCATAGGCGGTGAGGAGGGTTTGCAGGTTCGTCACTTTGGCGGGCGTGATGCCGGGCAGCGTGTCGGTGCCAAGCTTGGTGATGATGGCCTGCACGGATTCCTTGAACGTGGCCTGATTCGGATTCAGGCGATGGCCGACCATGTAGTCGTTCATCATCACAGGATTGGTGCGGGCATATTTCTGGCGCGCGGCGGCCTGCACTTCGTGCAGGGCGGCCATGAGTCCGGTCTCGGCGGTGTGTTCGCCGCCGGTGGCGGCAACTTTGCCAGTGGTGCTTTGCGCGGCGGTCGCACCCATCTGGCGGCACGCAAGAATGTCGGCCACGAGTTGCGTGACGAAGGCGGGCGTGATTTCGCGCGCGGTGAGCGGCGCGACGTAGGCCGGCTTTTGCGCGGCGGTGCAGATTTTATCGGCTTCGTTCAACGCGGCGAGTTGCGCCTGATTGAACACGGAGTGCGGATGCGGATTCGACGGAGGAGTCGGAGTCGGAGGATTAGCCATAATCTTATGATGTTGGATAATTTATGTTGATCCCAAGAAAACAAGGGAAGCCACCAGGCGCCCTTCAAGGAATGGGGCAATAAAACAAATTTTGAAAAATGCTGGCAAGTCTTTTTTTTGGGAAATTTGAGCGGCGCGATTTTGACAATAGCCCAGCCATTTATGGCTGGGTTCACGATTGAAAAACACCAAAAATCCCGTCAGGGACGGAAGGTGCTTGCGGACGGCCACCATGTTCTCTGCCGTCCCTCACGGGACTTTCACCTTGGATTGACGCCAACCCCAGCCTTGAAAGGCTGGGCTATTGTCAGCGGACTAATCCCGGTTTTTTGGGAAATTTGCGGCTAAAACCGGCCGGTTCGTTGAAATCTTCCCGCCGTTCGTCAAATTGGGGGCTGGTTCGTGAAATTGAGCGTTTTGCCCGTGATTTCGAGGGTTTTGACCGTGAATTTGACCCGGACGTTCGTTGTTTTGGAGGCTCCGTTCGTTGATTTGCTGCCGCTGTTCGTCGTTTTGACCCCGCCAACCGTCAATTCGCTCCGTCGGTTCGTGACTTCAAATGTGTCCGTTCGTCGAAATGATGACGCCGTTCGTGAAATTGCTTTCGCCGTCCGTCGTTTTGGCGTGGCCGTTCGTGAAATTGCCCGCGTTGCGCGGCGTTTTGGCGGAAAGGTTTGACGCCATCCTCACGGCAACCGTTTCCGCAAGTCAGTGGTATTCCTGAATCGTCTTGACCGCGTAGCCGGATTTTTTCAGCGCGGTTTTGGAGTTCACGCAATCGGCTGCGTGTCCAGCAGGTGGCAGACTTCAACGCCGTCGTCCAGGTCCGGCCAGTAAATCGCGTAGCCGCCCGGTTCGAGCGACCAGTTGGCGCGCTGCCGGGGCGTGGCCTGGGCGAGCCATTTGATCCACGGCACCTCGGCCAGCGGCAGGCTGATCTCGCGCCCGTCGTCGAGCCGGACGTGCAGCGTGCCGGTGGTGAAGCGGACGCCTTTGGCGGAAACTTGCGCGGCGGTTTTAGCGGTCAAAGTGCTCATGCCATGCCTCTAATAATTAACTTTCGTGCAGCGCGGTCAATTTCAAAACTTTGTTCAACTCTGTCTTATTGTAGCCGCGATTGTATTCGACTTCCAGCGAATTGAGCCAGATTTTCGCCATGCACTCGGCCTGAATGACATGAACGTGCGGCGGCTCGTTCACGTCCGATGAGTAGAAACGGAATTTGTAGCCTTCAATGAAAATGGTCGGCATAAAAATTGAAGCCGCGCGGCAGGTTCAATGGTATTCCTGAATCGTCTTGACCGCGTAGCCGGATTTTTTCAGCGCGGCGATGCCGAGGGCGGCGGCCTTCGCGCCGCTGATCGTCGTCATGATGGTCGTGCCGGTGTAGACCGCCGTGGTGCGGATTTTCACCTCGTCGGCGCGCGGGGTGGCGCCGCTGGGCGTGTTGATGACGAGCTGCACCTCCTTGTTTTTGATGAGGTCAATCACGTTGGGCCGGCCTTCGAGCAGCTTGAGCGTGCGCTCGACTTGCAAGCCGGCCTTTTCAAACGCGTCGGCGGTGCCGCTGGTGGCGACGAGTGCAAAGCCGAGTTCGGCAAATTGTTTCGCCACCGCGGTCGCCTCCGGCTTGTGCGCGTCGCTGACGCTGATGAAAACTTTTCCGGCCAGCGGCAGCGGCGACCCGGCGGCCATCTGTGATTTGGCGCAGGCGATGCCGAGATCGAAGTCCAGTCCCATGACTTCGCCGGTGGAACGCATTTCGGGCGAGAGCAAAATGTCCTGGCCGAAGAATTTGTTGAACGGAAAAACGGATTCCTTGACCGCCCAATACTTCGGCCAGATTTCTTCGGTAAAATTTAACTCCTTCAACGTTTTTCCGGCCATGACTTTCGCGGCGAGCTTGGCCAGCGGAATGCCTATCGCCTTGCTCACGAACGGCACGGTGCGCGAGGCGCGCGGGTTGACTTCGAGGACGAAAACTTTTTCGTCTTTGACGGCGTATTGCACGTTCATCAGGCCGATGACTTTCAGTTCGCGCGCCATCTCATGCGTGTAGGCGCGGATGGTTTCAATCACTTTTTGCGACAGCGTGTGCGGCGGCAGCACCATCGTGGCGTCGCCGGAATGCACGCCGGCGAATTCGATGTGTTCCAACATGCCGCCGATGACGATGGTGCCTTCGCCCGGATTTTTGAACTGGCCGACATCGGTGATGCAGTCCACGTCCACCTCGGTCGCGTCCTCGAGAAATTTGTCCACGAGCACCGGGCGTTCGGGCGAGGCCTCGACGGCGAATTTCATGTAGTGCGACAGCTCGGTGTCGGAATAAACAATCTGCATCGCGCGGCCACCGAGGACGAAACTGGGGCGGACGAGAATCGGATAATCCAATTTTTTGGCGATGGCGAGCGCCTCGGTTTCATTCGTGGCGAGGCCGTTCGGCGGCTGCGGAATTTTCAGTTTGTCGAGCATCGCGGCAAACAGTTTCCGGTCTTCGGCGGTTTCAATGCTCTGCGGCGAGGTGCCGATAATGTTGACGCCGTTTTTCTGCAAACCGAGCGCGAGATTCAGCGGCGTCTGGCCGCCGAACTGCGCGATCGCGCCCCAGCATTTTTCGCGTTCGTAAATGTGCAGCACGTCCTCGAGCGTGAGCGGCTCGAAAAATAATTTGTCGCTCGTGTCGTAATCGGTGGAGACGGTTTCGGGATTTGAATTGACCATGATGGTTTCAAATCCGTCTTCCTTGAGCGCGAACGCGGCGTGGACGCAGCAGTAATCAAATTCAATTCCCTGGCCGATGCGGTTCGGCCCGCCGCCGAGAATCATCACTTTTTTCGCGGTGTTGCCTTTGACCTCGTCGTCGCCACGGTCGTAAGTGGAATAATAATAAGGCGTGTAAGCCTCGAACTCGGCGGCGCAGGTGTCCACGAGGCGGTAGCTTGGCACGAGGCCGATGCGTTTGCGCTCGGCGCGGACGGCGTCTTCGGTCGTGCCGGTGAGATGCGCGATTTGCCGGTCGGAAAAACCCAGGCCCTTGGCTTTGGTCAACATTTCGGAATTGAGTGGCGGCATCAGCGCGACAGTAAGCCGGAAAAGTTTTCGCGTGTCGAGCGGATTGAATCGGCTTGCCGCCTTGTGACTTTTGGGTTACGAAAATGCTGATGAAAAGATTCAGACTTGCGCTGACGTGGCTGGCGTTGCTCGCCCCGCTATTCGCGTCCGCGCAAGTTGATCCGGTAAAGCGCGACTTGGTTCAGTTCGGTTACAATCAGGCCTTCGAAGGCCACCAGCCGCTGGCGGCCTACGCTTATTATTATCATAACCAGCCGGATTTCCTGCGCACCAACCTGACGCTGCGGCTGGCGGTCGCGCCGGTTTATCTGGATTCCGAACTCGGCTTCATCGGTGCGCTGGGGCCAAACACGGATTTGGGCTTCGGCGTGGCCGGCGGCGGTTTTGCGGACAGTTACAATGAGATTCGCGGCGGGAAATACCTGCCGGCGGAATCGTTTGAGGGCGACGGCGGGGAAATTTCCGCGAGCCTCTATCATCTGGTCAATCCCGGCGACCTGATTCCGCTGAACTACGTTTTGCGCGGCACGGCGCACTATTCCTTTTTTGACCGCAACGAAGACACGGCGTCCAATTTTCAACTGCCCGCCGACCACGGCACGTTCAGCGTGCGCACCGGTCTGCGCTGGGGCGGTGTCGAGCCGACGCTCTTCCCGCCGCTGGCGATGGAATTGTCCGTCTGGTATGAAGGCGAGCTGCGCACCGACGCCGGCGGTTACGGCTTCAACGACGACCGCCGGCTGTCGCGCGAGTCGCATTTGTTTTGGACGGAAGCGGCGCTCGCCTACACGCTGCCCCGGAGCCAGCAAAGTTTTTACATCCGCCTGACCGCCGGCACCAGCGTGGACGCCGACCATTTCAGCGCCTACCGGCTCGGCGGGTTTTTGCCGCTCATCGCGGAATACCCGCTGTCGCTGCCCGGTTATTATTATCAAGAAATCAGCGCGCGCCATTTCATGCTGTTGAACCTGAACTACCTCGTCCCGCTCGACAAAGAAAAACGCTGGAACCTCGACGTGAACGTCGCCAGCGCGCTGGTGGATTATCTGCCCGGCGAGGAACAGCCCGGCAACTGGCTCAACGGCGTGGGCGGCGGCATCCTGTATCACTCCCAATCCGACCGCTGGAAAATCATGTTCGATTACGGCTACGGCGTGGACGCCATCCGCTCGCACGGACGCGGCGCGAACAGCCTCGGCGTGCTCGTGCAGTTCGACCTCGGCCTTCTGCGCAGCAAAAAATTCAATGCGCCGCAGCCCTCGCTCTGGCGCGGCTGGCAGCGGATTTTTGATTGAACGGGCGGTTTTGCCGGACAAAATCGCCTTGCGCCGGGGCCAACGGCCTGCTCTATTGTCAATCCGGTTGCGCATATGGTGGAATTGGCAGACACGCTACTTTGAGGTGGTAGTGCCGCAAGGTGTGCAGGTTCAAATCCTGCTATGCGCACCAAATTTTTCTGGTCCGGTGATGTTGATAAAAGGCTTGTTTTCATTGGCTCTAGTTCACTTCTTAATTTTCAGTTTCCCGTTCCCCATACCATAAACTCCCGGTGCCAAAATTCCACCAAAAAGGCAAAAAAATGGCAAAAAATGACTCCAGGTTAGAACGGTGGTTAGAACAGAAAAGCGGACAAAGGCATTGGTTTTGATGGGCGAAATTAATTCTGGAGATGTGCCGTTTAGAAGGTTGGGCATAACTTTTTACATTGGCCCTTGTTCAACCAGACTTGTCCCGCTTCATAATTTAAATCATCATGTGCCGCCACTGAAACCAATTTGCTATGGCCCTGAACAATCATGCTGAGTCTGAACAGAAAATTAAGCCGCCTCTGTTTATCGATAATCCGGTCCAGGTAACGCGGGAGGCGGATGTGGAACGGACGGTTATTTGGATAACAGAACCATTGAAGCAGGCAGCCCAAGCGTTGAAAAATTCATGGGCATGGGATGAGGAAGAGCAAATGTTGGCGTTGGGCAGCGAGGAAGTGAGCATCAAATTCAAGTCGAAGGCGCGGGTCCCGTTGTTTTGGAAATTTTAACGCCCAATTTCCCCGGACGGTTCGGACGGTCTGGCGCGGAAAATATTTAGGATCTGCCAGGCAGGCGTTTCACAAAATATTCAGTGCGGGCCGGATAGTTTGGTTGTTTTTCGGGTCGCAGGTCTGGTCGCAGGAGTTTTGGTGTGGCGGTCGAGAATTTTTGCTGCTTGCTGCATTTCAGCCTGTTCTGCTTTAGTAATTGGTGGCAGTTCCGTCGGCATCTCCTGTTTGAAGGGCTTCCACTTTCGGAGCTTTTTCATTACCTCATCCACATCGGCGCGGGTGACCAACGGTTTATAGCCGGGCTGAGTTGCTGCCCAGTCGCCAAACAACTGCGTTAACTCCAGTCTTGCCTGAAACTCTTTTCGATTCATTTCATTTTCTCCTTCATCAACAATTCATTGCGACCAAGCGCCACCACCTTCTGTACCACCCTCTTAATACGACCACTAACAGAACTTATACCAATATTCAATTCATTGGCGATCTCTTTATTATTAAGTCTTTCCGTGTAAAACAACGTGAACAGTTTTTGCTCTTTGGGTTTTAGAAGCTTTATTGCTCGTGAAATAATTTCGCGTTTTTCCTTTTGATCTAATATTTCGCTTGCGGTCGGACTTTTGAATGCGTTCCAGTCAAATGCCTTCAAATCCCTTTTGTTTTCGAGACTGCTGGCCGAAGAAGCATCATCAGCGGCGTAAGCATGTTGGCCGACCACATCCTTGTTAAAATTTAGCCCGTGAAAATCTGCCGTGACGTCCGTTATTTTCCCGCCACGGGTTTTCGTCTGGTGCGCTCTTATCAGGCTTAAAATGTCCCGGTGAAGCGCCGTTCTGAAGGCGGCTTTTAGCTGAGGCACTGAAGCATATTTTTCAATGTCTTTACGAAGCTTGAGAATTACCACACCACCCGCGCTTTTTATTTCATTTTCATCCGCGCCGGGCAAATCCATAAATCTGGCGTTCTTACCAATATACGCTGCGATCTGGAGAAACTGCTCAGCTGCTTTTTCCCAGGCCGTTGCATCATGTTGCTTCAATAATTCGATCGAATAACCACAATCAACAGGATTTTCATCCTGGCCGGCCAACGTATTCTCAACGATTTTTGTCAGGGCATCATCGATGTCCACATTATCCTCCCCAGTCTCATCATCCATGTCAGGCTGTGGAATTAAGGCTTTCCGGTCTTTAGTTTCGGGTTCGGTGTTTTTGTCGTTAGCAGACTTCACCGATTGAAGAGGTTGATTGTCCGGTGATGGTTCGGCTGGCACGGGGCAATTTTCAGCAACTCAAATGAATCCCGCAACTACAAATATTTGAAGATAAACGGTCGTTTTAGGCTTTAATTTAATGACCGTTCGAAAGCTGCAAAAATAAAAAAACAATTTTGTAAGAAAATGACGTTGATTGGCGTTATAGTATGTGCAGGGATAAACCCGAGCTCTACTTTTGTAGGCGAAGCGAAGTTCCTGCGATCTTAATCTTTTCTTTTTTTCTTAAACTTTTTCTCTTTTTTTACCTTGTCGTAGTGTTGGATTTTCGACGGACGTTGCTGGCTGTTCTGGTCTGCCGTTCTTTGAAATCCGCCGGAATTGAAGACCACGCCGGCCGAACAATTGTGATCTTGACGGTGATCAGTAAACCTGACTGGCGGAACCATTTTTTCCGGCGGTCGCAACCTATAATTAAATTATGAGTTTGGATATGAACAACCCGGCCTGCACTCCGGAACCAAGTGCAATGTCGACCACAACGGAAAATGCGGTGAATGCCGTCTGCGTTGATGTGATTGACCATGGCAATGTAGAAACTCCGTGGGGGGTTAAACCACGGATTGACCCGTGACCAGTTTGGCGCGGTGCTCAGGTGGCTCCATGTTGCCCGCCGTCATTTTGCTGCGAACATCAAGACCATGCTGACCAACCAGGATCAAAATTGCCATGGAAAAAACCGCGAGGCTTTCACATTGCAACCGATCTGGCGGATGAGCCTTAGCTTGAATGACGAGCCGGAACGTCTGCTGGTGCTGCCGCCGTTCGACGCAGACATCCGGGACAAAATCCTCGCGCTCAAGATCAGCAAAAAGCCGATGCCGATGGACACCGGGGACTCAGAGGCGGATAAAAGATTCTGGCAAAAATTGGTTTCAGAATTGCCGGCCTTTTTGCACTTCATTGACAACTACGAGGTGCCGGCGGGGTTGCAGGATGGCCGCTATGGGATTGCCGCGTTTCAACACCCGGACATTGTGGATAAAATTCAGGAGACAGCACCGGAGTTAACGTTGCTCGAACTCATTGATAAAATCGTGTTCCGCCGAGCCGCCATTACCAAACCGTGGGATGGCACGGCGTCGCAATTGGAAAGCCAGCTGTTGGAGGACAACGATTGCAACTTCCGAACCCGCCGGCTGCTGTCGGGGTCTAATGCAACCGGGACGTATCTTGCACGCTTAAAGGATTCAAAAGTTGAGCACGCAAGGGGTCGGGTGATAAGCCGCAAGGTGCAAGGCAGGACAATCTGGACGATCGAGCCGGAAAAAACCACCGATACCCCGGCTACAAAACAAGAGCCGGCAGTAGTGGTGTCCGACGCTCCTGATCCAGTGCTGCCCAAGCCGCCCGTTATTGGCTGAGTGATGGCGGCAACGAGTTCAAGGCGGGAGGCACCACGTCTCTCGCCTCTTTTCTTTTATGGCCAAGGTGGGGAGGTGGGGCAGGTTTTGTATGTTAATGATTAAAAAAACAAAATATTCTTAAAAAGAAGGACAATATATGGCTCTCGCGGCTGTAGAAGTTCAAAACAGGCCCCACCCTTCCACCCTGATCACGCTGTAGTCGCTTATTGAAGAACACAAAATCAAACCCTACGAATTACGCAATTTGAGAAAACACCAATGCGTTCTCGTTCATTGTGAAAAAGGTTTTTAAAAAACAGTTTTACCGCCCATTGAACCTGACGGCACAATTTCAAAATGATTTGGGTGGAGGGTGGAACCAAAAGTGATCTCAAAAATAAAAATTAAATTATTGGTGGTATAAAGCAGTAGCAGATGGTCTTTGCGGGCCATCAAATTCCAAAACAGGCCCCACCCTTCCACCCTGATCACGCTGTAGTCGCTTAACTGGCCATAGCAACTAAACCACGGAGTCTGGCAAAAATCAGGGCTTCAGGATTTAATAGATCATCTTCCAGATGAGCGATTACAACTGCATTGACGTGATGCGCGAGGCGAAGGCGACGCTGGTTGCCGCCGCGCAGTCGTCAACGTCCTTCATTCCGCCGCTTGGAGAGGAAAAGGCGCAAGTGCTGACCTTGAATCTTCGCAATCGGATGATTTTCAAAGGTGCGGACGAGGCGGGCGCGATTGAAAGCGCAGATTTTCTCGGACAGCGAAAAGTCCGCCAAAGGACGTATGGTTATTCCGGCGGCATGGCCACGCGTAGCTTCACGCATATTGAAGAACACAAAATCAAACCCTACGAGTTGCGGAATTTGAGAAAACACCAGTGCGTCCTCGTTCACTGTGAAAAAGGCTTTTGCAAAACAGTTTTACCACCGCTTGAACCCGACGGCACAATTTCAAAATGGTTTCCGTGGTGGAGAAAATTTCTCTGAATAAAACTTCTCTGGTTTAAGGCGGGTTTTCACCCCACAAATTAAAAACCATTTCTCGCTGCGGCGTGAATGGACATTTTGCCTTGGGCGTAATATGCGCCGCGTCCCGTTTCAGCAATGCGAGTTGTGATCCCGTCATCAAAACATTTTTGCCAAGTTGTTCATTTAATTGCGCCGCTGCTTCGTCCAGCGCGCCCCAGCGTTCGGCATCCGTCTTGCCCCA
>Ga0302319_10019139_pt1 | contig 12445 bp, 10 predicted proteins | sample Bog_T0_2_FD_203319 | JGI IMG/M metagenome (GOLD analysis project Ga0302319, IMG submission 203319) | Peat permafrost microbial communities from Stordalen Mire near Abisko, Sweden - Bog_T0_2 | ecosystem: Environmental > Terrestrial > Soil > Wetlands > Peat | place: Sweden: Abisko, Stordalen Mire... | reverse complement strand
TTCCGCTCACAAGCCTGGATCACCTGAGCTTGTCAGTACTGTGATTTGCAAGCTGTCAGTCCTTGTGCTTCGCGATTGGTTCCCGAACCTGCGAAACAAGATCGTGAGGAATATTCATGACCGTCTCGGAGGATGCGACGCCGGATTCATCCTCGGCCAACGCTTCATCCTGCGGCTGTTCGTCGTAATGTGCGAGCACTTTTCGTACTCTGTCCTCATTCCATCCGTCCGGGAAATTATTGTGGCTCATTGGTGTTTCTTCCTTCTGCGCTTTCGGTATGCAGCGAGCGGTTTTCCAGTCAGAGCGTACGCTGTGATCACAAATACGCCGTCGGGCTCCGGAACATAAACGACCCTGAAATACCTGCCAGATTCAGTCTGGCCCGGAGCGAGTCTGGAGCCTTCTGATTATGTATGTGCGGCGCGCCTGTCGCCGGGTCGATATAGAATCGGGTCGGCAAATATACACCATGATTCTAACGCCTTTCAGTTCACACTGAATAAGGGACTATGACGGCGGACTGGGGGTCGGCACCGCCGTGGAAGACGGCGAAGACGGGTTTGGGCGGCTCGGCGATGAAGGCGTCGCCGGGTTTGTGGAGGACGACGGGGATGTGGATGACGGAGACATCGCCCGTATCGGCATCGACAACGAAGGCGTATTCTTCGGGGCCGGTGGAGGGCGCGATCAGAATCTCGCGCGGCTTGCCTCCGGTGCGGATGGAGGATATGACGTGGCGGGATTCGATGCTGAGAATGGTGACGTCTCCGGCGTCGGGATTACTGAGAAACAGAAGATTGCGCACCGGCGCCACCGCCATGCCGTAGAGCGCATGGCCGGCGTAAAGGGTCTGATCCACCTGATTCTGGTAGGGGCTGAAGATGACGAGCTGCGGTTCACTATCGGCGCCGGTGACGAAGACCTGGCCGCCGGAGCCATCCACGCAGAAACGCGCTGGTCGAATGGGTACGGGAAGGCGCGCGAGCACCGCGCCCGAGGCGGCGTCGAGAGAAACAATCTGCATGGCATCGGGCGCGGCGGTGAAGATTGTCTCGCCGTCGCTACGGTAGCCGAGGGCGGCGACAGAGCCGGCGCCGAGGGGGGAGACGCCGAGCAGCGCGCCATCGGGAACGCTCACGCGGGCCAGCAGGGTCGCTTTGGCTTCGAGCAGGACGGCCACCTGTTTGGTGGCGGCGGCTACGGCTTGCGGGGCAGCGGGCAGCGGAGTGTTGCGTGCGAGCTGACTGGTGTTGGTATCGACCAGGACGAGCGCGTCGGGTCCAGTGGTGGCAACCGCGAGATAATTGCCGTCCGTGGTGAGGCAGACGCTCACGATTTTGCCGCTGACTTCGATTTTGCCGAGGATTTTGCGTTCGACAGGATCAATCTGAACGATACGGCTGGTGTCGGGGCAGACCGCGAAGAGTTTGCCGCGCACGCTGAGCACTTGGTCGGGCGGGGCGTCGAGCGCGATGGAGCCGGAGCGGCGGAAACTGGAAAGGTCGGAGACGACGACGGCTCGTTCGGCGGCGCTGGCGACGAAGAGCCAGGCCTGGTAGCGCGGGGCTCGCTTACGGCTGCAGGCGGCGAGGGTGGAAGCGGCGGCGAGAAAGGTTCGGCGCGAGACGCGATAAGGGCGAAGGTTCAAACGTAGGTTCAACAGGGGGCCTGAACCGAATCGTAGCAAAGAGGTCAACAGATTTGCGATTTAGTTTTCGGTGGGAGTTTTTTCCACGCTGTCGACGACCAGTATTTCCGGACTGTCTTTACGCGACTCGAGTTTCACGCCGAGTTGCTGCTGGAGCGCGTTGAACAGAAGGGCCATGACGTCCATATGGCCACCGCCGGTGTCGGAATAGGCGGTGGCGTCAATGTGGATGTCGTAGCGGCCTTTGAGGCCGGTGGCGTCGATGACGGGACGGCCGAGCGGTTCCGAGATTTTTTCCGCGAGATCGCTCATGGTGACACGTTCGGCGAGTAGTCTTCCGCCGTTGCCGCCGAAAAGCGGTGGACCTTCGGTGGTGGATTCGTGGAACTTCGGTCCGCCTTTGGCGAGCGTCAATTCGTAAACCTGCACTTCCTGGTGCTCGGTATGCGTTTTGAGGCCGAAGCGTTCGGCGAGGAGGGTGCGGAGCATCAGGCGCAGGTGGGCTTCATCGGCGGGAGTGGCGGATTTGGCGACGATATCGAAGCCGACGTCTTTGAGCCAATCGGGGCCCTGAATCTGGAACGGCGGGATTTCGTACGCCCATTGGATGCAAATGCGAAGGCTGGCGCCGTGGATGGTGAGCAGGCCGGGCGAGGCGCGAAAGAGCTCCTGGCCGTCGTTCATTTCGTTGTAATCGGTCCCCGCGTGGGTGGAGGGGCGGATGGAGGCGGTTTCGAAGGCGGGCGGCTGCGCGAGGCAACTGGTGGCGGCAAGAATGAAGATGGCGGGGATTCGGGCCTGCATCATGAGGGAATACGCACGTGCGGCTCGAAAGTTCGCAAGGTCTCTGCTAAGTTGGAATTTCAGGCGCTTTCAAGTAAACATGGAATTAGTGAAACAGTGGTATGCGAAGAAAATCGATTCGTGGGAGTATCATCTCGCGACGCGATCGACGGACCGCGTGGTACGTCCGTTCGACTGGGGCGCGGAGTGGATGGCGAATTGGCCGTTTTCGTCGGTCGCCGGTGATACGGAAAGCAAGCTGCGCGAGATCAACCGGCTTGCGATCGATCGGAGTCCGGAGTTTTTCGCTTACGATCCGCCGCGGGATTTTCGCCTCGAAGGCGACACTGTGCGGTTCACTTCGGCGGTGGAGACTCCGTACGAAGAGAACAACACCGTGGAAGCGCGGTATTTTCCGGCGAAGGACAGGTGGAAGCGCGGGAAGAAAGCGGTCGTGGTGCTGCCGCACTGGAATTCTTCCGCGGGCCAGCATGTGGGGCTTTGCAAAGGGATTGCGGATTTCGGGATTTCCGCGCTGCGGCTGAGTTTGCCCTATCACGACAGGCGCATGCCACCGGAGCTGACGCGCGCCGATTATGCAGTGTCGGCAAATGTAGCGCGCACGATTGATGCGACGCGGCAATCGGTGATCGATGTGCGTTCGTGCTTCGACTGGCTTGAGCGGCAGGGGTATGAAGATCTGGGGCTGGTGGGGACGAGCCTGGGATCGTGCTACGGATTTCTGACGAGCGCGCACGACGAGCGGATTCGGGTGAACGTTTTCAATCACTGCTCGACTCATTTTGCCGATGTGGTTTGGACGGGGCTTTCGACGAAGCATATTCGCGAGGGGATTGAAGATCAGATCGATCTGGAGCGGCTGCGGCCGGTTTGGGATTGCCTGAGTCCGGTGCATCATATCGAGCGGTTTGCGGGGATGAATAAGCGCTCGTTTTTTTTGTATGCGACTTACGATACGACTTTTCCGCCGGAGTTTTCGCGGGATATTGTGGGCAGGATCGCAGAAAGCGGCGCGGATCACAAGCTGGTGGTGATGCCTTGCGGGCATTACACGCTGGGGGAATCGCCGTTCAAGTTTGTGCTGGGGTATCAGATTATTTCGTTCTTGAAACGAAATCTGTAGCGGCTACTGTTCGCTGAAGCTGACGCCCGCGCGGGCGCGGAATTGCACGGGCGTGTCGCCCCGCATGGCCGGTTTGAAGCGCCATTTGCTGACCGCGGTGATGGCGCGGGCGTCGAGGCCGGGGTCCAGTTTTTCGAGCACGTGGATGTCGCACACCTTGCCGTCGGTGCCCACCAGAATCGACAGCATGACGGTACCGTTAATTTTGGATTTTTGCGCGTCCTGGGTGTAGCCAGGGTCCACTTTATAGGTCAGTTCGGGCGGCGTCACTTCGCCATGAGCCTTCATGTGCGGGCCGCCATGCGGTTCTGCGACACCCCACACCGGGGGCGGCGCAACGGCGTTGGGCGAGGCGGCATTTTCGAGCAGAGCCACCAGAGCGGCTTCGGTGGCGCGTCCGGCATCGAAGCTGAGGACCTTGCCATCGCGGCCGATCAGCATGTTGGCGGGGAAGGCCTTCAGGCCAAGTTCTTCCGCATCCGGCGCCGACAGCAGCAGCGGAGGACGCGACTGGGCTGGTGCGCGCAGCGCGTCGGGCGCTTCGTCGACGTCGACGCGAAGGATTTTCACGTCGCCACCGATGGATTTCGCAACGGTGTCGAGAACCGCGCCAGCCTCCTCACACGGTTTGCACCACGTGGTCTGGAAGTGCACCAGGACCGGCTTGCCGCGGAACTTCGCCAGATCGAGCGTGCGGCCATCGACGGCGGTGAGATGAAGCGGCGGGACGACGATTCCCACCAGGCCGCGATGCGTTACGGCCAGATCCATCAAATGCCAGTCGACTTCGGTGGCATCGGCGGGCACGATGAAGCCGAAGTCCTGGTTGCCGACCTCGGCGCCGTAATGGAAACGCGTGACGACGATGCTGGCCGGGATTTCCTTGTCGAGATGCGGGGGCACGACGTCGGTCTGCTGTTTGAGGGCAACGCCGGTTTTGGTGTCGATCCAGAGGGTACGCGGCCGGGGATCGGCCTTGACGCCTTCCCTGCCCGCGGTTTCGACTTCGATCACTTTACAGAGGAAGCGTTCGCCTTCGATATCGAGCTCTTCGTCGCGAAGAATCTTGGCTGAGACGAGAGTTTGCTCGCGGGGTTCCGATTCCGGGGTGAGATCGGTGAGGCGCATCAGCATGTTGGCGGAAATGGCCGCGTCGATCTTCGCGAACTGGTTGGTGGATTCCTGCCAGAGAAGAGTAGTGCGGCCGTCGGAATAGACGGTGGTTTGCCCGGCGAAAGGCGTGCTGCCGGAGATCAGGATACGGTCGGGATCCCGCGCGGCGATGGAGGCCAGGATGTGGAAGCCTTCACCGGGTTCGCCGTGGGGCCTGACCAAGGTGGTATCGACATCCATTTCATAGGCTGAAAGGTGGTATAGGGCGGTTGAGGAGCGGTGGTACAGTTTTTCGGCCTCGGGCTCGATTTGGGGGTTTGCCTGCCCCCATGCCAGTCCGGCTAAAACCGTAAGTAGAGCCGCCAGTCGCAATTGTAAATTTCTTTTACAAATCCTTCTGGCTTGATCATACACCCTTTATTAAGCCGCGCAATACAAATATTTACATGCGAAAGCGTACGTTTCTGGTGACATTGAAAACACTTGGTTGAGATGGCCGCCAGGAGGCTTGGTGCCTGCCGGCGGCATCGAAGGAATAGGAGGGCGACGCCGAGCGGGGCCAAAGCATCGGTCGCGGACCATAGGCAAATTGAGAGTCGATGAAGCGGCCGAGGCTGACCGTTATCCAGGCTTCCAGCTTTCCAGCGGTTCTCCGTTATGCAAACCTCCGTGCCGGGCATGTAGAAGTTAATGAGCGCCTCCGGCGCGACAACGGCATTCCACCCGGCAAACCATTGCCGTCCGCATGCGGAAAGTAGCGCCAGAGGCAGTGCTGGTATTCGGGATCGTAAACCACAGTCAGGTTCCCCCGCTCTTTCCTGCCGCGGGGGTAGACAATGTCCAATTGGAGCGGAACCGCGGGCAACAGGACTTCTCCGGCTTCGTTGAAAGCCGTGACGGCGTGTTTTGTCTCAGGGAAAGCTACAGATGAAATCGACTGCTGGACTGCCATCGCAGCACAGAAACCAATATCCAGCCTCCCTGCAATTCTAAATCCGGGCGCCGATGGGAAGCCTTTCTCCCTCCGGCCCATCTTGTGAGTCGAAGAGCACATTTTGCCCGCCATCGGCGTTTGTGGCATGATTGTTGTCAACACGCGGCCGCATGCGCGCCATTTGGTCTCGCGATGGACGCCGCGGATGTCAGGTACCCGGAGGCATTTATGAAAAATCAGATTCTGGCTCTGGCGGCATCGTTTCTGATGGCCGCTCAACCGCTGTTAGCGGCCGATGCGAGTTACACAAGAACCCAGACCATTAAGTCGCCCATCAATACCGCTTCGCCGATGGCTTCGATGATGAAGACGTTTGGAGGCGGCGACATGCTCAAAGCGCTCGAACCGACGACGGACACCATCATGATCCACGGCAACAGGATGGTCACCGTAACGGCGCGGGGAACAAGCATCATGGATCTGGATAAACAAGCCTGGATCCAGACCGATACCGCAAAGCGCGAATACTATGTGATGACTTTTCAGCAGATGAGCGACATGATGGAGCGCTTCGGCAAAATGGAGAATACGCCGCCCGTTATGAACAGGCAGGGCGCGAGCAATCCTCAGGTGGAAACGGAAACCACGGTGGACGTGGCGGAAGAACACCCCGGCACCACGAAAAATGTGCAGGGGTTTACCGCTACGGAACATATTTTCAAGGCCACCATCACCACGCGGGCGAAGGACACCTCCGGTCCGAATGCGGGACAGCAGGCCGCCTCGGTGGTGCACTATACGGAGGAAGTGTGGGTGCTCGATACCGTGCCGCCCGCTTACCAGGCAGTACTGGATTTCGAGCGGACCGCGGGCGAGAAAGCGGCCAGTCTGATGAGCCCTGCAGCCAGAGCGGCCATGCCGCAGGGCATCCCCAATACTCCCGGAGCGCAGAATGGCATGCTCGAACTCCACCGGCGTATCGCTGAACTCAAGGGTCTTCATGTCATTGAAGTGACCCGGATTGGTATGTCGATGGACATGGGGACTGGTACGGACGCCGCTGCACAGACTTCCCCGCCCGCCGCGCCCCAGACCACCGACACGTCGCAAACGAACGGCAGTTCAAATCCGGCGCCGGCCACGACGCAGTCCGGAACCTCCAGATTCGGCGGGCTGGGCGGAGCTTTGGCCCGCGGCGCGTTGGGAGGATTTGGATCCAAAAAGGCCGCGCCCGCTCCGGCGCCGGCCGCAACGCCTGCCCCGGCAGCGCAAACCACGCCAGCTCAGAATCAGCCGCCAGCCGCAAACGGCGAGCTGGGATTCCTTTCGGAAACCACCATTGAACTCGGCAATTTTTCAACGCAGCCGGTGACGACTGCGCAGTTCGACGTGCCGGCCGGTTACAAACAGGTACAATCGCCCATCGAAAAGATGCTGAATACAGGCAAGTAGAACGCCAGTTTCATTTCAGCAATGACGGCAACGTCGTCTCGGTGAGGTAAGCTACCAGAGTAATGAAACTGCTCCGAACGATTCCGCCGGGATTCCTATTCGCAATTGCCGGGCTCGCGCAAACGCTCACACCGATGCGGCCGCCCGCTGTCCCGCTGGTGGCTCACGATCCGTATTTCAGTGTCTGGTCGATGGCCGATCACCTCAACGATGAAGCCACGAAGCACTGGACCGGCAAGCCGAACACGCTGACGGCTGCGCTTCGCGTGGATGGCAAGGTCTGGCAGGTGATGGGCCGGGATAATGGAACTCCCGCGCTGCCGCAGACCGGTGTGGAGGTGCTGCCGACGCGCACCATTTACACATTCGCGGGCGCAGGCATTCAGCTGACGCTGACCTTCCTGACGCCGGCGCTCCCGGACGATCTGGACGTGCTGTCGCGGCCCGTGACTTACATCGATTGGAAGGTTCAATCGACGGACACCACACAGCATTCGGTGGAGCTTTATCTGGATGCCAACGCGGATCTCACCGTGAACACGGCGGAGCAGCAGGTTTCGTGGGGGCGTTTTATGCTGGACGGTCAACCGGTGCTGCGCATGGGCTCGCGCGAGCAGCCGGTGCTGGCGAAGCGCGGCGACGATCTGCGCATCGACTGGGGCTATCTGTATTTGCTCGCCGATAAGAACGATGGCGTGACGTCGGCCGCGGTGTCGCATCAGACCGCGCGGGCAGCTTTCGGCAGCAGCGGCAAACTGCCGGATTCCGACGATCTCACCGAACATATAGTACTTCCCGCCCGCAAGGCGCCGGCGACGGTGCTGGCTTTCAGCGTGGAGTTGGGCGCGGTGGGCCCGAATCCGGTCTCGCGATCGCTGATGCTGGCGTATGACGATCAGTATTCCATCGAATATTTCGGACGGCGCGAGCAGCCGTGGTGGCGTCGCAATGGCGCCGAGGTGAATGACCTGCTGCGCAGCGCGCGCCAGGATCACGATTCGCTGCTGACGCGGAGTCTGGCCTTCGATGGCGAACTGATGGCGGACATGCGCGCGGTGGGCGGCGAGAAGTATGCGCGCCTGGCTGCGCTGGCGTATCGTCAGACGCTGGCTGCGCACAAGCTGGTGGCCGATTCCGATGGTACGGCGATGTTTTTTCCGAAGGAAAACTTCAGCAACGGGTGCATCGCGACGGTGGACGTGATTTATCCGAGTTCGCCCTTTACGCTGCTGTTCAGTCCCGCGCTGTTGCAGGCGCAGCTGGAGCCTGTGATGGAATACGCGGCGATGTCGCGCTGGAAGTGGCCGTTCGCGCCGCACGATCTGGGGACGTATCCGCTGGCCAATGGGCAGGTTTATGGCGGCGGCGAACTGACGGAAACCAATCAGATGCCGGTGGAAGAGAGCGGCAACATGCTCATCATGGTGGCGGCGCTGGAGAAGGTGAAAGGCAACGCCGACTTCGCGAGGAAGTACTGGCCGCAGCTGACGAAATGGGCCGAATACCTGAAAGACAAGGGGCTCGATCCGGAAAATCAGCTTTCTACCGACGATTTCGCGGGGCATCTGGCGCATAACGCCAACCTTTCGATCAAGGCGATTCTGGCGCTGGGCGCGTACGGGATGCTGGCGGATATGACGGGCCACGCGCAGGAGGCGGCGCTGTATCGCAGGACGGCGGAGGAGTTTGCGCAGAAGTGGGTGGGGCTGGCGGCGGAAGGCGATCACTATAAGCTGGCTTTCGACCAGGCTGGCACGTGGAGCCAGAAGTACAACCTCGTGTGGGACAAACTGCTCGGCATGCATCTGTTCCCGGCGGAGGTGGTGAAGAAGGAGATCGCGTTTTACGAGACGAAGGAGAACAAGTACGGGCTGCCGCTGGATAATCGCAAGGATTATACGAAGCTCGACTGGCTGGTGTGGACGGCGACGCTGGCGGATAATAACGCGGATTTCGAGAAGATCGTGGCGCCCGCGTATTTGTGGGTCAGCGAGACGCCCACGCGGGTGCCGCTGACCGATTGGTATGACACGGTTACGGCGAAACAGCAGGGATTTCAGGCGCGGTCTGTGGTGGGTGGGTTGTTTATTAAGATGCTGTCGGATCCGGTGGTTTGGAAGAAGTATTCGGGGCGGGGGTTGAAGCCGTAGGGACTCGGAAAAGAGTGATAATCAGGTTCGTGAACATGAAACTTGCCGTTTTCGCCGGCGCGCTGCCCCTTTACGCCATAGTCTGACTTTCGTTTCGAATTGCAAACCGGGGCAAGAACACGTTCTTTTTTGACCCTATGGATTGCTTCAATGACCGCCCGGTGGATCGGGTTTTACCTGCGGCGGCGAAAAACACCACATTTGAGCCGATGCTTAAAAATTATCTGACGACCACTCAATTACTCGTAACGGTGGCCGCTGCGTCAATCGCCTTCGGCGTCAACCCCATGGTCGGGCAGAGTGGTTCTGGCCGGGCGCGGGAGAGTGACGTTTTGTGCTGCAATAGTGCTATGAACTCAGCGGAAGAAAATTACGGTTTTTACTTTAACTGCAAGGTGTGCGGGAAACCTCACTTAGCGCCAACTGGAAGTGAGCCGCAGTGCGTCACACGCACCATGGCTAGGTTCGTCGTGTTGGCAACGTGTCCGTGTCCGGCCAATCCGGACAAGTGCGGCGAATACGAAGGCCTCATTGATTTCAAGAAGGTCAGTGAATCAAACTGGCGCGAATTTGAGAAAACAGGAAGTCTGTCCGCCGCTTAACTTTCCCTGCCTCTCAAGATCGCTGCCATCACGCGGGGGCTGCGCCTTCCGTGGATTACGGTGCCGGCCCAGTGGGGCTTTTCTTCCGGCGCATAGGCAATCCGATTCGGCACAAACGTAGGCGCTGCGTGGTTTTATTGAATGGCGCCTTGCCGAGGGTCCGTTAGCCCGCCGCTGTTAATCCATTCTGAGTATCGAGAGAACTCAACGGTTAGACGGATCCCGGCGCGCGACTCTGTTGTGTCGAGAACCTTGAGCAACTCTTCGAGGCAGCAAAGCGCGTCGCCATCGATCAGTCTTCAGTCTGGAAAACTATCGAGCGCGATCCCAGCTACGGCCGTAGCTCGGCACGGGATCGCTTGACTTCAACCGTTTCGGGGATAGGCTTAGCGAGAAAGCGGTGTGATGGACATTTTTATATTTACCGCCAAAGACAACCTGAAGAATGAAAGGTAGGACCTGTCTGCCTGGCGTCAGGAACCCCCTGGTGAGGCCGTGAGGTCGAGGTGAAGGGTCGGGAACGGTCCGGCCTGGAGATGTTCTGGGGTAGAGTTGGTAATAGCTACGATCCAGTTGGCTGCGCGGGTACGTTCCCGTCGTTTACTGTGTGAGGTCGTGCTGCTTGCGCCACACAGCTTCCTGGCGCTGCATACCGATATTCGTCGCCGAAGTCTTAACCCAGGCAGTCTCCGCTTCCTCAGCAGTCATGGCCGGGTTGAAACGCTGCATCATCAGCACCGAACTCTTGTGCTGTACCTCCATCTGCGATAATTCGACGAATCCGGCAGGAGGCTCGAAGGCTGAAGCCGGTGGAGTGCCAGGCGTGACGTTGCTCGTCACCTGAAACGTGGTGGGAGAGCCTTTGTAGTGCGCCTCAGTGCGCAGCGCAAAACAATTTGGTGACGGGGCCAACCAACTGATGGAACCATCAACTCCGGTAGAGGCGGCATTTCCTGGCTCGACTTCTCCTCGTCGGTACTTATACGTTTCGATGCCAAGGATTGATTCCTGGCCCAGCAGGGTCGTTCCTGGTGTCGCACAATTTGCGTCCCTCTGAGTGGGAGGAGCCATATTCAATTTCATGGTGTAGTAGGCTTTGATTTCGTGCTGCGCCTGCACATGGGTTCCGTCGTTCTTATTGATGAGAGTGATGGTCTGACTGGGGTTAGTGTTCACCATGGCCGTGCCGATGCTGCGATCAACAGACCTCGTGTAGTTCGCTTTCGGCAAACAGGAAGCTGAGTTGGAAGTCGTCGATTTCACGGATGGATCGCACCCGAAATAATCGGCGAAAACAGCGGTGAAGGCGGATGACCTTTTCGCCCGGACTTGACCGCAGTTGGCCACGACGATCAAGACGACCGGGAGTTTCAACAGGCGGAAGAACCGCTTATTCGCTGTCGTTTTTCTTTCCTGCGGCATACGGTCCAACATATACCAAAGCGCCTTCATCTGCTGAGAGCCGGTCACGGCTTCCAAAACGGCCTGATACATATCGCCATGTTCAACGACTGGAACGAGATCCTCACCGCCTTTGCAGCCCCTGCACCGAGAGATCGTCATTCAGACCACGGCGATCCCCGGCAAGCGGAAGCGGCTGACTTCATTTCGCGGTCCATGCTGGCGAATGCAGTCCTGCCGTTGGACATCCTGGGGGACTACGTGAAACGTATGAACGGCAGGACCTTCACTGTCTACTCGCCGTCCGACTTCAATTCGGCACTCAGGCAAATCGAGCTCGCGATCCATTAGATACGCTTACTACAAATCGGCAAGAACGCACGAATGGGGCCGCATCTACGGGGGTAATGCAACATCGCGAAGACATGCTATGTAGAGTTCCTGCTTCGTTATTGTCAGTACATCGTCACCACGGGGCCGAGCGGCGTCTGGAGGCCGTCGACCGTCGCCAGTAGCGGCTGATCTCCGCTCGGGGCGTTCGGGACGGTCAGGTTGAACTGGTAGAGTCCCTCTTCCGTGATTCCGGAGTATGAAACATTCGCGGGCAAGCCGCCGATTGTGATCGTAACCTTGTTATTGGTTGGGGCCGAGGCGGAGAAGACCTGACCAGCGGCAACGAATGGAGTAGTGGGACCGAAGCCTACGCCGTAGAGCACCAGGGTCTCGCCCGGATTGACGGGGCGCGTGGCGTAGGAGAACGTGTTGGGTGGGCCGACAAGGTCGTAACCGTTCGATCTCAGGATTTCTCCGGCTACGTGCTTGCCGTCGCCGAGGAGACTGAATGATGGCCCGTACGGCGACAGGGTGACCGTGGAGGTTGCCGTCCCGGAAGGCGTGTTGACAACGACGCTCACCAACCCGGTCGCCGTGTCGTCGGGTACCTGGAGATTGATCTGGGTGGGACTGGCCAGCCACAGGTAGGCCGGCTTGTTATCGATGGTCACAGTCGTACCTCCAGGAGATTGCGGAAAATCGTTGTTCCAAAGGTAGGTTACGTTTGCGAGGTTACTCCCGTAGATCGACACCCATGATCCCGGCTGGATGGTGGAGACTGAGCTGTAAATCGGCACGATTCCGCCTGGCGTAATGGCGGGCTGGATTTTGCTGGAAAGCAGACGAACCCGGTTGTTCAGCGAGTCGTACACATACACGTCGCC
>Ga0302319_10019137_pt1 | contig 12445 bp, 11 predicted proteins | sample Bog_T0_2_FD_203319 | JGI IMG/M metagenome (GOLD analysis project Ga0302319, IMG submission 203319) | Peat permafrost microbial communities from Stordalen Mire near Abisko, Sweden - Bog_T0_2 | ecosystem: Environmental > Terrestrial > Soil > Wetlands > Peat | place: Sweden: Abisko, Stordalen Mire... | reverse complement strand
CATCCAGAAAAAGGCGGTCGTTTACGATGCGGACGAGGACCAGCACTACGACACGATCAGCGCGTTTATAAAGAGCATGCGCGGGAGCGACCCGGACGCCGCTATCTACTGGCTGGCGAAGATGCTGTACGCCGGGGAGGATATCCGGTTCATCGCGCGGCGCATCGTGATCTGCGCCAGCGAGGACGTGGGGATGGCGGATTCGCAGGCGCTGATCCTGGCGGTGGCGGCGCAGCAGGCGGTCGAATTCGTCGGGATGCCGGAGGCGCAGATCCCGCTTGCGCACGCGGTCATCTATATCGCGACCGCGCCGAAGAGCAACCGGGCCTACGCCGCCATAGGAAAGGCCATGAGCGAGGTAAAGCAGGGCGTCACATTGGCGATCCCGAAGCACCTGCGCGACACGCACTATAAGTCAGCGAAGAAACTGGGGCACGGCGAAGGGTATCAATACTCGCATGATTACGAAGGCGGGTATGTGCCGCAGGCTTATCTGCCCGAGGGGCGAGTTTACTATGAGCCTACGGAAATAGGTTATGAGAAACGGGTGAAGGAGCGGTTGGATTACTGGCGGGCGCTGTTTGAGGAGGCGGAGAAGAAAATTCGAAATTCGAAATCAGAAGTTCGAAAGAATTGAATCAGGGATGGCGCGGGCAGTGGCGAGGAGTTACGTTCTTAATGGATGACCGCCGAAGAACGAGCGCAAATGCAGCAATGGGTCGACGCTTGGAAACGAGCCGGCCCGGAGTTGGAACGGATGAGAGAGGAGGAGGTGCGCCGGGAAAATACGATCGCCGCCTTTGAGACATTCAAAGGCATGGCGCTTCTCTGTATCCGCGATAGACCTCCCGGACCCACGTCCGGGCTGGTTGAGCAACAGCGGTGGTTTCGCCTGGCAGCCAAGAAGCAGGAGCGACCGCGTGAATGAACTGATCGCTCTGGCGGTGGAGATTCAAAGCTTTTGCGTTGAGCGTGGCTGGAAGTTTTGCTTCATCGGCGGCCTCGTAGTTCAACATTGGGGGGAACCGCGCACCACGAAAGACGTGGATCTCACCCTACTGACCGGATTTGGAGGAGAGGAGAAGTACGTTGACGAATGGCTGCGGCATTATGAGCCCCGGCGTCCGGATGCGCGGGGGTTTGCTTTGACCAACCGCGTACTCGTGTTGCGGGGCAAATCAGGGCTTGGCATCGATATCGCCTTGGGAGCCCTGCCTTTTGAAGAGGGCGCTATCGCCCGCGCCATCGATCTGGAAGTATATCCGGGCGTTTGCCTGCGATTTTGTTCGCCCGAGGACCTTATCATCATGAAAGCCTTCGCGAACCGTGATCTCGATTGGCAGGATGTGCGGATGACAATCATCCGGCAGGGAGCGAATACGCTGGATTGGAAGTATATCCGCAACCAACTCGGAGCACTCGTAATGCTCAAAGAGGAACCGGAAATCCTGACGCGACTCGATAAGTTGAGAGAAAAGCACAATCGTCCGGTCGAATGAGGACGCCAAGGATGAGAGATTGGGCGTCAGGCTCTATCTAACTTAGCCGGTGTAACAGAATCTCCAAATCCGTGCCCATCCGTGAAATCCGTGGTGAAATTCTTACTCCGTCTTCCCAACCCCCACCAATTCGGCCACGGCAGCGTGGACGTCGTTGGCGCGCATTAGGGTTTCGCCTACTAAGATCGCGTTGCAGCCGGAGGTTAGGACGCGGCGGGTGTCTTCGGCGGTTTTGATGCCGCTTTCACTTACGAGGGTGATTCCGTCGGGGACTTGCTCGCTCAATTGCTCGGTTGTCTTAAGGTCCACCTGGAAGGTCGCAAGGTTGCGGTTGTTGATTCCGATGATTTGGGCGTCGGTGTCCAGGGCGCGGTCGAGTTCCTCGAGGGTGTGGACCTCGACCAGGACGTCCATTTGGAAATCGGCGGCGATGGCCAGCAGCCGCTCGAGATCGGGTTGCTCGAGGGCGGCCACGATCAATAATATCGCGTCGGCGCCTGCGCAGGAGGCCTCGTAGATTTGCGCCTCGTGCAGGATGAAATCCTTGCGCAGCACAGGCAGGCCGACGGCGGCGCGCACCCGCGTCATGTAGGCGAGGCTGCCCTGGAAAAATTGCTCGTCGGTCAAAACGGAAATCGCGTTCGCGCCGGCGGATTCATACGTCTTTGCAATTTGCACGGGGTCGAATGTCTCGGCGATCACGCCGGCGGAGGGGGAGGCTTTCTTCACCTCGGCGATCAGGCCGAGGGCCTGCGGGCCGCGGTCGATCGCCTCGCGAAAACTCCGGAAGTCATTGCGCTGCAACGCCCCGGCGCGCAAATGCCCGGCGCGATGGATCATCTTCGCAATCTCGCGACGTTTGGCTTCGAGGATTTCCTGCAATCGGTCCATTCCCCAGTATAGATAGCGCACGGGCCGCAGGCCAAACATTGACTCGAGAATTTGAACCACGGATGGACGCGGATGGACACGGATGGGGAGCGCAACCGCCGAGCCAGGAGATTATCCGTGTTCATCAGTGTCCATCCGCGGTTCCATCTCTATACATAACCACCTCGCTGCAAAGATAATACGCGCGCCATCCCTCCGCTTGTGAATGTTTTCACAAAACGCGCTTGCCCCCCTCTCCGAGCCGCTCGTACATTTCCATGCTCTCTCTTTTTTGCACTTTCGCATGGCTGCCGCCCACGAGTTTATATCGCCAGACACCGCTGCCCGCGCCGCGGAAGGCGCCAGCCGCGCGGACGGCGGCGACCTGCTCGGGGAGAAGCTGGTGCTCAACATGGGGCCATCCCATCCGGCGACGCACGGCGTGCTGCGCATCGTGCTCGAGATGGATGGCGAGGTGATTACAAAGGCGACGCCGGACGTCGGCTACCTGCATCGCGGCGACGAAAAGATCGCCGAGAATATGCAGTACAACCAGTTCGTGCCGTACACGGACCGGCTCGATTACCTGGCGCCGCTCGCCAACAACGTGGCCTACGCGCTGGCGGTGGAAAAGCTGATGGGCTGGGAATTACCGGCCCGTGGCAAGGCGATCCGCGTGATCTGCTGCGAGCTGGCCCGGCTTTCAGCCCACCTGCTGGGCGTCGGCTGCTACGCGATGGACATCGGCGCGATGACGGTCTTCCTCTATACGTTCACGGAACGGGAGAAGATTTACGACCTTTGCGAGATCATCTCCGGCGCGCGGTTCACCACCAGCTACACGCGCATTGGCGGCCAGACCCGCGATTTGCCGGATCTCTTCTTCCCGGCTGTGCGCAAATTCCTGGATAATCTGCCTACCGTCCTCGACGAGACGGACCATCTGCTCTCGCGCAACCGCATCTGGCTCGACCGCACGAAGGACATCGGGGTTATCCCGCGCGAAATGGCTGTCGACTACGGGCTCTCGGGGCCGAACCTTCGCGGCTCGGGCGTGGACCGGGATTTGCGCAAGCGCCAGCCGTACCTGGATTACGAGAAGTACGACTTCGACATCCCGATCGGCTCGACGGGCGATTGCTACGACCGGTACATGGTGCGGCTCGAGGAGATGCGGCAGAGCGTCAAGATTCTCAACCAGGTCCTCGAGAAGATGCCCGCCGGGCCGATCAATGTGGCGGACCCGAAGAACTTTCCGCCTTCCAAGGCGGAGGTGCTTACGAAGATGGAGCAGTTGATCCATCACTTCATCATCCACACCGAAGGGATCGATGCGCCGCCCGGGGAAGTCTATTTCGGCGCGGAGAACCCGAAGGGGGAACTCGGTTTTTACATCAACTCGAAGGGGGGCGGGACGCCGCACCGGCTCAAGATCCGCGCGCCCTCCTTCATCAACCTCAGCATTCTGCCCGCGATCCTGCCCGGGCACATGATGAGCGATGTCGTGGCGATTCTCGGGTCGCTCGATTTCGTCATGGGCGAATGCGACCGTTAACCCCCCATGCGCGCCCGCATTTCAACCATCGCAATAGCGGCATTGATCGCCTGCGCAATGCTCGGAGGTTGCAAGCGCAACCTTACCAACGCCAATCTGGCGTGCGTGAAGGCGGATATGAACCCCAAGGAAGTGGAATCCATCCTCGGCCCGCCCACGAAGATGGAAACCGGAGAAATGCAGCTCCAGGAAGATGTCAAGACGCTGCCGTTCCAGCGTTACATTTACGTGCAGAACGGAAAAACCGTCGTCCTGCATTTTGTGGACGGCAAGTTGAGCGGCCAGGATGGGACGTTTGAGAAATGAAACTGCCGGATACACTCTTAGCCAGGATCGATAAGGCGATCACGCATTACCCGGTGTCGCGGCGTAGCGCGACGCTGCCGCTGTTGCACCTTGTTCAGGAGCATTTCGGGTTCGTGCCGGACGATGCGATAACCTGGATCGCGGAGAAACTCGAGATCGAGCCGATCAACGTGCTGGAGCTGGTCACGTTTTACCCGATGTTTCGGCGCAAGCCGGCCGGACAAACCCACATCCGGGTCTGCCGGACACTCTCGTGCGCGATGGCAGGCAGCTACGAGCTGATGGACAAAGTTTGCACTGCGACGGGGATCGAGCGGCACGGGCACGATCACGGCAATCCGATCGCGGTCAGCCCGGACGGCAAATACTCGGTCGAGTTTGTCGAATGCCTGGCCAGTTGCGGCACGGCGCCGGTGGCGATGTCGGGCGATGACTTCCACGAGCGGATGACGGCGGAGGCGATCCCGCGGCTGCTCGATAGCACCGGGTCGAGCGCGACGGTGCCAAAGATTCATCCGCCGCACTGGCGCGAGAAGCGGATCGTGTTCCAGAACATCGACCGCGAGGGTTGGTCGCGCGACATCGAGAAGTACCTGGTTTACGGCGGTTACCAGGAGCTCAAGAAGGCTATCGCGATGAAGCCTGCGGACATCGTCAACGAGGTCAAGGCCTCGGGGCTGCGCGGGCGCGGCGGCGCGGGATTCCCCTGCGGGGTGAAGTGGGGTTTCATCAAGTACGGCGGGCCTAAGCCGACCTACCTCATTTGCAACGCGGACGAATCCGAGCCGGGCACATTCAAGGACCGTTACATCATCCACCAGGACCCGCATCAGCTCATCGAGGGGATGATCATCTCCTGCTACGCGGTGCAGGCGAACCTGGCCTATATCTATATCCGCGGCGAATTCCCGGAGGGGGCGATCATTCTCGAGAAGGCGCTGGCCGAGGCCCGGGCCAACGGGTTCCTGGGGAAGAACATTCTCGGGTCGGGCTTCGATCTCGATATTTATGTGCATCGAGGCGCGGGCGCGTACATCTGCGGGGAAGAAACCGGGTTGATCGAGTCCCTGGAAGGCAAACGCCCCTATCCGCGCATCAAGCCTCCGTATTTCCCGGCGGTGCTCGGCCTCTACCAGTGCCCGACGATCGTCAATAACGTCGAGACGCTTTGCCACGTGAAGCACGTCGTCCGCTTGGGCGGCGCGGAGTACGCAAAGCTGGGCCGTCCCAATAACACCGGAACCCGCATCCTCTGCGTGAGTGGCGATGTGCAAAAGCCGGGTTACTACGAGGTCGAAGTCGGCTCGCTGACGATGGGCGAGTTGATCAACGAGGTCTGCGGCGGCCCGAGGCCGGGCCGGAAAATCAAGGCGGTGATCCCGGGCGGCTCGTCGGCCAAGGTCCTTAACGCGGCGGAGCGTTTCAAGTTGAAGGAGAAACAACCGAACGGCTCGATGGCGGAACGCGAGATCGGCTTCGAAGAAATTCAGATGGATTTCGACTCGCTCGCTGCGGTCGGCTCGATGGCGGGCTCCGGCGGAGTGATCGTGCTGGACGACTCGCGCGACATGGTCTGGACCCTTAACAATATCAACGAGTTTTACGCGCACGAGAGTTGCGGCCAGTGCACGCCATGCCGCGAAGGGTCGCTCTGGATGAAAAAAATCACCGACCGGCTCCTAGCCGGCGGCGGCGTCATCGGCGACGCCAACACCCTCAAAACCGTGGCGGATAACATCGCCGGGCGGACGATATGCGCATTCGGCGAAGCGTGCGCGTGGCCGACGCAGAGTTTCCTGGCGAAGTTCAAAGGCGACTTCGAGGCCCGGGCAACCAAGCCACTTCCACCGCCGATGCCGCCTGAAATTTTGCCCGAGCAATTGATCGAGCACAGCGAAATCCCGACCCTCCGCGGTCCTCACAACGAGGGCAGACAGGAGGATATCGCAGTGGCGGGGAGCACATCCGCAAAGGCAATGACGAAGGATGAAGGATGAAGGATTCAGAATATTTCCGCGCATGAGCACTGAAACCGCATTCAGCCCATCTATGGCCCGGAGGGCCTGCCAGAAATTAGCCCCGGGCGTAAGCCCGGGGTTTAACGCCGCGCATGTGGCACGCCCCGGAGGGGCGGAAGAATGCATCCCATCATACATTCTTCCGCCCCTGCCGGGGCGTGACCGCGTAGCCGGGTCTTTCCGGGGGTTCCGCTACGCTCCACCCCCGGCTAATATCTGGCAGGCCCTCCAGGCCTCTGAAAGGCGCAAAGGAATCCGCCCATGAGCACTGAAACCGCCGCTCCAGTCCAGATGCTGAACGTCCAGATCGACGGGGTCTGGATGCAATTCCCCAAGGGCACGCGGATGATCGAGGCTTGCAACCAGGCGGGCAAGTTCATCCCGCGCTATTGTTATCACCCGAAGCTCTCCTCGCCGGGCAATTGCCGCATGTGTCTGGTCGAAATGGGCATGCCGAAGATGGGGCCGGATCGCAAGCCTGTCATGGGCGCCGATGGCAACGCGGAGATCGGATGGATCCCGCGGCCGCAAATCTCGTGCGCGCAGGACATCGCAGAGGGAATGGGCATCCGCACCGATTCGGCGATGGTCAAGGAATGCCGGCAGGGGGTGATGGAATTCCTGCTGATCAATCATCCGCTCGATTGCCCGATCTGCGACCAGGCGGGCGAGTGCCAGCTCCAGGAGTTTTCGGTCGAGTACGGCAACGGCAGTTCGCGCTTCCTCGAGCACAAGGTCAAGAAGCCGAAGCAGGTCGAGATCGGCCCGCGGGTGACGCTGGACGCGGAGCGGTGCATCCTTTGCTCGCGGTGCATCCGGTTTATGAAGGAGGTCGCGAACGACGACGTGCTCGGGTTCGTGGACCGGGGCAGTTTTTCGACCATCGCCTGCCATCCGGACCGGACGCTCGACAGCAATTACTCGCTGAACACGGTGGATATCTGCCCGGTCGGGGCGCTGACCTCGACCGATTTCCGGTTCAAGATGCGGGTCTGGTTCCTCAAGGAAACCAGGAGCATCTGCACCAGTTGCGCGACCGGCTGCAACACGGTAATCGGCGCGCGCGAGAACCTGGTCTACCGCCAGACCCCGCGCGAGAACAACGACGTGAACGCGGTGTGGATGTGCGACCATGGGCGGCTCAATTTCCATTACCTGCACAGCGCCGAGCGGCTGACCAATCCGATGATCAAGGGGGCAGCCGGCAATGAGATCACGCAGTGGGAGGTGGCCCTTACCGGCGCCTCGACGGAGCTGAAGCGCTACCGGGGCGACGAGGTGGCGATCATCGTTTCCGGCAGCTTTACGAACGAGGAGCTTTTCCTGGTGAGACGGCTTTCCGAGGCGCTGGAGACCACGCTCATCGACGTCATCCCGCACAATGCCGAAGGGGACAAAATTCTGCTGAGCACAGATCGCAACGCGAATACGGCGGGCGCGCGGCTCATCGGGGTGACGGGCGGCGTGCCGGGGTCGCTGCTGGGGCTGATCTCGAGCGGGCTGAAAAATCGGACGATCAAGGCCCTGGTGGTCCTGGGCGAGGATGCGACGACAGTCCTTGGCGAGGAAATCGCGAATGCGCAACTGATCGTCGCCACGAACCTTTTGCCTAATCCGACCACGAAGCTGGCGCACTTCGTTCTGCCCTCGGCGGGCTTTGCGGAGAAGCGCGGGTCGATGATCAATAAGAACGGGCGGATTCAGCGGCTCAACAGGGCCATCGAGCCGCCCGGCGCTGCGCGGGACGATTGGGAAATCATCCGGGACCTGCTGCACGGGGTGTCCGGGAGCAACAGCGTATTTATGATCGAGGATGTGTTCAGGCAAATGGCGGCGTCGATTCCGGCGCTTGCGGGGCTGAGCTTGAGCAAGATCGGAGACCTGGGGGTGAAGCTTAACCTGGAGGGGGGGCAAGGGACGTAAACTAATGGACGCGCTCTATTCCATCGACTGGTATCTGATCCTCACTTCGCTCGCGAAGACTGTGGTGGTGCTGGGCATTGTGCTCTTCATGGTTTCTTATACGGTCTATGCGGAGAGGCGCGTGAGCGCGCTCATCCAGGACCGGCTTGGGCCTAATCGCGTTGGGTTTCCGTTGACGCTGATCGGGGCGAAGAAGGATTTCTCGCCGATTCTTGGAGGGCTGGGGCAGCCGATTGCGGATGCGGTGAAGCTGCTGCTCAAGGAGGATTTTACACCGGCCCACGTCAATAAGTTCTACTATTGGATCGCGCCGGCGCTGGGCATCGGGTCGGTCATCGTCAGCCTCGCGGTCATCCCCTTCGGCAGCTCTTTCCTCGGCGATAAGATGGTCATCGCCAATGTGAACATCGGGCCGCTCTTCATTTTCGCGTTCTCATCGCTGGGGGTTTACGGGATCGTGCTGGCGGGCTGGTCGTCGAACTCGAAGTACCCGTTTCTAGGCGGCATCCGGTCGAGTTCCCAGATGATCTCTTACGAGCTGGCCCTCGGGCTTTCGGTGATCCCGCTTTTCATCATCCTGGGCACGCTCAACCTCAGCGACATCGTGGATTACCAGGTGAGAAACGGCTGGCTGCTGATCCCGTTCACCAACGGCCACCTCGATTTCCGCAAGATTTTGCTTTGGGGGCCGATTGCCATTTCGTTCGTCGTATTCACGATCTCGATGTTCGCCGAGACCAACCGGCTGCCGTTCGATATGCCCGAGTGCGAAACGGAACTCGTGGGCGGTTACCACACCGAGTATTCGTCAATGAAGTTCGCGCTCTTTTTCCTGGGGGAATACGCGGCGATGATCGCCGGCTCGTCGCTGATCGTGACGCTCTTCCTCGGCGGCTGGCATTGCCCCTTCATCCCGGATGGCACTGGCGCCGGCGGCTGGGAGGCGCTGCATGTGATCCCCGCCTGGATCTGGGGCCTGGTCAATATCGGGGTCTTCTTCGGCAAGGTGGGGCTGCTGCTGCTTTTCTTTATATGGGTGCGCTGGACGCTGCCGCGGTTCCGCTACGACCAGCTCATGCGTCTGGGCTGGATTTTCTTTTTCGAAATCGCGCTGGTAAACGTGTTTATTACGGCCTTTATCGTGGCCTTGCTGCCCAACTGATGAAAAATTCGAAATTCGAATTTCCTTAGCCATGGCTTACACCGTCCCACGTCCCAAGCTCACTTTTTGGGAGAAGCTCTACCTGCCGCAGGTGGTGGGCGGGCTTGTGATCACTTGGGGGCACCTTGTAAAGATGCTCTCCGGCAAGACGAAGGTGATCATGCAATACCCGGAGGAAAAATGGGACGCGAGCATGCCGCCGTATTATCGCGGCGCGCCCGCGCTGGTGAAGGATGAGAAAGGACGGGAGCGTTGCGTGGCCTGCCAGTTGTGCGAGTTCATCTGCCCGCCGCGGGCGATCCGCATCCTGCCCGGGGAGCTGCCGGCCGACAGCAAGTGGGTCAAGGTCGAGAAGTTTCCGCGGGAGTTCGACATCGACATGACGCGGTGCATCTACTGCGGCATGTGCGAGGAAGTCTGCCCGGAGCAGGCTATCTTCCTGCGCAAGGATTACGCCATTACCGGCTTCAGCCGGGATCAGATGGTACATGACAAGACGAAGCTGTACGAGATCGGCGGGACGCTCGAAGGGCTGGTGTTCAAGTGGAATCCGCTCAAATGATAACCGCGATCCTCTTCTGGTTTTTTGCAGCTCTGATGCTCGGGTTCGCCTGCGCGGTGGTGTTCAATCGCAACCCGGTGGCGAGCGCGCTGAGCCTGGTGGTTTCCTTCATCGGGCTCGCGGCGCTGTTCGTGATGCTCGACGCGTATTTCCTGGGGACGATCCAGGTGCTCGTTTACGCGGGGGCGGTGATGGTGCTTTTCCTGTTCATTATCATGCTGCTCGATTTGAAAGCCGAGGTGCGGCGCAAGCTCCATATCGGGATCGTCGCGGGCGGGCTGGCGGTGGCGGCGGCATTTGTATTCCAGCTTTGCGCGGTCCTCGAGGAGCTGCCCTTCGGCGGGCGCGGTTTCCCCGCCATCCGGCAGCCGCTCAACGATGTGCGGAACGTCGGGTACGTGCTTTTCTCCGATTATAATTTGCCCTTCCAGGTAGTGGGGGTGCTGCTGCTGGTGGCGACGATCGGGGTTGTCATACTCAGTAAAAGGGAACTCAAGTAATGGAACTTACTCTCGACGATTACCTCCTGGTCAGCGGGCTGTTGTTTGCCATCGGCTTCGCGGGGGTGCTGCTGCGGCGCAATATCATCATCATCTTCATGTGCCTGGAGATGATGCTCAATGCGGCCAATCTCTCGCTCGTCGCCTTCTCCCGCTTCAATGTGCAGGCCGGGCTGCCCAATTACAACGGGCAGATGCTCGTTTTTTTCATCATCACCGTGGCGGCGGCGGAGGTGGCGGTCGGGCTCGCGGTGATCGTCGCGCTTTACCGCGCGCGCGGGACCACGCACGTCGAGGATATCAGCAGCCTGAAGTTCTGATCAAATGGCGCTTCCCTGGATCATCCTCCTCACCCCGCTGCTGAGCGCGGCGTTCATCACGCTGTTCACCCAGCGGCTGCGCAATTTCAGCGCGATGATCTCGGTGGCGGCTTGCCTGGTTTCCTTCGTCGGCGTCTGCGTGCTCCACTTCTGGCCCAACGGCTCGCCCACGGCGGCGATGGGATGGCTGGATCTTGGCCCGGTCTTCTCGGTTTCCATCGGGTTCACCGTGGATCGATTGAGCAAGGCGATGCTCTTCGTCGTGACCGGGGTCGGCTTGCTGATCCATATTTATTCGCTCGGTTACATGGAGGATGACGCCGGGAAGTCGCGCTACTTCGCCGGGTTGTCGCTCTTCATGTTCTCAATGATCGGGATCGTCTTCGCGGACAACTTCGTGATGATGTTCATCTTCTGGGAACTGGTCGGTGTCAGCTCCTATATCCTGATCGGCCATTGGTTCGATAAGCCCGCACCGCCCGCCGCGGCGAACAAGGCGTTCATCACCAATCGCATCGGCGATTTCGGTTTCATGCTCGGCATCCTGATGCTCTGGGTCTCGACGGGTACCGTCTATTTCACCGGGCTCAAGTCGGCGGTCCCGGCGCTCGCGGGCAATCCCGGGTTCCTCGCGGTCGCGACGGTGCTGGTCTTCTGCGGGGCGGTCGGCAAATCGGCGCAATTCCCGCTGCACGTCTGGCTGCCGGACGCGATGGAAGGACCGACGCCGGTCTCCGCGCTCATCCATGCGGCGACGATGGTTGCCGCGGGCGTGTACATGCTCTCGAGGGTGTATTTTCTCGTCGCCGCATCTCCGGCGGCGCAGGCGGTCATCGGCGCCATCGGCATCACCACGGCCGTCGGGGCGGCGCTGATGGCCACGCAGCAGAACGACATCAAGCGCATCCTGGCTTACTCGACGCTCTCCCAGCTCGGCTACATGATTTGCGCCGCCGGCATCGCGCCGAATGGGCCGGCCATGTATCACCTTTTCACGCACGCTTTCTTCAAGGCGCTCCTCTTTCTGGGCGCCGGCGCGGTCATCTACGGGACGCACCACGAGCAGGACATCTGGAAAATGGGCGGGTTGAAGAATCGGCTGCCGAGCACCTTTCTCACCTTTCTGGTGGGCACGCTGGCCCTCACCGGGTGCCCCGGTCTGAGCGGCTTCTTTAGCAAGGACGCGATCATCAGCGCAGCGCGCGAGGGAGGGCATCCGTTCATCTTTGCCCTCGCCCTGGCGACGGCGTTCCTGACTTCATTCTATATGTTCCGCCTGATGGTGGTGGTCTTTTGGGGGCACACCCGGACAGAACACGCCCGCGACGGCCATCAGCCTCCGGCGGTGATGACCATTCCGTTGTGGATCCTTGCTATTGCCTCGATCATTGCCGGTTACGGCTTTTTCGCGGGCAGGTTTCTCACTCTTCCGAAGGAGCACATGGATATGGGCGTGGCGAGCCTCTCGATCCTCGTCTTCCTCGCCGGAGGGGGTCTTGCCTGGTACTTTTACAATGGCAGGGACTCCGATCCGATCGTCATCCCGCTGCTCGCGAATCGGTTTTACCTCGATGAGCTTTACCACACTCTGATCGCCCTCACGCAGGACCTCGCGGCTTCGCTCAGCGCCACTTTCGACCGTTGGATTCTCGACGGCGCAATCGTCCGGGGGCTCAGCAGCGCCGCGTGGATCACGGGGTTCGTCCTGCGCTTCCTGCAATTGGGGAATC
>Ga0302319_10019135_pt1 | contig 12446 bp, 8 predicted proteins | sample Bog_T0_2_FD_203319 | JGI IMG/M metagenome (GOLD analysis project Ga0302319, IMG submission 203319) | Peat permafrost microbial communities from Stordalen Mire near Abisko, Sweden - Bog_T0_2 | ecosystem: Environmental > Terrestrial > Soil > Wetlands > Peat | place: Sweden: Abisko, Stordalen Mire... | reverse complement strand
GGGGGCGACGTTCCGTCCCCGCGCCACCGACGGCTTCACCGCCGCGGCCATCGACATGCGGGCGTGGGACGTGCGCAAGCTGGTGGTGGCGGCGGTCAACGGGCACGCCATCGGGATCGGCCTCACTCTGGCCCTCCAGTGCGACATCCGCATCTTCGCCACCGGGGCGACCTACGGGGTCGTCCAGGCCCGACTGGGTGTGATGGGGGACGCCTACTCCCACTGGACACTGCCGCGCATCGCCGGGATGTCAGCGGCGGCCGAGGTCCTGCTGACCGGTCGGACCTTCGACGGGGACGAGGCCCGGGCCCTGGGTCTCTGCAGCCGGTCCGTCCCCGCCGACCAGGTCCTGACCACGGCCGTGGCGATGGCCCGGGACGTCGCCGACCACGCCGCGCCGCTGTCGGTGGCGGTCAGCAAGCGGCTGCTGTGGGAGTCATGGAACCGGACCCCCGAGGAGGTGGAGCGCGCCGAGACCTCCCTGCACCACTTCCTGATGGCCCAGCCCGACGCCCGCGAGGGCGTCGAGGCGTTCCTCGAGCGGCGCCCGCCGAGGTGGCAGGGCTCGGTGACCCGCGACCTGCCCGAGCCGGGCGAGCCCACCGGGGGCTGACCGACCCCGAGGTGCCGCCGGCGCCCGAGTGTGCCACCATCGGGGTGCAGGGAAGGAGTCCCCATGGATGTCGGCACGTTTCTCGAGGTGGACGGCCGGCCCGCCGTCCGGTTCGTGCGGACCTACCGGTGCCCGGTCGACGAGGTGTGGTCGGCCATCACCGACCCCGACCGGCTGGGGCGGTGGTTCCCCTCCTCTGTGACCATCGAGCTCCGGGTGGGGGGCGCCGTCTCGTTCTCGGGCGATCCGAACGTGGGGCCCGGCACGGGCCGGGTCCTGGCGGTGGCGCCCCCCCGCCAGCTGGCCTTCTCCTGGGGCGGGGACGAGCTCCGGTTCGACGTGGAGCCGCTCGACGGGTCCACCCAGCTCACCTTTACCGACGTGCTCGAGGAGCAGAACGTGGCCGCCCGCAACGCCGCCGGATGGACCGTGTGCCTCGACGAGTTGGGCCGTCTCCTCTCGGGTGAGGACACCGACGGGCCCCACAGTGTCGCCAACACGGCCCGGTTCCAGCCGCTCTACGAGGCCCACATCGCCGCCGGGGTACCTTTCGGTGCCGACCTACCGGGCTGAGGGCCCCGTCCGGTCGGTCACCCCTCGCGGGCCACCCCGAAGTGGTCGGCGTAGGAGCCCAGCGCGGACCACAGGGCGTCCCGGTCGAGGCCGAACGGGGCGAGGTCGTAGACGATCCCACCGTGGCGGCCCCGGGGGTGGTCCGCCACGAACGAGGCCATGGCCGACCGGGCCGAGGGCGTCATGGGCTGCCCGGCCACGTCGTAGATGTGCTCCACGGCGGCCAGGTCGTCCTCCATGAACCGGGCAAAGTGCAGGTCGATCGCACGTGCCGCCGGGAGCACGTCCCGATGGCGGACACAGCTGGTGAGCATGAGGCCCAGACGGTCGGCCCAGTACCGGCCGATCCATCCCAGGTCGACCCGGTCGTGCACCAGACGGCTCGTGTAGCCGAGCATGGTCACCATCGAGGTGGTCACCGACACCGGGTCCCGGTGGGTGACGACGAAGGTGGCGTCGGGAAAGGTGTCCACCAGCGCGGGGAACTGCTCGAGGTGCTGGGGGGACTTGAGGACCCACCGGGTCCCGCCCCGGAGCCACTGGAGGGCCTGGAGGATCCGCTTGAGGTAGGCGTAGCTCGGGCGTTGGTCGCGACCCAGGTAGTGGTCCCGCCACGAGGGGATGGGGGCGATGGTCTCGAACAGCATCGTCGAGACGTCGATGGCCAGGAGCTGGATCTCCTCGTGGACGTGGTCGGCGGTCATCTCGTGCATCCGCTTGAACTCGGGCAGGGCGGTATTGACGAAGCCCAGGGCCAGCTCGGTCCGCTCCCGGCGGGGGTCGGGGGCGCCGGGTGCCGGCCGCTCGGAGTCGGCGAGCACCGGCTCGAGGCTCTCCCAGTAGGGCAGCGAACGGAGGGCGGGATCGCAGGACAGCAGGTTGTGGAGATGGGTGGTCCCGGTACGGGGCAGTCCACAGATGATGATGGGCCGGGCCACCTCCACCTGGAGGATCTCGGGGTGCCGGTCGATGAGGTCCTCGAGGAGGAGGCGGTTGCGCAGGAGGCCCCCCACGAACAGGGCCTGTGCCATCACCCCGGCGTCGTTGAGCCGGGCCTCGTCACGGAGGGCGGCACACAGGATCTCCAGCCGGCCGACGAAGTCGGGCGCGCCGAACCCGGCCAGGCCGGTCTGGGCCACGGCCTCGGCCATCAGGGTGTCGGGATCGAGGGCCATGGAGGCGCCGGCCTCGGTCATCAGGGCCAGGATCGACGCCACCTCGTCGCTGAAGCGGGGGTCGGCCAGGTCGTCGAGGACGACCGGTGGCGGGCGCCCGGCCGCGGTCATGCCAGCGAGGCCACCGGGACCACGGCGGTCTGGGGCTGGTCCGGCGTCCTGTCGGGGAGGAACCACCGCAGCCAGATCCGGCCCCGGTGGTGGCCGGCGGTGGCCACCCAGTTCGGATGGCCCGGGTCGCTCGGCGAGATGACGATCTCCCACGAGCCATCCGGCTCGTAGGTGACCTGCGCACCGTTGATGGTGACACGCTCGTAGTCGTAGTTGTAGGTGTGGAGGAAGGGGTTCCACAGGCACAGGTTCCAGAAGGCACACTCGGGCGACCGTCCCCGGACCACCAGGGCCTGGTCGTCCTCGAGCTGGTAGCTCCCCATGGCGTAGGCGGCATCGCCGGCCGCCCAGCCGAAGGTGGTGGTGGGCACCGGGTACGGGGTGTCGATCACATTGGGTTCGCCCAGGGGCAGCGGCACCATCGACGCCTGTTCGGCCACCCAGGTCCGCGCCGCCCGGAAGCGGCGGGCCAGTCCGGCATCGTCCTCGGCGTAGGTGGCCGGGGGGTCGCCGGCGGTGATCTCCCAGACCGCCCGGACGCCGCTGACGGGATCATCAAGGTAGTCGCGCGTGATGATGGCCACCGCGTCGGACTCCAGCCGGATCCAGTGGGCGCCGGGCCCCGGGTCGTGGGGGGACAGGACCATCTCGATGACGCCATCCGGGCCCGGTGGCGCCTGACGGTCGTTGAGGCTGCCGACGATGCGCTCCGAGTACCGGCCGTCGTCGGGGCCTCCGTAGACGGTGAGAGAGAGGTACACGGCATCCCCCCGCCGCACCCGCACCCGGTAGGTCCGGGCCGGATCGACCGGGGCGAAGCAGTAGAAGGCGTCGGCGTTGTCGCCGCCCCACTTCTTGTAGGGACCGACGATGTCGACGAACCGGGGGCGGGCCGGGTCGGCCCAGACCTGGGTGTCCGTGGCCACCTGCAAGATCGAGAGCACCCACCGGTGGGCCTCCAGCAGGCTCAGTCCGTCATCCGGCCCCGACAGCTGGTCCACCAGTCGTCGGTGGAGCGATCCGACCTCCTCCAGCAGCTCGGTGAAGGCGACTTCGGTCTCCGAGGGCACAGCGGGGTTCTAGCACGGGGACGGCCTCGTCTGACGGGTGGGTGAGCCGGCGGGTCGGTGACGGCTTACTGACGGCGCGATGAACCTTTGGTTACGCCGTGGCCGCCCGAATCCGACCGTGGAATGCTCGGCCCATGGACAATCTCTTTCGCTCCCATTCGGCGGACTCCGGCCGGAGTTGGCCGAGACCGGGCTTCCCGACGACGTTTCGATGCGTGGCCTGTGAGGAGCCCATTCTCGTCGTCTACCAGCCGGGCTCCCCGGTGACCTGCCCCGGGTGCCGCGAGCCCATCACGCTGCCACCGCTCCCTCCGTGGTACTCCCGCTCGCCACGGAGGTGACCCGCCCGAGGATCACCCGGCGCTGAGCAACAGCGCGGGCATGGCGTCCAGGGCATCGGCCGGCACCCCTGCCCCCAGGGCCCACCGGCGCGCTCCCCCGTGGTCCCGGTGCAGCTCGTCGAGGAAGGTCTCCATCGTGGTGGACTCGGCCTCGAGCAGGAACTGGGGGATCTGGGCCATCTGCGCCTCGGCGTCGGCCTGGCTCCGCATCCGTTCCAGGATGAGGTCCATGCGGCTGGCCGTCAGGACATAGTCCTCGACGATGACCGTGCGCTCCACCTGCAGGATGTCGAGGACCAGGGCTGCGAGCACGCCGGTCCGGTCCTTCCCGGCGGTGCAGTGGAAGACGAGGGGGTAGCAGGCGGGGTCACCCACCATGCTCAGGGCCTCCACCAGGGACTCGCGGCCGACGTCCATGAACCAGCGGTAGAGCTGGGCCAGGTTCTCCTGGATCTCGGGTGGAGCGCCGAGGTCCTCACCGGTTTCGACGATCAGGGGGAGGTGGCGGAACGCCACGGGCTCGGAGGCGAGAAGGCCCCTCCCGGTGGACTCCACCTCGATGGGCCGGCGCAGGTCGATGACGCTGCTGAGCCCGATGCGGTGGAGTACGTCGACGTCGGATTCGGTCAGGGCGTGCAGGGTGTCACTGCGGAAGAGCCGACCCCACTTCGTCAGTCGCCCGTCCGTGGTCGGATAGCCGCCGAGGTCGCGAAAGTTGAAGGCCCCGACCAGGGGCAGCAGCCGAGCGGGAGTGTCCATGGACCCATCATTGTCCGTGGCGCCGGCCCGTCGAGCGCGAGCCCGGATCACCGGCGGGTGCGGGAGTGCCCACACCCCGTTCGGAGGGAGGCGCCGACCTCGATCCTTGGTCAGCGGTAGACATCGCCTCGGTGGTCTCTGTGGATGATGTCGATCTGCTCGAGCTGTTCGTCGACGGCGTAGATGATCCGGTAGCTGCCGCGGCGTGCACTTCGCAGACCGGCTACCTCGCCGGTCAGCTGCCGCCTACTCGCAGCGGCTGTTCGGCCAGGGGTCCGAAGATGAACTCCGAGCATGCAGCGCCGATCTTCTCGGGTAGGCGAAGCAGGTCACGTTCGGTGCGAGCCGAAATGCGCACCGCGGAGCCGGAGGTCACCGAGAGGCACGCCGAGCACGGAGTGCGTCGTTGTCGGCAATCCGACCGGCAGCGAGTCGAGCTAGAAGTCTGGCTGAATGATCAGGTCACATGCCGGGAGAACGGTCGAACGGGTGGGGCTAGCAAGAATCGAACTTGCGACCTCAGCATTATCAGTGCTGCGCTCTAACCGACTGAGCTATAGCCCCGGAAACCGGTGATTGACGCTACACCACGGTCAGGACGCTCAGGGCAGCCGGGTGACCTGAGTCGATGCCCGCCCGGGCCACCGGCAACGGCTCGATCCCCGGGCTCCCGGGCTGCTCCACCCCGGCTCGCGCCACGGTGGGCGGGACTACCCCTGGCTGGACACCTCGCCGGCCACCGGCGCCACGGCGGCCACCGCGTCGCCGCCGTCGAGGTTCATCACCCGGACACCGGTGGCGTCGCGACCCTGCGACGCGATCTCCCGCACGGCGGTGCGGATCACCACGCCCGAGGTGGAGATGAGCAGGAGCTCGTCCTCCAACGCCGCCATGAAGGCGGCCACGACCCGTCCCCGCTTGGCCGTGAGCCGGATGCCCCGGACCCCTTGGCCGCCGCGCGCCTGGCGGTTGAACCGTTCGAGCTTGGTCCGCTTCCCGTAGCCGGCGTCGGTGACCAACAGGATGTCGGCTTCATCGCGGGCCACGTCACAGGAGACCACCTGGTCGCCGGCCTTGAGCCGGACCCCCCGCACCCCGGCGGCATCCCGCCCCATGGCCCGCACGTCCTGCTCGGAGAACCGGATGGTCATGCCCGACTGAGTGACCAGGAAGATGTCGTCGTCCCCGTGGGTCTCCACCACCCGGACCAGCTCGTCCCCGTCGCGCAGGTTGATGGCGATGAAGCCCTCGCGGCGTGACTTGTCGTACTCGTCGAACGAGGTCTTCTTGACCTGGCCCAGCTTGGTGGAGAACACCAGGTAGCTGTCGGCCGGGAAGTCCCGCGTGCCGATGATGGCCTGGATGACCTCGTCGGGGGCCAGGGGCAGCAGGTTCACGATGGCCGTGCCACGGGCGGTCCGCTCCTTCATCGGGATCTCCAGCGCCCGCAGGCGGAACACCCTCCCCCGATTGGAGAACAACAGGAGATGGGCGTGGGACGACGTGTGCACCACCCCGTCGATCAGGTCCTCCTCCTTCAGCTTGGCCCCCTGCACGCCGCGCCCACCCCGCCCCTGGGTCCGGAAGGCATCGGCGGAGACCGCCTTCACGTAGCCGGCGCGGCTCATGGTCACCACGAGCTCCTCGTCGTCCACCAGGTCCTCGACGTTCATGTCGCCGGGGTCGTGGGTGATGACCGTCCGGCGGTCGTTGGCGAACTTCTCGCGGATCTCCCCCAGCTCCGAGGCGATGACCCCGCGGAGCTTGGCCGGGTCGGACAGGATGGACTCGAGCTCGGCGATCTCCTCGAGCAGCTTGGCCAGCTCCTCTTCCAGGTTCGAGCGCCCCAGCCGGGTCAGCCGCGACAGGGTCATGTCCAGGATGTGGTTCCCCTGCTCCTCGGAGAACTCGAACGGCTCGGCCCGCAGGGCCTCGAGGGCCGCCGGCCGGTCGTCGGAGGCACGGATGGTGGCGATGACGGCATCGAGCATGTCGATGGCCTTCAGGAGCCCCTCGACGACGTGGGCGCGGGCCCGGGCCTTGTCCAGGAGGAACTGGGAGCGCCGTGTGACCACCTCGACCTGGTGGGCCACGTAGTGGGTCAGCATCTGAGCCAGGTTCAGCGTGCGGGGGACCCCGTCCACCAGGGCCACTGCGTTGACGCTGAATGTGGTCTGCATGGGCGTCTGCTTGAAGAGGTTGTTCAGCACCACGTTGGCGTTGGCGTCCCGCTTCAGTCGGATGACCAGCCTGGTCTTGCCGCCCGACGAGTCGTCCTGGGCCTCGGCGATCCCGTCGAGGTCGCCGGCCCGCACCAGGTCCTCGATCTTCTTGGACACCGACGCGATGGACGTCTGGTACGGCATCTCCGAGACCACGATCCGGGTCTCGCCGGCCCGGCCCTCCTCGATCTCGGCCACGGCGCGCAGCTTGATGGAGCCCCTCCCGGTGCGGAAGGCGTCCAGGATGCCCTGCCGGCCGAGGATGAGGGCACCGGTCGGGAAGTCCGGTCCCTTGACGAACTGCATCAGGTCGTCCGGGGTGGCGTCGGGATGCTCGAGGAGGTGGGTGGTGGCGTCGATGACTTCACCCAGGTTGTGGGGCGCGATGTTGGTGGCCATGCCGACGGCGATGCCCTGGGAGCCATTGACCAGGAGGTTGGGGAACCGGGCCGGGAGGACGGTGGGCTCTTCGGCGGTGGCGTCGTAGTTGGGCGTGAAGTCGACGGTCTCCTGGTCGATCCCACTCATGAGCTCGAGGGCCAGTGCGCCGAGGCGGCACTCGGTGTAGCGCATGGCGGCCGGGCCCTCGTCGGGGCCGGTGCCGCCGAAGTTGCCGTGGCCGTCCACCAGGGGGTGGCGCATGGAGAACTCCTGGACCATGCGGGCCAACGCCTCGTAGATGGAGGAGTCCCCGTGGGGGTGGTATGACCCCATCACGTCGCCCACCACCTTGGCGCACTTGTTCCGTGGGCGGTCGGGCAGCAGCCGCTGGTCGTACATGGAGTAGAGGATCCGGCGGTGGACGGGCTTCAGGCCGTCACGCACGTCGGGGAGGGCCCTCGAGACGATGACCGACATGGAGTACTCGAGGAAGGAGCGCTCCATCTCCTCTTGGATCTCGATGGGCTCGATGACGCCCGAGACGTCGTCCTCGGTCCCGGATCCGGTCCCGGATCCGCCGCGCCCTTCGTTGTCACTTCCTGGCATTCCCTGTTCCTATTCCTTGTCGGCCCGGTCGTTCAGCCTGCTGTTCGCCGCCTGTTCCGTCGTCCGTCCCCGCCGGGCCCGTCCCGGCGGCACGCGCCGCGGCGGGACGACGTCAGATGTCGAGGAAACGGACGTCCTTGGCGTTCGTCTGGATGAAGGTCCGTCGCAGATCGACGTCCTCGCCCATGAGCACCGAGCACACCTCGTCGGCGATGGCCGCCTGTTCGACGGCGATCTGCAGCAGTGAGCGCTTGCCCGGGTCCATGGTGGTCTCGCGCAGCTCGGAGTAGTCCATCTCGCCCAGGCCCTTGAGTCGCTGGAACTCCTTGGCGTGGTTGGGGTGCTCGGCCAGGAACGCCTCTTTGGCCTGGTCGTCTTTCAGGTAGACCTTCTCCTTGCCCACCTCGGTCGAGTAGAGGGGTGGCTGGGCCACGTAGACGAAGCCCCCTTCCACCAGCGGCTTCATCTGACGGAAGAAGAACGTCAGCAGCAGCGTCCGGATGTGGGAGCCGTCCACGTCGGCGTCGGCCAGGATGATGATCTTGTGATACCGGATCTTGGCCACGTCGAAGTCGTCGGCCAGTCCCGCGCCGATGGCGGAGATCAGAGCCTGGATCTCGGTGTTCTTCAGCATCTTGTCGATGCGGGCCCGCTCAACGTTGAGGATCTTGCCGCGGATGGGGAGGATGGCCTGGGTGCGCGGGTTGCGGGCGTCCTTGGCCGAACCCCCGGCCGAGTTGCCCTCCACGATGAACAGTTCGCTCTCGCGCGGATCCCGTGACGAGCAGTCCACCAGCTTGCCGGGCAGTCCTGCCCCGTCCAGGGCCGACTTGCGCCGGGTGAGGTCCCGGGCCGAACGGGCCGCCACCCGGGCCCGGGCGGCCAGCAGTCCCTTCTGGATGATCTGGTTGGCCTCGCGCGGGTTCTCCTCGAACCAGTCGGTCAGCTTCTCGTTGGTGGCCCGCTCGACCAGGGAACGCACCGGAACATTGCCCAGCTTGGCCTTGGTCTGGCCTTCGAACTGGGGATCCTGCAACCGCACGGAGATGATCGCGGTCAGGCCCTCACGAATGTCCTCGCCGAGCAGGTTGTCGTCCTTCTCCTTCAGGGCACCCTTGGCCCTGGCGTACTTGTTGGCCACATTGGTGAGGGACTTCTTGAAGCCCTCCTCGTGCATGCCGCCGTCGATGGTCGAGATGCCGTTGGCGAACGAGTGGATGCTCTCGTAGAAGCCGGTGTTCCACTGGAGGGCGATCTCCACCTCCATGGTCTCCTCACGCTGTTCGAGCGAGGCGACCTTGCGGAACAGCGCCTCCTTCGAGGCATTGAGGTGCCGGACGTAGTCGACGATGCCGTCCTTGTACCGGAAACTCTGGGAATCCTTGCCGTCGGGCCGCTCGTCCACGAATCGGATCTCGAGGCCCTTGTTCAAGAAGGCCATCACTTGGAGCCGTTCCGTCACCGTCTGGGCCCGGAACTCGACCTCCTCGAAGATGGTCGGGTCCGGCCAGAACGTGACCGTGCTGCCGGTCCGGCCACGCGGTGCCTTGCCGGTCACCTCGAGCTTGCCGACCGGCTTGCCGCCGTCCTTGAACTCGAGGACGTGGTGGTCGCCGTCGCGGTCGATCTCCAACAGCAGCCGGGTGGAGAGGGCATTGACCACCGAGATCCCGACGCCGTGCAGGCCCCCGGAGACCTTGTAGCCGCCACCTTCGCCGAACTTCCCCCCCGCGTGGAGCACGGTGAGGACCACCTCGGCGGCGGACTTCCCGCCCTGCTCCTTCATCGGGCCGGTCGGGAACCCCCGCCCGTCGTCGGCCACACGAACCCCGCCGTCGGCCAGCAGGGTGACGTCGATCTGGGTGCAGTGGCCGGCCATGGCCTCGTCGACCGCGTTGTCGACCACCTCCCACACCAGGTGGTGCAGGCCGGTCGGTCCGGTCGAGCCGATGTACATGCCGGGACGTTTCCGTACCGGTTCGAGACCCTCCAACACCGTGATGTCCTCGGCGTTGTAGGTGCCCGCCTCCTGGCCGTCGGCTTCCTCTTTTTTCAGCGCCACGGGCGCGCCCTTTCCACCATCGATTGACTGATCGGGAACCAGCGCAACGAGGTCGTCTGCGGCGCTCGAGGCGCGATTCTCAGACGGTGGCGATCCCCTGATTCCAATGCTCCAGTGTAGCCCCCGGCTGTGACCGGACAGACCGATGGTCGGGTCCCCGACCGCCCCCTTCAGCGACGAACCCGGATCTCCACCCGTCCGGGCCGCGGGCACCCCGTCTCCTCGGAGACCCGGTCGAGCAGCTCCTCGCCCAGTTGGCGCACCTGGGTGGCCCAGGCTGGGTGGTCCACGGCCACGACCAGGGATTCTGCGTCGAGCCGCACAGGTGTCACATGGAGGGCGATGGCGGGGCCGACCAGCTCCTCCCAGTGGCTGAACAGTCGACCGAGGCCACGGGCGTCGCGCATGCCCAGCTTCCGCGAGACGGCATCGAGGGAGGTGCCGAGCGGCTTGGGACCGTCATCGCCCCGGCCGTCCGGCCCGGCCGTCACGGAGACTCCGCCAGGGCGTCGGTCGGCGGCGGTCCGGTGGACCCGCGGACCCCCCCGGGACCCATCACGTACACCCGTGCCGCGGCCACCTCCGGCGGAGGTGGCATGGCGGTGGTGAGGAGGGTCTGGCCCGCCGGGAGCCCGGCCAGGAGCGCCCGGGAGCGGAAGGGGTCGAGCTCCGAGAAGACATCGTCCAACAGGAGCAGCGGGGCCGATCCCAGCCGCTCGGTCGCCAGCTGGTGGGCGGCGAGTTGGAGGGCCAGGGCCAGCGACCGTTGTTCCCCCTGGGACGCGTGGGTCCGGCTGGGCAGGTCGTCGAGGAACAGGTCGAGCTCGTCGCGGTGGGGCCCGACCAGCGACACCCCCCGCTCCAGGTCCTTCTTCCGGGACGCCGCCAACGCATCCTCGAGTCGACCGGACCACGACCGGCGATAGACCAGACCCACGGTCGAGGTGCGGCCAGCCAACCGCGAGTAGTGGGCAGCGGCGAGGGGGGCCAGCAGCTCCACCAGCTGTTCACGGGCCTCGACCAGGACCGTGCCGCTCTCGTCCAGCCGGGCGTCCCACACATCCAGTGTGGCGGCCACGTCGGCGGTGAGGGAGCGCCCGCTGGAGCGCAGGAGCGCCCCGCGCTGGCGCAGGATCTTGTCGACGTCCTCCGCCGTCCTCCCGACCTTGGCGTCCATGACGGCCAGGGTCCCGTCGAGGAAGCGCCGCCGCTCCGTGGGCCCCTCCCGCACCACCCCGATGTCCTCGGGTGAGAACACGGTGGTCCTCAGCGCCTGGTGCAACTCGCTCCGACGTCGCACGGTCTGGCGGTTGACCAGTGTGCGAGACCGGCCCGCCGCGGTGATCTCCGCCTCGATGGTCAGGGTGCGGCCCTCCACGACCGTCTCGGCCCGGACGATGGCCTGGTCCGCCCCCCGCCGGACCATGGCCTCCTTGGGCGAGCCCCGGAAGGACTGCAGGGAGGCCAGGTAGTCCACCGCTTCGAGGATGCTGGTCTTGCCGGCCCCGTTCACCCCGGTGATCACCGTGGTGCCGCCGGGGTCGGGCCGGAGCTCGATCTCGACGAGGTTCCGGAAGTCGGTGACAGCCAGTGAGACGAGGTGCACGTGCGGGGCGCAGGTGCCTAGGAGACCCGCACCGGCATCAGCAGATAGCGGAAGTTGGTCTCCTCGGCGGCGCGCACCGTGGCCGGCTTGGTGGCGTCGACCGTCTCCAGGACCACCTCGTCCCCCGACACGGCCTCCACACCGTCGATAAGGTAGGTCGGGTTGAAGGCGATGGTCAGGTCGGCCCCTTCGAAATCGGCGTCGACCGTCTCGCTGGCGTCCCCGACCTCCTGGGAGACCACGGTGAGGTCCACCCCACCCGGCCGCATGGCCAGGCGCACCGGGGTGGTGTTGTCCCGGACCAGGAGCCGGACCCGGCGGAGGGCGTCGAGCAACGAGTCCTTGCCCACGTGGAGGCGGTTCGGATACTCGGCCGGGATGAGCTGGCGGTAGTCCGGATAGCTCCCGTCGAGCAAGCGGGTGCTCACCTGCACCCCGCCGGCGGTGAATGTCACGTCGTGCTCACCGACCGACAGCCCGATGGTGGAAGACTCCCCGCCGGCTCCGTCGCCGTCACCGGCGTCCTTGGACGTCATCCCCAGCGCCGGCAGCTTCTGGAGCTCGGCGAGAGCACGGGCCGGCACGAGGATCTGGGCGCCGTCGGCCAGAGCGTCGCTCCCACCGATGTCCCGCATGGCCAGTCGGTACGAGTCCGTGGCCACCAGCCGCACCCCGCTGCCCTCGGCGGCGATCAGCACCCCGGTCAGGAGCGGCCGTGCATCGTCGCCCGAGGCTGCCCGGACCACCTGGCGCAACGCCGCGGCCAGGCTGCCCGCAGCCAGGAAGGTGGCCGGCTGGGGTGGTGTGGGGAGCGACGGGAAGTCGTCCACCGGAAAGGTCCGGAGGCTGAACCGTGACCTCGCCGCGCCGATCTCGATCTTGTCGCCCTCCGACTCGACGGTCACCGCACCCGGCTCCAGCGACCGG
>Ga0302319_10019134_pt1 | contig 12446 bp, 11 predicted proteins | sample Bog_T0_2_FD_203319 | JGI IMG/M metagenome (GOLD analysis project Ga0302319, IMG submission 203319) | Peat permafrost microbial communities from Stordalen Mire near Abisko, Sweden - Bog_T0_2 | ecosystem: Environmental > Terrestrial > Soil > Wetlands > Peat | place: Sweden: Abisko, Stordalen Mire... | reverse complement strand
AGAGTTCATCCGCGACTGGGCGAAGACGCTGCGGAAAGCGAATGCGGCGCTGATGCTATCGACGCAGAACTGGTCGGATATCTTCAATTCATCGCTTAAAGACGTGTTGATCGAGACCTGTCCCAACAAACTCTTTCTTCCTAACCCCGAGGCCACGAGCGAGACGGTGCGCGTGTACTACGAGATGTTGGGAGTCAACTCTCGTGAGATCGAAATGATTTCTCGCGCCATGCCCAAGCGCGAGTATTACCAGCGAACGCCGAACGGACGCCGGCTTTTCAATATCGGCTTCGGTCCGGTTGCGCTGGCGTTCGTGGGCGTAAGCGGTCCAGAGGCGCGCGCTCGCATCGGCGAGATCCGCAAAATGCATGGCGAGGGATGGGTCTCGGAATGGCTGCGTGTGCGCGGAGTCCCCAACTGGGCGGATTACTTCGATACCAAATATGGTGCGAAGAAGTCCGGCCTCACACTTGTGTCGTGAAAGGGAGGAACGCATGAAAAAGATGCTAGTGCGTATCGGTATCGTCATGGCTGCATTCATATTCACAATGGGCGTGAACGTGGATGAGGCTCATGCCGGAGTGGTTGCTGGGATTGCCACGGAGTGGACCCAGATCTTGAACAATATCCAGCTTGTTCTGCAATATGAACAGCAGATTCAACAGTACGCAACTCAGTTGCAACAGGCGCAGATGCAAGTCCAGCACCTGGAGCAGGCATACAAGCAAACGACGGCGATGGTGCAGGGAATTGGCAACGGCAATTTCAATTTCAGCGCCATTGCCAACGATCTATCTGCGTTGAACGGCGCGGTGCAATACGGAAACGGCCTGGCCTACTCGATGGCCAATCTGGACGACGAGTTTAATGCGCGTTTCCCTGGTTATGGAAGCGCGAACTCAACCAATTATGCGGGGCTGTATCGGAACTGGTACAAAACCAATCTCGATACGGCTCACTCCGCGTTGAAGGTTGCTGGGCTTCAATACTCGCAGTTGAACAACGATGCCGCGCTGGTGCAGACGTTGCAGCAGCAGTCTCAGAATTCGACGACGTTGTTGCAGACGCTTCAGGTTGGCAACTCTCTTGCCGCGCAGGAACTGGCTGAAATGGAGAAGTTGCGCCAGTTGATGCTCACGGACATTACATCCAAGGCGACGTATCAGGCACAGCAGGCGTCTTCCGCGCAGGCTGACGGCGATATGAACAATACATTCTTTACGGTCCCTACCGGATCGAATACGGACTCTCGGACGTATTCGCCGGTTCCACAGCAGTAATACGGGGTGATTGAGATGAAGCTGAGACACAGGTCGTTGTTGGTGTTGAGCGCATTGGTAATTGCAACAGGAGCACTTGCCTATGGGCAAACTCCGACTCCTCAGTCTGGGCCGTCGGATTTGCTCGATGTCTACAAGAACGCAACGACGACCTGGGTTTCAACTGCGTTCGGCTATGCGAATAAGTTGTTCGCCTTGCTCGCCGTTATCGACTTTACGTGGGCAATGATCGTTCTCTTCCTGGAACGTCATGAATTGGAGGGATGGATCGCGGGCTTCCTGAAAAAGTTAATGACCATCAGCTTCTTCTATGCTCTGCTTATCAATCAATCAACATGGTTCCCGGCGATCATCAATAGCTTCGTCCAGATCGGTCAGCAGGCCGGAGGGGTTTCGGGGTATCTGAATCCATCGTCAATCCTGTGGACGGGCATTCAAATCAGCGGAGCGATATTGGCTGCGTGTCTGCCAAGTGCCACGGCAAGCGCAGCGATTGGTGGTGTTGTGGCAGTCCTCGTTCCGGGCGCGGGAGCCGCTCTTACGGCGGCTTCTCTGATTCCGGCGCTGGTGGCCCTATTCTGCGCACTGCTGATTTTCCTCGCCTATGTGGTCATTACATTGACATTCATCATGGCTACCGTCGAGAGCTATGTGGTGATGTCTGCCGGGTTGATCTTTCTCGGCTTCGGCGCATCTCGCTGGACAGTTCCTTACACGGAACGCTATATCTCTCTGGTCGTATCGACCGGAGTGCGGCTGATGGTCCTTTACATGATTATCGGCCTGGGCCAGACCTTATCGAACACATGGGTTCAAGAAGCCTCGCAGATCGCATTGAGCACGGCTGGGCTTCAATCTCTTTTCGGATTGCTGGCCAGCGTCATCGTCTTTATGGCGCTCGCGTGGCAGGTGCCGAAACTCGCCAGCAGCATTCTGCAAGGTTCACTGCAAATGGGCAGCTCGGATTTGATCGCTCCTGCAATGTCGGCTGCGGTTACGGCAGGAACCATCGCTGCGGTCGCAGCAACCGGAGGCGCTGCGCTGGCAGGTGGGGCTGCTGCATTGGGTGCTGGTGGAGCGGCCGCTGGCGGTAGCGCGGCGGGCGGAGCCGCTGGAAGTTTCATGTCCGGAGCCGCTGGGGGCATGATGCCCGGCATGGGAAGCACGATGGCTGGTGGCGGCGCCAGCGGTGCTGCGCCGGGCGTTGAGGGCGCAATGAACAGTGTGCCGCCTCCTGCTCCGAGCGCAAGCGGCGGAGGTGGTAACGCTGTAGCCGTCGATCCACCTCCTATCTCCGTTGCTGCTGACAGTTCGCCTACACCGGGGCAGAGTGCTGAAGGATCGTCTGCTGGCACAAGTGTCGGAGAGAGCGCGACCGCGGGCAGTACGGTAACCGTGCAAACGCAGGGGAAAACAACCGGCGTAGCAGATGCGGGTGAGGCGATTTCGGCTGGCGGCGATTCAGCGAATGGGCCGGTTGCGGACGGGAGTGTTTCTGGAAGTGGAGCAACGCCTGCCAGAGTTGCGGTAAGCGAAGACAGTAGCAGCACCGCTACAGGTGAAGCCAGTCTTTCGGGCGAGTCGCCGACTGCATCGCCGGGTGTAGTGACGGAAGCTCCTCCGCAGGGGAAAACAACCCGAGTTGCCGATGCGTGTGAGGCGATTTCGGCTGGCGGCGATTCAGCGAGTGGGCCGGTTGCGGACGGGAGTGTTTCTGGCAGCGATCCAACGCCTGCCAGTGTTCCGGTAAGCGGAGAGGAGAGCAGTGCGCCCACCGGGGGAGCTGGTCCTTCGGGTGAGTCGCCGGCTGGCGCGGCTGGAGTGGTGACGGAAGCTCCTCTCGGCGCTGTGAGTCCTGCTGAAGAGGAAGCGTCCAGCGCGAGGAGTAGATCGGATGGCCGCTCGTTGGGCGAGAGGATCTCTGGAATTCACAATGCCGCGGCACCGGCACACCAACATCTACCGCAGGATTCGGCGACTGTGTCGGCGCCGACTCTGAACATTCAACACGGAGAGTAGGAGCGCACGGAGAAATGGAGCAAATGATGAGTGAATCTCAGGCAATAGTGGAAAAGAAAGGTCCGGGAAAGAGTCCGTACCTGGCAGCTCGCGATGAGTGGAACGAGCGGTATAGGGATTTGATTGTGGCCGCACGGAATTGGCGGCTTCTTGCGGTAACAACCAGTGCGGTTGCGCTGGTTGCCGTACTGGGCTTGATCGTGATCGGGACCAAACCCAAGGTCATTCCCTACATCGTCGCGGTGGACAACCTGGGCAAAGTGGTGAGCCAGGGCACGGCGGTCCAAGCCTCGGTTGCCGACGACCGTTTAAAACGGGCGGCGTTGTGGTCGTGGGTCCAGGATTGGCGGATGGTCTCGTCGGATGCAACGGTCGAGAAGAACGCAGTCGAACGGGTGTATGCCGAGATCGGCAACGGAACTCCCGCTGCGATCAAGATCAGCGATGGGTACCGCGATGGTTCGCCGTTGAAGCTGGCGCAGACAGAGACGGTTTCTGTCGATGTCCGCGCTCTCTATGCGTCCTCGAAAGATAGCTATGAGGTCGAGTGGACAGAGACGGCCTTCGACTTGAAGGGTGAGAAGATTGGCGCTCAGAACTACAAGGGTGTAATTACGATCTCCATTCATCCGCCCGTGGATGAGGCTCTAGCGCGCGTAAATCCCCTGGGGATTTATGTCACGAATGTGAGCTGGTCAAAGGTACTTTAATTCAGCCGAGAAAGGCGAGGGTATGAAAGCGATTCGAGTGATGGTGATGGTTGTGATGGGTGTGAGCGCCTTCTCAGGGTTCGCACAAGTAGGCGCGTCGAGTTCGGGCGTGGGTGCGGGTTCGCCGGTAGGTAGCGCAGTGGTGCTGAATCGGACGAAGCCCGCGACGGTGAGCCAGGAAATCGTTCCTGTGGCCAAGTATCCGTTTGCGGATCTACAGAAAGCCCTGGAGAAAGGGCCTGGAACTGAGATCCGTTCGGAGATTGGAGCGGCGGCTGAGGCGAGCGTAGGACTTGGTGTGAAGGTTCCTCCTGGCTGGGAGTCGTCGAAGGATGTCGCGCTGTCGGAGACTGCGCGAGAGGCTGTCGCGCTTTCAGCGAAGCTCTCGAATGAGCAAAACAATCCGGTTCCTGGGCCGGATGGGCGCGTGGTCTACACCTTCGGAGTTGGGCAGCCGACGCTGGTTGCCACACCGCTTCGCGTGAGTTCTATCGAGTTGCAAGCGGGCGAAAAGATTCTGGGTGAGCCTCAGATTGGAGACTCGGTGCGATGGGTGGTGAATCCGATCTCGTCGGGGTCTGGCGATGCCGCTACGCCGATTCTGGTTGTGAAGCCCAAGGTGACGGGCCTCGATACAACCATGATTGTCGCCACGGACAGAAGAACGTACTACCTCCGGCTGGTTTCGAAGCCGGGTGAATACGTGTCGCGCGTCGCGTTCCTTTACCCCGACGACCAGCCGTTGCAGTGGAAGCTCTTTCTGGAGCAGCAGGCGAAAGAACACAAAGATCATGTAGAGGCTTCGCGCATTTCGCAAACCGGCAATGCGGCTGTTGACAAGCTCTACTTCGATTACACCTTCAAGGTGAAGTCTGGCGCGAACTCCATCCGGCCAGTGCGGGTTCTGGATGACGGAGAGAAAACCTACATCGAGATGCCGAGCGTGACCGCGTTTCAGGAGTTGCCGACTTTGGTTGTCCAAGGTCCGGCAGGCAATGAGATGGTCAACTTCCGCGTGAAGGGCACGACCTTCGTGGTGGACCGTCTCTTTGTGAAAGCTGCCCTGCTGCTTGGTGTTGGGAAGCATCAGGAGCTGGTGGAGATTCAGCGCAAGGATGCGCTCACGCCGCATACGCCCACAAAACTCATGGAGGTGAAGTGATGACAGACGAATACAAAGTCGATGGCAACGTGCGCGAGGAGGTTGTGTTGTCTCCCAAGATGGAGGGCGAAAGCCCTACGCGCAGTAAGCAGCCTTTGAAGCTGCGCTTTTGGCCCACGGACGGAAAGCATCTGAATCCGGCCGTGCGGGGGGTGTTGTTTGCCGTAGTACTGGGCTTCCTCGTCGTGATGGTCTATGGGGTGATGTCTCGGGGCGGAAAGAAGAAGGCTGCGGACGCCGCCAGGGATGACCAGTCGATTTCGGATGCGCAATCGACCGGAACGAAGGTCTGGAAGGATCTCGAAGAGCAATGGAAGATTGACGCAAGAAACGAAGCGCAGAATCAGTCTCAGCCTGCGCCGAGTACACCGGACGTGACTCAGGACCATGTGCAGAGTGCAGGTGTTCCGACTGATCTTGTAGCTTCTTCCCGGTACTCGAAAGATACACTGGTTCCTCCCCTTGAAGCTCGTCAGATTGCTGCCTCTGGGCGACCTGCACAGGCAAAGCCCACGAACACGAGCGGCAGGGTCGCGCTGAATCAGCAGCAGGTGGGCACTCAAGCAGAAGCGCCTCAAGGACGAAGCGCAGCAGACGAATTGCGCGAGGAGATGTACAAAAGCGATCTCGAAGCGCGCACAGCGGGAACTTCGATTTCCAGTGGAATGAATGCCAGTAAGGGTTTGGGTATTCTGGGGGCTGCGCCTGTCGAGGGCGTGAGTTCGCTGCTTCAACAACTCGCCGGCGCATATCCGAAATCCGTTTCCGCTGGGAATGCAGGAGTACCAAGTCCGTCGTCATTGTCCGCAAATGCAGGTTCTGGAGATCAGAGCGATGCGAACCTCCAGGAGCACAAAGAAAGCTTCATCGAAAAGGCAAGGCAGGCCAGGGATGAGCGCGACTATTCGTCCGCGACGCGAGCGCCAGCCCTATCGAAGTACGAAATCAAATCTGGCTGGGACATTCCGGCGACGCTGGAGAGTGAAGTGAACACCGATCTGCCAGGTGAGGTCAAGGCTGTCGTGCGCGAGAATGTGTACGACACGGCGTCGGGCCAGTATTTGTTGATCCCGCAAGGCTCTCGCCTGATCGGTCAATACGACAATCGGGTTTCGTATGGCCAGGGTCGCGCGAACGTTGTTTGGTCGCGGCTGATCTTTCCGGACGGCTCCAGTGTGGATCTCGATGGCATGGTGGGGCATGACGCCTCCGGAGCAGCGGGATTCCACGACCAGGTGGACAACCACTTCGTGCGGCTTGTCTCGATGGCTTTGATGATGAGTGCGTTTACGGCCGGAGTTGAAATGTCCCAGCCTCAATCGTCGTCAGCGTCCGGTGTAATGTCGCCGAGCGCGGCTGCAACTCAAGCCCTTGGCCAGCAGTTTGGGCAGTTGGGCATGGAGGTGACGCGGAAGAATCTGAATATCCAGCCCACAGTGAAGATTCGACCGGGCTATCGGTTCAATGTGCGCGTGAATCGTGACATTGCGTTTACGGGACCGTATGGAGATTTGAGGGCGGGAGAATAGGAGCTGACGATGCAGATTGTCTACCGCAATATTCGTTTTAGTGAAAAGGTCGATCGGTGCCTCCGCCGGCGCTGGAGAATGCACGGCGATTTGTCGATGCGCGTCCGTGTGGCTCTGGATAGCGTGGACCTTCTCGTTGTTGAACTGCTTGATGTGGATTGCAGCAGGGTACATGCGATGCAAGTTGGCGTATTCAACACTCAGTGGGTTGTCGCCCACGAGGTGGCCCGGCTGCGAGGATGCTCTTTGAACAAATTGGTGAATAGCGCGGTTTGGGCAGCTTTCGGCACGCCGAGGCCGGGCCAGCGTGGCCGGCCGCGCTGCCGGAATCTGGGAGGGGTGCCGGTTGCCGAAGTCCGTTTGGGCGAAACGCAATGTGGGGATGAGGAAGCATTGAAGCGGAAAGAAGACTGAAAACTCCATCTTTCCAATGTTTTGAACAGCAAACTTTCCGCCCTTCACATTGCCGCAATGTGCTATACTTTGGGTGTGGTGAAATTCACTCGTAAAGAGCAATCAAATGTCCGACTGGACTCCGCAATTCGACATCAAGACGATTCCAGATGACGTATTGCTTCGGGAGAGTGCTCGCAGGTTGCGCGCGCGCCAGCTTCGTTCTCCGCGAGCGAAGGTGCTTCGTCAGTGCCCCAAATGCGGGGAACCCTTCGGCGCACGCGAATTGCGCGAGCACCTTCCCCGGTGTGTGCGACCTGCCGTCAATGGACTGGGCCTCAATCCAAACCGGACCGTTCGCAAGGTCGCCAGCGTTGAGGAACAAGAAGCGGAGAACTACCGCTATTGGCAGAGTATCCCCGTCGGGGACAGACTCATAGCCGTGTGCGAGCTTACTGAGGCCGCATACGCGATTCGGGAGATCGGTCGGAATGCTAACAAAGGACATGAAAGAACTCATACGCATCTTCAACGAGCACGGCGTTGAGTATTTGCTCGTTGGGGGATACGCGTTCGGTGTTCACGCTCAACCGCGCGCGACCAAAGACCTCGACCTATTCATCCGGGCCGATGTGAATAACAGCGATGCCGTGTTCAGAGCCTTATGCAAGTTTGGCGCGCCACTCCACGGACTTACCGCCAAGGACTTCCGAGATGCAAAGACAGGACTTCAGATAGGCCTGCCTCCGAATCGAATCGATATTCTTCAGCAGATCAGCGGCGTAACGTTCGACGAAGCGTGGAAAGACCATGTCAACGCCATGATAGAAGGCGATACGCCGACTTACGTCATCTCACGAGAGAACCTCATCAAGAACAAACTGGCTGCGGGCAGAGAACAGGATATTCTCGATGTAAAGCAAATCCAAAAGGCGGCTGCCTACGCTTCCTCGCAGCCAGCACAAAAGGCTAGAAAGCCCGTTCTCAAGAAGAAGAATCGCAAAGGAATTGAACGCTGAAGGCCCGGTTGCTGGATACGCAGTATGTCACCTGCTGGACTCAAAGTGAAACTTTGCTTTCCAGTCTGTTTCCTCGCCCAAAGTCAAGTACGCCTCGAAGGGCTTTCCCTGCTTGGAAATGAAGCCCTTGAGCAAGGCGGTCTTGCCCTTCGCGCAGAGCGTCTCGACCTGTTTCGGGGTGAGGGTCTTCTTCGCAATGGTCTCGTTGATACTGAAATTGCAGCCCTCTCGGTAGCGGCTACAACCGTAAAAGTTCTGTCCGTTGGGCTTTTTGACTGTGCCTTGCTTGCATTTTGGGCACACGAGCGATCCGGGCGGCGGGGCAGTGCCTGCCAATGACGGCGCTGACCCGTTCGACGCCAGCGCAGGTTGCGGAGCAATGTGCAACTGCGCCAGTTCCTTCTTGAGTTGGCCGTCTATGCTGGATACCACATTGAAATACTGGGCTTTGCCTTCAGCAATATCGTCGAGCTGTTGCTCAAGGGAGCGCGTGTAGTCGTATTCAAGAAAGGCGAAGTGGCCTTTGAGCGCGTCGATGAGCAGGATGCCGAGGTCCGTGGCCCGCAATATCTTTTTGGAATCGTCGATGTAGTTGCGGGTGATGATGTTCTTGAGGATGGCCGAGTAGGTGGAGGGCCGTCCGATTCCTTCATGCTCCAGCTTCTTGATGAGGCTTGCCTGGGTGTAGCCGTTCGGCGGGCGCGTCTGCTTGTTCAACACGCGGGCGCTGTCGGCATGGATCTGGGTGCCGCGTCTAAGCGCGGGAACGCGGCCGTTCTCGTCAGATTGTTTCTCTGAGTCTTCCGCGTCGTTCGGATCAGGTTCTTCGGCGGCATCCTTGGCCGTTAGAGTGTGCCAGCCCGGTTTGACGAGGGTTCGGCCCATCGCTTTGAAGACGAAAGGTCGCGAGCCATCCTGGGCAGCGAGTGTGAGGGTGTTCACGCTGTATTCGGCATCGGCGAGCTGGGAAGCTACAGCTCGGGTCCAGATGAGGTCGTAGAGCTTCTTCTGGTCGTTGTCCGCCCCGGCATTGCGCTGTTCCAGGTGGGTGGGGCGGATTGCTTCGTGGGCCTCCTGGGCGCTCTCTTTGGACTTCCAGGTGCGCGCCTTGGGTGGCAAGGGCAGGTTGTTGCCGGCCGCGTAGGCCCGAATCTCGGCCAGCGCCTCGGCGGAGAAGTTCTGGCTGTCGGTGCGGTGGTAGGTAATCAATCCTTCTTCAAAGAGCCGTTGGGCAATCTGGGCTGTCTGCTCAGGCTTGTACCCGAGCGTCACGCTTGCTGCCTGGAGCAGCGTTGCCGTTGTAAAGGGAGGCGGCGGGGCCTTGGACGCTGGCTTGGTGGCTGCGGCGGTCACGGCAAATAGTCTGCATTTCGCGGCTTCTTCCGCCAGCGCGGCGTCGAGGATGTATTCCTCGCCGTCTTTGAGGAACGGGGCCGTATCCCACTGGGCGCGCCACTTCCCATTGTCGAAGATCGCTTCGGCGCCGAAGTGCTTTGTCTCTTTGAATGCCTCGATCTCGCGTTGCCTATCAACGACGAGGCGGAGAGCAACACTTTGTACGCGCCCGGCACTAAGCCGCGCGATGCCTGTTTGGCGCGAGAGAGCAGGCGAGACCTGATAGCCGACGAGCCGGTCGGCGCATCGCCTGGCCTCTTGAGCGTGGACGAGGTTTGTGTTGAGTTGCCGAGGCGCTTTGAGCGCAGACCGGATCACGCCTTCAGTGATTGCGTCGAAGGTGACGCGCACATATCGGCGAAGGTTCAAAACCTGCTGAAGGTGCCAAGCAATCGCTTCTCCCTCGCGGTCGGGGTCCGTAGCAAGATAGACCTGTTCGGACCGGGCGGCGCGCTGCCGCAGTTGTGAGACAACAGATTCGCTGCGTTCGAGGATCTGGTATTCAAGCCGGTAACTGTTCGGCTCGACCCCCAAGCTCTTCACCGGGAGATCGCGAATATGTCCAACGCTTGCGGCAACATCCCAACCGCTGCCCAAAATTGCCTTGATCTTCCTGATCTTGTTTGGGCTTTCCACGATCATCAGATTCATGCGGTTGCCTCTTGCGCAGCAATATTCTGGCAGGATTATGCGCCGGTGACTGGTGTCGGACTCTTCAGCTTGTAGATGGAGGCAAAGTAGGCCACCATCACGCGAAATGTCTTGGAGCGATTCACTCCCCCGAGAACCTCTCCTCCAACCCTCTCCAGTTCATCTGCGATCTCGTAGGTCAGCGGGAAGACGAAAGCGGTGTCGATGGTTTGAAATGGAATGTTTAGCCACGGGCCGTTGTAGTATCCAACAAGTTGCGCCTGAGCGGTCTTGGTTTTGAAGTTCATGATAATGTGCTCCGCGAGAGCGTTTTTTTTGCGTATTCCGAGCACGGCAAATAGCTGATTGAAGTGTGTTTTTGTAAATCTGGAGTCAATAGTGAGCCGGAGCTGGGTACGCGTTTGAAGTGGTGCAACGATTCTGGCCTTGGTACGTGTTCCGGTTTTCTTGATTGGGGTCATACCGTCTCCTTTGTCTTGTTTCAATTCAGATGCCATTTACATTAATTATATACGATTGAGCAAAGACAGAAGGTAAGAAATAGTAATTAAAGGCGTTCCGAAAGTCACAATAGTGGGTTTGTTGCAATGTGGGAAGCGCCGGTAACGCTCCCCCCGGTGCAGCTTTTACTGGAGTCTTTTTGCCGCCTCACGAGTGTCGAGTGAGAGCGCTTTTTGTAGCGACATCCAACATCGAACTTGTGCCGCTGCTGGGGCCGGTACGCGGCATATATCTCCTTGAGCCGACTCAACATATCTCTCTATCCCAGCTCATCTAAACACGCCTGAGCTCGCCGAATTGAGGAGTGGATCTGTCGCCTCCCGGCAATATTGGTCAGATGGAGAACCGTGTGAATCGCTAATCTCTCCTCGAACCAGAGATGGGTGCCATCCAGACTCAGGAGAGAGCTGACAATGGCGGAGAATTCAGGGAATTTGTTCGGTATGGGAGGCGTGCTATCCGTTGAGAGCTCGTGTATGGCGGCGGGTACTGCTACAGCCAGCTGTTCGGTAGAAGCGCACCGGATGAGGTGAGCCGCAGCGATGATTGCGGTCGCACTCTGCTCGTTCAGTGCAACATTCTCGCTTATCTCAAGGAGAACAGTTGCAACGGAAGAGAGCGACTGATGCGCCCGCTGCTGTGCTTTTTGGATGATTCGATAGCACCGCACCATCTTCTTTTTGATGGCTCCATGTTGTTTAGGCGAATTCACACAGGACGCAAGGGTCACTGTGAGCGCTTCGAGTCTTTCCTGCGCTTCCAATACGATCATCTTTCCTCCTCAGAATGATTGCTGTTTATGAAATCATTTCTACAACAAGTTACTTTATACCACTTTACAGATTACTTATACCACGGTCAATGGTACAAAAGTTTACCTTATTAATGCAGGAGTCTGCAATGCATACACCGTGTAAATATTGTTGTGCACAACATACACATATGCTGTATGATCTATAAGTGTTGAAGAAATGAATAAGACAGATCTCTGTAAGAAAGCGCGCCAATCGACAACAACGCTTTTGGGTTCATCGGGTTCGAGCGTGCTTGCGCGCTCAAATCAATCGCCGTTCCTCTGCATGTGCTCCCGATGGCGTAGCGGGGGCATAAGGAAAAAGAACATTGCGTGGGGCGTGTGTGCAACGGCGATGTGGGCGATATGACAGTGGGCAAGTGGTCAGTGTTTATGACTGCCGATATGTCCGAAATTTGAAAGGTTGTTTACTCAGGGAAATTGGGTTTGGGGAGGGCGAATGAGCGAAGCATCGTGTAGTTGGAAATGGTTCTTGGCGATTGTGCCGTCGTTGCAGCTAATGCTGGCGAAGGATCTGTTTGTCTCCGCCTACGGAAGGAGTTTGAGGATGAATAGGGGAACTTGTGTGTTCCTGTCAGGTCTTGCTGCGATCTTGTTGTTGAGCGGAGCTGTGGCTCGCGGTCAAGTGTCGCTCCCTGCGCCAGGTGACATCACCACGGTAGCCGGCGGTGGCTTGAACATCTTGGGTGGGCTCGCCGTCAACACAGACTTGGATTCGCCGGATGGCGTAGCGGTGGATACGTCCGGCAACTTCTATATCGCAGAGTATCTGGAGAACAGGATCGACAAAGTAACCGCTTCTACTGGGATCATCACAGTCATTGCCGGCAATAACGGAAGTGGCTTTTCCGGCGACGGTGGCGCAGCGACTGCCGCACAGCTTAATGACCCCACCGGCGTGGCGGTGGACGCGGCAGGCAATATCTATATCGCAGATTCGGCAAATAATCGCATCCGTAAAGTGAGCGCATCC
>Ga0302319_10019132_pt1 | contig 12446 bp, 9 predicted proteins | sample Bog_T0_2_FD_203319 | JGI IMG/M metagenome (GOLD analysis project Ga0302319, IMG submission 203319) | Peat permafrost microbial communities from Stordalen Mire near Abisko, Sweden - Bog_T0_2 | ecosystem: Environmental > Terrestrial > Soil > Wetlands > Peat | place: Sweden: Abisko, Stordalen Mire... | reverse complement strand
ACCGCCGGACGTTCGATGCCGACGGCAAGATCACCAACTCTCTCGCCGGGTATCCGGACGCGGTGCGTGAGGTGGCCGCGGCGCAACACGCAGCGATCATCGACCTGAATGCCATGAGCAAGTCGCTCTTTGAGGCTATGGGGCCCGATGCGTCGCTGAAGGCGTTCATGCACTACCCTGCCAATGCCTTTCCGAACCAGACCGAAGCTATCAGCGACAACACGCACTTCAACAAGTACGGCGCTTACGAGTTGGCGCGTTGCATGGTGCAAGGCATTCGCACAGCCAAGCTGCCGCTTCGCAAGTTTCTGAATAAGGATATCCCCGACTTCGACCCATCCAAGCCAGACCCGCAGGCAGAATTCGACCTTCCCGCGACTCCAATTCCACCCAAGACAGCCAACGTCATGAAGGTCCCGCAGGTGTAAACGAAGAGATTCGCGAAGGTCACGTGCGCGAGAATTCCGGCGATCCGGCTTGGCTCGATGTTTAAATTCTCATAAGAAATAGATTCCCTATTGCTTTTCGGTGTGGTATCTTGACTATGCTCCTCCATTTCCCCGTAGAGTGGTATACATGACCTCCGCAACCCTGGCTTCCCCAAAGCTCAAGCTCCTTGAAGACCGCTGGAACCCCAGCATAGCCGCCAACCTCGACGAGCCGGATCTTCTTCGCTATCGCTCCAACCTGCTCGGTTCCGACCTGCGTATTACCAACTTTGCAGGCGGCAATACGAGCTCCAAAATCGCCGATGTCGACCCGCTCACCGGCGAATCTGTCGAGGTTCTGTGGGTGAAAGGCTCGGGCGGCGACCTGGGCAGCATCAAGCGGACCGGCTTCGCTACGCTCTACCAGGAAAAGCTGCTGGCATTGGAGCGCTGCTACAAGGGGGTCGATACCGAGGACGACATGGTGGGAATGTACCCCTTGTGCGCCTTCCGCGGCAATCCAGTCGCTGCCTCCATCGATACGCCGCTGCACGGCTTTCTGCCCTTTCCCCATGTCGATCATCTGCACCCTGACTGGGGTATCGCCCTGGCCGCCTCCGCCAACGGCAAGGCGAAGATGGCGGAGTTCAACCGAGAATTCAACCACTCGCTGGTTTGGGTTCCCTGGCTGAGGCCGGGATTTGAGCTCGGCCTGGCGATGCGCTCGGCAGTGGCTGCGAATCCCGGCTGCGACGGCATTGTGCTCGGCGGCCATGGCCTTTTTACCTGGGGCCAGACACAGCGCGAGTGCTATCTGAACACCCTTGCGGTCATCGACCAGATCGGCCAGTTCATTGAACGCCATGGAATCGAGAAAGGCGAAACGCGCTTCGGCGGTAAAGCTGTCACCGCATGCGGGAATCGCAAGGAACTTGCCGTCCAGATCGCGCCCTACCTGCGCGGGCGCGTCAGCGCCAAGAAGCTCTGGATTTCCAGCTTCACCGATGCGCCGGATGTGCTTCAGTTCGTCAACTCCGCGCACGCCAAAGACCTTGCATTTCTGGGCACAAGCTGCCCCGATCACTTCATTCGCACCAAGATCAGGCCGCTTTTTGTGCCCTGGGCACCGCAAGCCGACGCGGCTGCCGGTCTGGCGGCTCTGAAACAGCAGATCGATGCATCGCTCGTCGAATATCGCCAACAGTACCGCGACTATTACCACTCCTTTGCCACGCCCGATTCGCCCGCACTGCGCGACGCCAGCCCGACCATCGTCCTGATTCCTGGCCTTGGCATGTTCAGCTTTGGCAAGAACAAGACGGAAGCGCGCATCACCGGCGAGTTCTATACCAACGCCATTCACGTCATGGAGGGAGCGACCCTGTTGGCTGAGGGCGAAGTCTCGGGAACACTGCCGCAGTGCGGTGAGGGGATGGCTCCGGAGAGCTTCAAGGTTTGCAACAACTATGTGGCATTGCCTGCCATTGAAGCCTTTCGCATCGAGTACTGGGCCATGGAAGAGGCCAAGATTCGCCGCCAGCCGCCCGAAAAGGAGCTCAGCCGCCGCATCGCCCTGGTTGTGGGCGGAGGCAGTGGAATTGGCCGCGAGGTCGCCCTGTTGGCCGCCGCGCGCGGAGCCCATGTAGTGGTGGCAGACCGCGACCACGCTGCGGCTAGCCGCGTCGCCGTCGAATTGCACTCTGTCACCTCAAAGGAATTCACCGCCAGCGCCGCGATCGATATATGCAGCCGGGAGGCCATCGCCGACGCCATTCGAGCCACGGTCGCAGCCTTTGGCGGGGTCGATATGGTCATCAACACGGCGGCGCTATTTCCGTCTTCCCCTGACGATGTAATCCCCGATGCGCTTTGGGGTCCCACGCTGGAGGTGAATGTCACCGCAAACTATCTGCTGGCCGACGAAGCCGCCAAGCTCTTTGCCGAGCAGGATCTGGATGCCTCCATCGTCCTCACCAGTTCGGCCAACGCGGTGGTGCCCAAGCGCGGCAGCGAGGCCTACGACGTGAGCAAGGCCGCTCTCTCGCATTTGATCCGCGAGCTTGCGGTTTCTCTTGCGCCACGAGTGCGCGTCAACGGCATCAGCCCGGCAACGGTCGTCAAGGGATCGGCCATGTTCCCAGGCGACCGGGTCCGAGCCTCGCTCGCCAAATACGATATTCTCTTTGAAGACTCACTCTCAGACGATGAATTGCGCAACCTGCTGGCAGGCTACTATGCCCAGCGCACGCTTACCGGCCAGCCTATCGAACCGGCCGACTGCGCTGAGGCGATCCTGTTCCTTGCCAGCCCCCGCGCGCGCTGCACAACCGGCCACCTGATTCCTGTCGACGGAGGCCTTTCCGAAGCCTTTTTACGTTGAATCGTTACGGAGAGATATACGCACCATGCAAGAGCCCGCACGAATTGCGATTGATTTAGGCGCTGAAAGCTGCCGAGTTTCCCTGCTTCGCTGGATGGATGGAAAACCGTCCATCGAAGTCATCCATCGCATTCCCAACGGTCCTGTTCATCGCGGCTTATCGCTTCACTGGCCACTCGATGCCATCCTTGCCGGCCTCGAAGAGGGCTTGCGCAAAGCCGCCGAAGTGGCGCCTGAAGGCATTGCCTCCATTGCCGTCGATGGGTGGTCGGTGGACTACGTGCGGCTCGCTCCGGACGGCAAGCCATTGCGTGAGCCTTTCTGCTATCGCGACGAGCGCACCGTTCCGGTGAAGGATGCCGCAGACGCCATCTTGCCGCCACGGAAGCTCTTTGAACGCACGGGCGCGCTGCCTCACCGCATCAATACTGTCTATCAGCTTCTCGCCGATCCCAAGGACCGCGTGGATGCTCATGCACCCTGGGTGATGCTGCCTGAGTATATTCTTCATTGGCTTGGGGGCCGGCGGGTAGCTGAGTACAGCAATGCCAGCCACACTGGTCTTGTCGATCTCAAGACCGGCGATTGGGACCGGGAACTCTTCGGCCTCTTCGATATCCCAATTGAAGCCGCTCCGCCCATCGTCCACGCCGGGACCATGCTCGGGCCAATGAAGGGCCCCCTGGCTGAGCTTGGCGCCTTTCGCGAAACCCAGTTGATTGCGCCTGCCAGCCACGATACAGCCTCCGCCATTGCCGGCATACCAACCAGCCTGAGTTCCACTGCGTACATCTGCTCCGGAACATGGTCGCTGGTCGGTACGCTTACCAATGCTTCCGTCACCACGGATGCGGCCTTCGATGCACGCTATACCAATTTGGGCGCAGCAAGTGGGGATCTCTGCTTCCATACCCTAGTCAACGGCATGTGGCTGCTGAAGCAGTGCATGGATGCCTGGAGCGCCGAGGGCCGTCCCTGGGATATTGAAGAGCTGATCGCGCAGGCCGCCAAGTCGAGCTTTCCCGGCGTGATCAATGTGGACGCGGAACCGCTGCTGCTCGACTCCGACATGCCGGAGCGCATCAACCATCAGTTGTGGCGGCGCCGCTGGGCGACTATTCCCGACATTGCCGGAAACGAGCCCGTCTTTGCCCGCGTCATCTTCGAGAGCCTGGCCGCCCGCTATGCCTCGGCTCTGGACGACCTGGGCCAGATGCTTGGCCGCAAGATGGAGCGGATTCACATCCTGGGCGGCGCCAGCCGCAACAAGCTGCTTACCGAACTGACCGCGCAGCGCACCGGCCTGCCTGTCGAGATTGGCGAGACGGAAAGCTCGACGATCGGCAACCTCGCCGTGCAACTGGCGGCCAGCCAGGCCGACGGCAAAGCACTCAGTCCCGAGTCGGTGCGCCAGTGGGCCAGGGTTCTCTGCCAGAGATAGCCGCGCCTTGTGAGAAATGCGCGATAGCCGCGCAGTGGGGTCGTGTCAATTTTGGATACGACCTTGAATATTCAACGCAGCAGCAACTCTCAATTGGGGAATGGCAGAGCAAGCGGCGCATTTGCACCCGTAGGGGCGCGAGGAGAATAGCCCAGGGTGAAACTCTGGTTATGCGTTCGACCGAAAGATTTCCGCCCCGTCGGGGCGGATGGCCCTTCTCTTGTCTCTTACCCAGGGCTGCGCTTTGCTTGCCCTGGGCTATTTTCGATGGCTCCCTCCGGGAGCAGACCGATGGGCTGCGCATGTGATGGCAGATGCACAGGTCCATTTGGAATTGCTGTCAACGCGAAAGAGCCTTGACAGATTCAACTGTCAAGGCTCTTTTCAGCTTGATGGTTCGGTTGGAAAACGCCTTGCTCAGCCAGCGCTTATCGCGCAAACTTTCTGCGCATGGCGCCGGCCAGGCCCACCAGGCCGGTGCCTAGCAGAAGCAGGCTGCTGGGCTCGGGGGTGGCGGCCTGTATCGAACCGCCGAAGGTCATGTCCACGGCGCCTGTTCCGCTATAGTCCGGACCGCCTGCTATGGCGCTGGCGTTCGGGTTGGAGATGCTAAAGGCGCGGGAAACTTCAGTGCCGGTGTTATCGGCCCAGTTGTAGCCGTTGCCGGAGCCGTTGGCGACGCCGTCCTGGTTCGTCACAACAATCTCAAGCAGCAGATCGCCGTCCGCGGGGTCGTAGGTGAACGCTGGGAATTCCTCCCAGGCAAATCCGAGGCCGTAATCCACCCCGCCAGAGGCAATGTCAACGTTGCCAATGTAGTTCTTGGAGCCGGCAACATAATTGGAGGGCAGGTCGGTGCTGAGCGTCATTCCGTTGGCGGAATAGCCCCAGTAAAAGGCGTAGTCGCCGCCCAGGAAGGTAGCGGTGCCAGTGCCTGGGAAGTACGTGAAGCTAATAAAGTCGATGCTCCCAGGGCCTGCAAAGGCGTTGGCGTTGAAGGCCTCCTGGTAGTCGATCGAAGGGCCGGTGGTGTTGTTTGAGTCGTTGCACATGAACGGGTAGCAGTTGGGGCCATCGGCGCTGCCGACGGTCACATAGTCTGCGTAAGCCAAGGGCGTTGACAAGAGAAGCATCGTCAAACTGACTTTCAGAAAGGTCTTCAAGTTTCCTCCGAAGAATGAATTTGAGTCCAGGATTGAGCGGGGGGGGAATCTGCGACGAAGCCGGGCATCAAAACTTCACAGGCGTCGTCTCAGCGGAGAAAAGACAAGATTGAGAATCGGCAGGAAACAATAAAGCCAAATCATTACCAAATGGTGGCGGAGGAACGCCATCTCGGGAAGTATACCACCAAAGTTGTAGACCATGGATTAGCAACTTGCGTCGCCAGCAATTCTCAATGGGGGGATAGCAGAGCAAGCGGCGCATTTGCACCCGTAGGGGCGCGAGGAGAATAGCCCAGGGTGAAACCCTGGTTATGCGTTCGACCGAAAGATTTCCGCCCCGTCGGGGCGGATGGCCCTTCTCTTGTCTCTTACCCAGGGCTGCGCTTTGCTTGCCCTGGGCTATTTTCGATGGCTCCCTCCGGGAGCAGACCGATGGGCTGCGCATGTGATGGCAGATGCACAGGTCCATTTGGAATTGCTGTCAACGCGAAAGAGCCTTGACAGATTCAACTGTCAAGGCTCTTTTCAGCTTGATGGTTCGGTTGGAAAACGCCTTGCTCAGCCAACGCTTATCGCGCGAACTTTCTGCGCATTGCGCCGGCCAAACCTACCAGGCCGGTGCCGAGAAGAAGGAGGCTGCTGGGTTCGGGGGTGGCTGAGGTGTAGGTAAAGTTCGCACCGTAATCACCGAATGATGTGTCATCAAGGTTGTTCCCCGGGTCGCACGCGGTGACGCCGCCACAAGACGTCTCCACGTGGGCCAAATAGGTCAGGTCAGGACCTACTGTACCGACTGGGGCGATGGCATATGCGTCCGCCAGGGTGGTAGCGCTGACCACGTACGTATCACCAGCCAGTAGCGCTATCGGTATAGCGCGATGCGCCGAGGAATTCAAACTTCCAAGATGCGGTCTGATCCGAAGACTTTTCCCGCCGCGACAGTCGATCTTCGCGGCTATTTCCGGTTTCTGCACGTACAACTCGAATTCACATTGTGAGACTGAGGGGGGTAACCTCCTTGCTCCCGGACAGGCCGCTGATGCCTGAAAGTGACTATAATCACATACGAGAAGGAAAGATCGAGTCATTCTCGATAGAAGAGTGGAATGATATCTTTTCAGAATCGATTGGAAGGGAAACCCGCCAAATGGCGACTAGCGACCTTGCCCTCGGTCAACTTGAGGGCGCACTTAGCGTGCGCGAGCGCGTGGTAAACGACTTCAGCATCAACGTAGCAACGGTGAACGGGTCCGGCTCGCAATCCGCCAATAGCGTGCTGCTGAAGAGCATCTTCGGCATGGGTGTTCCGGTGAGCGGAAAGAACCTGTTCCCGTCGAACATCGCCGGACTTCCCACCTGGTACACCATTCGCGCCAGCAAAGATGGCTATGTGGCCCGTACGCGGGGCGCCGAGGTGCTGGTGGCTCTGAATCCCGACACGGCCCAGCAAGACACGCTGGACCTGCCCTCGGGTGGCGTGGCGATCTACGAGGAGAAGCTCAACCTCAAGCAATATCGCGACGACGTGGTGTTCTATCCAGTGCCTCTCGATGCGATTACCGCAGGGCTTTGCCCCGAGCCCAAGCTGCGCAAGCTGGTCAGGAACATGGTGTACGTGGGCGCGGTGGCCCAACTGCTGAGGATCGATCTTGGCGTGGTAGAGCACGGGCTGCGCAAGCAGTTTGCCAAGAAGGTGAAGGTCTTCGAGCTGAACTTCGGCGCGGTGAAGGCGGGATTCGACTACGCGACGGAAAAGCTGACCAAGCAGGATCCGTACTTCATTGAGCGGATGAATCAGACTGCGGGCAAGATCATCATCGACGGCAACGCAGCCTGCGGAATGGGAGCAGTGTTTGCGGGCGTGACGGTTGTGGCATGGTATCCGATTACGCCCTCGACGTCTGTCGTAGAGGCAACCACCGACCTGCTCAAGAAGTTTCGCGTTACGCCGGAAGGCAAGGCGACCTTTGCGGTGGTGCAGGCCGAGGACGAACTGGCGGCCATCGGTATGGTGCTGGGCGCAGGCTGGGCCGGGGCGCGTTCGATGACGGCGACTTCGGGGCCGGGCATTTCGCTGATGGCGGAGTTTGCCGGGCTGGGCTATTTTGCCGAGATTCCAGGCGTGATCTTCGACGTGCAGCGGTCCGGGCCTTCGACGGGCATGCCTACAAGGACTTCGCAGGCCGACTTGCTCTCGACGGCGTTCCTTTCGCATGGCGACACCAAACACATTGTGCTGCTGCCGGGCTCGGTGAAAGAGTGTTTCGAACTTTCGATTGCGGCATTCGATCTGGCTGAGCGCATGCAGACGCCGGTGTTTGTGCTGACGGATCTGGATCTGGGCATGAACAACTGGATGTCTGAGGCGTTTGAGTATCCCAAGGCTCCGCTGGATCGCGGCAAGGTGCTGAACGCGGAAGATCTGGAACGGCTGGGTGGGTTTGCCCGCTATCGGGACGTGGACGGAGACGCGATCGGCTGGCGGACGCTGCCGGGAACACCTCACCCCAAGGCCGGCTACTTCACGCGCGGAACGGGACACACCGATACGTCGGCATATACCGAAAAGCCCGAGGAGTATGTGAAGCTGATGGATCGGCTATCGCGCAAGTTTAACAACGCGCGCAAGCTGGTTCCAGGGCCGGTGACGGTGAAGGATGGAACATCGAAGATCGGGTTCCTGGCATACGGCACGACGGATTTTGCGCTGCGCGAGAGTCTCGATCAGCTCGAGAAGGAATACGGCAAGAAGGTGGATTACATGCGCATCCGGGCTTATCCGTTTGCGCACGAGATCCACGACTTTGTGGCTTCGCACGAGCGCGTTTATGTGGTGGAACAGGACCGCGACGCGCAACTGGCCAGCCTGCTGAAACTGGACCTTCCGGGTGAGCAGGCGATGAAGCTGCGCAGCATTCTGCACTTCAACGGAATGCCGCTTGACGCCCGCACCATTACCGAAGAGTTTGCGACCAGGGAGGGCCTCTAATGGCGACCGCAACAGTTACTCCTAAAGTGAATCACATCGGCCTTCCAATTCTTGAGTACCGCGGCGGCAAGAGTACGCTTTGCGCGGGCTGCGGCCACAACGCCATCTCCGAGCGGATCGTGCAGGCAATGTACGAGATGGGCGTAGAGCCGGAGCGGGTGATGAAGATGAGCGGCATCGGCTGCTCGTCCAAGAGTCCTGCCTACTTCATGAGCCGCGCGCACGCCTTCAACAGCGTGCATGGGCGCATGCCTTCGGTTTCCACCGGCGCAATCCTGGCCAACCACACCATGACCACGCTGGGCGTCTCAGGCGATGGCGATACAGCGTCGATCGGCATGGGGCAGTTTGTCCACATGATGCGGCGCAATTTGCCCATGATATACATCATCGAGGACAACGGCGTTTACGGCCTGACCAAGGGGCAGTTCTCAGCGACGGCGGATCTGGGGTCGAAGCTGAAGACCGGCGTGGTGAACGATCTGCCCGGCATCGATACCTGCGCGCTGGCGATCCAGTTGGGAGCGACGTTTGTGGGCCGGTCGTTCTCCGGCGACAAGCGGCAGTTGCTTTCCATGCTCAAGGCGGCCATTGCCCACAAGGGCACGGTGATGCTTGACGTGATCAGCCCGTGTGTGACCTTCAACGACCACGAAGGATCGACCAAGAGCTACAAGTTCATGCAGGACAACGACGAGCCGATCAACGAAGTGGATTTTGTGGCCAGCTTCGACGAAATCGAAGTGGATTACGGGTCAGGCGAGGTCTACGAAGTGGAGATGCACGACGGCTCGAATCTGCGGTTGCGCAAACTGCTCGAGGATTACGACCCCACCAACAAGGCGAACGCGGTGCGTACGCTGATGGAGGCGCAGGAGAAGGACGAAATCCTGACCGGCGTCTTCTACATCGACACCAAGAAGCCAACGTTCATCGATCAGCTGAACGTGGTGGACGAGCCGCTGGGGCAACTGCCGGAATCCGTGACGCGGCCGCCCAAGTCGGCGCTGGACGGGCTGATGGCCAGCTTGCAGTAGCCGCCGGTTTCGAGAACGAAGCAACGAAAGGCCCCGCTTATCGCGGGCCTTTTCGTTGTGGGTCCACTGTTTGTGCCGGTGGCATATCGCCGCGGCCAAAAAGTGAAAAGCCTATCCAGAAGTGACCCCGGGGCTAAGCTCGGGTGAGCGGCATAATCTTCGCTTCAAACTCGCCGTCGTCACCCACAGTCAGCAGCCCCACCGTCACCGGCAGTTCGAAGCGCCGCGGGCCGCACGAGCCGGGATTGAAGTAGAGCACGCCCTTGCGCCGGTAGAAGTTGGGCACATGCGTGTGGCCGGAGAGCACAGCGGCAAACCTGCCCGCTGCCGGGTCAAGGTGCAGCGTCTTCAGGTCGTGGAGCATGTAGACGTAGCGGTCCGCAATGAGCGCCACCTCGGTCTCCGGCAGCTCGCCGCATGGGCCTTCACGGTCCACGTTGCCGCGAATCGCGGTGACGGGAGCGATCTTCTCCAGTTCAGTCAGGATGGAGATTTTACCCACATCGCCGAGGTGCAGAATGCGGTCGACGCCGGCCAGCGCGGGCGCAACCTCGGGGCGGAGCAGGCCGTGGGTGTCGCTGATAATGCCAATCTTCATGGAAGGCTCCGAAACGCAGGTCCTTCGACTCGCTTTGCTCGCTCAGGATGACAAATGTGTTGGGAGGGGCAAGCAATTTGGCGGGCGCGAGCGATCATGTCTACAGTCCCAATTCCAGCCGCGTGCGCGGGTCGAGCTGGTCGCGGAGGGCGTCGCCGAGAAAGTTGAAGCCGAGCACTGCGCCGGCGACGGCCAGGGCAGGGAAGAGCACCAGATGGGGCGAGTCGAAGAGGTGCGAGCGGGCGTCGTTGAGCATCGATCCCCAACTGGGCGCGGGCGCGGGAATACCCAGCCCGAGGAACGAGAGCGTAGCCTCGGCCAGGATCACTCCGGCCATGCCGATGGCCGCCTGCACCAGAATGGGCTGGACGATATTGGGCAGAATGTGGCGGAAAAAGATGCGCATCCCGCTTGCGCCCAGGGCGCGGGCCGCGTCAACGTACTCGCGGTCGCGCACGGCCATGACCTGGGCGCGGACGAGGCGGGCATAGCCGGCCCAGCCGCCGATGGCCAGCGCCAGCACCAGGTTTGAGAATCCCGGCCCGAGAAACGCGGCAAATGCGATGGCCAGCAGAATGCCGGGCAGCGCCAGGAAGGTATTCATGGCAAAGGTGGTGAGCGCGGTATCGATCCAGCCGCCCCAGTAGCCGGCGAGGCCTCCGATGGACAGGCCAAGCGCGAGGGAAATCGAAACTACACTGACCGAGACCGCCAGCGAAAGCCGCGCCCCCCACAGCAGGCGGGAGAGCGTGTCGCGGCCCAACTCGTCGGTCCCGGCCCAGTGGGCGGCGGAGGGGCCTTGAAGCCGGTGCAGCAGGTCGATGGCGGCGGGATTGTGCGGCGCAATCCAGGGCGCGGCAAGCCCGCCCAGCACAAAGCCAGCGAGCAGCAGGACTCCCGCAGCGGCCAGCGGCTGGCGGCGGATGCGGCTGCCTGCGCGGGCTAACACGTTTGTAACTTGAAAAGGCATCGGCACAGCAAGAATACCGCGACACACGCCGCACAGTGGGGTTCAATTGAATATGGGCTTCTTGCGACGGGGTTTGACGATGTGTTTGGCGTTGGTTGCGCCCATGGTATTGGCGCAGGCGCCACAGTACGCCGCGTCGCGGGCAGGAAGCTCATTTGCGATTCAGGCGGAGGCCTGGCAGATTGTGGCGCTGGCCAACCAGTCACGCGCAGCCGCCGGGGCCGGGCCGCTGCAGTGGGATGCGGCGCTGGCTGCGGCTGCCCGGCAGCACTGCCTGCGCATGGCCGCCGAGGGGTCGATCTCACACCGCTACGGGGGTGAGCCGGATGTCTCGGAACGCGCTCAGCAGGCTGGCGCTCATTTCAGCATGATCGAGGAGAACGTGGCGGTGGCGCCGACGCCCGCGTCGATTCACAGCGCCTGGATGCACTCTGCCGGGCACCGGACCAACCTCTTGAACCCTGCTATTGACCGCGTGGGCGTGGCTGTTGTGGCTGGCCGCGGCGGGCTTTACGCAGTGGCCGACTACGAGCGCGCCGTGCCGGTGCTAACGCGAGCCCAGGTGGAGGGCGCGATTGCCAGATTGCTGCGCAACAGCGGAGTCATCGTGCGCAGCGATTCCACCGATGCTCGATCGATTTGCGTTGACGACAGGAATTTCACAAACGGCAAAAAGCCGGGCTTCCTGATGCTTTGGGTGGGTGCGGATATTGGCCGGCTGCCGGGCAAGCTGGTGGATCGGCTTGCCTCGGGACAATATCGCGAAGCCGCCGTGGGCAGTTGCCCGGCTCAGGATACCGGAGGCGCGTTCACAGCTTATCGAGTGGCTGTGCTGCTGTATTGAAGCAGTGAATGAGTGAAGAAGTGAATGAGTGAAGAAGTGAATGAGTGAAGAAGTGAATGAGTGAAGAAGTGAATGAGTGAAGAAGTGAATAAGTGAAGAAGTGAAGAAGTAAAGGAGTGAAGGAGTGAAGGAGTGAAGAAGTGAGACGGCTCGTCAACCGAAGGACTGGTGCTCCCTCCAAAGCTGCGGCCAGGGCTTGCGCGGCGGGCCGCAGACGAAGATGTTGGGGTGGTACTCGCTTTCTTCGTTCTTTACGCCTTCGGAATTGCCGTTGTGACCGGCGAGGCGGCATCCGGTAAAGATCGTGTCCGCTTCGACTCGGCCAAGGCCGAGGACAATAAGCGTGGTGGGCGTCGGCGTCGGGTAGCCGCGCAACCATGCCGAGTTGGTGGTGCTGATGGGCGGCGGCAAATGGTATGCCGGGCCAAGGATCTCGATTGCGCCCTGTTCGCCGTAGTTTCCCACGGTAATGCCGAGGCTGGCTTGCTGCTCCGGGGGCAGGGCGTCGCGGATGCCTGCCACCGTCTTGACCAGTTCGTTCCAGCCGATCTCTTCGCGCAGGTCGCCGTTCTTGCTCAACGCAAAATCGCGGA
>Ga0302319_10019130_pt1 | contig 12447 bp, 7 predicted proteins | sample Bog_T0_2_FD_203319 | JGI IMG/M metagenome (GOLD analysis project Ga0302319, IMG submission 203319) | Peat permafrost microbial communities from Stordalen Mire near Abisko, Sweden - Bog_T0_2 | ecosystem: Environmental > Terrestrial > Soil > Wetlands > Peat | place: Sweden: Abisko, Stordalen Mire... | reverse complement strand
AGAGCTGCGCGAACAGGTGAAATCGCTGATTACCACGCAGAAGGAATTGCAATCGGAGACCGGGAATCTGGTGCGGGCACTGCGCACGCCGAATGTGCGCGGGCGCTGGGGAGAGATTCAGCTGCGGCGCGTGGTCGAAATCGCCGGGATGCTTTCCTATTGCGACTTCTCCGAGCAGGAAACGATCAACACGGAAAGCGGCAGGATGCGTCCGGATCTGGTAGTGAAGTTGCCGGGGGGAAAGCACGTGGTGGTGGACGCGAAGACTCCGCTGCAAGCCTTTCTCGATGCGTTCGAAACTAACGATGAAGAGGCGCGCCGCGCCTGCCTGGCGAATCATGCGCGGCAGGTGCGCGACCACATGAACACGCTCAGCGGGAAAAAATACTGGGAGCAGTTTGAGGCCACTCCTGAATTCGTGGTGATGTTTCTTCCCGGGGAAACATTTTTCAGCGCGGCGCTGGAACAGGATTCCGGGTTGATTGAGCATGGGGTGTTGAACCGCGTGATTCCTGCCTCGCCGACGACGCTGATCGCGTTGTTGAAGGCGATCAACTACGGATGGAATCAGGAGAAGCTGGCGCGCAACGCGAAACAGATCAGCGACCTGGGTAAGGAACTTCATGACCGGCTGCGGCTGCTTGCGGGACACATCACATCCGTCGGCACGGGATTGGACCGCGCGGTTGAGTCTTATAACAAGGCGGTGGGGTCGCTCGAGAGCCGGGTGCTGGTTTCGGCGCGCAAGTTCGCTGAACTGGGGGCGTCGGTGGCGGAGGACATTCCGGAACTTGAACCGATTGAGACTACGGCGCGGGCGCTCTCGTTCGATTGGGATGAGGCTGAGAACAGCCCGACGGAACGGAAGGCGGGTTAATGCAGCTAGTGTTCCGGTTGGAACATTAGGACTAATGTTCCAGTGGAACATTTTTTGTACACATTGGATTGTACGTACAATCGCGCTATGTTGTAGATGCGGCGAGAGTTACAAGTGTCCGGGGAGTCATTCATGGGATGCTCCGGGACTCAGGAAATCTGCGGCTGGAGCGGCAGGTTTGGAGATTGGGGACGGCCGGTGGTTTCGTTAGGGACAAGCGGAAATCAGAGCGCCTAGCTTGTCGCGCAAAATGCGACAAGGGCGGTCCGACCGGAACGGGTTGGACTAGCGAAAGGCTGGGCAGGTGGCCCACCCGTGAACTGCCACGGGTGGGGCATCCTGTGTCGCTTGGGTGCGAAAGGGACCTGGGACTACAGTATTCACTGTAGTCCGAAGTCAGGGTTGTTCTCTTATCATGGGTGGCTGTCTTCAAGGTTGAGCGGCGTCTCGCCGCAACCCACAATCAGAGTTGTGGGCCTTTGAACGGAGGATGGGATTGAGCACGATCCCGGAACACATCCCAACAGCAGCTCCAGATCGCACACAGGCCGAAGAAGCTCTGCGGCGGAACGCGGAGGCGTTTGCGGCGCTGGTGGAGCAGGCGCCGCTGGGGATTTATACCGTCGATTCGGAGTTCCGGGTGAGGAACGTCAGCGCCGGCGCGATGCCGGCGTTTCGCAATGTGCATCCGTTGATCGGGCGCGACTTTGGGGAAGTGATGCGAATCCTGTGGTCGGAGTCTTTTGCCAGCGAAGCCATCAGGATTTTTCGACACACCCTGGAAACCGGCGAGCCCTACGTTTCGCCGGGGTTGACGGAAAAGCGCAACGACATCGGAGCGATCGAGTCGTACGAGTGGCAAGTGAATCGGGTGACGCTCGCCGACGGGCGACCTGGCGTGGTCTGCTACTACTTTGACACGACGCGGCTGCAACAGGCGCACCGGGCGGTGCGCGAAAGCGAGGAACGGTTCCGAGCTTTTATTAACGCGACCTCGAACATCGTGTACCGCATGAGTCCGGATTGGAGCGAGATGCGGTATCTCGATGGCAAGGAGTTCATCGCCGATACCAGGAACTCCAGCCGCACCTGGGTTGACAAGTACATCCATCCCGAGGATCAGCGCGGCGTGATGGCAATGGTTCAACGCGCGATCCAGTCGAAAAGTATCTTTGAGTTGGAGCATCGCGTGATTCGCGCGGACGGTTCGCTGGGGTGGATTTGCTCTCGCGCCATTCCGATCTTCGACGAGGGCGGCGCGATTCTCGAATGGTTTGGCGCTGCCAGCGACGTAACCCAGCGCAAGCAGGCGGAAGAAGCGCTGCGGCGGCAGCAGGAGCGCGCCGAATTCGTTGCGGACGCTTCGGACGTGGGCTTCTGGTTCTGCGATCTTCCTTTCGACAAGCTGATCTGGGACAAGCGGGTCAAGAACCATTTCTGGCTGCCGCCGGAGGCGGACGTCACCATCCAAACGTTTTATGAGCGATTGCATCCGGACGACCGGGAACCCACCCGGCACGCGATGGAAAGATCGATGGCCAGCAACACGCTGTACGACGTCGAGTACCGCACGGTGGCGCCGGACGGGAGGCAGAACTGGATTCGCGCCATCGGCCGCACCTCTTACAATGGCGCCGGCCAACCCATCTGTTTTGATGGCATCACGCAGGACGTTACCAATCGCAAGCATGCCGAGGAAGCTTTACGTGCCAGTGAGGCGAAGTACAAGAATCTGTTCGAGAACATGGCGGAAGAAGTTCACTTCTGGAAGCTGGTGAGGGATGAAAGCGGCCAGATCAAAACCTGGCGCCTGGTGGACGCCAATCCGCCCGCGCTGCGGACCTGGGGCAAGCCGGACATCGAGAGTATCCGCGGTCAGACGACGGAGGAGATTTTCGGAGCCACCATGGTCGATCACTACATGCCGGTCGTGCGCAAGATCATGGCGGAGGGAAGGCCTCACTCCTTCGAAGACTACAACCCGATTTTGGACAAATACTTCCGCTTCACCAGTGTTCCCCTGGGAGAGTACTTCATCACGACCGGGGCGGACGTCACCGCGATCAAAAGAGCGGAAATCGCGCTTCGGGCGAGCGAAAGCAGCTATCGAGAATTGGCCGAGAACCTCGATCAGCAGGTGCAGGCCAGGACTCTGGAGCTGGAGGCACGCAATCGAGAAATACTGCGCACCTACGAGAGCCTGAGGACGCTTTCGACGCGAATGATGCAGGTGCAGGATGACGAGCGCAGGCGCATTGCGCGCGACCTGCATGACAGTGCCGGGCAGTTGCTGGTGGTGATTGACATGCAACTGAGCAGCCTCGCCCAGGAGCTGCGCAAGGCGGCTCCACAGTTCAACGAGCAGGTGGAGGAGACCGAGCGCGTGGTGCAGCAGTTGCACAAGGAGATTCGCACGACTTCCTACCTGCTGCACCCTCCGCTGCTCGACGAAGCCGGGCTGTACTCGGCGTTGACCTGGTATGTGGAGGGTTTGAACAAGCGCAGCGATGTGAAGATCGCGCTGGAGATCGCCCCCAATTTCGGCAGATTGCCGCGCGATGTTGAATTGGTGATCTTCCGTCTGGTGCAGGAATCACTGGCGAATATCTACCGGCATTCGGGCAGCAAGACGGGCATGATCCGAATTGCGCGAGATGAGGGAACGATTGAGGTAGAGGTGCAAGATCAGGGAAGGGGAATTCCGCCGGAAAAAGTTGAGGAGATCCAGTCGGAGGGTTCTGGAGTTGGCATACGGGGAATGCGAGAGCGGCTGCGGCAGTTCGGCGGCGAGTTGAGAATTGAATCGGGAGAGAGTGGGACGCGGGTATTGGTGATGATGGGCGCTCCAGAGACGCCAGTTTCCGGAGCGCGGAGTGGGATCGAAGCGGTGAACACGGGTGCGTGAAAGGGCTTCTCCGGTTAAGGGGACGCAACGACGTGGCTGTGCCGGCGAACAAGTCAAGATCAAGCAAGATCAAGCAAAATCAAAATCAAAGTCAAAGGCAACGGACAGGGTGTCCGTTCTACACGAGCTAGTTGACCGAGTTTTTCTTGGCGGATTCCGGCGGCGCTCCCGTTTGCAGAGTGAGAAAGCTGGCGATGGTTTGTTTTAACTGCGAGTCGACTTCGTCGGCGATGATCATAATATCGGGCAAGACCGAAGTGAAATCCACGGTGGAGAGGTTATGTTCGATGGTCTCGAAGATGCTGACCTGGAGGAGGCGAGACTCCTGCACGATTAAGGGCGCGGTGTAGCCCTGGTGATAACGGCACTGTCCGTGGGCCACCGCCGCGGGGGTGGCGCAGTCAATCACATCGATATCGCGGGTGCCGCGCAGCCGCGCGGTGATGCTTCTGATCATCTCCGGAAGATACTTGGAGCGATCTTCCCTGGAAACGGGGAGGGCGACCAACTCCTTTACTTGTTCCACCCGTGCCAGCCACCTTTCTATCAAGAGGGCGGCATCGCGATCCAGAATCGCGGCGACTCCTTCCTTCGGTGCCCTGGGCGTGGGTAGAGAGGTGAGCTTGCCTTTGTCCATAAGCACGGAAAGGCGCTTGGCGTCGAAGGGCTTGACCATCACTTCATCGGCTTGCAGAAGGATGGCATTCATGGCTTTTTGTACGTCGGGAAAATCGCTGACCACCAGGGTCAAGGCGCTCGGTTGACTGTGACGCATGGCGGTTACGACCGCGAAACCATCGCCCGGATCGGGCATGTGAAGATCGGTGATAAGAACGTCAAAGGCCTGGGCGGCGATCTGCTTGAGAGCATCGGTAACGCAGGTGGCGGAAACCACCTCACAGTTCTGAGCTTCGAGCGACCTACGGGTCAGGAGACGGTCATCCTTATCGTTATCGACCAGGAGAACCTTCGGCCGCTTCATGAGACTCACGGGCGCGGTGGTTAAAATCGCTTGCAGCGATGGATTGTCGTTGGCAGCAGCTTCCGCGGTTGCGGGATGCGATTCGTTCACGCCGACATTGGGTGTTTGCACGATGATCTTCTTCTCTACCCTGAGTTTAGAACTGTGAGAAACACGAGGAGTGTTCAAAAAAGCTCACGTCGGCAAATCTAAAGGAGATTTAATCCCAGAATGATCCTGGTGGAAATATCGCGATTCCTCTCATTGACCTGCTTCTCCGGGTACCATCTATTCGGATACTGAAAGCATATCGTCATATCGGCAAAAGCTCCTGAGTCCATCGGCGCCGCGGCCCAGCCGTGAAATGCCACGGGTGCGGCATCCTGGGTCGGGTTAGCGCTAACGCGCGCCTTTCTCGAACACGATTGGTGGAGCACGTGGGTCGCCGTCGAGTGAAATATTAGAGAGCTATTACAACCGGAGGGTCGGTCGATCCAGTGGCACTCCTGGACGCGGCCGAGGCTCAAGAGCACTTTCCCGCCGCCGATAGCGTAATTAGCGAGGCTGCCTCCGCGCATGCCCGCCTGCCCGTACGCTCAAAACACCGCCCAGGAGGATAGGACCGCCGTTGACGCATGCCGCCTTATCCCGCGAGGCCAAAGAAGCGGTCTTTACTCCTGCCTTGGTCGAGGGAATCGACAAGCACAAACGGTTCGATGCGCCCATCGACGGGCCGCTTCGGCGCAAGGTCACGGTGGGTTTCGTCGTGGCCGTGCTTCTGACCATCTTCATCGGAGGTTCGTCCTGGCGTGGGGCCCGTCGGGCGGAACAGAACGACTACTGGGTATCGCACACCCATGAAGTAATGGAAGCGATTCAGCGCACGGCCCGGCATGTGATCGAGGCGGAAACCAGCGCGCGGGCGTTTGCCCTGAGCGGGGAAGAACCTCTGCTGGCGAATTACCAGAAAACCCGAGCCAGCATTTTCGAAAACGAGAACACGCTGCGCCAGCTTACGGCGGACAACCTGAGCCAGCAGCGGCGGTTGGACGTGCTGGCAACGCAAGTGAATACGGGGCTCGCATTCGCCGATAGCATTATTGCCAAGCGCCGCAGCTTGCAGTCTTATCCCGGCGGTCCCGACGCGGTAGAAACCGAAAGGCTGATTGAGGCGGTGCGCGTCACTACACGAGCCATGTATGGCGAGGAAGAGAGGTTGCTGATCCAGCGGACGGAAACCGCGCACGATGGGCAAAGGGTTACGAGAATCATCGCGATCGCGGGTGCGTTCGTCGGAGTGGGCTTGTGGATTCTGGCCAAGCTTGCGGTGAACCGCGAGATCGGCGTCAGTGCAAGAGTCCGAAGCCAACTCAGCACCTTGAATGCAGAGTTGGAACGGCGCGTGGAGCAGCGAACCGCGGCCCTGGAGTCTGAGATCGCCGAGCGCAAGCGGGCTACGGCAGGGCGCGAACGCCTGGCCGCTATCGTCGATTCCTCGGATGACGCGATCATCAGCAAGGACCTGAACGGGATCATTACCGCTTGGAACCGGGGCGCGGAAAGGGTCTTCGGATACACCTCGGCCGAGGTCATAGACAAACCGCTGATGATTCTGCTGCCCGCGGAGCGTAAGGGCGAAGAAGCCGCCATTCTGGCTCGTATCCAGAACGGGGAAAACGTCAAGCATTTCGAAACCATCCGCGTCCGGAAAGACGGAACGCACATCGACGTATCGGTGACCATCTCGCCGATAAGAGATAGCCGGGGCGTGATCGTCGGCGCATCCAAGATCACGCGTGACATTACGGATCGAAAACGGTCGGAAGCGGCGTTACGAGAGAGCGAGGAACGCCTTCAGGCGATGGCCAACGGCATCCCGCAACTGGCGTGGATGGCCGAACCCGACGGAAATATCGTCTGGTACAACCAGCGCTGGTACGACTACACGGGCACGACGCTTGAGCAGATGAAGGGGTGGGGGTGGGAGAGAGTTCATGATCCCGAAATGCTACCCAAGGTGATGGAACGATGGCAGGCCGCGATTGCCGCCGGTACACCCTTCGAAATGGAATTTCCGCTGCGGGCAGCCAACGGTGAGTTTGGCGCGTTCCTGACCCGGGTTGTGCCGGTCAAAGACGCATCCGGCCGTGTGACCCGCTGGTTCGGAACGAATACGGATATCAGCGAGATAAAACGAACGGAGATGCGGCTGGCGACCCAGGCTCAGGAATTGTCCGTCTCCCGCGAGGCTCTGGAAGCGCAAAGCCGGATCTTCAAACTGGTTTTGGACAGCATGGGCGAGGGATTGGTTGCGGCCGACGCGCAGGGACAGTTCCTGATCTGGAACGACGCCGCCAAACAGCAGATGGGCCGGGATGCGGAAGGCCTGCCTAGCGAGCGGTGGGCGGAATTCTACAAGGTCTTCCTGCCCGACGGGATCACGCCTTATCCGCCGGAACGCTTGCCGTTGGTGCTGGCCCTGCGCGGGGAGTCGGTGCGGGTGGAACTGATGGTAGAGCACCCGGGGCGCACCGGAAAAGTCTTTCTGGAAGTCACGGCGCGGCCGATGAAGGATGCGACGGGCGGCCTGTGCGGGGGAGTTGCGGTCCTGCGCGACATCAGCGAGCGCAAGCAGGCTGAGGCCAGTTTGGCGGGGCAGGCCGAGGAACTTTCACGCCAGGCTGCACAACTGGTCCGTACCGGGCAGGCGCTGGAAGAGCAGAGCTCGATGCTCAGGCTGGTAATGGAGAATATGGCCGAGGGCCTGGTGGCAGCCGACCGGGAAGGACACTTTCTGATATGGAACGATGCTGCCCGCCGCCTGATGGGCCAGGATGCAGCGGAGTTGCCCAGCCAGCAGTGGACAGAGCACTACCAGATGTTCCTGGCCGACGGGGTCACGCCTTATCCCACGGAGAGCCTTCCCCTCATGCGCGCGTTGCGCGGGGAATCGTCGCAGCAGGAAATGGTCGTCCGCCATTTGGCCGAGCCGGGAGTCTGTCTGGAAGTAACGGCGCGGCCCATGAAGGACGGAAAGGGCGGCTTGTGCGGCGGGGTGGTGGTCTTCCGGGACATCACACAGAGGAAAGCGGACGAACGGAAAATTCTGGAATTGAATCAGAATCTGGAGGTGCGGGTGTCCGAGCGCACCGACGAACTGAAAATCGCGAATGAGGAACTGGAGAGTTTCACCTACTCGGTTTCGCATGACCTGCGCGCGCCCTTGCGGCATGTTGCTGGTTTTTGCCAAATCCTGGTGGAGGATTGCGGCGCGGAGATGAGCGCCGAGGCGCGGCATCACTTGGAACGCATTGAATATGGCGTGAGCCGCATGGGGTTGTTGGTGGATGAATTGCTGGATTTGGCGCGGGTGGGCCGCCATCCCCTGAAACTCCAGCCCGCCAACCTGAAACAGGTGATCGAGGAAGTCGTGTCGATACTCCAACCGGAAATTCTGGATCGGGACGTGACCTGGAAAATCGCCGACCTGCCGATGGTGGAATGCGATCCCATTCTGATCAAGCAGGTTTTTCAAAATCTGATCGCCAACGCGCTGAAGTTCACCCGGACCCGGGAATGCGCTGTGATTGAGATCGATTCCCGGAACTCGAACGGACAGGTGGAGATTCGGATTTGCGACAACGGGGTCGGCTTCGACATGAAGTACGCCGATAAATTGTTCGGGGTATTCCAGCGACTGCACCGGGCAGAGGATTTCGAAGGCACTGGGATCGGACTGGCCATCGTGCAGCGCATTGTTCATAAGCACCATGGACGGGTCTGGGCGGAGTCCGAAGTGGGCAAGGGCGCGACCTTCTTCTTCACCCTGGAGGCTGCCAAAACAGATGGGATGGAACACGGTGAACAAGGCTTACTCACATCGGCAGGAGTTCAATTATGAAGCCGGATGACATTGAGATCCTTCTAGTGGAAGACAGTCAGGACGACGTAGAACTCGCGCTGCACACGCTGCGGGCGGAGAATTTGGCCAACCGGATTTTGGTGGCTCGCGATGGAGCCGAGGCGCTGGACTTCCTGTTCTGTACCGGACCCCACGCCGGGCGCTCCTTCGACCATCCTCCGAAGCTGGTGTTGCTGGATTTGAAGCTGCCGAAGGTGGATGGCATGCAGGTTCTGAAGCAGATGAAGGGCGATCCCCGGACGCAGCACATTCCGGTGGTGATGATGACTTCCTCGCGGGAGGAGCGGGACCTGGTGGCGAGCTATGAACTGGGGGTTAACAGTTACTTGCAGAAGCCGGTGGACTTCAGCGAGTTCCGCACAATGGTGAAGCTTCTGGGACTGTATTGGCTGGTGATCAACCAGCCTCCGGTGGCCGACCACAAGTCGGCGGTGGCGGGGCAGAAGAAATGAGCAGCGCCGGAGTCAAACTCGCACTCGTTACTCCCGCGCCCAAGGCGCAGCTGCGGGTCCTGCTGCTGGAGGACAATCAGCTGGACGCGGAGTTGGTTCTGCGCGCGCTGCGCAAGGGCGGCTGGGACGTGACCGCGCGAGTGGTGCAGGACGAGGCGGCGTTCACTTTGGCGCTGCGGACTTATTCTCCGGAGATAGTGCTGGCGGATTTCAATCTCCCGAGCTGGACGGGGATGGCTGCGCTCGATGTGCTGCGCAGCGAAACTCCCGACATTCCGATGATTCTGGTTTCCGGGGCGCTGGGGGATGTGACTGCGGTCGAATGCATCAAGCGCGGGGTGACGGACTACGTTCTGAAGGATGGTTTGGCGCGGCTGCCGGAGGCGGTGCGGCGCGCGCTGGAGGAAAACCATCAGCACGCTTTGCGACGCCAAGCGGAAGAAAATCTGGCCCGTAAGGTGGAGGAGCTGGCGCGCTCGAATGCCGACCTGGAGCAGTTCGCGTATGTGGCGTCGCATGACCTGCAGGAGCCGCTGCGCATGGTCGCCGCTTATACCCAACTGTTGTCGGAACGGTATGTGGGCAAGCTGGACGAAAATGCCGACAAGTTTCTCGGCTACGCCAGCGAAGGCGCGCTGCGCATGCAGGTTCTGATTCAGGATCTTCTGGCGTTTTCGCGGGTGGGACGCAGCGGTACGCCCGGTGCCAAGGTCGATTGCAACGCAGTCATGCAGGACGTGCTGAAAACGCTGGGCCCAGCGGTTGAGGAGAGTGGCGCGATTGTCACCTGCTCCGAGCTTCCGGTGGTTTGGGGGGAGCGCACGCAGATCGCGCAGGTGCTGCAGAATCTGATCGGAAATGCCATCAAGTTTCGCGGCACGGAACCGCCGAGGATTTCGGTGCAGGCGGAAAAGGAAGAGAGCCACTGGCTGTTCCGCGTGGCCGATAACGGGATTGGCATTCCGGCGGAGAGCGTCGACAACATTTTCGTGGTGTTCCAGCGCCTGCACGGGCGAACGGAGTACGCGGGCAACGGCATCGGGCTCGCGATTTGCAAGAAAATCGTCGAGCGCTATGGAGGCAGAATCTGGGTGGAATCCCAGGTGGGCGGCGGCTCGACTTTTAAATTCACCCTGCCATTGCAACCTCCGGATCAGCCGGAAGAAGGAAAACCATGAAGACCGGGCTGCGTTTGTTTCTGGTGGATGACAATCCGGCGGACGTGGGCCTGACCCGCGAGGCGCTGGCGACGAGCCCCCGCCACAGCGCGATCGAGAGCGTGGCGGACGGCACGGAAGCGATGGCTTTTCTGGAGTGCAAGGGAAAATACGCGAGCGCGGAGCGTCCCGATGTGGTGATCCTGGATTTAAGTCTGCCCAAGAAGAGCGGGCTTTCGGTTCTGGCCGCCATGAAAGACGCGCCCAAGCTGCGCGGCATTCCGGTTGTGATCTTCAGCACTTCGCAATTGAATGACGACGTCTTGCGCAGTTACGAAATGGGCGCGAGCTGTTACGTGAGTAAGCCGGGAAATTTAGCCGACTTCTTTGCGGCGGTGAAGTCGATTGAAGAATTCTGGTGCGACCGCGTCCGACTACCACGCCAAGGAGAATGAAAAAACATGGATCAACCCACCACGCACGTACTGTTGATCGAAGATAACCCCGGGGACGCGGATCTGGTGCGGCTGCGGCTGGTCGAAGGCAAGTTCCCGGTTGAGGTCAATTGCGTTCACCGGCTCTCCGAGGGACTGGACTCTCTTGCGCGTGAAACGCCGTCAGTCATCCTGCTGGACCTGAACCTGCCCGATAGCCATGGAGCGGACACTTTCCGCCGCGTGCTGGAGCACTCGCCCGACGTGCCCATCGTGGTGCTTTCCGGCCAGGACGATGAAGCCCTCGCCACCCGGGCGGTCCACCAGGGAGTGCAGGACTATCTCTTGAAGGGAAACCTTTCCAGCAATCATCTGGAGCGCTCGATTCGTTATGCGGTGGAGCGGCAGGCCTTGATCCGTTCTCTGGAAATGACGCGCAAGCACCAGATCGAGTTCAAGAACCAATTTATGTCCCACGTGTCGCACGAGCTGCGGACGCCGCTGACCTGCATTCATCAGTACGTGACGCTGCTGCTGGATGGACTGGCGGGACCGATTTCTCCGGATCAATCCGACCATCTGAAGACGGTGCTGAAGAGCGTGAACCAGTTGCACGCCATGATTCGGGACTTGCTGGAGGCGACCCGCGCGGAGACCGGGAAGATGCGCATCGAGCCGCGCTGCCTGGTGCTGGGAGAACTGATTCAGCAGACCGTGGCCATGATGCGTCCGGCGGCCAACGAAAAGAAGATTGGACTGGAAATTGGCATCGATCAAAGGCTGCCGCTGGTGCTTGCCGATCCCGACCGCATTCTGGAAGTGCTGATTAATCTGGTGGATAACGCCATCAAGTTCACCCCTCCCGAGGGCGCCGTGGTGGTGCAGGCGTGCCTGGTGGAAGCCGATCCGACAATGGTTTACGTTTCCGTGACCGACACCGGGCGTGGCATCAATCCCGCGTCGAAAGCCTTGATTTTCGACCGGCTCTATCAGGATCCCGATGCGGTGGACAACAACCGTGCGGGCCTGGGACTGGGACTTTACATCTGCCGGGAAATCGTTCGGCTGCACGGCGGACGAATCTGGCTGGCCAGCGAGCCCGGCCAGGGCAGCACCTTTACCTTCACTCTGCCCAACTACTCCTTGCCCAAGCTGCTCGCCCCGGTGGTTGCCTATCAGGATCGTTTGCGTCCCGCATTTGTACTGGTCCGCGTGGAACTCACATCGCTTTCCAATCCTCCGCGATCCAACTGGAAGGAGACCGCTCAGCAATGCCTGGAAATCCTGCGGCGTTGCGTGTATCTGGACAAAGACCTGGTGCTGCCCCCGATGGGCTCGTCGGGTGCATCCGAGAGCTTCTTTGTGGTGGCCTCGACCGACTTGGATCGCTCCGCCAGTATGATCACACGCATTCGCGAACAGTTGGCGCGGGTGCCCGAATTTCAGTCGAAATGCAGCCTCGCGATCACAGTCGATGAAGTGGTTCTTCCTTCCCAAATGGCCACGGAATCGTTGGAGCAGCAAATTCAAACTCTGGCCGATCACGTTACAGGAATGATTACTCACAGCATGCAAGGACGGCCGTCCCGTCCGGAGAACGGCAACAGAATTTCACCCACCAACTAACCCAAGGAGAAAACCAATGACAAAGCAAAGAATCCTCGTAGTCGATGACGACCCTGATTTGGTGCGAGCCTTGCGCCTGCGGCTGAAGGCCAACAATTTTGAGGTTTCCACCG
>Ga0302319_10019128_pt1 | contig 12448 bp, 9 predicted proteins | sample Bog_T0_2_FD_203319 | JGI IMG/M metagenome (GOLD analysis project Ga0302319, IMG submission 203319) | Peat permafrost microbial communities from Stordalen Mire near Abisko, Sweden - Bog_T0_2 | ecosystem: Environmental > Terrestrial > Soil > Wetlands > Peat | place: Sweden: Abisko, Stordalen Mire... | reverse complement strand
TGGCCCTTTTCTCAGGTTCGGTGGCCCCACAATCGACCTTACGAACCCGGCGAACCCGACCAAACTCGATCCAGGCCACGCGTCACCTTTTCCCCGCACCAAACGCCCCTCATCCATGTGCATCGCAGAGCCACTTTGCCTCATCCGATAAACTTAAATTGCAAGTGGCCGCTTGCGCCCCGCAAGCACCGTTTTCCTGGAGAATCCAAAACCGAGTGTTCAACCTGTGTGGATAGTTAAACTTGCGCTTCGCCGCCCTTACACCTTCGTGGTAATGTCGGTTCTCATCGCGGTCCTCGGCGGGCTTTCGATTATCTCGATGCCCAAAGACATCTTCCCCTATATCGATATCCCCGTCCTCAGCGTCATCTGGAGCTACAACGGCCTCTCGCCCGACGAAATGTCGTCGCGCATCACCACCGTCTTCGAGCGCGGCCTCACCAGCACCGTCAACGACATCGAACACATCGAATCGTCGTCCTATAACGGCGTCTGCGTCATCCGCATCTTCTTCCAGCCCAACGTGAAAATCGACCTCGCCATCGCCCAGGTCGTCGCCGTCTCGCAGCCAATCCAGCGCATCCTCCCGCCCGGCATTTTCCCGCCAGGCGTCATCAAATTCGACGCCTCCAGCGTCCCCATCCTCCAGCTCAGCCTCAGCAGTAAAACCCTCAGCGAACAGCAGCTCTTCGACCTCGGCGCCAACTTCATCCGCACCCAGCTCGCCACCGTCCAGGGCGCCACCATCCCACCTCCTTATGGAGGCAAGCAGCGCCAGATCATGGTCGATATCGACCCCAACGCGCTCTACTCCCGCGGCCTCTCCGCCACCGACATTTCGAACGCGCTGAACGCTCAAAACCTCATCCTGCCCTCCGGCTCCGCCAAAATGGGCGACCGTGAATATTTCATTCACATGAATTCCAGCCCCACCACCGTGGAGGGTGTCAACGATCTGCCTGTTAAGGTCACCAACGGCACCGTCACTTATATGCACGATGTCGCTCAGGTCCGCGACGGCTTCATCGTCCAGAGCAACATCGTCCGCGAAGACGGCCGCCGCTCCGCCCTCATGACCGTCATCAAGAACGGCCAGGCTTCCACCCTCGATATCGTCAAAGGCATCAAAGCCACGCTGCCGAAAGTGCTCGCCGGCCTGCCCCCATCGCTCACCGTGCGCCCGCTCTTCGATCAAAGCCTCTTCGTTAGCGCCGCCATCGATGGCGTGGTCCGTGAAGGTCTCATCGCCGCCGGCCTCACCGCCCTCATGATCCTGCTCTTCCTCGGCAGCTGGCGCAGCACCGTCATCGTTTGTACTTCCATCCCGCTTTCGATCCTCACCAGTTGCATCGTCCTCTGGAGCCTCGGTTACACCATCAACGTCATGACCCTGGGCGGCATGGCGCTCGCCGTCGGCATCCTGGTTGACGACGCCACCGTCGAAATCGAAAACGTCCATCGCAACATGGGCATGGCCAAGCCGCTCACCCGCGCCATCCTCGATGGAGCGCAGCAGATCGCCCTGCCGTCCTTCGTCTCCACGCTCGCCATCTGCATCGTCTTCATCCCGGTCCTCCTGCTCACCGGCCCCGCGAAGTTTCTCTTCACGCCGCTCGCTCTCGCCGTCGCCTTCGCGATGCTCATGTCTTACTTCCTCACCCGAACCCTGGTCCCCACCATGGTCCATTACATGCTTCGGCCAGAAGTCGAGATCTATGCCAACGGCGAAGAAGGTCTCGAACACGCCGAAGGCTTCATCTGGCAAACGCACCACGCTTTCAACCGCAAGTTCGAAAGCATGCGCGGGAAGTACCGCAAGGTCCTCGGCTGGTGCCTGCACCACCGAGTTCGCGTATCCCTCGTCTATGGCCTCTTCGTCGTCGCATCCATCTTTCTCATGGGCGTCGTCGGCACAGACTTTTTCCCCTACATCGATTCCGGCCAGATCCGCCTCCATGTGCGAGCCCCCGAAGGCACCCGCATCGAGGAAACCGAGCGAGTCTTCGCGGGCGTCGAAGAAGTCATCCGCAACACCACAAAGCCAGGCGAAGTCACCGGCATCACCGACAACATCGGCCTGCCCAACGCCTCCTTCGCGCTCGCATGGGGAGATAACGCAACCGTCAGCGCCGCCGATGGCGAGATCCTCATCTCGCTCAACAAGGAAAACCATCGCCCCACCGAGCTCGTCCAGCGCGAAATCCGCCATGCCCTGCGCCGCAATTTCCCCGACGAAGTCTTCTTCTTCCAGGCCGCCAACATCACCAACCAGATCCTGAACTTCGGAATCCCCGCGCCCATCGACGTCCAGATCGTTTCGCGCGACGCCACCGAAGGCTACCGCATCGCCCAGGAAGTCGAGCGCAAAGTCGCTCTCGTCCCCGGCGCCGTCGACGTGCACATCAACCAGCAGGTCAAGACCCCGCAGATCGACCTCTTTGTCGATCGCACCAAAGCCGATCAGGCTGGCCTCACTCAGCACGACGTAGCCAACAGCCTGCTCATCTCCCTCAGTTCCAGCGGACAGGTTGCGCCAAATCAGTGGCTCAATCCGGTTAACGGCGTTAACTACCAGGTCGCGGTACAAACCCCGCAATTCAAGGTAAATTCGCTCGATGCCGTGGGTCAAACCCCCATTACCGGCTCTTTCGGAAACCCGCCTCAGCTCCTGAATAATCTGCTGACAGGCTATAAGAGGACGCTTACCACCTCGCTGGTCAACCACTACAACGTGCAACCCGTTTACGACGTTTTCGCTAATACCGACCAGCGCGATCTCGGCGGAGTCACCGCCGATATCGAGAAGATCATGAGCGAGACGAAGATCCCGAAGGCCTCTACGATCACCCTTCGCGGGCAGGCCGACACCATGAAAACCTCCTTCCGCCGCCTCGCGCTCGGCGTGGTCTTTGCGATCCTTTTCGTATACCTGCTCATGGTGGTTAACTTCCAGTCCTGGCTCGATCCGTTCATCATTCTCACCGCCCTGCCCGGCGCGTTCGCCGGCATTTTGTGGATGCTCTTCGCCACCCAAACCACCATCAACGTCCCGTCGCTCATGGGCACCATCATGGCCATCGGCGTCGCCACCGCCAACAGTATTCTGCTCGTCACCTTCGCCAACGACGAGCGCAAAACCGGTCTTGACCAGATCGAAGCCGCCCTGTCCGCGGGCTATACCCGCATCCGCCCCGTCATGATGACCGCTATTGCCATGATCATTGGCATGCTCCCCATGTCGCTCGGTCTTGGCGAAGGCGGCGAGCAAAACGCCCCGCTCGGCCGCGCCGTCATCGGTGGTTTGCTCTTTGCCACTTTCAGCACCCTGTTCTTCGTGCCGATCGTCTATAGTTTCCTCCGCCGCACCGCTCCCGTGAATCACGACGAGCAGATCGAAAGCGAATCCCACGAAGAAGTCGTCCGGAAGCATTATCCGGTCGAAGCCCATTAAAGCCATATGAGCCAGCTAAAAGAAGAAATTCCCACGCAAAAAGCGGAGCCTGAGCGGAAGCTCATCGCGGCCGCACCAGAGCCGCACCCGCATCACATCTCGGCCGGCAAGGTCATCCTTGTCGTCCTTCTTCTGGCCGCCGTGGTAGCTGCTGTTGCCGTGGCCGGTTATCTGCCCCGCAAAGCGCGCGAAGCGGCCGCCAATGCCGCCGCCACGTCGGAAAAGAACACACTCCCCCTCGTCACCACCGCAAAGGTCCGCCGCGCCGCCGCCGATACCACGGTCTCCCTGCCGGGCGATCTGCAGCCGCTCCTCGAATCCTCCATCTACGCCCGCGCCGCCGGCTACGTCCGCAAACGCTATGTCGATATCGGCGACCGCGTCCGCGCCGGTCAGCTCATGGCCGAAATCGATGCGCCCGAGCTCGATCAGCAAGTCGCCCAGGCCCGCGCCGCCGTCTCCCAGTCCGAGCAGCAGTTGAGCCAGGCCCGCGCCGCCCTTCTCCAGGCTGAGTCCCAGCGCGATCTCGCCAAACTTACCGCCCAACGCTATAACAATCTCGTCGGAAAAGGCGCTGTCGCCCGCCAGGACGCCGATACCCAGCAATCGAATTACGTAACTTCAGACGCTCTCGTAACAGCCCAGCAGGCCAACGTTTAGGCCGCCGCCGACAACGTCAAACAAGCCCAGGCCAACCTCGAACGCGTCATTGCCCTGCAGGATTTCAAGAGCGTCAAGGCGCCTTTCAACGGTGTGGTCACCGCGCGCAATGTCGACGCGGGCGCGCTCATCTCCCCCACCGGCGCCGGCCAGGGAGCTTCGCCCACCAGCACCGGCGGAACCCAGGCCGCCAATGGTTATGAGATGTTTCGCGTCGCCCAGATCGGCACCATCCGCATCCTCATCAATGTTCCTCAGGCCAATGCCCCCGGCATCCGCACCGGCATGCCCGCCGACGTCCTGGTCAACGAATTCCCCGGCCGCACCTTCACCGGAAAGGTCACCCGCACCGCCAACTCTCTCGATCCCAACTCCCGCACCATGCTCGTCGAAGTGCAGGTGCCCAACCCCGATGGAAAACTTTTGCCTGGCATGTATTCTGAAGTACGATTCAGCAGTCATCGCGATTCGCCGCCCCTGCTGGTTCCCGGCGATTCGCTGATCACGGCCAACAACGGAATTCAGCTCGCCGTGCTGCGAGACTCGGAAGATGGAAAATCGAAGCAAATTCACCTGCAAACGGTGAAGATCGGCCGCGATTATGGCGCTGAAACCGAAGTAATCTCGGGTTTGGAGGGCACGGAAACGGTGGTGGTAAATCCCGGAGATGAAGTTCATGAAGGCGCGCTGGTGAAAACCGATTCGGCTGGGCGCGGAGCCTCGAAGCAATGAAGCGTGTTCTCGCTGCCTGCCTGATCTGCCTTCTCGTATCGCCGCTCGGAGCCCAAAATAGTCCTCAGACCGTCGTCGACAACCTTCCCAAAGGAGGCCCGAATCTTCCTCCGCTCTCAGGCGTCACGGGTGATCGCTCCCCCGTCGTCAATTACGGGCTCGGTCTGCTCAACGACCTTAAGCCCAGCCTCGTCTCGGTCTCGCCTTTCGAAACGAAGAACGGCGTCCGCATCCATGACCTGATTCGCGCCGGCAACCTCTACCTCTCTTTGCAGGACGCCCTCGCGCTCGCGCTCGAAAACAATCTCGACCTCGAATTGCAGCGCTTCGGCGTGCGCATCGCCGCCACCGACACCCTTCGCGCCAAAGGCGGCGGCCTTCTTCGCGGCGTTCTCTTCACCGCCAACGAAGCGCCCGCCGGCATTGGAGGGCCCGGCGAACCTCTGGTCAACTCGGCCGCCACCGGAGCCACGCCGCAAACCAGCATCCCGACCAACTTCAACGATTCCCAGCTGATCGCGGAAGCCCAGGATAACCTCGCCACCATAGGCACCATCCCTCTCGCGAACGGCCCTGCCATCCCTCAATTCGATCCCTCGCTCACCGCGCAGTTTCAGGCGCAGCACGCCACCACCCCCGAAACCAACACCGTCGTCACCGGCACACCCGCCCTGGCCGCCAACAATGTGACCGGCAATTTCGGTTATACCCAGGGCTTCAGCCCCGGCACTCAGGTAACCGCCGCCTTCGACAATACCCGATCCACTTCCAATTCGGTCCGCAATCTGATCGACCCGTACTACAGTTCCAGCCTTGGCGTCACCGTCACCCAGCCGTTGCTGCGTGGCTTCGGTATCGAACTCAACCGTCGCTTCATCCGTATCGGGCAGAACACCGAAAAGCTCGCCGACGATGTCTTCCGCTATCAGGTCTCCATTACAGTAGCCGGCGTTATTCGTCTCTATACCGATCTCGTCAGCCTCAACGAAGATCTCCGCGTCAAACAACAAACGCTCACCTCCGCTCAGCGCCTCGCCGAGGACAATTCCAACAAGGTGGACCAGGGCACCCTGGCGCCCGTCGAGTTAACCCGCGCTCAGGCTCAGGTTGCCTCCGCTCGCCAGGACCTGGTCAATTCCCAGGGCTTCGTTTTGCAGCAGGAACTCATTCTCAAAAACGTGCTCACCCGCGATCTGAGCTCCGACCCGCTTGTGCACGACGCGCGCATCGTTCCCACCGATCCCATCAATGTCGCGCCCGTTCCCACCCAGACCCCGCTGGAACTCGAGCAGATCGCCCTCCAGTTCCGCCCGGATTATCTCGCCGCCGTTAAACAATTGACCAACACGCAGATCCAGCTCGAAGGCTCGCGTAACGCCGTCAAACCCGAGCTCGATGTCGTGGCAAACGCATTGAACAGCGGCCTCGCCGGAGCCGCCAGCGCGCTCTACTCAGGGGCTCCTCCGGTGCCGGGCTCGGTCCTCGGCTATGGCGGCAACTACGGCTCGTCCCTCGCTCAGATCCTCCGCCGCGATTACCCGACCTACAGCATCGGCCTCAACCTCACCCTGCCCCTCCGCAACCGCCAGGCCGAAGCCGACCTCGCTCGCGACCAGCTGCAGTTACGCCAAAACCAGGTTCGCAACAAACAACTCGAAAACCAGGTCCGCGTTCAGGTGGAAGACGCCCTTATCTCCATCCAGCGCACCAAAGCCGCTTACGAAGCCGCCACCGAAACCCGCAAGCTCCAGGAGCAGTCGCTCGAAATCGAACAGGAGCGCTTCAACGTGGGCCTCTCGACCAACTTCCTGGTCATCCAGTATCAGAGCTACGTAGCCCAGGCCCGGTCCGCGGAGGTCGCCGCGCTCGGAGCTTATTCAAAAGCCCGCACCCAGCTCGATTCCGTGATGGGCATTATTCTCCGCGCCAATAACATCGCTCTTGACGAAGCTTATAAGGGCGAAGTGCCTCGTCCTTCCGTCATCAATCCGGCCGCAATAAAATAAAAGGCCATGCTGAAGATTGGGGTTGTTCGATGGCGAGGCAAATGTTCGCGGCATCCTAAGTTCGACCCTTATGCGGACGGCCCCGGCGCGATCCGGGGCGCCTGTCCCAAGTGCACCGCGCTGCTTGAGATTCACGAATGCCACCAGCGCATGGTCGCTCTCATGAAAGGCTTCGCGCCCCCGGTAGTGCGCAGGAAGCACGAAGAAGTTCTTGAAGATCGCCAGATCGGCCTGTTCGGCTAACCGGACCTACCAGGCCTCGCGATTCGCAATGTTGACCCGGAAGGGAGGCTTAGCTTTTTCCGCCTCTTCCATCTCATAGGTCTGCGTGGTTTTGGCCGGATCGTAGTCCCGCCAAAGCCATGTCAATGACTCGGGCAGATCCAAAGCGCCCTGGGCTATCGCATGCATGCCGACGCCGAATCGGAAGTGGAAATCATAGCCCTTGAGCTTCAGGGCATTGGCCAGCATGATGTTGTTTAACGGCCAGCTGCCCGAAGGGGCTTCCTGATCGTCCATCCCGTCCGACGACCAGACTCTAAGGTTCTTCTTAGGGTCGCGCCGGACCTTGTTCGAAACGATGTAGCCGCCATCGAGACCTTGCTCCGGATGCCACTGCAGCGCGACATAGCTTCCGATGTGCGACAGCACCCGGCTGAACTGGTCAGGGAAGTACCACGCGACATTGAAGGCGCAGATAGCGCCCGACGATGCCCCGGCAATGGCCCGCGAGTAAGGGTCGTGCCGGATCTTATAGGTCTTCTCGACATCGGGCAGGATCTCCTGCAGCAGGTACTTACCATACCGATCCGATACCGTGTCATACAGGATGCCGCGCATCCGAGTCCCCGTAGCCTCGCCGCCGCTGCCCGGCTGGATCAGCACATGCACCATAGGCGGGATCAGCTTCTTCGCCACCAGGTTGTCCGACACAATCTGTAACCGAAGCCGCAGCAGGTCCTGGTTGCCGACAATGGTCTCGCCATCCTGCCAGACCATCAAAGGAGCGCCATTGACCAGGTCCGCGCCCGGGTTCACGTAGACCCAATAGTTCGCGGACATGCCCGGATAGATCGTGCTCTTGAGGGTCTTCATCTCGGACAAAGTCCCGCGCTGCACGCCTGGTTGAGGATAAGAGTCGGGGTTATAGCCTGCGACATCATAGGTGCCCAGCGACTTCCCCTCGGCAAAGTAGTTGTAGTTATGGGTGGTGCCCAGCCGCAACGTAGCCAGGCGATACCAATACTTCGTCCCCGGAACGTTGGTCATCGGCAGCGCCGTCTGATGGTCGATAGAAACCGTAGCCGGCTTCTCCGATTCCACGGCAAACAAAGACTCCTGTCCCCAAACCGCCGCCCCGTCGCGGCCCTGCAACAGAGGCAGCCCGGAGCCCAGCATGTCTTTTAGGCGGGGAGAATTCGAGCGCGCCGCATCGATCAGATCCTTCAAAGGATTCGTCTGTGCAAACGCGGCGGACGCAACAAGGGTCAGGGCAAAAAGAAATCGCTTCATACGGTATATGAGAATATACCCTGAGATTACGCAGGCATGAGTGAGACAAAGGGAAACCGATTCACTAAGTATTTCGCGCCGCTTCTCGACGCGCTCAGAGCAACAGATCCAGAGCCGATGCGCCCTGCAGCGGCCCGTGCATGGGTCAGATCGAATATCAACGTCCCTGAAGAAGACCTGACGCGGTTTATGACGCCGGACGGCCGAACCGCGCGATTGACCCACGAAGATGCCGAGGCTCTTTGCCTGCGAGTCCGAAACACCAGTCGCCAGTTGCCGTCCGTAGACGAGGACAACAGCGCCGCCCCAGGAAGTGCCGACCTCGCCGAGGCGAGCGAGTCCTACTGGCTGGCGGGTCCAGGGCGGCATCGGTTAGATGATCAGATGCCGAGGTTTCTGAGGGATTCAATCTGGGAGAACGGGTACGACGAGACGTATGCAGAGCTTGTCCTTCGCATGAAACCTGGTGACCGAATAGCGATCAAGCGAAGTTCGGTGCGTGCCCGTGATCTGCCCTTTGATGTGGGAGGAAAACGAGTCTCGGTGATGCGGATCATCGCCACTGGAACTATCATCGAGAACCCGAACGATGGGAAAGCCGTAAAAGTCGCATGGGATCCGCCGTTCGAACCCCGCGACTGGTACTTCTACATGTTTGTTGACCCCGTAGTGAAGGTCGACCCGGAAATCGAAACGGCCCGGCGCCTGATCGATTTTATATTTCGTGGGGAACCTCAGGATTACGAGTGGTTCCTTGCGCAACCTTACTGGGCCGAGAGATACAGAGACGCCGCAAGCTTCGGATCAGCCGACGCCGGCTCATCTGGTTCTGCAGGGACCTCCGGGCACTGGCAGGACGTGGCTGGCGAAAAGACTCGGCTTCGCCCTCGTGGGTTCGGACGACAGGGAGACAACACGCTTTCGATTGCGTGTTGTCCAGTTTCACCCATCACTGGCCTATGAAGACTTCGTGCGCGGGTGGCGGCCTTCCGGGGAGGGCAAGCTGATACTCGCTGATGGGATTCTGATGCAGGCGATCTCGGCCGCGGCGAGCGAGCCCGATCGACCATTCGTACTGGTTATAGAAGAAATCAACCGCGGCAACCCGGCCCAGATTTTTGGGGAGATGCTCACCCTGCTGGAAAACACAAAACGCCACGCTTCCGAGGCCATGGAACTTGCCTACCGCAAGTCACCCGAGGAACGGGTATGTGCCGGACAACCTGTATGTAATCGGAACCATGAACATTGCTGACCGGTCCTTAGCCATTGTCGACCTGGCTTTACGAAGACGGTTCGCCTTCGTCGATCTCGAGCCCCGTCTCGGACCTGAGTGGCGGTCATGGTGCATTCAACGGGGTCTCGATAATACGATTCTCACCGAGATTAAGGCAGGAATTGATTTCCTTAATTCCGAAATCAGTTCCGCCGTATCTCTGGGGGCGCAGTTTCGAATCGGGCATTCTTATGTAACGCCCGGACTGAACGAGGTGATTCGTGACGGGAGAGCCTGGATTCGAGCCAGGGTCGAGACCGAGATCGGCCCGCTCCTCGATGAATACTGGTTCGACGCCCCGGAGACCGCTCGGGCGGCACGCGATAAGCTCCTCGCGCGGTTTGTGTGATGGCAATCGTCGCAACTCCCGGCGACCGGTTGATCGGCCGAATTCCGGTCCGGAACCTTTGGTTTTTGATGCTGTATGCCTCGGACCTTACGCGGATCAAAGGCTCATTTGACGCCATGACCGAAAACGATGTTGATGACCTGCCCGACCTGGTCGCACGCCTCCTCGCCGACTCCGTCGAACTTCGGATTCGTCGAAATCTCACCCGCGGCTACCGGCATCGTGAGATAGCGTGTAATCGGGTACGCGGAAGCATCGACGTACTGAAAACCGAGTCCCGTCAGTTGCTCTGCAGAGGTGAGGTCTTCTGCCGGTTTGCAGAATTAACGAATGACACACCTCGCAACAGATTCGTTCGCTCTGCGCTCAATCTCATGGCGCGGTTCGTCCGAAAGAATGAGCTTTGCCAGCGCTGTCGCAGCATTGCGTTCAATATGGGAAGGATGGGAGTGAGCGACGGTCGACCGTCAAGAGCGGAGTTGGCTCTCGATCGGATCGGACGCAACGATTCTGCGGACCGTTTCATGATTGCACTGGCCAGACTCGCCTTCGACCTTGCTCTCCCGACCGAGGATTCGGGTTCGACTCCGCTGGCGAAGGCTGACAGGGAAGAGTATTGGGTGCGCCACTTATTCGAAAAGGCGGTATTGGGTTTCGCCCGCGTCGAACTGGAACCCCTGGGGTGGAGAGTCCGTGGCGGCACCCCGCTCAACTGGCAGATCTCATTCGCATCGGAGGGCCTGACGGGTATTCTTCCCGGCATGAAGACCGACATCGTACTCGATCCTCCCGGAGATTATCGGAGGATTGTTATTGACACGAAGTTTGCGTCGATCCTGGTGGTTGATCGCTTCGAAAGAGCATTGCTGAAGAGCGGATACCTCTATCAAATGTATGCCTACCTTCGATCTCAGGAGGGTTGTGAACCGCGCTGGGACACGGCCGCCGGGCTCTTTCTGCACCCGGCGACAGACACTACTCTTCGCAAACACGTCGTTATCCAGTGCCATCCGATTCTCTTTGCGACGATAAATCTTTCAGGACACCCATCGGCAATTCGGGAAGAGCTGAGGTTGGTGTTGAGTCAGGCGAAGATCTCTGCGACCTCAAGCGCTGCCGAACCGGGCAAAGGAATGGACTGCCCGGGCCCATAGACCTGGCGCGCTGACGCGGTGACCACGACGATTTCGCGGCGCTCTGGTTTTACAAGCCAGACAGCCGACGCGCCGTGGGTGATGTGGAGCAAAGCGTCTTCTTCCATCTTCCGGTCGCGATTTGAGCGGCTTTTAACCTGGACAACGATCTCGGGAGAACCGATCAGATAGCCGTCATCGGGTACCGCGCTCCAGGACTTTCGAAGAGAAACGCCGACATCGGCGGCACGGCAGTCATAGCCGGGCGAAAGGCCGTAGGGCATCTCAAGGCCGATAATCCAGCGCTTGCGGGAAAGTTTTGCCACGAGAAGATCGTAAATGAGCAATTGGAGGAAATAATGCCTCTTCTTCGGTTTACCCACTTTAACGAGTTCTCCGAAGTGAAGTTCCCAGGTGTAGTCTCCCTCAGGCTCCGGCAGTTCGAAAAACTGCTCGACCGTCATCAACGGAAGTGTGAGAGCCGTTGCCATTGATTTCTATTATCGCTGAATGCGCGCGGAACCGCCCTTAGCGAACGCTCGAACCTGATCGACCGACGCCATCGTCGTGTCCCCCGGAAACGTGGTCAGGAGCGCTCCGTGGGCCCAGCCGAGGCGGACGCAGTCGTCGAGGGTGTCTCCGTTGAGGAGGCCGTAGATGAAGCCGGAGGCGAAGCCGTCGCCTCCTCCGACCCGGTCGAAGACGTCGAGCTCGCAGTGGGGGGCGGAGTAGACGTGGCCGTTGATCCAGGCGACGGCGCTCCAGGTGTGGCGCGATGTGGAGTGAACTTCACGCAGCGTGGTCGCGACGATCTTGACGTTGGGGTGCTTTTCGACCACGTTATCCATCATGCCGACGAAGGCGATGGTGTCGAGTTTCGAGGTCGCTTCAACGGCGGGTCCGGCCACTCCGAGGCCTTTTTGCAGGTCCTCTTCATTGCCTACGAGGACGTCTACATTCTCGACGATTCGGCCTAAGGTTTCGACGGCCTTTGTGCCGCCGCCCCAGATCTTCCAGAGCTTTTCGCGATAGTTGAGATCGAAGGAAGTAACGGCGCCGGCGGCTTTGGCGGCTTTCATCGCTTCCACGATGAGTTCGCCGGTGGTGGGCGAGAGTGCGGCGAAAATACCGCCGGAATGGAACCAGCGGACGCCGTTGCCGAAGATTTCGGCCCAATCGAAATCGCCTGGCTTGAGGAGTGCCCCGGCTTCGTTGCAGCGGTTATAGAAGACAACTGGCGCTCGCACGCCATGGCCTCGATCGCTATAGACCGCGGCCATGTTCGGGCCATTGACTCCGTTGTGCTCGAAGCGCTTATAGAACGGCTTC
>Ga0302319_10019125_pt1 | contig 12449 bp, 9 predicted proteins | sample Bog_T0_2_FD_203319 | JGI IMG/M metagenome (GOLD analysis project Ga0302319, IMG submission 203319) | Peat permafrost microbial communities from Stordalen Mire near Abisko, Sweden - Bog_T0_2 | ecosystem: Environmental > Terrestrial > Soil > Wetlands > Peat | place: Sweden: Abisko, Stordalen Mire... | reverse complement strand
TAGGACAACGGCGACGACGAAATAAAGCACCAGCCACTTGGTCTTGCGCCGGGCTTTGTCCTGTTGCGCGAAAAAATCCATTTTGGGTTTTGCAGCAGCCGAGGTGACAAGGCTCAATTCAATTTGGCACAAAAACAGTCAGCGCTTCCTCACGTCGGCTGCTACAAATTTTTACGAGAACGACACTTTTGGCGCGTCCTTCTGCTCCGGCTTGTCCACGACGAACACTTCCGCCGCCGTGAAATTGAACGTGTTGGCGATGAGGTTGCTGGGAAACACTTCGCGGTCGGTGTTGTAGGTCATCACCGAGTCGTTGTAGGCCTGCCGCGCAAAGGAGATTTTATTTTCCGTCGAGGTGAGCTCCTCGGTGAGCTGCATCATGTTTTGATTGGCCTTCAGGTCGGGATACTGCTCGCTCACCATCATCAACCGGCTCAACGTGCCGCCGAGGCCGCTCTCCGCCGCCACCAGGCTTTTCATCGCCGTGGCGTCTCCGGGATTGGCCGCCGCGGCTTTGGACGCGGCATAGGCGATGTTGCGCGCGGCGGTGACGGCTTCCAGCGTGCCGCGCTCGTGCGCCATGTAGCCCTTCGCGGTTTCAACGAGGTTCGGGATCAGGTCGTAGCGGCGCTTGAGCTGCACGTCAATCTGCGCGTAGGCGTTTTTGTAACGGTTGCGCATCGTGACCAGCTTGTTGTAAACGCCCACGACAAAAACGGCGATGATGATGGCCAAAACCAACAGCGCGCCCAAAACGAACAGCGCAATGCCGCCAAGCGCAAGGGTTGTCGGTTCTGCCAAAATAATTCCAGTTGTCATAATTTTTCCTTCGTTATGTTCACTGACAGTTTTACCGATTTGCGCCGCCGGGCAATGATAATTTCCGGCAAAATTTGGAATGGCCTGGGTGGGGCGAGCGTCCGCGCAAGCCGGTGGATTGCATCGCTGGCCATCCCCAAACGGTTCGCAGGAGCCTCACACCACCCAGTGGCTCAAGGCACGACTTCCACCGGCAGGCCGACCCACGCGAGCTTCAACAAATACTCCGCGTCCCAGTTCGCCAGCCGGAAACAGCCGTGCGATTCCGTCCGCCCAACCTGCTCCGGTGCCGGCGTGCCGTGCATCCCGTAACCGGTTTTGTCCAGGCCGATCCACGCAACGCCCACGGGATTGTTCGGGCCGGGCGGCAAAATCAACTTATGCCCGATGGCCTGCAGCTCGGCTGACTCCGGGAAAAGCTCGGGATCCACCGTGTAATTAGGATGCGGCGCGATGACGATGACATGTAATTCGCCGACCGGCCGCTTTTCGACCCGGGCGGCGATGCTGCACGGAAAATGGGCCAGCAGATTGGTCTGTTCGTTGAATGCCTCAAGAAATTTCCCCGACAAATGGATGACCACAAACGCGGCCTTGTCGTCCGGCTCTGGATACTCCACCTCGGGAATTTTCAGGACGGTTCCCGCCGCCACATTTGTCCAGTTCACTTCGGGGTTCAATTTTTGGATCAGGAGCGGATACGAATGCGCCTTTTCCGCGACAAGTTCCAGAATCGTTTCAAAATCCAGCACGGACTGCTGTGATTTTTCCAGCCACGTTTTGCCGAGCGGCTGAAGCCGCGCCAGGTCGTTCGTCGTCACCCTGTAGGTCGTCAGCAACGGCGCGTCGAGCGTGAGCACGGAACGCGTGTTGGTGTCGAGCGAGGCGGTCTCGAACAATTTTTGCGACCGCTGAAAAGCCGCGAAGGCCGCGCGCGTCTGCGAGCCGAGCGCAGCGTCAATCGCACCCGGCGAAATCGCCCGCCGCGCCAGCGCAACCTGCGCCTCAAAAACGTCATGCACCGGCCGGGGAAAAGCCACCGGCGATTGTGGCGCGACCACCAGCGGCTTTAGCTTGGGTTTTACGACGGTCAGAATTGGTGTGGCAATGGCGGCGGCCCTGTGTTTTTCCGGGTTCCTCGGATGTTTCTGCTGCCACCAAAACCAAAGGGCCGCGCCGGCCATGGCCGCCAGCAGCAGCACGGCCAGAAAGTCGCCAATCCGGCTGCGACGGCGGGCGGATGATTTTTCCAGAATCGGCACACGGTAATTTAGCGACCGCCTCCGGCCAACCCAAGTTTTGAATTTTCTACGCCAGCCGCGACCGGGCTTCGCCAATCATCCGCGCGGTATTTTCGCAGCCGACCTGGCTGGTATTAATCACCAGATGGTATTACAGCGGTCATTGATGTCGCCGTTGTAACACGTTTTGACGTGGCGGGCGCGGGCAGGGCGGCGGCGAAATGTTGCTGAAGGAAATTCACCAGTCTCTCCGCGACCATCACCATCCCGCATCCGGCCCGACCGAAGATGCTGACTGCGCGCCGGACACCGGTTTTCATCCCGGCTTGTGCCGTCGGAGTGCCCTGGGTGTTGATGAAAGAGAGGTAACGATCCAGGCAGGCGTTAATCATAAATCACCTCGTGGTTATAACCAACCATAAGCTGGCGTCATCTTGAAACGCAAGCAGACGGGAACGATTTGAGCAAGGCTAATTTGAACAATTAGGCCGACTCCCGCGCGAGCATGGCGTGGTAGGCACCGGCAATTTGATCCACGAGCGGCGACTGGGCGACCGGCTCCCCGTCAAACGCGACCACCGGCACGATGCCCAGCGCGCTGTTCGTGACAAAAATGCCGGCCGCGTTCCGCAGCGCCTCCGGCTTGATGACGCACTTGTTGGTGGGCAGCCCCAGCGTCTGGCAGATCTCCAGCACCACGGCGCGCGTGATGCCGGGGAGCACGCCACGGCCGGTCGGCACCGTGCAGGTTTTGTCCTGATAAATCCAGAACAGATTTCCACTCGCGGCCGCGGCGACCTCGCCATTCGTGTTGATGAGCAGCGCCTCGTCCGCGCCCTTTTCCGCCGCTTCGGCGCGCGCCATGACGTGCAGAATTTTGCTGGTCGTCTTGAAAGAGGAAAACGCGTCGCTCGCCGGAATTCGGAACGAAGACGTGACCAGGCTCCACCCGGCTGGAGTTTCCAACGACGGCGCGGCATGCAATGTCATGACCACCGTCGGTTGGCTGGCCGCGTCCGGCGTGTAGCCGCGTTTGCCCGGTCCGCGTGTCAGGGTCACGCGCAGAATCGCGTCCGGCATCTGATTTTTTTCAACGAGTTGCCCGGCGAATTTTTCCAGCGCCTTCGGCGTGAACGGTGGCTTGATTTTCAGGAAATCCGCGCCGCGCGTCATGCGCTCGAGATGCTGCGCCATGCGGAACGGTTTGCCGTTCACAACGCGCAGCGTCTCGAACAGCCCGTCGCCATACATAAAACCACGGTCGTTCACGGGAACCACCGCCCCGGCTTCAGACACAAATTGCCCGTTGAGAAAAATGAACATGGAATTAATTCCTAATGCCGCTTCAATTACCCGAAGCCGGAGGATTCCGCGAGCGGAAAAATCTTCTCAACATACTGTCCGGATTAACCACAGAGTGGTCGGAGTTGTATCGCATAAAACCATTCGTCCCGGCAGGACGCCGGAAAATTCCCAGTCAACTCATCATCTATTCAGAACATTTTATTTTGGAACAACAATCCCGGCGCGTTGTGCCGGGCCGATTTTCGTTCGTCGCTCCACGACTTTCAGCGCCGCGAAGAAGCCTGCCGCTTTTGCCAATGTTTCCTCGTGTTCCGCCGCCGGATTGGAATCGGCCACGATGCCGGCGCCGACGTTGAAATGCGCCACCCCGTCTTTGCAAATCGCCATGCGGATGGCGATGTTTAACTGGCTTTCGCGGTTGAAGCCGAGATAGCCGATCGCACCGCAGTAGGGTCCGCGTGAAATCGGTTCGAGCTCATCAATGATCTCCATCGCGCGGAATTTCGGCGCGCCGGTGATGCTGCCGCCGGGGAAACACGATGCGAACGCGGCAAAATGCGTCACGTTCTTGCGCAGCCGGCCTTCCACCGTGGAAACCAGGTGCTGCACCTGGGCAAATTTTTCAAGCTTGGCCAATTCCGGCACCTGCACGGAACCATATTCGCAGACTTTGCCCAGATCATTCCGCAACAGGTCGGTGATCATCACCAACTCGGCGAGTTCCTTGGCACTGGTCTGGAGTTCGTAGGCGAGCTGGGCGTCGCGCGTCGGGTCGGCATCGCGCGGGCGCGTGCCTTTGATCGGGCGCGTCTGGATGTGCGAGCCGCTTAAGCGTAGAAATTGTTCCGGCGAGGACGACGCGATCTGAAACTGGCTGTGCCGGCTTCCACTATTGCAGTCGAGAAACGCGGAAAATGGCGCGGGTGAAACGGAGGATAATTTCTTGAACAGCTCCCAGCTGTGAAAATTATTTCCGGCGGGGCGAGCGTCCTCGCGAGGCGCTTGCGCACGGCTATTATTTTCGGCCGGCCCGTCAAGAGCCTCGCCCCACCGCGGCAATTGTGCCGTCAGCCGGTGTGAAAGGTTGACCTGGTAGATATCCCCGGCGCGGATGTAGCGCTGCGCGCGTTCGACCGCGGCAATAAATTCGCCGCGTGAGAGGTTGGAAGCGATTTCACTTCGGAGGGACGAACGCTGCGAGTCCCCATTTCGATTTGGGTGTCGTATAACGCCGCCCTCCGAAACCAAAATCGCACGCCAAAACTCCAGTTGCTCGCCCACCCTTGCTTCACTGCGCGAGCCATCGGGGTTCAGGCCGGTGGAGACGACGCAGACTTTGCCGAGGCGATGGTCGAAGACGACCAGGCTGTCGTAGAAACCGACGTGGCAGTCGGGCAGTTCCAAATCGTTGACGGCGCGGCGCGGGAGTTTGGGTTCGGTGAAATTTTTCAGGTCGTAACCCCAGCAGCCAAACGCGCCGCCGAGCGGAAACGGCAGGTCAATTTCATCGAGCAGTTCAAAGCGCGACATCAACGCGTCGAGCAGATGCCACGGGTTGCCGAATTGGATCTGGGATTTGGCGTCTGGCGTCTGGGGAAATGAAATTTCACAGCGCGAGCCGAAGGAGCGGAAGGTGAGAAACGGATTGGCTGCAACAAAGGAATAACGCGCCGACGGCAAATCAAACTGCGTTGTGCGCAGCAGCACGAGCCCGTTTTCGCCTCGCAAGTTTTCGACCAGCGATTCGGGCGTGTGCGCAGTCTGGATTTCCTGGATCAGCGGGCGCATTTTTATTTCACGCAAACGCGACCGGCAAGGTTCCCGGCGGACCGACGCGGCGTTCGTATTCGCGGATGATTTCGATGACTTCATCCACATCGTCAGTGATCTTGACGAGGTCGAGGTCGCCAGGGCTGATGTGCCGGTCCTTTGCGAGGCGCGATTTCATCCAGGCAAGCAGCCCCTTCCAGTGTTCGCTGCCAAAAAGAATGAGCGGAAATTGCGGGATGCGCTGGGTCTGCACGAGGGTGAGGACTTCAAACAATTCGTCAAGCGTGCCGAAGCCGCCGGGCATATAGATGAAACCGAGGCTGTATTTCACGAAGCAGACCTTGCGCGCAAAAAAATAATGGAAGTGGATCGGCACGTTGGCGAATTTGTTGCCGTTCTGCTCGTGCGGCAGCTCGATGTTGAGGCCGACGGATTTGCCGCCGGCGTGTTCCGCGCCCTTGTTCGCCGCCTCCATGATGCCCGGCCCGCCGCCGGTGATGACGGCGAGATGATGCTTGGCCAGGCCTTTGGCGATCTCCACGGTGGCGCGGTAATACTTGTCCGTCGGCTTCGTCCGCGCGGAACCGAAGATCGTCACCGCCGGGCCGACCTGCGACATCGTCTGGAACGAGTCCACGAACTCGGACATGATGCGGAAAATGCGCCAAGGATCCTCGCGGATGAAAGTATTGCCGTCGCTCATGGCAGGAACATAATCCCGCCGCAAAAATGAAACAAGCCGGAGAACACAAATTCTCCGGCCCGCTTCGTGGATTATTTTTTACGAGCAGCCGAGGCTTTCGCCGCAGTTCAGGCATTTGTAACACGCGCCGTTGCGGACGACGACATTGCCGCAGTTCGGACACGTCGGCGCGTCCTGCTGGTTGGTGATCATGGAGGTGAGCGTCGCGGCCCGGCGCTCGTGCTTGCGGCTGTTGCCAGTCTTTACTTCCACGACATCCGCGTCCTCGGCGATCGGCAGTTCCGGCACCGGCCGGTTCACCTGTTTTTTCATCTCTTCCAGCAGGCCGGGCATGGCCAGTTCGGGCTGCGTACGCGGGACGTTGAGGCTTTCGCGGTAGCCGGGGACGAATTGCAGGGCGAGCCAGCGGAAAACGTAGTCAATGATGGACGAGGCGTTGCGGATCTCCGGGTTTTTGGTGAAACCGCTCGGTTCAAAGCGCTGGTGCGCAAACTTGCGGGCGAGCGCATCGAGCGGCACGCCATACTGGAACGAGATGCTGGTGAGCGTGCCGATGCTGTCCATCAAGCCGCCGATGGTGGAACCTTCCTTGGCCATCGTGATGAACAACTCGCCGGGCTGGCCGTCATCGAACAGGCCGACGGTGAGATAGCCTTCGTGGCCGGCGATGTCGAACTTGTGCGTGAGCGCCTGGCGCGTGTCGGACAAACGGCGGCGCAACGGCTTGCCGGCTTCCGCGCGCAATTTTAGCAGTTCCGCTTCGAGTTCGAGCAGGCGGGGTTCCAGCGCGCCGGTGTCGGCGGCGGATACGGCGGTTTTGTTCGCCCCTTCGTTGGTCTTCTTCGTGTTGAGCGGCTGCGAACGTTTGGAGCCGTCGCGATAAATCGCCACGCACTTCAGGCCCATCTTCCACGCCTGGACATAAGTGTCGCGGATTTCGGCGACGGTGCATTCCTTCGGCATGTTAACGGTCTTGGAAATCGCGCCGCTGATGAACGGCTGCGCGGCGGCCATCATTTTCAGATGCGCCATGTAACCGATGCTGCGTTTGCCCTGGTGCGGCTTGAACGCACAATCGAAGACCGGCAGATGTTCCGGCTTTAGTCCGGATCGAATAATTTTGGAGTCTTGGTTAGATTTTAATCCAGACTCGGTCGAAGATTCGTTTTCCTGGACGTCCTCAATCGTGTCGTGTTTTTCGATGTGCGCAATGATCCTGGTGACGGTGGCGGCATCGTAACCGAGCCGGCGCAAGGCATCCGGCACGCCGCGATTGACGATCTTCAACATGCCGCCGCCGGCGAGCAGCTTGTATTTCACGAGCGCGATGTCGGGTTCCACGCCGGTGGTGTCGCAGTCCATCAAAAAAGCGATTGTGCCGGTGGGCGCGAGCACGGTGACCTGGGCGTTGCGGTAGCCGTGCTGCTTGCCCTTGACGAGCGCGCTGTCCCAGCATTTGCGCGCCTCGGTCTTGAGATAATTGAATTCTGCGCTCGGCTGAATGGTTTCCACGGCGTCGCGGTGCAGTTTGATGACGCCCAGCATAGATTCGACATTGTCCTTCGCCACGGTCTTCTCGACGCCGGCGCAACGCGCGTCACGGTAGCCGGCAAACGCGCCGGTGGTCGCGGCGATGTCGGCGCTTTGCTCATAGGCGTGACCGGTCATGATGGCCGTGATGGCACCGGCCAAGGCGCGGCCTTCATCGGAATCGTAAGGCAGGCCGTAGCTCATGCAGAGCGAACCGAGGTTCGCGAAACCGAGGCCGAGCGTGCGGAAAATATGGGAATTTTCCGCAATGTCTTTGGTCGGGTAGCTCGCGTTGTCCACGAGGATTTCCTGCGCGGTGATGAAAATGCGAACTGCGGCCTTGAACCGTTCGATGTCAAACTTGTCATCGGCGCGCTTGAACTTCATCAGGTTCAAGGAGGCGAGATTGCACGCGGTGTTGTTGATGAAAACGTATTCGCTGCACGGATTCGTGGAGTGAATCGGCTCGGTGCCCTTGCAGGTGTGCCATTTCTGGATCGCGCCGTCGTATTGGATGCCGGGATCGCCGCAGATATGCGTGCCTTCGGCGATCTTGTCGAGCAGCACGCTGGCGTTCTTTTTGTGGAGCGGCTTGCCGTCCTTGACGGTGCGCGTCCACCAATCCTTGCCGGCCAGCGCCGCCTCAAAAAATTCGTCGCCGGCGCGGACGGACAGGTTTTCGTTCTGATACATCACGCTGCCGTAAGCGTCACCGTTGTAGCTGCCATCGTAGCCCTGCTCGATCAGTGCCCACGCCTTTTTTTCTTCCTTCTGCTTGGCATCAATGAATTCCTCAATGTCGCCGTGCCAGTCGCGCAGGGTGTTCATCTTCGCCGCGCGCCGGGTTTTACCGCCGGATTTCACGACGTTGGCCACCTGGTCATAAACTTTCAGAAAGCTCATCGGACCGCTGGGCCGGCCGCCGCCGCTCAATTTTTCGCGGCTCGAACGGATCGGCGTCAGATCGGTGCCGGTGCCGGAACCGTATTTGAACAGCATCGCCTCGCTGTAGGCCAGATGCATGATGGATTCCATGTCGTCCTTGACGGACTGGATGAAGCACGCGCTGCCCTGCGGATATTCATATTGCGTCGCGGCACGCTCAGCTTCCTTGGTCTTGCGATTGAAGAACCAGTTGCCCTTGCTGGAATTCTTGCCGATACCGTATTCGTGATACAAGCCGACATTGAACCACACCGGCGAATTGAACGCGCCGTATTGGTTCACGCACAACCAGGTGAGCTCTTCAAAAAAGATTTCGCCGTCCGCTTTGCTGAAATAGCCATCCGCGATGCCCCAGTCGGCAATCGTCCGCGCGATGCGATGAATGAGCTGGCGCACGGAGGTTTCGCGTTCGGACGTGTGCTGTTCGCCATAAAAATACTTGGAGACGACCACCTTCGTGGCGAGCACCGACCACGACTTCGGCACCTCGACATTTTCCTGCTTGAAAATCACCTTGCCGCTGTCATCGGTGATTTCAGCGGTGCGTTTTTCCCATTCGAGCTGGTCGAACGGCTTGATCTTGGCGTCGCTGAACACGCGCTCGACGCGCAGCGACTTTTTGGTTTCGGATTTGGCGGGCTTCATCGAACGGGCGGCGGAAACTTTGTTGTTACGACGGCTGGCGGCTTTGGGGGCCGGCGCCGAGACATCCTCACGTGCATCAATCATGGTTTCACTCCAATTATAATTTTAAATCTTGTCCGGTAAGTTTCAAGCAGGACAGAAACGCGCCGGACCATAAAAAACCATCAAATCCCAAGAAAAAAACAGCTTTTCTTCAAAAATGAGTTTCCCCAACTAATTGGGGAACGCCGACCATCATGCTACCACCGGTAGTATCTTTCAAGAAAATTTTGCAAAAAAGTTACGCGAACGATATTCCCAAATAAAATCAATGGGATTTCCGCGTCCGGCTTGAAAAAGCGACGGCTTATTCGCCGGTGTGAACAACTTTCAGCGTGATTTTTTTTTGGGCTTGCGCGAATACCGTTCGTGCCGTGCCGCCCGATAGGCGTCCATCCGGCCCGCCAGGTTTTTGTTCGACGGCTTGGGTTTCCGCACCGATTCAACCGTCTTCGGCCGCGCCTTCGGCACGAACGTGATGGGACAGCCTTCGTAGCCGAACGCCCGGCGCAGCTCGCCCGCCAGATATTTTTTGTACGGATCGGAAAACAGCTCGTCGCGGTTGACGAACAATAAAAACGCCGGCGGCGACTGCCGCACCTGCGTGGCGTAATAAAATTTCAGCCGGTGGCCCGCATCGCTGACCGGCTGGCGCTTTTCAACGGCGTCGTGCAGCGTGCGGTTCAGGATCGCCGTCGGCACCTTCTGCTGTAATTGCGCGGCGACGTAACGCACCGCCTCAAGCAGACGATCCAGATGAAAACCCGATTTCGCGGACGTGAAAATCACCGGCGCATAGTCGAGGAAAAACAATTTGTTCTGCACCCACTCGCCGAATTCGCCGAGCGTGGTCATGATTTTTGGCGCGGAACGGTTTTCCTTTTTCTCGCGCGAAACGATCTCCTCCTTGCGCTTCGCGCGGATTTTTTCCTCGAACAAATCCCATTTGTTCACGACCAGAATACAGGCGCGGCGGTTCTCGACGATGCGGTCGGCGATTTTTTTGTCCTGTTCCAGGATGCCAGCCTCGGCGTCCAACACCAGGATTGCGATGTCGCAGCGGGCGATGGATTCCTCCGAACGCTGCACGCTGAAAAATTCCACAGAATCGTCGATGCTCCGCGTTTTGCGGATGCCGGCCGTGTCCACGAGTACATATTTTTCGCGCACGCCGGCGGTCTCGACCTCGAACGGCACGTCCACCGAATCGCGCGTCGTGCCGGGAATCGGGCTGACGATGACGCGCTCGGATTTCGTGAGCGCATTGATGATTGAAGACTTGCCGACGTTCGGGCGGCCGACAATTGCCAGCCGCAACGGGCCTTTTTTGCGCCGGACGGGGGCGTCCGCGTCGCCGGTCGCTTCCAAATCTGCCGCGTCGGGAGCTTCAGGTTCGGGGTCGGCGGCCGGCAGATAAGCCGTCGCCGCATCCATCAAGTTTTGAATGCCCTCACCATGGATCGCGCTGACTGGAAACATTTTTTCAAAACCCAGCCGGGAAAATTCGTCCATGTTTTTTTCCGCCAGGCTCGTGTCCACCTTGTTGATCGCCACCAGAATGGGTTTGCCGCTGGCCCGCAGTTTTTGGGCGACCTCGCGGTCGAGCGGCACCACGCCTTCCTGCACGTTGACGACCAGGATGATGGCGCTCGCGGCGTCAATGGCGATTTCCACCTGTTCGAGCGCGGCCTTGACGATGACATCCTCGGATTTCTCGCGGCGCAGCAGGCCGATGCCGCCGGTGTCCACGAGCGTGAACGCTTTGCCGTTCCACTCGGCCTCGACGCTGACACGGTCGCGCGTCACCCCGGGCTGGTCGTGGACAATCGCAATGCGCTTTTTGACGATGCGGTTGAACAGCGCGGATTTTCCGACATTGGGGCGGCCGACGATGGCGATGAGATTTGACACGAATGCAGGATAGGAAACTTTGCCGCCGGCGGGAATCAAAATGAATCGTGGCAACCGGCCTGAGTCGGCTCTAACCTTTCCGGCAGACATAATTAGCGAACTCATGTTCGCTGCCACGAAAATTATAATTTCCGCATCAGACCCTTTGCCCGGCGCACCCAGACCCGGTCGCGTTTGCGCTGAAAGGCCGGCGCATGGACGTCATCGTTCACGACATCCTTGAGTTCGGCGCGGGCGAGGTTGTTCTGCTGTTTGGCGAGGTAAAGTTCCGCCAGTTGAACCTTGGCGCGCGGATAGGAATGTCCCTGCGTGATGTGCCGCCAATAAAGGATGGCGTTGTCGGATTCGCCCAAGGCCGTCAGCGTTTCGGCCAGGGCCATCATCGTGTGACCGTAGTCGTGTTCCGGCTTTTCGAGCATGACTCCTTCGAGCAGCGGGCGGGCTTCGGCAAACCGCTTTTGCCGCAGCAGGCACTGGCCCAGGTGGGCGCGTGTGTCCACGTCCTGCGGTTCGCGTTCCAGCGCGGCGCGATAACATTTTTCGGCCTCGGCCAGTTTGCCCCGCTGAAAATAAACGTCGCCCAGTTGAAAATGGTGGGACGCGTTGTCGAGGTGATGAATTTGGGCCTGCAGTTCCTTGATGCGCTTGCGGCTTTGCGCGCCGGGCAGTTCGAAGCCGCTGGTGGCCGAGGGCGCGGCGCGATAGACCAAAAAGAAATACAGCACCGCCGCCAGCCCAAAACCGATCAATATAAAAAATGCCCAGATCCATTCGCGGTTGCGCAGGGCGTGCACCAACATCCAGATCTGGAACACCGTCAGCAACAGCCAGAGCGGGTTGGTCAGCAGAAAACCCCAGTCCCCGATGTGGTTGAAGAGCGAAATGAACATTTTCGGGAGAAAACTATGCGGTGCGCTTTCCGCTGGCAACGAAACTTTCGCCCGGTTGAACTGTCCGCTTGTTTTCGGGTCAGATGTTTCTAATAATTCGCGTTTCTGCATGAACCAGACGCTCATCATTGTGCCGACTTACAATGAACGGGAAAATCTCCCGCGCATGGCGCAAAAGCTTTTAGCGCTGCCGGCCAGCGTGGATGTGCTGGTGATGGACGCCAATTCACCGGACGGCACCGGCAAGATCGCCGATGAACTCGCGGCGCAGCACCCGCAGATCCATGTGCTGCATGAGACCGGGAAAAACGGCCTGGGCCGCGCCTACATCGCCGGGTTCAAATGGGCGTTGGAACACAATTACGAATTCATCTTCGAGATGGACTGCGATGTCTCGCACAATCCGGACGATGTGCCGATGTTTCTGGAGGCGGCGAAAAGCCAGAATGCCGACCTGGTGCTGGGCTCACGTTACGTCGGCGGCATCCGCGTCATCAACTGGCCGCTGGAGCGGTTGATGTTAAGCCGGTTTGCCGGCAAATATGTGGCATTGGTCACGGGCATGCCGTTCACCGACCCGACCGGCGGCTATAAATGTTTCCGCCGCCGCGCGCTCCAGGCCCTGAACCTCGATACAATCCAGTGCTTCGG
>Ga0302319_10019124_pt1 | contig 12450 bp, 4 predicted proteins | sample Bog_T0_2_FD_203319 | JGI IMG/M metagenome (GOLD analysis project Ga0302319, IMG submission 203319) | Peat permafrost microbial communities from Stordalen Mire near Abisko, Sweden - Bog_T0_2 | ecosystem: Environmental > Terrestrial > Soil > Wetlands > Peat | place: Sweden: Abisko, Stordalen Mire... | reverse complement strand
GAGCGGGCGGTCTTTGGAACCATCTGGCCTTACTCACAATTAATCAGACTTCGGGTGCAACCTGCTTTGGGTTTTGGCACAAGAGGAGCGGCTGCATCATTCGTAAGTTATTTGATCAGTACCTGCAGCCTCCGGTTGGCACGCAGCGCGTTCTCGTCCTTGCCCGAGTCGATGGGCTCGCGCGCGCCGCGGCCTTCGACGGCGATGTGGCCTTTGAGGCCGGGCTCTATGTTCGTGACCAGCTGGCTGATCGCCTGGGCGCGCTGCTGAGACAGGTTTACATTCAATTGATCGCTGCCTCGGGCATCGGAGTGTCCGACGAAGATGAACTGGTGACCGGCGAGCGAAGGATCCGCCAAGGAATGCGCGAGCAGCTCGACATTCGGTTGCGTTTGCGGATCGACCACGGTACTGCCGGTGTTGAAGTTGATCGGGATGTTGACGGACGGGCCCGCCGCGGCGGGTGCTGCCGGCTCGGGTATGCGCGGGCCGCCGCCCGCAGGCGTCATCGCGGCAGCGCGCGCCGGCGTCAAGGGCTGGTACAGCGAATAATGCAGCGCCCGCACGATGTGTTCCTGGGTCGGGTGCTGGACCTCTGCCTCCACGGTGGTAGATAACGCGGCGATGTCGGCATTGGATGAGTCGAGCGCGCGCGCCTGCTTGATCAGGGGATAGGCGTTCTGCGGATCGCCCTCGCGATTGAGCAGTGCCGCGTATTGGTACAGCGACCAGGCGCTCGCCTGCGGCGTCGGCGCCAAGGCATGCGCCGACACGAAGGCACCGACCGCCTTGGTCTTGTCCTCGCGCTGCGGCGATTGCGCCGCGAGTTCGCCGAGCTGCTCGTAGGCGTCGTACGTCGGGCAGGCCTCGACCGACTGTCCCAGCAGCGTCAAGGCCTCGTCATTCGCGTACGCCGCGATCCGGTCCTTGGCGAGCGACAGATAGCGCTGCCCGAGTTCGCAGTCCTCGGCGCTGGCGCTCGAGCTGACGGCAACCGCCGCCAGCAGTGTCAAAGCAACTATGGTGCGCATCGGCCAATCCTCCCTCCGTCGCGTCCCCTGCTACCAGCGAACCACATAGGCGACGGCAAAATGAATTCCGTGATACTGCAAATCGTGGGGAACAAAGTGCAATGGATCGTCATTGTGAAATTCGCTGGCGATGTTTCTACCCCAGTAGATCTGCGCGTCAAGTCCGCGCAGCGGATTCCACAGCAGCCCGAGGCCCGCGCTCGCGATGGAATCCGGCAGCGTGCTGTTCAACAGCGGGTTGCCGGGATTGGCGTTGACCTTGTCCCATGAGCGCCCGTAGTCCAGGAACGGCGCGAACACCAGATCGCGCGGATTCGGCGCCGGTTGATAGCCTGGCAAGGGCAGCTGCAACTCGAGCGTGGCCGCGACACCGTCGTCCCGCACCAGGAGATTCTCCGGATCGCCGCGCACCGTGTTGACGCCGCCCACGGTGAACTTCTCGAGCGACAGCAGCGGGTTTTGGCTGAATTGACCCGAGGCGCGCACGATGAACTGGGCGCGGTCGTTGAGGCGCGCCCACGGCGAGATTCCGTTCAGCCGCAGGACATGAATGAACTGCAGCTGCTCGAGGCCGAAGCGGCCGTCGGCGCCGGTGGGATTGGGATTGAACGGCAGGGTCGCGGAACTGGTTGAATTGATGGTGGCGCCCAGGGCGTCGACGCCGCGCCGGTAGGTCAGGCGCAGATCCGTCACGGAGCTTGCCCCATGGCGCGTCCAGTCGAGGCCGCCCAGCGCGATGGCGACCGCGGCGACGCCGTTTTGCGCGCCGGGCGAGAACGAAAACGGCGTACCGAGCAACTCCGTGAACTGGCGCCCCGATTCCATTCCGGCGAACCACGACAGGCGATTCTCGATCCGGTCGATGATCGGCATGGTGTAGGACAGACCGTACGTCCGCGTGAATTCCTTGATGTTGAGCGAGCGGAAGGGCTGTTCGATGATGGCGGCATCGGCGCGCGAGTAGTAGGCCTGCACGAAGGCGTCGTGCGCCGTCACCGGCATGGTGAAAATGCCGGAGCCCACCGTATCGCCGTGGGAGTAGCCGATCGAGCCGCGGAATTCATCGCCGTAGCCGGTCAGATCGCGTGCCCCGAAGGTCGCCGTACCGATGTCTGCGCCGATGCTCGACGATTGGTGGTTGTCGAACGCCAGACCCGCGCTGAAGCGCGGTTGCTCCTCGACGTTCAGGTGCAGGACCCCCTCGCCCAACGCATCGCCCGGCTGCAGCGCGGCGTCGAGCCGCAGCACGTTGGGATTTTGCTGCAGGGAGCGCAGTGCATACTGCAAATCCGCGACGCGCAGCGGCTCGTGCGCGTGCGCCCTGATGCGCGCAGCCACATAGCGCGGTCGCAACTTGGATTTGCCCGTCACCTCGATGCGCGAGAGCTTGCCTTCGATGGCGCGGAACACGACCACGCCGTCCTTCACCTGCTGGTCGGGCAGGATGACGCCGGAGTTGATGTAGCCCTTGTCGATATACAGATGCGTGAGCGCAATGCGCAGCGACTGCAGCTCACCGCTGCTCACCATGCGGTTCAAGTACGGAGCGGTCAGCGTCGCGATCGCGGCCGGCTTGATCGCCGTCGCGCCCTGCACCTCGATGCGCTTGACGAGGAGTTGCGCGCCGCCCGTGGCCGGCTGCGGTGCGCTCTCCGCCGGCAACGGCGGCAACTGGTAGGTCGGCGCCGGCGGTACGCTGGGCGGTTTGTAATTCGGCGCGCTCGGCGTCTGGTAGTTGGCACCGTTGCCGACGTTTTGGGCGATCGACAACGCCGGCCACAGCATTGAGCCAAGCGCCACAATAAGACCGGCTCTCACTTGCATCCTGCCAGCCGCACCGGCGCATTGCCCGCCACAGTCGCGGCCGGGCCTGCCTGCGCCGCGGACTCGCCGGCGCGCGCGCCGGCGGCACGGCCGGTCGCATAGTCGTCGGGCGCCGGCGCCACACCGCCTTGGCCTTCGCGTACGAAGGTGCTGTGGCTGCTGTCGCGCTGGCATGCGTTCGCGCTGAGCTCGGGCGGTTTGGCAGCGCTCACCAAGGGAACGTATAGCGATGACTGGAAGTTGGTCTGCGGCCCGCTGATGGTCACCGTGCCGTTGTTGCCGGTCTGCGAGGTTGCGCTCACCAGGCTCTGCGCATCCTCGACGAACACCGCGCCTTTCGTGAGTTGAATGTTGATCGCGCCGCCATTGCCGGCGGTAGCCCGCGCCAGAATGCCGCTCTGCTGCAGCGTCGTCGTGCCGGCATCGTTGATGGTGATGTTGCCGCCGTTGCCGGCGTTTGCCGACGCCAGCAGGTTCGAGCCCTGCAGCTCGATCGGGCTGCCGCCGGCATTGACCGCAATGTTGCTGCCGTTGGCGAGCCCCGCGCTCGCGTTGACGGTGCTGTCGCTCACCTGCAAGGGCGTCGTCCCGCCCGTGCTGTTGATGGTGATCGCCGTGCCCGGCGTCGTCGTGCCCCCGCCGCTCGTTTCACCGGGAACAAAGTTGCCCACCGATGTGGCTGAAACCAGGGAGTGGTCCGTGATGCTCACCGAGGCGCCCGTGAGAGTGATGATGCCGACCGTTCCGGCGTTGGTCGGCGACGGCGACGTCGACTCGGATTCGATGGTCGCCGCCGACAGCGCCAAGGGTCCGGTACTGGTGACGTCGATGTTGCCGGCGTTGCCTGAGGTGCTGGTCGAGGTGCTCAAGGTGCTGGCGGTGATGGCGATACTGCCGGGCGCTGCGGCGCCCGCGTGAATGATTGCGCGCTGACCGGTGGCCGGGGCCGCGGACGCCGCTACGCAGGCGCCGGCGCCGGTGCCGACGCAGATCGAGCCCGCTGCGCCCGTGCCGGTGGTCTTCGATGAAATCGTCGAGTGGCTGATGATGATCGGGTTGCCCTGCAGATCGATCTCACCGGCCTGAGTCGCGCCGCTGGTGGTTGCGTTCAGAGTGCTGTTGGCGATGGTCAGCGGCCCGGTACCGCCGTTGGCGTCGAGCACGATCGTGCCGCGGGTCGCGCTCGGCGTCGATCCGGCGACCGTGGTCGCCACCAGCGCATCGCCGAGATCGATGGCGGCGCCGCGGACCGTCACCGCGCCGGCGGCGCCCGCCGCCACACCGGCCGACGAGCTGAGCGTGGTCTGGGCCGTGTCCGTCGGCAGGCCCAACTGCACCGTGCCGTTGGCGGCGCTCAAGGTCACCGTGCCCGCGTTGGTTGCGGCGCTCAAGCCGCCGCTCGCGTCCGAGGACACTTGCGCACCGCCGCTGACCTCGAGCGCCGGTGCAGCGCTCGCGTCGGTTCCCGTCGCCGTGAGTGCGATGTAGCCGGCGTTGCCGGTGCCCGTGGTCTTCGCCGTCAGGCTGCCGCCGGTGACGCCCACCGTTGCACCGGCGATGGTAATGTTGCCGGCGCCGATGGTGCCGCTGGTATTGGCCGTGAGCAGCGCATCGTTCAGCGACACGGCGCCGTCCGCTGCGCCGATCGCGATGGTCGCAATGCTGGAGGGTACCGGGTTGCCGTTGCTGCCCACCGTCCAGGTCGAGGCCGCATCGGTGTTGAGCGCCGAATTGGCCACCGTGACCCCGCCGTGCGGCGCGCTCAAGGTAACCACGCCGGCATTGCCGGCGAGCGGCCCTGCCGCCGTGGTGAGCGTGCTGCCCGCCGCGATGCCGATGCTGCCCTGGGTTGCGGTCAGCGTGACCGTGCCCGCGTTCGGGATCGCGAGCGTCGTGCCGTCGGATGCCAGGATCGGCAGGCCCGAAGAAGAATCGACCAGCGCCGCCGCCGTCGCCGCGCTCGATTGAATGAGCGCCCCACTCACGCTCAACGCCGGCGCGCCGTTGGCGCCGCTCGCCTGCGTCGCCGTCAGCGATACGTAGCCCGCGTTGCCGACATCGTCGGCGGTGTAGAGCTCCGGGGTCACGGCGCCGTTCGCCGTCGACGCCGCGGACAGCTCACCGCCGCGTATCGTCAACGAACCGCCGTTGATCGTAATGTTGCCAGCCGGGTTCACGCCCGAGGTCTCGGTCGTCACCACGCTGTCGGCGAGCGATACCGGCCCGCTCGCGGACCCGGTGTTGATCTGGATGTTCGATTGCACCCGTGTCGAGCCCGCATTGCTGCCATCCACCGAGTTGTTGGCATCGACGTTGCTGCTGACGATGGTGACGCCGCCGCTGCCGCCCTGAATCAGAATCTGTCCGCCCGACACGGCGGAAGACTCGGTCTGCGCCGAGATCAACGAGCGGCTGTTGCCTGTCACCTGTACCGCCGGCGTCGCCGCGAAACGCGGGTCCGGATAGGCCGAGTTGGCATTCGGATCCGGATAGCCGCCGCTCGCCGAAGGTCCGATCCACACACCCTTGCTGGCGGTGACGGTGAGGTTGTTGCCCGTGCCGTCGTTCGATACGTCATTGGAGAGCACTGAACCCGCAATCACCACATTGTCCGAGACCACCGGACTGCCGCCCGGCACATCTTCCCCGATCCAAATCTGGCCTCGTCCCGCCGCACCGCCGTTGAGTCCTCCGACATTCACGGCGGTCACACCCGAGTCCACGATTCTGACGACGCCGGGCGTTGCGCTCGTCAGCTCGTTCTGCAAAGGATCGTTCGCTGCGGTCGTGCCGGTCGCGCGCACCGTCACCGACCCGGGCGCACCGGGACCCGGATCGGTGTTCGCGGTGAGCAGCGACTGCTGCTCGATCAGCACTCCTGAGCCCACCAGCGCAATCGTGCCGCCGTAACCGACGGAATTCGACGCCGTGCTGAGCGTCGCGTCGCTGATCGTCACGAGACCATTCGGCGAGGAGACGAGAATCGCGCCGCCATTGCCTTCCGCCGACGACCCGGACGACCCGGAAAACAGCGCCGTGTTTGCAGGCAGCGTGGCGCTGCCGAATGCGGCCGGCTGCAAGCCGCCGCTGATGGACACCGAACCGCCGGTAATCGCGATGGAGCCGGCATCGATGAAACCCGAGGTGCGCGCATCGATGAGCGAGTCGACGAGCGAGACGTGGCCGGACGCAGTGACCGTCACCGACGCCGGGGGCGCGGTGAAAACGTTCTCCGCCGCCGTGGTCGTGTCGATGGTCGCACCGTTGAGCGCGACGTTGACGCCCGTTAACGTCACGGCTCCGGACGGCCCGCCATCGCGGGAGACCGTGGAAGAACTGACGGTCGTGCTCTCTCCCGGCGTACCGACGATACTCACGGTCCCCTTGTTCGCGAGCAGTGCAATGGAACCAGACGCTGCCGTCGGCGTGAAGGCGTTGGCTGTCGCGTCCGAACTCAAGACCGCTCCCCCATCGATCAGCAAGGCCGGCACACCCCCGCTGTCCGCGCCGCTGGCGTCGAGGGTCACGCTCCCCGCGGTCGCGGTACCGTCCGTCGATACATTGATTGCGCCGCCCGTGATGTGAATCGAGCCGCCGGTCACGCGGATGTCGCCCCCCGGGCCCGAACCCAGTCGCTCGGTGACCGAGGTGAGCGAGCTGCCGCCCGACAAGCTGACGGCTGCCGGCGTCGTGATGACGATATTATTTCCCGGCGGCGGGCCGCTGGTCGATGTGGCCACGGTCGCGCCATCCAGGAGGGTGATGGGGCCGGAGGAGAGCAACGCGACACTCACCGGCGCGTCGCCCGCACCTCCGGATCCCGCGTGAATCGACGTGGATGAAATTGACGCATTGTCCACCGTGAGACCGGTCGTCCCGGTGAGCGTGATCGGACCGGCTTGATTGTTGGTGGCATTCGTCGCCACGGTGCTGGCGGAGTCGATTCTCAAGCTCCCGGCCGAAGCATCGACGGTGACCGCACCCGGCAGCGCCCCGACGCTGAAGTCGATCGAGGGGGTCGTCGCTGAGACCGTGGCCCCGCCCGTGATGAGCAAAGCGTCGCCGGTTCCGCCTTGGGACGGGCCGACACCGGCGGTACCCGTGGCCGTGATCGTCACATTGCCTGCTGTTCCCGTCCCGACCGTGCTCGCATTGACGGACGCGCCGGAGATGAGTACGGACGGGCCGGCGATCGCGATGCTGCCCGCATTGCCCGGAAGCGTACCAAGGGCCGGTGCCAAGCCCGTGGTGATGCTTCCGCCTTCGATCAAGACAGGCTGGGTGGGTCCTTGGCTGCCGCTCCCGGTGATGTTGACGTTTCCGCCGTTGCCGGTCGTTTCGGTGGTCGACACGAGGGTGCTGGCCTGAATGGACAACGCGCCGCTGCTCGAGACGTTGATGGTTCCCGCGTTGCCGGTCGATTGGACCGGCTCCTCGGTTCCGCCACCCCCGAACCGCGAGTTACTGCCCGACACGAGGCTATTGGCGATCGCGACCGAACCGCCGCTGACATCGATGTTTCCGGCAGCGACGGCACCGCTGGTGCCCGTGCTGAGTGTGCTGGCGCCGCTCACCCCAATCGCACCCGATGCGGTGAGCGAAATGTCCGCTGGGAGCAACGCGGCCGAGGTAACCCCACCGGAAGGGCTCTCCTGCACCCCGGTCGCGCTCGGCGGCGATGCCTGCGTACTCAAGGTGGTGCCGGACAGCGTGATTTGCGAACCCGCGAGCGAGATGGACCCGGCTTGCCCCGCATGAGCGCCGGCGCCCGACGGGTTCGGATCGCCCGCTTGTGTCGACAGGCTGCTCCCGGAAACGACAATTCCGCCCGCCGGTGCCTGCAGCGTAATCGTCCCCGCGTTGGCAATGGACAGGGTCGTCCCATTGGCACTGATCGACGTGTTTCCTTCATTCGCATTGGAGACGAGGGTCGCCCCGCCGTCGATTTGAATCGCATTCGCCGCGCTTCCCGTAGCGCTCAAGCTGAGATTGCCCGCATCGGCACCGTTCAGCGTTTGCGACTCTAGCGAGCCGCCGTGAATGACGATCGTTCCACCCGTGATGGCGATGCTGGCCGCGGCGCCACTCGTCGGCGAGCCTTCTGCCTCGAACACATTGTTGGTGGTGACGGTCGATGTCGTCAGAGCGACCGGTCCGCCGGCGGAAGAAATCGTGACCCCCGGCAGCGAGGCGCTGCCGACCGTGCCGCCGGCATTGGTGGTGGTCAGCGCACTGCCGGTGATCGCGACGCCGGCGGCGCCGCCCGCCACCGTGATGGTACCGCCGGTGGCGATGGTCGTGTCGGTGAGCGCGGCGGATGATTGCGATTGAATGACGACATTGCCGCCTTGACCCGAGATGGCGACCGGGGTGCTCGCCGAGCCGATCGTCAACGCGCCGCCGGAAGCGAGCGTCACGCTGCCGCCCACGCCCGGGTTGAAGGTTGCCGCCTGAATGCTCAGCGCGCCTGCCGTGGTCCCGGCCAAGAAGCCGAATGCCGTGGGGCTCGCGGTCGACAGCACCGACGGGGTGGGCGCGCCGCTCTCGAGCGCATACCAACGCGAGTTGTCGGCGAACTGAATGAAGTCCGCCGAGCCGATCGCGAGGCCCGCGGGCACGTTGATGGTCGCGCCGGCGCCGATGGTCACGCCCGCCGGATTGATGAACCAGAAGTTCGCGCCGGCAATCGTCGAGGTGAGGGTGCCGTTGATGGCGGTCGGCTGCAGGCCGTTCGGTGCGCCGATGCCGGTGACGCGCGAGATGACATTGGAAATGTTCAGATTGGTGGAGTTGCTGAAGCGTGCGGTCTCGCCGCCGGCGACGATGAACGTGGCAAAGCTCTCGAACAGGTTGGTGCCGCTCAAGTACCCGGTATTCGCCGCGTTGATCGAGTAGGTGCCGTTCACCAGCGGCACCGTGGTGGTGGTGCCGTGCGCCTGATTGGGCAGCGTGTTGTCGAACACGACGGAGCCCGCGCCGAGCGCCTGCGCCGTGCTGAAGGCCGCGACGAGCGCCGAGATTCTGCTGAACGGCGTGTTGATGCGTGACATGGCGTTACAACCAATTGCCGATGAGAAGGTACGGCGCCCAATAGCTCGGGTGCTTGAACTCGGCGGAGTGCAGCAGCGCGAGTTGCGAATCGCGAAGGCTCTGCGCCTTGCTCTCGCCGCCCGCCTTGCGGCTCTTGTAGAAGGAGCCCATGAGCGCCGCGGTGGCCTCATCGCTGATCGACCACAGCGAGGCGAGCGCGCTCTTGGCGCCGGCTTGGATCGCGACTCCCGCGAGTCCCAGCGCCGCGCGGTCATCTCCCGCCGCCGTGCTGCAGGCGCTCAGCACCAACAGATCGAGCGGGTCTTCGCGCTTGCCAAGGGCCGTCTGCAGACCATCCATCGTCAGACGGCTGTCGAACGTGAGGATGAACGACTGCCGATGATCGGCGCTGAACTCGCCGTGCGTGGCCAGATGCGCCACCGTGAACCCGGGCTTGGACAAATCGGTGCGGATCGACGCCAGGCTGAAGGTTTGGTTTTCCAGCGACTCGCCCGGAAAGATCGCACCGATGGTGCGGATTTCGTTGTCGACGCTCGGCAATCCGACGAAGCCTTGGACGCTTTCCGTCAACCCGGCGAGCAGCACCCGATTCATGGGCGCCGAGGCGAGCGTCGGGATCAGGGTGATCGCCGGCGTCGTCGCGACCGCGAAGCGTTCGATCAGGAACTGCTTGCCATCGTAGAGTACGGCGAGCGGAATGGTGCGTAGCGGTCCGCTCGGCACGAACACCAGCGTGTCGACCTTCTGGCTCTCGAGCCACGGGGCGGCGTCGCCGAGCAGCCAGCGATACAGCGCCTCGGCGGGCTTGCGATAGCTGTCGCCCGCGCTCGGCTGTTCGATGCCGAGCCGCAGCCGGCGCACGCTCGCCGTGATCTCGCCGCGCGACACCGGCGCCGAGAAGCGCCGCAGCGTGCCGCCGGTCTCGATCAGCACCTCGATCCGGTCCGCCAGCAGGATCGGATACACCACGGCGGCACCGGGAATATTGATGCCCTTGGCTTCCGAGGCGCCGCTGGTGACGCAACCGTTGTCGAAATAATCCTGAACCTCGGCGCGTTTCAGCGACTCGAGCTGGTCGCGCACGTCGCGCAGCACCTGCTGCTGCTCGGCGCTGCCGTCGGCGAGCGTCGCGGCCTGGCGCAGGTGCACATCGGCATAGTCGAGATACACGGGCTCTACCCGTGCCGAGTAAGCCTGGCGCGAGCTCGCGAGCACATCGGCGCGGATGCCCGACAAGGTGAACAGCGCGCCGTCGAAGGATGCGGCGGCGGCGCTGGTCATTCCTTGCTTGCGCTCGAGGCGCCCGGCCTGCGACTGCCAGCGATACAGCTGGCTCTGCGCGTCGACGGATTGCGCAAGAAACACCGCCTCCGAGGTCAGGCGCAAGGCCTCCGCGGGACGTCCCTCGTCTTCGTACAGAGCGCCGAGCAGGCCCGCGGCGTAGGCGCGCGTCGCCACCGTCGCTGCCTCGCCGCGTGCGTGGCTGAACGCGAGGTACGCGCGTTCGCGCAAGCTCACCGGCGAGCGAAACTCACGGACCGCGCGTTCGTCCAGATCGCCGAGCGCGAGTTCCAGGATGGCGCGCTCCTCTCCGGGCGGCAGGGCCGCGATGGCCTCGTCCAGCGAGCGCAGCAATTTCTCGAGCCCGGCGATGTCGTTGCGGTCGAGCCGGGCGCGCAGCGCATTGCTCAGGTCGCGCGCGCGGATCGCGTCGGCACCGTTTGCACGGGCAGCCTCGGCGGCCGCGTTGAATGCGGTCTCGGCGCCGGTGAGGTCGCCGTTGCGCACGGCTAGGTTGCCTTGCGCTTCGCGCAGCGCGATCAGATCGGACGGCGACAGTGCATCCGCCGCCACCGTGTCGAGTTGCCGACGCGCCTCCTCGAGATTGCCCGCGATGGTGAGCACCTCGCCGAGGCGCAGTGCCGTGCCGCGGCTCTGTTCGGGTGTTCCTGACAGGGCCGCCGCCGTGCGCAGCGTGCGCTCGGCCTCGAGTACCTCGCCGCGGGCCGCCAAGGCGTCGGCCAGCGACCATAGCGCGCCGACGCGCTGCGCCTCCGTGGATGACTCCGCGACGCGCGCGCGCAGCTGCGTCAGCGCCGGATCGGTCACCGCGGCGGCCGCCACGCCGCCGAGCGATAGCAGCAGAATCAAAACGATGCGCGCGCCCATCGAACGTGGCTTTTCATCGCCGCTACCGGCATGACACATCATGGAATCCCCCGCACGATTTTTTGACCGCCAGGTCAGAACCCGGTCGAGCGTTGTGTTTCTCGTGATTGCCGAATCTAACACGCCGGTCGGTGCAGCGGAATCCGCGCACCGCCGCACTCAACTCGCGCCGGCCGGCGCGCTCGGCCACGCAGCAACGGATTTCGCGCAGCGGAAACCGGTGTCGACGTGAGCACGAGTCGGACTTTCCAGGCCGCGCTGCGCCAGGCGTTGATGCACCGGATCCGCATCGAGCCACGAGGCGCCGCGGAACACACGCTCGGCGGCGGTGCCGCCATCCACCCACTCCCACAGCATCCCGCCAAGACCGCGCTCGCCGAATCGGCCGGTGGCCGGTTGCTCGCTCACCGGCTTGAGGCGCGGCGCAGCGCCCGCATCGGGCCGCGTTGGGTCATCGCCCCAGGGGAAGATGCGTTGATCGGGCCGCGCACTGAATTCCCACTCCTCCTCGGTGGGCAGGCGCGCATTGCGCCAGGCGCAGTACGCCTGGGCAGCGGCGAAATCGATGCCGCGCACGGGATAATCGGCGCTGTCGCCGCCCGGTGCCGCGTCGTGCTCGCGAAGCGTGCGCCAGGATTCGCCCGGCCGCGCGATCAGTTTGCCGCCCTCGACGGCGTACAGTCCGCGACCGCGCTCGGCCTCGGTGGTGTAGGCCTTGGCCTGCGCGAATTCGGCGAACGCCGCATTGGTGACGCCGGTGGGATCGAGCGCGAAGGGCTTGAGCACCACCGTGTGGGGCGCCTCGTCGGAGAAATCCGCCGGTGAGCAGTGGCCGCCGGTACGGTTGCAGAGGTTCACCGCCAGCAGCACTTCCTCGGGCTCGCTGCCGACTCGGGCGAGTCGGCCGGCACCGCTCAAGGCCGCGCGCAGCGCCGTCTGCGCATCGCCGAGCGATGCCGTGGCCTCGGGCACCGCGCCCGCCGCGAGCTGTTGTTCGGCTGCCTGCAGGCGGCTCAATCCTTGGCTGAGCGAGGGATCGGCTTTGTCGACCTCGAGTTTGCGGGCCTGCTCGGCGAGTTCGCGCACCTCGCTCAACTCATCGTGTGCGCGCTGCGCTGCCGGGCCGGACGACTCCACGGCAGGCGCCGCGGCGCGGGGTGGCGCGCCGCCGCGGAGCCACCAGGCGATGCCAGCCCCGGCCACGAGCACCACGACCAGCGCCGCCAACAGCAGGGGCGTGCGCGACCGGTTGCCGCCCGGCTGCAGGCCGGCGACGAGTTCCTCCACCGACGCGGTGCGCTGCTCGCGATCGAAGGCGAGCGCCTTGGCGAGGGTCGCGTTCTGGCCGCGCGACAAGGTGGCAAGCGGTGCGGGC
>Ga0302319_10019120_pt1 | contig 12451 bp, 7 predicted proteins | sample Bog_T0_2_FD_203319 | JGI IMG/M metagenome (GOLD analysis project Ga0302319, IMG submission 203319) | Peat permafrost microbial communities from Stordalen Mire near Abisko, Sweden - Bog_T0_2 | ecosystem: Environmental > Terrestrial > Soil > Wetlands > Peat | place: Sweden: Abisko, Stordalen Mire... | reverse complement strand
GAACAGCCCGTCGCTGCAGGATTTCACCCTCGATTTAGCGCCGGGCGAAACCGTGGCGCTGGTGGGGCCGAGCGGCGCCGGCAAGAGCACGGTACTGCAATTGCTGCTGCGCTTCTATGATCCGGATCAGGGCGCCATCCGCTTCGACGGCGTCGATTTGCGGGCCGCCGACCCCGCCCAGCTACGCCGGCAAATCGGCCTGGTGGCCCAAGACCCGGTGATCTTCGGCACCTCGGCGTGGGAAAATATCCGCTATGGTCGGCCCGAGGCGGATGATACGGCGGTGCGGGCGGCGGCCCAAGCGGCACATGCCGAGGATTTTCTCGACCGCCTGCCGGAAGGTTTCGACACCTTCCTTGGCGAAAAGGGGGTGCGCCTGTCGGGCGGGCAGCGTCAGCGCCTGGCGATCGCCCGGGCGATCCTGCGCAATCCGCCGGTGCTGCTGCTCGACGAAGCGACCTCGGCACTCGACGCCGAATCAGAACGCGCGGTGCAGGCGGCGCTGGAGGAATTGTCGGTCGGGCGCACCACGCTGGTGATTGCACACCGGTTGGCCACCGTGCTGAAAGCCGACCGCATCATCGTCATCGAGGATGGCCGACTGGTCGCCGAGGGCCGTCACGAGGCGCTGATCCAACAAGGAGGGCTTTACGCCAGGCTGGCGGCGTTGCAATTTACCGATGGCGCTTTGCCGCCCGTCGCGGATCAGGCCCTGACCGCCACCGGCGCCGCGGCGCAATAAGGAGACGAGCAAGGGGATGGCATCTCTGCAGGAATTTTCCGCAAAGGAACCCGCCGATGGACTCTGGTTTTCTTTTTTACCTTTATCTGGCCGCCTTCGTGGCCGTCGTGCTGTTCACGCTTTCCATCATTTTCGGCAGCTTCTTCACGGTGCAGACCGCCGAAGCCGCCATCATCGTCCGATTTGGCAAGTTCCTGCGGGTCGCCAGTCCCGGCCTGAATTGGAAATGGCCCTATATCGACGCCCTGTCCGGTCGCGTCAGTCTGCGGGTCAATCAGATCACCTTGACCATGGAGACCAAGACCCGAGACAATGTGTTCGTCACCATCCCGATCTCCGTGCAGAACCGGGTAAGGCCGGAAAAGGTCTATGACGCCTTTTACAAGCTTGCCAATCCGGTTGAGCAGATCCGCGCCTATGTCGAACAGGTGATTCTCGGGCATGTGCCGGGCATGACTCTCGACGACGTATTTGCCAGCCAGTCCAGCATCGCCGCCGCGGTGAAGAAGGAACTGGATGTCGATATGGCGGAATTCGGCTTCGAGATCGTCAATGTGCTGGTCACCGACATCGTGCCCGACGCCAAGGTGAAATCGGCGATGAACGACATCAATGCCGCCCAGCGCGAGCAAGTCGCCGCCAATGCGCGGGGTGAGGCCGAGAAGATCCTGGTGGTAAAAAAAGCCGAGGCCGAGGCCGAAAGCAAGGCGCTGCAAGGTCAGGGCATCGCCAATCAGCGCAAGGCGATCATCGAGGGTCTGCGTGCTTCGATCGAACAATTTCAGGCGTCGGTCAGCGGCGCCTCGACCGCGGACGTGATGCAGCTGGTGATGATCACACAATATTTCGACATGCTGCGGGCGATCGGCGAGAACGACCGCACCAACACGCTGTTCCTGCCGCACTCGCCGGGCGCCGTCAAAGACGTATCCGACCAGATCCTGCAATCGATGCTGGTGGCGGACCGCGCGAAGGCTTAGGGCAATGCTGCCCCTAGGCGGAGAGTCTGCCTTCAGTTTTGTGTACTCGTCGCGATTGATCTCGCCGCGGGCACAAATCGATGATGCAGGGAAGGATCGCGCCAGGGCAGAACCCCTGTCGCCACCAGACCACCCTGCAGCATCAGGGCATGAAGGTGCGTAGATTCCGAGCCTGCTTTTACGGTATGCCGCCTTTTATGCTCGCCTTCGGCGATCCAGCCTGCCCGAATTTCTCGGCAATGGTTTGAGTCCTGACCGACCCGGAAATGGCCGCAGCCTTGCACGTCGGAGGCAATCATGGCGCGTTTTGTTGCCTTTTTCCTGGCTGCATTCTTCATGGTGATCATTACGGCGTCAGGCGCCGACGCTTCCGGCACGCCGGTCCAGCTGGCGGCCAGCAGCGATCCGACCGCCGAACGGGAATCCGTTGCGCAGAAGGCGCGGGCAGATTTGCAAAACTGGCAAAAAAAACTCAGTGACTTCGGCAACTGGACCGAATCTCAAGGAAAGAAGGACTCTGCTGCGGCGATCAGGGATCTGAACGAGGCCTGGGTCAATGCCGACCGCGAGGCGCACAAATTGCAAGATGCCGGCGCGGCGGACTGGGCCAGCGCCAAAGTGGCCTATGACAAGGCGGCCGGCGAACTGGCGGATCGCTGGCATAGGCTGGTCGGGCCAGACAAGTAAGGTCGGCGACCTGATTGGTGCCTTGGCGGTCCGGCGACGATCGGCATCGCATGGCGCGAAGCCCGCCGTCGGCGCCGACCCGCGCCGAGCAGCAACGGCGGCAGGGCGCGAAGATCGCCACCACCCTGATAAGCCATCGCGTCCGATAAAAGGCGTCGCATTGCCGGGGCACAAACCCTTCGGGCGCGGTGCCCCGGCCAGCCGCTCTGTGATCATCAGCCAGGCAGGCCTTCTTCACCATAAGTGTTGACCCGACCCCGCTTGGCTGCGGTGGCCTGGCAGCGCCGGCTTCCGACGCGCAGGAAAAAGTCCCGGAGCGACCGAATTTGTCCGGCCAGCCGTAAAAGAGCCAGTGCTGAGACGTCTTTCCAGATTTACCAGGCCGCCTCATGTCCTCGCAGTGTTAGATCTGGCAAGTGCGATGACTTAGATGCGAACAATGTAGATTCGTATCCGCGGGGTTTTAAGACGCCTTACCATAACAATATGCATAAAATTTTATGATATTTTGAAATAACATTAATATTGATTTCTTAATACTAAAGTAACTTAAGTGAGAATATTGGGTTTTTTCTTGTATCCCTTGCCAGATAAAGGCAAAGAAGAGCCGCGTGCCGGCATGAACATTTTTGTGCATCGGCATGTTCTTTGGGCGGGGGCGGGAATTGGGTGTAACATTCACAACGGATGCCGTGCTGGCTTCGGCCGGGCAGACGATGACCCTGTCCAGCCTGCTGACGATTACCAGCGCCGCGAGCAACCCGACTTATCTGATTCTCGACGGCCTTGACCGCAACGAATATACCGCTGCCGCCACCGGCGCGACCGGCAGCCTTTCCGGCAACGGCACTGTGGCGTCCTTCGCGACGACCAATGGCGATGCGCGCGAAGTCGGCATCGTCTTCACCTATGACCCCTCCAGCGGGCACTACATAAACGCAACTTACGGCGCCCTCGACCAGATGACCTTTACGGCGTCGGGCAGCGCCAACGACATAGCCAACCTCTCGCTCTTCGGCACCAACAATGTCACCCAGGCCAACGTTTGGACCGGCAATTACGGGCTGGAATCCTCCGGCAACCTCACTTATTTCGGCAGCGCCACGATCGCCACCCAGTCGGGAGTCGCCGCGAGCCAGGCGACGCCTGGTTCGATCGCCGCGATCGCGCAATCCTTTGTAGGCAAGGCCTGGAACGAGAATGGCTGCTGGATCCTCGCCAGCACGATCGCGGCCAAGGCGGGCACCTCCTTGCCGATCTCGAGCAACTACATCGCCACGTCAGGCCTGGCGAACGGCGAGTGGATCGTGGCCTTCAACGGTCCCGCCGGCGATTCGGGGAATTGGCAGTCGACCGTCACCGCTGGCGAAATGATCTCGTTCCAGACCATCTATGGCGGCGGCCACATTACCACCTGTGTGGCGGGCACTGGATCTAGCGCCCTGCTCATCGACAATGCCACCGATATCGGCGTCTCGGGGAAGATCACCAACGCCGCCAATGACGGGTCCGCCAGCGACGTGCTGATCGATCCGGCGCATCTGGCGTCTGGCGAATTCACCGGCGTCTCGGGCAGCTCGGTCGTGGTTTACCAGCTCGACACGCCGATCATCTTGACGACGGCGCCCAACGTCGCCGTCCGCTCGACGGACAGTTTGAACAGGCTGGTCTCGGCCTTCGACCCTGGCCATCAGGCCGTCACCACCTACCAGATCTATGAGGCCGGCGGCAGCGGCAGCCTGAGCGTCAACGGCAGCCCGGTCAGTGCCAATTCCACGGCGACCGCGATCCAGGTCTCATCGCTGAACTCGGTCGCCCTCCTCGCCGGTTCTTCGATCGGCAGCGACACGCTCGAAATCCGAGCCGAGAACGCCGCCGGGTTCTGGGGCGACTGGCAATCGGTGTCGGTCGGCGTGGCGGCGAGCGCGGCGGCGCTGGCGGCGCCTGTGCTCGAGACGCAAACGGCGGCGCAGACCTGGGCGGTGGGTTCCCAATTCGCGCTGGTGCTGCCGAGTAGCGCCTTTACCGACCCGCAGAAAGAGTCGCTCACCTACAGTGCGACCCTGGCCAATGGCGCGGCTTTGCCGTCCTGGCTCAATTTCGACACCCAGACCCAGTGTTTCTACGGAACAGCGCCGACCAGCGCGCAGGGCCTGTCGCTGCTGGTGACGGCAACCGACAGCAGCGGCCTTTCGTCGTCGGAGACGATCAATTTGTCGCTGTCGACCCTGCCGCCGACCGTCTCCAGTGCTGTCGCAAATCTTGCCTTTGCCGAAGGGCACGCCATTGCCTACACGGTACCGTCGAGCACGTTCAGCGATCCGCAGAACGAAACGCTCACACTGACGGCGGGTTTGCAGAACGGTGCGGCGCTGCCCTCCTGGCTCACATTCAACCCCGCCACCGGCACGCTCACAGGCACCGCGCCGCAATCGGCCCAGTCTCTGGTGATCGCCTTGACCGCGACCGACAGCAGCGGTCTTTCGGTCACCGACGACTTCACCTTGACGGTGCAACCCGCCCAGGCGCCGACCGTCGCGGGCGCTCTTACCAATATGATCTTTCTCGAAGGGCACGTCATTTCCTACACGGTGCCCTTTTCCACCTTCAACAATCCGCAGAGCGAAACTCTCGTGTTGACGGCGAGCTTGCAGAGCGGTGCGGCACTGCCCGCCTGGCTCGCCTTCAACCCGACCACCGATGCACTCACGGGCACCGCCCCGCAGTCGGCCCAGTCTCTTGCAATCGCCTTGACCGCGACCAACACCAGTGGCCTTTCGGTCACCGACGATTTCACTTTGTTGGTGCAACCCGCCCAGGCTCCCACCGTCTCGTGGGCGATTTCCAACATGTCCTATCTCGAGGGAAATGCCATTTCCTACCGGGTGCCCAATTACACGTTCAACGATCCGCAGAACGAGCCTCTTACGCTGACGACGGGTTTGCAGAACGGTGCGGCACTGCCCGCCTGGCTTACCTTCAACCCCAACACCGATACATTCACAGGCACCGCGCCGCAAACGGCCCAGACGCTCGCGATCGCGGTGACCGCGACGGACAGCAGCGGCCTTTCGGTCACCGACAATTTCTCCCTGAAGGTGCAACCCGCCCAGGCTCCGATCGTTTCGTGGGCGATTGCCGATATGACCTATGCCGAAGGGCACTCGATATCCTACACGCCACCCTATAATCCGTTCAGCGATCCGCAATACGAAGCCCTTACGCTGACGGCGAACTTGCAGAACGGTTCGGCACTGCCCGCCTGGCTCACTTTCAACCCAACCGCCGACAGATTCACAGGCACCGCGCCGCAATCGGCCCAATCTGTCGCGATCGCCTTGACCGCGACCGACAGCAGCGGTCTTTCGGTCACCGACAATTTCACCTTGAAAGTCCAGGCCGTTCAAGCGCCGAGCATCTGGTTCGGGGTCGGCAACCTGTCCTACGGCGCCGGGCAGTCGATTCACAACAGCACCGCATCCTGGACGTTTCTCGATCCGCAAAACGAATCCCTGACCCAGTCGGCGCACTTGCAGAATGGCCAGGCACTGCCGTCCTGGCTCGCCTTCAACCCGACCACCGACCTTTTTTCGGGAACCGCACCGCAGGTGGCGCAAACCCTTTCGATCGCGCTGACGGCCACCAACAGCAGTGGATTGTCGGCCACCGACGATTTCACTCTGACCGTGACGGCAGGCTCTGGCGGCGTCACGACCGTCGGCCATGCGACCTCGACGCCGGACAGCGGACTGATGGTGCTTCACCACTGACGCCGGAGTCGTTTGCGACCGTCTGAATCGTGCGGGATTCCCGCTGGGAAAGACTGTAGGGCGGACGTCGTTAAGCTGTCCGCGTGACATTGACGACCAGGCGCAAGCCAATGGCCGCGAGCGCCGCGCCCAGCCCGAATCAACATAACGAAGAAGCGAACCTAAATCCCCCCGTTCAGGGAAATCATCCTGTCACAATGATCGGCAAACTGTGCATCCTGCTCGGGGATGGCCGCACAGCTGCCTTCCGGCTTGACATTTTTCATTGATACGTATATGTATACTACCGAACAGGAGGGTGCGATGGCAGTGCTCGGCTATAAAGGGACTGTTACGACGACGGGGACTTCCGAAGCGATCCGTTTTGAAAAGAGCCTTTTCCGGCAACATCCGGAATTCCGGCAAAAGGCCGGGGTTGAAGCTCACGTGATTGGCCCAGGCACATTGTTGGTGCGTGTCACAGATGAACAAGCGATTGCGCAAGATCAGGAAGATCCGATTGTGTTAGCTTTCCTCTCATTTCTTGAAAGCGACGCGACGGCCCATCCCGAACGCATCGTGCCGCTGTCATCTTCCAACGTCGCACGCGCGCTTGAGCTTACAAAGGATGTCATTGTTTCTGATAACGAATTGCTTCCGGACGACGTCACTTTTTGACAGTTCCCTATCAACAAAAATAGGGATGCAACCGATAAAGTTGCTATCCTTCTCGGCTTTCAATCTCCTCGGAACAAGCAAAGCGTCATGGCAAAAGAGCCATTTTCCCGCCAGCGAGGCTGGGACCTCTATCTGTATTCAGCGTTTAAACAGCCTTATGATACGCTTGTCGCCGAAATTGACCAGTTGGCAAAGGAAAACCCGAAAGAGTATGCCTGTCATGCCAAGGCCAAATTACTCAAGCGGATCAATGAAATAATACTTGACGAGGTCCCTTCAAATCCTGGTAATCCGTTATATAGGCAAGGAAACACCCTTGGCGCACACTATAAAGATTGGTTCCATGTCAAATTCCTGGGCCGATTTAGGCTATTCTTCAAGTACAATACAAAAGCAAAACTGATAATCTACTGTTGGGTCAATGATGAAACCACTTTGCGCAAGACTGGCGCCGAGACGGATCCATACAAGATCTTTGCGAAAATGATCAAATCAGGAAGGCCGCCGAACAGCTGGGCTGACCTCGAGATATCGGTCCTGGGAGAAAAATAGAATCGTCAAGCCGCCGGTCGCCAGCGAACCAGGCGGGTCTGCTTCACGGCGTCTAAAGCATTGCCAAGGGCAGCTTGCGCTGGGGGGGCGGGAAAATCTGGTCCAATTCAGCGAGGTCGCCGGGCGACAATTTGATATCGAGCGCCTGGCGATTCTGGCGCACATGCTCGATTCGGGCAGCCTTGGGGATGGCGATGACCTGCGGCTGGTGCAAGACCCAGGCAAGGGCGACCTGCGCCGGTAATGCCCCCATCCGCTCGGCGATCGTTTTAAGCGCCTCTTTTCGGGCCAGGCGGCCCTGATCGACCGGGCTATAGGCCATCACCGGCATGTCGCGGGCGGTCATCCACGGTATCAAATCGAATTCCGGCCCGCGCGACTCCAGATTATAGAGAATCTGATCGGTTGCGCAGTCCCGACCCCCCGCCCGCTGCAATTCTTCCATGACATCGATGCCGAGATTGCTCACGCCCCAGCTGCGGATCTTGCCGTCCTTCTGCAAGGCCTGCATGGCCAGCACCGTCTCCGCCAACGGGATATTGCCGCGCCAGTGCAGAAGATAGAGATCGAGGCGGTCGGTGTTGAGCCGGCGCAGGCTCTGCTCGCAGGCCTGCGGCAGCCGCTTCTCACCGGCATTTTGCGGGTAAACCTTGCTGACCAGAAAAACCTGATCGCGCAGACCGACCAGCGCCTCGGCCAGGAAGCGTTCGGTGGCGCCGGAACCATACATCTCCGCGGTATCGATCAGGCTGAGGCCAAGTGCCACGCCTTCGCGCACAGACGCGACCTGTTCGGCCCGCCGGTTGCGGTCTTCACCCAGACCATAGGTGCCCTGGCCTAGCGAGGGTACCGTTTCACCGCCGGGAAATGTGACACTGCGCATCGATATCGGCTTTTCAAGCATGACACCGATTATGGCTCCGGCCAGAAGATTTCATCCCCTGCCTGTTCATTCGCCCAGGCGTAGAAGTCTTGCTTATGAAGGACATTGCTGGACATAGAGCTTCCTCAGGGCGGGCCGGTTATACCTTGGGCGCCAGGGACAGCCGGAATCCTTCCAATGGCGCGCCGATCACGTCGGAGCGGCAGACCGTGCCGCCGCGCGCCGGACCGCTGCGGCTGCCGCGCACGAAGCTCGCCTCATAGACGCAGTCGAAACGCTCGGCCGCCGCGCCGCGCAGGCGGATGCCGACGCCGATCAAAGGCATTGCCTGACCGCGCGTGCCGCACAAGGCGCCGCCCGCGAACCAGGGCGTCTCCCAGCCATTGGCGGCGACGCCCTTATATTCGATCTCTTCGGGCGCCAGTCCCTCTTCCGGCACGATGCCGAACCCTTCGATCCACAAATTCTGCCCGATCGCGCCGGCCCAGTCGTCGCCGGTGAAGGTCTGGTCGCCCAGTCCCTGGATATGAGCGACGATGGCGAATTTCGGCGCCACCGCCGCCTGCTGCCCGTCGACTCGGCTGAACTGGATCTCCAGCGTATCGGCCGGCGCCTGGCTGCTGCGGTAGGAGGTCAGCAGGATGGTGGCCGGGCCGCTGACCTTCAGCAGAACGGTATCGCCCGGTTGCGTCAGCCAGCCGCCGGCGTGGCTCGACAAGGTCTCGACCAGCGATGCCGAGGCGGGCGGCGTCGTCACTTGAATCGCCGGCACCGTCATCGGCCCCGGCTGCTGTGGCCGCCCGCCACGCAGGACGGTGACGGCGTAGAAGCCCGGCGACAGCGCCAGTTCCTGCGGCGTGGCGATAATCGGCGAGGCGGGAAAGGCGGTCGTGGCCGGAATCATGAAAGGGTCCTTCTGAACGGATAGGCGCAACGGATTGGGTATACCTGCAACCATGCCGTCGGTCGAGAGGGCGATGAGGCTATCGTTGATGGTTGCCGCATCGAAATCGAGCGGCAGGATCGCCCCGCCGCCGGTTGCGCGAATCCGCTCGGCCGGCACGCCCAAATCGAAGGCCGCCACTTTGAGGCCCGCCTGCCAGGCCGTCGAGACGGCATAGCACCAGGTTTCGGGACAGACCGACGGAACGAAGGCCCAGTCGGCGTCCTGCCGCCGCGTCAATTCGACGGCTTCGTCCGGCCGGAAGCGGCCGGTCACGAAGACTCGACCGGTGGCGAACAAAGCGGCATCGTCGCAGCTATAGCCGACCAGCACGAAGGTAAGAGTGAGACCCCGTTCTGCCGCATCAAGGGCGCAGGCATAGAGCAGGTCATATCCTTTGTGGCGGCCGATCGCGCCGATGACACAGACGCGCAGGTCTCCGTCGCGGTGCGGAGGCCGCCATTCGTCCGGCGGCGGCAGGACGCTGTCCCACGGCTGCACGATCGGCAGCAGGGTCGGAAAATAGCGGCGATAGCGCGCCGCCACATCGTCCGCGGCGACAATGACGCGCCGTGCCGCCCTCAGCAGCGCCGCCGAACGGGCGCGCAGCGCCGCCACCGAAATGTCCTCGCCGCTCTCCGCGCCCAGCGTCAGCCGGCAGCGCTCGCAGGCGTCGAGGTCCGGCTCGCCGCAATAGCGACCGCTGCTGTCGATCAGCGTCACTTGCGGGCACAGCCAGTGATAGTCATGGATGACGATGTCATAAGGAATCCCCAAGGACGCCGGCAGATCGAGAATTTTCGCCGCATGCTGGAGGCTGTGGTGGATCTCGGCCTCGACCACCGCCGAACGCTGCAGCAGCGCCAAGAGGTCGTCGAACTCGCTGTCGCCATCGAAGCGCAAATCGCGCAGATCGGGCTGTTCCGCATCGACCAGACGGCTCCGCCGCTCGCCGGCCGGCAGCAGGGTGAGAACCCGCCAGCCGTCATCCTGCAACTGGCGGCGGCGTTCCTCGACATGCTGCGCCGTGCCGCCTTCGAGACCGAGCGTGATCAGCAGCATCGTCGCAAGCGCGCTGTCGGCCTGCCAGCGAGCCAGATCGAGGCGCCGTCGCAGCGGCGCCAGCGGATCGGCGGCGATGAAGTCGGCGATCACTTTGCCATAGCCGGGATGGCGCCGCTCCATCACGAGCAGATTGCGCTCGATCAGCAACTGCCGCTGGCGGCCGAAGGAGCGGCCGCCGACATGGCCGACATAGACGTCGGCCGCCGCCAAATGCCGCCAGCCCTTGGCGCTGGCGCGCCGGCAGAAATCATTCTCCTCGCCATAGCCGCGTCCGAACAGCGCCTCGGAGAACGGCCCGGTATCGTCCAGGCAATCACGGCGGATATACATGCAAAAGCCGACCGCGGTCGGCAGATCGACGCGCTGCCCATCATTGACGGCGGCGGCCAGCCGGTCGAGCGCGGCGCAAGTGGCGGCGTCGGGCGGCGGCGCCGGGTCCGCGTCGTCGCGCGCCGGATAGCTGCAGATGGTGGCGTCGTTGGACAAGGGCGTGACCGTTCCGCTCAGGGGCGCTTCATAGGCCGCCCGCTGCAGGCGCCGCAACCAGTCGCCGCTCACCAGCGTGTCGGCATTGAGCAGCACCACGTCACGGTCGCCATGCAGCGCCATGCCGCGATTGACGGAAGCGGGAAATCCCAGATTGACGGTGTGGCGGATCAGGGTAATCCGCCCGTCTTTGGCCAGATCGTCGAGCGCTTCCGCCAGCGCGCCGTCCGGCGTGGCATCGTCGACCACCACCAGTTCGGCTGCCGGATTGTCGGTTGCCGCCAGCACCGCATGCAGGCAGGCCAGGGTCTCGGCGCGCCCGCCATAGACCGGAATGATGATATCGACGATCGGTGCCGCGCCGCGACGGCGTCGCCTGCGGACCGGCGGCCGCTGTTGCACCCCCCAGACGACCGGGCTGCCGGCCAGCGCCGCCTCGAACGGCCCGGCCAGCACAAGCAACCTGCCGCGCTGCAGACCGGTCGCGTCGGTCAACGCAACCTCGAAGCGATGGCGGGTGTGGCCGTCATCGCCGACCAAAGGCTGCGTCGGCAAGGTCAGGCTGGCGCCGATCTCGTCCTTCAGGAGAAGCTGGGGCGCCAACGCGGCATGGTCGGGGGCGGCCACCCAGCCCTGCAGCAAATCGCCGTCGATCGCCACCTCGCCGTCGATCGCCAGGCTTTGGCGCAGTCCCAGGCCGCTGCCGAGCAGCGGCCGGCCTTCGACCGAAAGCGTCCAGGGACCGTCCTGCAGATCGGCGCCTGTCGCCGCCAGCGGCAGCCGGAAGTTCCCGCCTGTGGCGAAGCTCGCCCGGAATTCGGCGACGGAGCAGCGGCGAAAGGGGCCGGCCGGACCCCCGACGACGATCTCGGCGTTGGCCGGCGCCCGTTCGTGCAAGGCGCCGGCCAGCACGCCGCCGCCGCGGTGTCCGACCCAGCCGGGCAGGCCGAGGGCAGCGCTGATTGTGCCGGCCAGCTGTTCGAGCGAACCGCCTTCGATCAGCAGATGGCCCTGTAGCAAGTCGGCCAGCAGGGCAACCGCGGAGTCCGGGCGGTCCGACTGCCAATGCGCCAGCGCCAGCGCGATCCCGGTCGTCAGGCGAAGGGAAACATCGCCGTCATCTTCCGGCTCCAGCAGCGCCAATGCGGCCTCGGGCGCGCCGATCTCCAGCAGCAGCGAGGCATGGAAATCGCGAAACTCGGCGTCGGCGTCGACCAGCCGGGTCGCCCGGTCGATCCAGCGTTGCGCCGCCTTTGTGTCGCCTTGCGCGGCCGCGCAGCGGGCCAGCGCAGTGACGGCCCAGGCATGGCGTGGGGCGTCGCCGCTGCTGGCGCCGAGATGATAGCGGGCGATCGCCTGGGCGTCGCTCCAGCGTCCGGCAGCGGCGGTTTCCTCGAAACGGCGGATCAATGCCGCCAAATTGCTGCCGGTTTCGGCCATCTCCCTCGCCCTGACGCTGCGCCGCCGGCAGTCTGGCAAGACCGCCGCGGAATGGCAAAGACGAAGTGCGGCGGGCGGTTTGACCGGTTTGGTGCGGCATGGTAAAGACGCAGCATGCCGTTCGCCCCTTCCGCCACACAAACCATATCCTCGCCAGGTCTGATCTCGGAAAAATCCTCCGTCCTGGCCTGGCGGGATCTGCTGTTCAATCTGGTCTCCAAGGATATCAAGGTCCGCTATATGGGG
>Ga0302319_10019117_pt1 | contig 12452 bp, 11 predicted proteins | sample Bog_T0_2_FD_203319 | JGI IMG/M metagenome (GOLD analysis project Ga0302319, IMG submission 203319) | Peat permafrost microbial communities from Stordalen Mire near Abisko, Sweden - Bog_T0_2 | ecosystem: Environmental > Terrestrial > Soil > Wetlands > Peat | place: Sweden: Abisko, Stordalen Mire... | reverse complement strand
TTCGGGGAGAGCAGCCGCGCGGTCGGAGCGTTCCTCCAGGTCAGCGTGATCAGTCTCCCAAAGGCGGAATTCGTGGGAGCGGTGGACTATCTCATCCGTGAGGAGCGCCTTGCGAGGCAGGGATCGGTCGACGTCTTGACTGAGAAGGCCAACCAAGCGCGGGAGCTCATTGAACGGTCGCGCACCCTCTCGGCGGTCGAAGCCTTACGGCTCTTGGGCTGGATTCGGTGGGCATCAGGTCACGGGCTGGCCTGGGCGCCCGCTCAAGTCCGCGCCGTCGATCAGTACCTCACAACCGTCGATATTCGTCCAGATGAAGCCGGCCGCGTTCGCGCTGCCGAGCGGGCTGACGCTTTGAGAAAGATGCTGCCTTAAGTCTCGGGGAGGAGGGGTTGGATCAAAGGCTGGATTTCTCGAAAAGCGCTCAACACATTGGGGTCGAACGCCGTTCCTGATTCGGCCATGATCTGGTCGAGTACCGCATGCTCCGCGATGGGAGGGCTCCATCCGGCTCCTGAGTGCAAGGTATCAAAAGCCTCCGCGACGCCGATGATTCGGGCACCAAGTGGAATCTCTGCGCCTTGAAGACCATCCGGGTAGCCGCCCCCGTCCCAGCGTTCATGGTGGTGCCGAATGAGCGGACCGCATGTCTCAAGCCATTCCGGCACGGGCATCACCTTGACGAACAGGATCGTATGCAGTTGGGCGGCAAAATGATCCTCTTTGTCGAAGACAGGTTTGGTGAATAGGGAGCTTTCGATCGCGAGCTTTCCGATATCGTGGAGGGTTGCCGCCTGCATGAGGGTGACGAGTTCCTCGTCTAACACACCAAGCCGTTGGCCGGTAGCCACCGCGTAGACGGCAACCCGCTCGGCATGTGCTCGTTCGCCCACCCGAAAGCGGTCCAAGCGAGTAAGCACATCGCGAAGGATATTGTTGCGCTCAACAGCTAGCATCAATCCACTATCCAATGGCATCGTTCAAGTTCCACGTCTGGCCGTCCTAGGGACGTTCCTTACGCCTTCTACGTCGCAGAATACGCAATCGAACCCGATTATGCGGTCTGCCTTCGGGCGTCCTTTGCGGAGCCATTTTCACTATAAGTCATCATATTGCGTTGCGTAAGGCTTTGGTTGGTTGTCCGTGTATGGATAGACATCAAAGAGCCGACCGGCGCGGACGCCATTATCGTGAGACACTGATAGATAGAAAAAGCGCAAGTTATGAGCAAATTCGGGATTGGCAATTGGGGGCATAGATTCAGGACATCGCCGCCGACGCACCTGGCATTGGCCCGAACTCGACTAGAGTTGAAATTATAAGCGGGGTGAATGGAACCCTGGAGGATGGGCCGGGCTACCCAAAGAGGGGGAAATTCGCTCCGGTGAACGAACCGCCGTATTGTTCGTGCTGTCTATGTGAGTGTTTGTAGTCGAGCCTGTTGAAAGGCCTGTTTTGCTTGGCTTGGAGTTGCTTTGTAGGAGAATTAAGATGATAGAGACCCCGACGATTACAGTCATTGAGGGAGAGCGATTCGACGGATTGATGAAGGAGACTCACCGCAAGGTCTTCAATATGGCGTACCGGTTGGCAGGCAATCGAGCTGACGCCGAAGATCTGACGCAAGAGGCTTATTTCCGGGCTTACCGGAGCTTTAGTGATTACGAGGGCGATCGACCCTTCGAGAACTGGATTTTTCGAATCGTGACGCGGCTTTTCTTGGACATGCTTCGCAGCCGACGACGCCGGATCAAGTACGTTTCGTACGACACCCCACTCCAGGGCGGGCTGGACGACAATCTATTCTTCGATAAGGCCGACGAATCCGCCAATCCTGAGGAGAGGCTCGTCAAGGAAACGATCGGAGAGGACCTCCAGCGGGCCCTTGGCGCCCTCAATCCTGAGCAGCGAATCTTGGTGGCCCTCGCCGACATCGAAGGGCTTCCCTACAAGGAAATCGCTGACATGATGGGCAAGCCTGTCGGCACCGTTCGGTCTCGCCTTCACCGCACACACAAGACGCTCCGCGTGAAATTGGAGCGCCTGCGTCGTGAGAAGGAGATTGGCGGACGCTCCACTATTGGATTCGCTCGCTAACACGACGACTGGATTCGCCCGTTCCACCGTAGAATAGTGCAATGCCGAGACTTCCTGGCGAGCGCATTTATGGGGTGGAAACCGAGTTTGGGTGCCTCGTCACCGACGAGGCACCCTATTCTTCTGCCGAGCAGGCGGTGGAGGACATCAAGGATCATCTCTTTCAGACCCTTGGGCTGGGGGTTATCGACCGTCATGCCCGAGACGATGTCTTTGAACCGGCTGCGTGCGGCGGATTCCTTCTGAATGGCGCCCGACTCTACATCGACGCGGTGGGATCCCACCTGGAATACGCTACCGCCGAATGCCGGTTGCTTGAAGACCTTGTCGCAAACGATCGCGCCGGCCAGCGCCACATTGTTCGGGCCATTCGAGAACTGGGGGTTCAAGATTCGGTCAGTGTCTACAGCAACTCGGTAGATCACTTTGGCGGCCACACCTTTGGCTGCCACGAGAATTATCTTGTCAAAGCTGACGACGAATTCCTGAACTCTTCAATCCACCTGCTGTATCCGTTTCTCGTAACACGGCAGATTTTTGCCGGCGTAGGGCGAGTGGGCGGGCATATTCTCACATCTGCCGGCCAACGGCCGACCTACCAGGATGTGATGGAAAATCCGGTGGATTTCATTTGGGTGTCCCACGTTTACAACGTGATTCCCGACCCGTCGGTGCAGTTTCAGCTAAGCCAACGGGCGGATCACATCATCAAGACGATTGCTTCACGAGTGCGATTCAATCGTGCCCTGATCAACCCGAAATGGGAGCACTTCTATTCCCATGATGGGATGACGCGGCTGCATTTGCTGTTCGGCGAGTCGAATCAAAATGAGTTTGCCTATTCCCTGAAGGTCGGTACCACGAGCATTGCCATCCGACTGGTGGAGGAGGGGCTCGTGCCGCCTGACGTCCTCCTGGCGCACCCGGTCGTGACGTTGCGTGAAGTGAGCCGTGATCAGTCCCTTAGGTGGCCTGTGCAACTGATGACGGGGGATGTGATAGGCGCCGTCGATCTTCAACGGCGCTACCTTGAACTCGCCCAGCGGTACAAGGGCGAGTCCGTTCAAACCGACTGGGTGCTTAGAGAGTGGGAGGCGATTCTCGATGGCCTGGAATCCGACCCGATGTCATTGGATGACCGCATCGACTGGGTGGCCAAGCGGAAGATCGTCGAAGAGTACATGGCAAGTGAGGGGCTGGATTGGGACAGTGACGCGCTCCACTCGGTGGACCTCGAGTACCACAACATCGATCCTGACCAAAGCCTGTTCTATGCCTACCAAGACATGGGTAAAACGCGTCGCGTCGTGAGCGATGTCGATATTCTCACCGCCCTAACCGATCCGCCCCAGAACACACGCGCTAAAGGCCGGGCCAAGCTTGTCGAAAAGGCGCTTGCCCGCAAGACGAAATACTATGTGTTCGATTGGAACGGTGTAGCTCCCGATAGGCACACGTACATCGAGCTAACCGACCCGTTCGAGACATACGACGATGTTTGCTGACGCTCTGGGATCCCCTCTACCGGATGGTGTTCGGTTCAGCGTAGCGTCGCACTCGGCTCTGGCGGCTCCTGCCGACCCAGATAGAAACTGAACGCAGCTCCTTGACCCGGACGGCTTTGCGCCCAAACCTTGCCGTCGTGGCGTTCGATCACGCGTTTCACCAGCGCGAGCCCCATGCCCGAGCCAAGTTCGGAGTTGATCCGCATCACAGGGTCGAATATGCGACCAGCGAGGCTCTGGTTGAAGCCAGGTCCGTTGTCTTGAATGCAGTACACCTGCTTTTCATTGACCATCTGAGTGATGAATCTCACCTCGGGGGAACGCCCCTGAACCGCGAAGCGGACCGCATTATCGAAGAGCTTCTCGAACGCGAGTTCGAGCAATCGAGCGTCTCCGCGCGCCTTGAGGCCCTGGTCGATATGGAGCTTGATCGCCTCCTTCCGATATCGCCTGACCACTTCCTCGGCGATTTCGTTGGCAATCCCGCTGATATCGAGCACCTCCAACTGCAGAGGTCGGCGGGTGAGGATACTGAGCCGTAACGTTGCATCAATTAGGAAATTGACGCGGTGCACGTTCTCGCCGATCTTGATCAACTCGGCGCGTCCTTTTTCCGAGAGAATCGGTTCGGTGAGCACCTCGTGGGCGCTCAGATTGATCGCCCGCAGCTCACCTCTAACTTGCTGGTTAAGGGCGTGCGCAAGCGCATCAAGCTCCTTGTTTAAGTGTGATACTTCACCATCCAATTCGAGCAAACGAAGTTTAAGTTCCTGCTCACGGTCCGAAGGGGCCGCAGCCTGGTCCAAGGTGCTGTCCATTGTCACACCTCCCAAACACAATCCTACACCAGTTCTTTGGCAGGTGTTCAAGTCTTTACATGATCTTTGAAGCGCCTTGACAATCGTGGTCCACTCTGCGGACCCGAAGAGGGCTGAACCGATCCTGATTGGCCTGTCCCTGCTGGTTCAACCTTGCCGCACCGGTCCATTCGTGATGGCGCCCTCGCTCACCGTTCTGACTCTTGTCGTGAGTTTCCTGGTGGCGGACCTGGCGAAGCGTGTAAAAGGCCATACTCGGTGTTGTGATCTGGGGTGCCACAATATTGCTAGTCTCGTCCGAGCAGAAGCAGCGAGGCCGCCGCAAATCCGGCATGGTCCACCCTCAGGACGCGAGGCCCGAGGGTAACGCCGCGAGACCCGATCAAGATCATTTCCTTGTTTGACCAGCCCCCTTCGGGGCCCACAACGATGGACATGCGCGCGGACTCGGCTCGCACCAGTTGCCTGGTGACATGCTCGCCTTCCGACAAGACCATCGTGTCCGGATCGTTTGAGAGAACCTCGGCGAGCGATCCATGGAACGAAATGGTGGGAATCATGGTGCGGAAGGACACTTCGGCGGCTTCTCGGGCGATCGTTGCGAGGCGTCGCTGCCGATCGGCCGTCTTCTTTGCGTCCCACCGGACCACCGTACGCTCGGAAGGAAACAGGGCGAAGTGACTGACGCCGGCCTCGGTACAGGCCCGGACGATCTCATCAAGCTTGTCGCCCTTCGGGAGCGCTTGGGCCAGGGTCAGGTGAAGAGAAGGCTCCGTCCCTGGTTGGAGGGTTTCGATGGGTTCCGCTGTTCGATTCTGGAACCGGCAGACGATAAGCGATCCATCGTTCGGCAGAATGGCGATGGGCGACCCAGAGGATAGTCGGAGCACCCGCCGAAACTTCTCAACTTCCTCATCCGGAAGTTCGATCAGGCTATCGCCAGTGGCGCCGGGCACGAACGCCCGGGGCAATGACCTTAGTGGTGGAATACGGCCGTTACCCATCCATCTTCTCTCAATTCGGCGGCAATTTCGAAGCCGGCGCGGTGGGCTGCGCCCTTCACATCGTCCCAATTTGGATCGAGGATTCCCGAGACGAGCCATTGACCTCCAGGTACCAAGGCATCGGCCACGAAGCGTGACACTGAGATCAGCGTTGCGGAGACGAGGTTGCTTAGGACGACGTCCCAGGGTCCGGGCCCTAAGGCGCCAAGGGAATCGCCCGTCACAAAGGCGATGTCGACGCGATTATCTGCGGCATTGGCGCGGGCGACCTCGACCGCCACCGGCTCAATATCCACTCCTGCCACTTGGGAAGCTCCTAGCAGCACCGCGGCAATGGAAAGGATTCCGCTGCCGCAGCCGAGGTCGGCCACCCGCTTCCCCGCGAGTTGCATGTCCTCCATCAATTCGAGGCAACCTCTCGTCGTTGGATGCTCCCCGGTCCCAAATGCCTGCCCTGGGTCGAGTTCAATCACAAGATCTCCCGGGTCGGCCTCGAAGGTTTCCCAGGAAGGTTTGACCACGAGGTGGGCGCCGACTCGCCGAGGCTTGAAATGTTCCTTCCAAATCTCAGCCCAGTCGGTGTCGGGAGCGGGGCGCGCTACGACTGCTTTGGCTCCAAGTTGGGTCAGGCCATCTTGAAGGTCGGCGATCATTTGATCCGAACCGGGCAGATCGGCGACGCAAGTCGTGATCGCCGGCGGGCTATCCTCCTGGAGGGAGTTCTCGCAGCCATGTTCCCGCAGCAATTCGATGACGGGAGACCAATCTTCAGGGGCTTCTGCAAAAACCGCCCTGACCTCAATCCAAGCCGTCACTTCTTCCTCTTGAAGAACCCGCCGAGAATCCCCGAGTTACCGCCACCCGAGGGGATCTGCTCCCCCGAGACTTCGGCCAACTCGCGAATCAACTTGACCTGGGCTTCGTTAACTTTCTTGGGAATCTTCACGTTGACGGCGATGACGAGGTCGCCTCGGCGACCACCGTGAAGTGGCGGAAGCCCGGCGCCTTTCGCGTTCAGCCGCTCGCCCGGCTGGATGCCGGCAGGGATTTCTATCGACACCGTCTCATCCAGTCCTTCCAGGCTCATCGTATCGCCAAGTGCGGCTTGGGCGAATGTCAGGTCGACATGGGTGAAGAGGGTGGTGCCCTGACGTTGAAATCGTTGATCAGGCGCGACCTCGATGACAACGTAAAGATCGCCCGGTCTGCCGCCGGCGAGTCCATCATTGCCTTGACCGGCGACATGCAGGGTCACTCCGCTCTCAACACCGGCCGGAATCGAAATCGCGACTCTGGCATGTTCGGTGACCAGCCCTCGGCCCCGGCAGGTCTTGCACGGGTTGGTGATGATGCTCCCGGTACCCCGACAGTTGGAGCAGGGAATGGATGTTCGGACGGTCCCAAGAATGGTCTGGCGAATAGTGCTGACCTGTCCCTGCCCCTTACAGGTCGGGCAGACCTCAGGTTTCCCGCCCCCTTCCACACCGCTGCCGTTGCAGGAACCGCACTCCGCAAGGCGATCCACCTCGATGTCGCGGTGTACTCCCGTGAGCACCTCGCCCAAGTTCAACGTGATATCGGCGCGGAGGTCGTCGCCGTTTCGGGCGCCGCCACGGTGCCGGCTGTTAGCGGATGATCCGAAGAACATCTCGAAAAGGTCCCCGATTCCGCCACCGCCGCCCGCGAAGAACGGGTCTTGTGGAACATCCTCGGTCAAACCGTATTGATCAAAGCGCTGCCGTTTTTCGGGATCGGAGAGGATGCCATAGGCTTCGCCGATCTCTTTGAACTTGTCCTCAGCTTCGTGATCGTTCGGATTGACGTCGGGATGATAGCGGCGCGCCAGCCTACGGTAGGCCGACTTGATTTCGTCAGCCGAGGCGTCGCGCGGTACTCCGAGGACGTCGTACGGATCTGCTTTCGGCATAGAACGGACTACTCTTCCGGCTCGTCGCCCTCGAGGCTGGTCTCTTGCTCGGCTATATCGCTCAAGGAGAGGGTGTCATCATCAACCACCGGGGCTACGACCTCTTCCTCCTCATCGCCAAGAAGGTCAGCAAGAGTGGACGGCTCCACATCCTCGATTTCTTCGGGCTCGTGCTCCTCCTCGCCGACCAAAGTCTGGCTGGTGACAAGGGCCGCTTCGGTCTCATCAAGGGCAGGAAGCAGCATTCCAAATTCAGCAGGCATGGTTTCGTCGATGAGGACGGCGGTTTCCAACTCTGGAATGTGGGTCTTGCTGGTGATGGCAGGAAGTATCGGTTTGATTTTTCCGGCGGCAATCTCAGCAAGGGCAATCGTCAGAGGATGATTTGAATCCGTACGAACGAGGGGGGGAGCCCCGTCTTTCAACTGCTTGGCACGCTTTGCGGCGAGGTTTGAAAGCACAAACTTGCCGTGGGGGTAGTTGTTAAGGATATCTGGGGAAGGCAGCATGGGTTGTAGCTCGCAATGCCGGAACCTCAGATCATACCACAGTTTTCGCGGTGTGCGGCATTAATCGGCCTAAATCGCAACGGCGGGCGCAACCCAAGAAGGTTCGGAACGTCCAAGCAACCGTTTCCAGGTTTTGAGCTGGGCCTAGGTAGGAGCCCCCGGTGGGTAATCTGCGCGCACGATGAGCCATCTGCCGCCAAATGCCCCCAACGACGGGGGACTCGGCAAGACGATTCACATCCTGAGCCTTAGCGCGGCGCGCTCTGGGCGATTGGCGAAGCTGGCCCCGAAGGCACGGGCGCTGGCCGAGTCCGGTCTGGCCCCCTTGCGAGTTTTGCCGACGGCCTGCACTAAGGGATGCTGCCACTGCTGCTACCGACTCGTGGATGCGACCTTGCCGGAAGCCGTCGCCATTGCCGAACATGTTGCGACGAATTTTAAGCCTGAAGAACTCACAAGCCTCCAGCAGCGCTTTGATGGATACGAGGAAGCGATCGCACGCTATTTCCGGCGGGAAACATCAGGATTTGGCGAGGCTTGCCCTTTCCTTGTCGACCAGGCGTGTTCCATTTACGAACAAAGACCTCTGGGTTGCCGGGGTCTGGCCAGCCCCGATGCGTCGCTTTGCGCAGCCTGGCTCAAGGACGGCGGCGATCCTCCGTTTTATGAAGCTTGCGAGGCGGTCTCTACAGATATCTCCAAGGGAATCGTGGCTGGTCTGCTTGAGGGCGGGGCCCCGTCGGGAATGTTCGAGTTGGCCGGCGCTGTGCAAACACTGATCGAACTTGGCGAATCGGCCTGTTGGCGAGAGAATTTCAGCGCGCCCATCGAGAAATTCCTCACGAAAACCCCCCGGAGTGATGGGAAATTCGATTCGAGTCCGCCCTTCACCCGGCTGCGGAAGATCCCTCGGTTTTCCGACTTTTGGGAGGGCATCTTGGCCGGGGATATCGAGACCTCCAGCTATTTGCTGACCAAGTTTCAGGACTCGACGCTCACGACGATCGCCAACCTTGCCTTGCCATCGTTCTATGAGAGTCAAGATCAGCTCGAAGAGGCGTGGGCGAAGCTCCATGGGTACGTCGAAGATTTCGAAAACGCTCGCCTTGATCCAAGGTCTGCCTTCGACCGTTTGCCGACTCTGTACACCTTCTTCTGGCCCTACACGGGCAAGGATATCCGACCGCTTGTTCAGCGGGTGATGCGAAAAGTCAACGACGAGATCGTTGCCCCCTGCTTTCCGAAACTTACCGAGCCGCTGACCGGACCTCGTAAGCCTGGTCGGTTCCGGCTTGGCTACCTCAGCACCAACCTAACCAATTCAAACGGCTCCCGGTGGGCAGCAGGCTGGCTGGCTCATCACTCGCCCGAAATCGAAACGTTTGCTTTCAATCTTCACCCAGTTGAGGATGAGTACACGTCCTACTGGCGGCGCCTTGCCGATCATTACTTCCATTTTCCGACGCATCCACACCTCATTGCCGAACACATCCGAAGTCTGGACCTGGACGCATTGATCATCACCGACGTCGGGATCAACGCGTTCGATCACCAGCTTTCGTGCCTTCGGTTGGCGCGGCGACAGTTCACCGCTTGGGGGCACCCGGTTACGACAGGTAGTCCCGCCATTGACGGTTATCTGAGTAGCGCCATGATGGAGCCGGTAGGCGCCCAGGCCCACTACAGTGAAGAGCTTTTTCTTCTCCCCGGCAGCGGCCTTTGCTATCCCCGAATCGTGCATCAGCCGGCAGACGTGGACCCCACCGCTTTTGGCCTGCCTTCGACCGGCTTTTACTTTGAGGCGCAGATGGCCTCGAAGCGACTTCCGAAGCACGATGATCTCTATCGAAGGATCAGCGAGGCAAGTGGCAAGCCCATCGCGTTTGTCGAGCCCATTCATGAGTTCAGCAGGGAATTGCTTACGGCCCGGCTGGCCAAAGCGGGCATCAACGCCGTGGTCGTTCCCCGCCTCGACGTGCGCAAATACCTCGGCCTAATGGCCAAAGCGGATGCGGTCCTCGACGGCCCAGCTTGGAATGGCGGCAACTCGACGATTGATGCATTGACCTTGGGTAAGCCGGTTGTGAGCATGGCCGGCGAGTTTATGCGCGGCCGCCATTGTCTCGCCTTTCATCGGATTGCTGGCGTACCTGGACTTATTGCCTCCGACGAGGACGACTACGTGGCCTTGGCGCTGGACAAGGAGCGGCAGGCAAAGGCGATGGAGAGCTTAGATGCAGCCGCTCTTTATGATGACCTGGCTCCGGTCGCCGCCCTGGAGGGCTTACTGTTGGAAGGCTTTGGAGATTGGACGCCGTATCAGCGTTCCGACCTAGATACCGCAGTGTCAAGCGTGCCTCCCCTTCGTTCCTTTAGCGGCAGGGGGGTGGTAACTTCGGCAGGTGGTCGGCTATTGCCGTCGGCCTATGTGATGATTCGCAGCCTTCGGCACTCGGGTTGCGAGCTTCCCATTCAGCTATGGCACCTGGGCCCCGATGAAATGCCCCCCTCGCTGGTTCCGGTCTTCGCCAAATACGGAGTCGAATGCGTGGACTCGTTCAAGGTGCTTGAGCAGCGGCCTTTCAAGAAGCTCGGGGGGTGGCAGAACAAAATCTTCTCGATCATCGGATCGCCATTTGAAGAGGTCCTCTTCCTCGACGCCGACAACTTTGTCGTTGCAAATCCGGATTTTCTCTTCGATCTACCCGAGTACCAAGAATCAGGGAGCATCTTTTGGCCTGACTTCCTCTCCGAGGGCTTGGAGTCATGGGCCATTAAGCGTTTCGCCTGGGACTTCCTCGGACTGGAGCCACGCAACGGCGCCGAACTCGAGAGTGGGCAGATCGTCGTCAACAAATCAAAGTGCTGGGCCGCCCTGAACGTGGCTCGCCATATGAATGAACGATCCGACTTCTTCTACGAGCAATGCACCTATGGCGACAAGGATACGTTTACTCTTGCTTGGGCGGTGCTGAACGAACCGATGTACGTGATCCCTCATCGTCCGGCCATGATGAAGGACCGTATTCGAATGCAGCATGCGCCCGACGGTTCGACGCTATTCCAACACGCCCGAAAATGGGAGCTTCCAGTCCACGAGAATCGCTTTAATCGTGAGTACCTCCTGGAAGATGAGGCCCTCGAATGGCTGGCCGATCTCGCTGCCCTTCGCTAGGCGGCCAAAAGGACGATAGGTAGAATCAGCCCGGAGCTAGGCGACGGTTGTCGATGTAAGCGAGGGTGCTTGGTGGACTACAGCATAGAAACGCTAAAGGCGGCGATAGTTGAGGTCCCGCCATGCCCCACGTTTGAAGGTCGGGGTTGTGTCATTGTGGCCGGTGGTTTCTACCTGCCGATGGCGTTCTTGAACTTAAAGGGGCTTCGTTTAAACGGCTGCACGCTGCCGGTGCAAATCTGGCACCTTGGTCCGAGAGAGGTACCGGATTTCGTCCGACCCATTTTCCGGAAGCTCGGCGCTGAATTTGTGGATGCATTTCAAGGACGGGTCGGCATGGAAGGTTCTCGATCGGCAGGCTGGCAGACGAAGTGTCTTGCGATCGCCAAATCCCCCTTTGAGGAAGTGTTGTTTCTCGATGCCGACAACTTCGCCCTCGCGAATCCGGAATACCTATTTGACCTTGCGGAGTATCGCGACCGGGGAGCGATCTTCTGGCCGGACTTCTACGGCGAGGGCGCCGACATCTGGTGCATTAAACCGCGGGCATGGGAATTTCTCGGCCTACCTCCTCTCGTGGGAGCCGAACTCGAGAGCGGTCAAATGGTGATCCACAAGACCAAGTGCTGGAGCTCCCTTTGTATCGCCAGTCACATGAACCAGCACGCTGACTTTTACTATGAGCAGTGCACCTATGGCGATAAGGATACATTCCGGTTGGCTTGGCTTTTGATGGACCAAGAACCATACATCATCCCGCATCGACCGACTATGGTCCACAAGAAGTGGGAGGTCTGGTGGCAGCACGCACCAAATGGCGCCGTTCTGTTTCAGCACGGTCGAAAATGGAAACTCCCCCCATACAACAACCCTCACATTCGGGGAGCGCTCTTTGAAGACGAGTGCCTGGAGTGGCTCGCGGAGTTTGAAGCCGAAAGCATGCGCTGAGGCGCGACCGTTCAGAAGGTTCCGTAGAGCCGGTCACCAAAATCGCCCAGTCCGGGAAGAATGTATTTCCGCTTATCCAGTCCTCGGTCAAGCGCGGCGGCATAGACAGGCACATCGGGGTGTCGGGCTTCGACGGTGGCAAGCCCTTCAGGCGCGGCAATGATGCAAACCATCACAACTCCAAGCGAAGGTCGCTCTTTGATCGAATCGATTGCCTGGCACGCCGATCCGCCCGTTGCGAGCATCGGATCGAGGCATAGCACAAGCCGGCCGTCCATCGAAGGAAGCTTGCTGTAATAGGTATGGGCCACTGCCGTGGATTCGTTGCGCTCCAACCCCACGTATCCGACCGCCACATCGGGAAACAGATCGAGCACTGGCTCCAACATACCTAGACCGGCCCGTAGAACCGGCACCGCCGCCAGGCCCACGCCGAGGCTGCGGCCATTTGTCTGTTCGAGCGGGGTTT